>Ga0065711_1027722_pt1 | contig 46492 bp, 28 predicted proteins | sample Hoacrofraction12_FD_59098 | JGI IMG/M metagenome (GOLD analysis project Ga0065711, IMG submission 59098) | Hoatzin crop microbial communities from Cojedes, Venezuela - Epithelial fraction 12 v2 (version 2) | ecosystem: Host-associated > Birds > Digestive system > Esophagus > Crop | place... | reverse complement strand
TGGACAAGGTCCTGTGCAGCCTGCTGTAGGTGACCCTGCTTCGGCAGGAGGGTTGGACTAGATGACCCACAGAGGTCCCTTCCAACCCCTACTATTCTGTGATTCTGTGATTCTGTGATTCTGTGATTCCACCATTTTAAGTACTGACTCTGAGATGAACTTCGTTTAGAAGAGTCTCTGCCCATATCCACTAGTCTTTGTGTACTGGGATTTTGGATGGGATTCATGATGAAAGAGCCCATTTCTGTGAAAGAAGCTGTGCTTCCTGCGTATTTATGGTTCTTACTAAAAGTTTTCTTTTCCTGTGGGATTTCTTGAGCTGTGCTTCAAATTCAGGTATTCAGCTTTGTTCAAGGTAACATACAAGCAGCAGGAACAGACTTCAGCCTCAAGCTTTTGGAGATTCAGCCACTCTTTATTTTCATAAATGTCTCTTTCAGTAAACAGAAGCCAAACCCAAATCTCTGGGTCAAAACTCTGGAAGACCTCGTTTGTATCCGCCCTTCACAGTTCAGTCCTGCCCTTCTATGGGCTGGCTCTTGCTGCCACTGCACTTAGAGAGATCCAGCTCAGAATCCAGGCCTAATGTCTGTGGTTTGGGCTCATCTCACACTATTAGTCATATCCTTGCCGTATCACTAACTCTGGTCAGTCACTCCGATTTGGAGAATGAATTTCTCATATCAGTCTCCATCTCTTATTCACAGTTGGTAATGACTCTACCCTGGCAATGGCTCTACATTAAATTACTGCCAAATGTACATATCTATTCAGGTCCCTTTGAGCTGCTTTCTTCTAAATATCCCATCCTCTTCTTCATGAGCCGCCTCTGATTGTTTTTAGCAGGGTAACTCTGGATGTGCCCAAGAACAGGGTGGGTCTCAGCTCCTTTTCTCTACCTCAAGTCACTCCGTCATTACGGACGGAGATTTCTCTCTCTCTGTTGAGCCAGGATTCCAATCTTTCGTTCCTTTTCACCCATGCTTTTTCAGCTCAGCTCTATAAGGATTCTCCATTTGCTGCTCCACATCTCCACGCTGCACAGGAGCTTGCTTCTTTCCTCCTTCATACTCACTACTCCCCTAACTACTGGTGGTTAGCTGAAGAGTGGGTTGGGGAGTACACATTTTTCATTTCTTGATCTGTCTTATGGTGTTCAAAAATATATGAGAAATATTTAGTCAGCCACAGAAGAACTCTCTGCAGACTGGTTAAATTACATATTGGATGTGAAATGAATCTCAGTTCATGAAGGAGGGGTTTTATGTGTCCGTTAAGAAAAACAGACGTTCCTTCAGCAAAGCGTGGTATCACTGGGTTCTTTATCAGCAGATAGAAAACACATGTGCCTTTCTATTGGCAGGAAGTCAAAGATCCACTGTTTTTTGTCTCTGGTAGTCAAAAGATCAGCATTTCTTTGTGTTTACAGCTCCCTACTACAACCTATAACTGGTTCCAGGGCCCTAACCCAGCAAGTGGGTGAGGGGAGGCCATTACTTGTCACAGAATATTCAATGAATCCTTACAGCAGCACAGAAGGACCAGAAGACACTTTAGCAAAATCTGCCTTGACTTCATGTAAGTTTGGTGGAGCAACCGTAATGTCCTTCCTTTTTTATTTTGGTGCTTGCTAACCATTTCTTCTTTTGTTCTTTGGCTTAAATTAAAATCAACAATAAAGCATAAAACAGCTCCCAGAAAGAGGCCTTTTAAGATAATGGGAGAAGATTGCAACAAGAAAGCCAGTTGCAAAGAGGTTGTCTTTAACCTCAGACAGGCGAAATTAATGGCACAAGAGAGACTATGTGGTTCAGTGAGTGGACAGTTGAACTTTTTACCTTTCATTGGGCTCTACCAGACACTATTGAAAGTCACTAGAACTTGTTTTATCTACCTTTGGCTACTTAAAAATTAGCAGTCTGGCTAAGAAGTTTAGGCTCCCTCTTTAGGCAATGGAGAAAGGCACCTTGAATGGAAAATTCAGCCTAGATGTCTCAGAGCCTACCTCAGCTGCTCTTTGAACATAACCACAAATTGTCTATAGAGGTACCCAAAATTACTACTCTATCCTTGATTTTTAGTTTTTAGATGGCTTAAATTTAGTGTAATAAATCCTACTCATATTGCCCAGACCTGTAGTGACCAAAAGTTTCTGCCACCTTACAGCTGTTTTGTTGGCCTTGAATTGGCAAGCGTTGCAGTGGATCATATCATAAAAGTACTTTCTGCTGGTCCCATCCGAGCTGCATGGACATGGAACTAACTCTTCTCTGCAAACAGGACAGTTTGGTCCAGGGAGTATAGAAGAAAAACAGCGCACACCAACCAGTCAATGTTTGGGGTTAGTTACCTGATGTGGACCTTTGAGGATGGGCAGACACAGCCAGTGTCTGCACAGTTCAAGGGTGTCCACATTCTGGAAAGCTGATGGGATAATTTATACCATCTACTCTAAGGGCTTCCAGATCTGCCTACCTTGTACCACCCCTGAAGAAAGGAAGGTATTTGAGTCTAGTGGCTTTTGTAAGGGTTATCTGCAGCTCAGATGCCGTGAACAGTCTGATAGATCCTCCATAAACACAGTAACAAGGTGTCAAGGTGTTTATGGCAGAGCTATGAACTGAGCTGTGGTCCCCCAAGTGCAACTTTTGAAGTCTAAACCATTGCCATGATCTCTTGTTTGCCATTACACAGCCTGCCTAGGTGAGGTACCGTGGGCTATATGTGAAACCTCTGGGGGAGGGACAAGTATAGACATGTGCAAACAAAACAAAGATAGCTCCTCCTGAAGACGTGGAGAAGCCTGCGCCCTGGACGCTTCAGCCCTTCACAGAAGATCCACCCTCAGTTTTGCTCTTACATCTCTCAGAAGGCTGAACAGGAGGCTCAAGGGGTCATCGTCCCTCCCACAGCCAGCCATGCCTCAGCCCTGGTGCAGGGTCCTGCAGCCGGGCAGCCAGCTCGGGCCACTGGGTCTGGCAGGGCAGGGGGAGGTTATGGGTCTGCATTGCAGCCAAGGGAAGCATCACTTGCAGGGACCCAAGCTGCTGCAAGAATACTGCTTAGCTGCAGCTTTGCACCTCAGTCCCATCCCTACAGTGTGCTCAGACACTCCTGCCTGTGCCCCATATGCTGAGGACAGGAATGCATCCCCCTTTGCAGGGCCTTGCATGATGCAATGTCTTTCACTGCAGAAGAAGCTGTTTCAGAAGCCTTCTGAGTAAGCATCGTAGCTGGCATGGTCATCGCAGACGCTGGAGTAGGTCGGATACAATTGTTAATGGGAAGATACCACCAGCTCTTCCCATATTACAAATTCTCAGTGGCATGTTCACGTTTGTGCAGGGTGGTCTGAAGGAGAGCCCTTTCATTGGCAAATGGGTCATTGGCAGCACTCTGCACAGGCTTGGGCATCTGTGAGGCTGCTCATTGTGTGCCTTTGCAGCTGCCCTGCTCTGGCAGCCTACACCCTCCTCAAATAAACAACTTTTTAAAGAAAGCTGGAACAAAAGTACCAGAGAGAAGCATCAAGGGAAGCATCAAGTAGCAACGGAGACTGCAGAGAGAGGAACCCGCTAACCACCATAAGTAGATAAAAGGAGATGCTTTCTTCATAGTGTCAACTGAGTAAATAGCTCCATTGTCACTGGGGTATTATTTGTGTAATCCCTTGGAGTGAATACTGTTTCAAATCTGCTTGTTTTCACATGCAACCACACTTCCTGCTGCTGCTCTCAGCACTGCAGGGCACAGGCCTGCCAGCAGCCCCATTTCAGAACTGGTAAGTTCTCCCAAACTGTGTTTTTTCCCCTCGGGTTCAGGGTCAGCCAGGCAGGAGCGGGTTATCTACGAAGACCTGGCCGGCTTGGCCACCCTCCTGCAGCACCATGCAGTCAAGACAAGCCATCAGGAGCCAGCTCCTTGGCCATGCCTGTGGGAACATGGCGCAGGGGAGGTCCTCGTCCCCCCGCAGTGAAGAGCCCGTCCTGGAAGCTGTCGCATTTGGCCATGCTGCCCCGTGCTGCTTGGCGCTGCCCCAGAGCAGGCAGGTGCTCACAGGAAAACCCGGTGCTGCAATGGGCTCTGCTCCAGCTTGGGGTGTTCCCTGTTTCTCTTTCAAGCAATGCCTCCTCTTCCCTCCCATGGAAAAGGGGATCCCATCCATGATGAATTTGGTCCATTTCTGTAACATGCCTACTCCACACCATGGGCCTGAGCACTGGAGGACAGAGAAGATCCTTAAAGCTGAGCTGCGATTGTGCCGCAAAAACTGCAATCTTCGTTGCAGAGGCACAAACCTGATTGGAAGCCTCTGACTCAAACACCAGAGTGCAGCTTTTTACTCAGCCAATCTGATGTCAATAAAAGAGACACTTAAAAGCAAATTTATACAAATTTGATGAAGGATACTTATAATTGTGTGTTGTTAAACTGCAGTAGACACCTTGTGCAACTAACACTGATATTGTCTTACCAGAACTTACTGAGGATCCAAATAACTGTGTAACACTGCTTGACAGAAACCAATTTTAGAAAGACACAAATTTAAACAGTGTAACTAAACACTAAAAAACTAAAAAAAACCAGCAAAGAAACCATTGCACAATTTTGTGTGGAGGTGAAGTGAGTAGATACTAAGGTGACACACTGGTACTTGTCCCATTAAATTTGCACAGGGATAACAGGATTAGTCCATCTATCTTCAGGCTGGGGGACAGCAGCAGATGTCACCTCCTACAAGGAGAGGTGGAATTTATAGGTTGCATGATTAAGGATGTTGTGGGAAAGACTTGGGAGTATCTATCCCCTTCCAGCTCCCTGCAGCAGGACACAGCCCTGGCTGCACGTTGGCATGGGGGCTCTGGCAGCAGCACACTCCACACTCCCCAGGTCAAGGTACTTCACCCGCTCTGGTTTCCCAGACCTGGGGAGTGTGGAGCTTCAGGGGCAGCAGCTGCTGTGTGGATATGCACCTCCTCCAAGGGTTGGGAATGACCCAAGGCAGTTGCCATGGTGGGTACCTCATGTGGTACTCTTTAGGACAGAAGTTCTTGTGCTACTGTCCTTGGGAAAGCGTGTGTGCACTGTGCGTAATAGTTGGCATTCTGCTCCCAAAGAAGGCATCTTTCCTGCCGGGTCTGAGTGACCTCGGAATGGGTTCCTAATTGGATCCATGCACACGCTCCCCCAAGGCACTCCGACACTCCTCAAACCCATTCACTCGCCTCGTGGATCATTAAAGCCCTTTGCTACTGACAGTGCTACTCCCACAAGGTTTCTTTGATGTCTGTTTGGATATAAGTCCTGAATTATTTTATAAATAAACATCTGGATGGAATTAAAAATAAATCTCATAAAAATAAATCCTATTTGCAGGCACAAAACTGCTTTTGAGCAAAATTTTACAGTTTTCTCCTCCACAAAACCAGAGGTGGAAAAAAGCCCTTTCCCCAGTGTCTGTTTTCCATTCAGTGCTCAGCTACAAACTCAGAAGTGTCAGGCTTGTCCTCTGCGCAGACATGCTGAGAAGCCTTATTGCTATGTGCTGCAGCTTGACTGCTCCAACAACAAACGCTAGCCCTTTTCCCCATCTGATCCGTGGTGAGCAGCCCAGGATGCTTGTGTGGGTTGATGACGGCCTCCTGAGCCTCTCCCCATTTGCAGTGGCAGTGATCAGCTCCAGATCTGGAGTGAACGCCCACCTTCCCACCACCCTCCAATGACTAGACCTGTGCAATCTCATGTACCCAGTGCACGACTCGTGCTGTCGTCTCCCTCCACACTGTGTCTCTCAGAGGGGTTGTGATTCTTGCATTTGCAGCACAGGGCTGGATCCTCTCTCTTGCTCTGTGGCTCCATACGCTCTGCAGCTGGTTGGCAGATGACAAGCAGAATCTGGTACAGGGGCTTTCAGAGCAGAAGAAAGTGATTGGTAGGGACAAGTGACATCAAGGTCCATTAGGCTTAAAAGGAGCCCTGAGAGGTGCCCATTCCTTGGCCAAGTGCTGTGGCTCCATATGGGAAAACAGGCTGAATATGTTCCTCAGCCCATGACAGGTCCTAGCACTGTCTTCTGCATTGGAAAAGAATTTGCTTTAGAGGTTTGTACAGTCTCTGTGGAGCTCTTGTGATAACACGCCCAAGACAGAAATCCCTTCTGAAGGTATATGGTCTTCATAAGAACCTTGAGATCCACAGAGCTGCCTGGCAAAAGAAAGGGAAAGTGGAGACCGATGGGAATGCAAATTTCTACATGTCTGGTGGTCTCTGTCTTGCCTCGGAATGTGTCAGACCCAGGCATGCAGGTAAAACAAGGAAGGGTACTCCACTGCCAAAGGCTTCCTGCCTGAAACCCAGCTCCACACACCTCCTCTCCAATGCCTGCTCTCTTGGGAGATCAGTGACCATCAGTGCTGCCTCTCCGCTTGCGTGGTGTCAGTATGCTGAACTGCTCCAAAGACAGCTATGCTGTTTGCTTGCACTCTGCATCTCACATGCCCAGGCACATCTTCCTGACAGCATTTGTCGGCCCTCCTCTGTTATTTTAATCTGTAAAGAAGGAGATCATACATTATCCATTTACCAGCTTTTCTACAGAGTGTAAGCATTCCTTAGGTTTTCCTCAGGGACCCATTATTCCAGAACACTGTAGTTCTTTCAGTCTATTTCCACAAATCCTCTTGAAAGAGTGTCTGAGTTAACAGTGTTGCCAATATCAAGCTTTCAGGAATAATGAGCCAGGCCTCCGAAGTCACGAGATGAGCTTTAAAATAGAGAGTGGTTTTGGTTTTTCATGAAAACAAGCATTAAAATTAGGCATTCATTTTATTTACTTTTTGTTTCTAAATCTTTGGCATATACTCAAGTCACACTTTCAAGCTTTTCCCCCGTAACTGTTAAAAACAGAACCTGACACTCTTAGGAGCTGATTCCGAAGACTCAGGGAGCTGGGACTTGTGAAACTGGAATTCTGGAATAATCACGATAAAATTGCAAGAGCTGGGACCACTGAGTTAAGTACACTAAAAACTGATTGCTAGGAAGATCGTGATTTTGGCTTATGTTTGTATTCAAACCTCTTAAATCTGTGGGCTCAATCCACCTCTGGATATTACCAAACCTATCTTAACAGGCCTAACCCTCTTTCTTCAGAGTCATCTTCTGGCCATATGCACTTCCACAAGCTTTATTTCCCTCTCCAAAGCCCATGGGCATGCATCTGTCTTCCTCTGCTCTGCGCAGTGATATTTTGGGTAGGTGTCAGATCCAGATTATTGGACAACTCAGTTTAGGTGAAGACAGTTAGGCACCTTCTAACTAAACAAGGTGGGTCTCTAAGCTCCCATTGTAGTTGGTGGAGATGAGGGTTCAAGTCAGTGGCCCACACACAGACACCCGAGGTGCTCTGAGTAACCACATCCCACCCAACCACTACAAGCTACTCCAGAAGGCAACAGTCTTCCATCAGGTCTCTACTTGCCCTTGTTTTCTGGTACTGTGTGATGCCTCAGCTATGCTCGGGTGTCTTAGCAGGTAGTTGCCACCAGCATATGGGCAGCAAATGTATTCGCAAGTCAAGAGATAACTGAATTGGTGAACTCAATGGAGTCTGGAGAGCTGCTCAGCTACAAGATGTAGACATTGATGGAGTTTCGCTTATGTGTCTTTAGTCTGAATCAAACCTTGCTGTTGTACATGGTCTGTGCTTTAAATTGTATTCCCAGGCTGAGTAGAGCTGAACTAGCAGAGGTTTTTCTTGTCTGAACTGCTCTCAGTGGTAGTATTTTAGTATTTTAGTAGGGACATATGAAGAGGAGTGCCGTTCCAAGAACCCCTATTTATAAAGTCCCATCACTGCTTCTGAGATCAAGACTCCACAGCCTGCTGCATTAACTTTTCCACTTGTAAAATGCCTATGTTGTAATTTACCTGCCTAGCTAAATCTGTATCGGTAATGCTTGCGATCCTTTCTTACGTCTAATTATATTTCTTTTGTCTCACCTTCGCAACGACGTTTTGGGTGACCGGAATGGTGGGGAAGAACTACTCAGCCAGCTCTTGACAGTGCTTCTTGCAACACTTTTTGTCAGTTATTGGGAATAATTTTTTGCAAGGAGCTTTTTTGCAAGAAACTTAAAACCATCCCGCTGCTCAGGATCAGAGGTGATGGACAAACACAGCAGAGCACATTCACTGTGTTGACACATACACTCAGTAAAGCTCTTTGCGCGTGCGCCCCATTGCTATGGGGGCACAGCTATGCTTTGCTGAAACAGCGGCTATCGCTCTAACAGCTGCATGGCCAACAAGTTCTGCAGTAGCAGCATAGGGTTTCTGGCTCGCCAAAGCTAACCCCTACTGTCCCCCTGCTATCAGGAGCAGCCACGCCATATAACCCCTTTCAGAGACTGGACTAACTGCATCTTGCAAGCAGTTGTGTTTTTGAACTCAGTCCTCCTTCTGGAAGGCTGCTCCAAAACTTCATGCCTCTGAGGAGAAACCTCATTTCCAGCTCTGCGGTTAGTTTATTCCCATTTGTTCTTATGCCAATGTTCTCCTTTAAATTCAGCAGATCTTTTCGCCCCCATTCTGTGTTCACCTCAAGTGAATCTATGGAGAGCTTTTGTACTGCTAGTCAGGCTGAAGAAGGTTACATTTTTTATCTCATCTTATAAAAAAGGATCTCCGTTTGCTTCTGCTCCCCAGCAGCCCTCCTCTACACCTCCACGTACTTGATTTCCTTTTCTTGAACATGACTTTCCAGAAGTCTACACTGTTTCCCAGATGGTATTAATACCTCTCCCTTCCTACTGGAAGTGCCCTAGCAGTAGGATCCTAGTTTTATGTCTCTTGTTCCTAGCCTTGTTAAGTTTATGACCTGTTCCTGTTGATTAGTACACCCATGTTTTTCTCCTAGTATATGATTTTCAGCTGATTCAGAGAAATTTGTAGACGTCTGTGAAGATCCTTCCTTTCTCTGAGTATAGGACCTTGAATTCTGTGTAATCCCATTTCTGCCTCTCTTGTTCCTGTTCTCATGGTGATTTTAATCTTCCTGAATGATACTCGTCTCCTCCTACTGATCAACACACTCCTCTAACATCGTGACGTCGGGATATTTCATCAACAATTTCCTTTATTTTTTTTGAGATTATTAATGAAATATTCAGTAAGAACAGTTCAAAGGCTCCTCTATGATGAACACACCTAATGACCTTCCTCCCTGCAGAAGTTGCTTCTTACAGGACTACCCTCTGCTATCTCCACTTTCATCGGCTCCCTCCCCACTTTACCATTCTTTGCCTAATCCCCATTTTTACCCAGTTCACATAATGAATTCTCCTGTGGCACCGTACCGAACAGTAGACCTTCCGCAGATCCCTATGTAGAAAATAGTTGCATCAGAGAAAGATTTTAAGTTCGTCTGGCATGACTTCCACAATTTTTAATGCTTGCTAATCCATTTTCCATCTATGTTCCTTTTTTAAACTATTCTTTCCATGCAGTTCATTCTGCTTCCTAATATACTATCACTGTGAAGCAAGCAGGTTTCAGTTGCCTTTATTACTTTACTTTCCCCTCTTGAGTGGAGGTGCGGCATTTGCTTTTACTTCCAGCTTGATTAATTTACAAGGCGGCTTTTCTCTGCCCCTGCAGTTTCATATGCTGGCTCTTCCTGCCTTTAGATGTAGAGAATGCATCACAGATTTGGAGTACCTACTAGATTTTTAAAGCTTTATTCTAGATCAGGTGTGACCATTTCTGTTTTCACTTTCCTGTTTTGCCATTTTTTCCGCCCGTATTCAATATTTTCCCATTTAAAACTACAGCAAAGTATTAATTTCATTATGCACTTTTAATATTCCTCGCACACAGGTCAATTTCTTATAATTATCTTTTCATTTGAAGAACTTGTCTGTTTGTTTCAATGACCTCTGAAAGGTTTATATCAACTATTTTTCTTGTAATTTCCCCTTTATCCTTTCTATCTGCAACACTTGTTTTCTGTGCTCCAGTGAATCGTCTTGCACCTTTTATGTAAAGAAATTTCGGGCTTCATTGATGCTCAAGTCCTTGAGCTAACTTCATTAGCTGCCTTTGAAATTAATTTGCCCTTTTGAAATCACAATTTTTCTGTTACTTTTATTTTTATTTGCTTTCACATGTAGTTCAAACAAGTCCTATTTGTTTTTACTCTATCCAAGGATATGTTTATGGACTATGATTTTTGTGATTATTTAGCAAGAAAAAGGCTGAAGTAACATTGCCTTTCATTGATTCAATCATTATGTCATTGAAAAAAACCTACTGGCGCTCTCTGCCAGGAATACCCAGACGCTACTGTTACTGGTAGCATTTGTTCTTCCATCTATATGTAAAAAGTGAAAATTTCAGATAACACTACCTATCCTGGTAGTGTTTCTCTCTCTAATAGTTTCCAAAAATCTTTGTCTCTAACTATGCTCTTACCAGACAATTGGAAACTGATTAATGTTACCAGTGGGAAATAATACTTTTTGTGTTCTGGTGAAAATGCAGACAGATGCTTAGGCCATTTGACAGTGTCTAGGCCACTTGAAATGAATAATGGGCAAAAAAAGGTATTACTTATGCAATCTGTATGGTCAAGATAGAGGCTGGGGGGAGGAAAGTCAGAAGGTCTGTGCTGGAGGGTGAGTGGATGATAAAGTCTCTTCAGGGAAGGTTAGGCTGGTGAGCACCTATAGATGATGTTCCTTAGTGCTTTGATGATGTAAACCCACTGCTTCTTCTGCTCTTTAGCATTGCGGGTGCTCTGGATTGCTCTGATGAGGTTTCTCTGAGACAGACCTGCAGTACTGAGTCATGCTGCATATAAAACGCCCTGTCACTCAACTTGTTTAAGATACGAGAGATTTGAAGCAGGCTGGGACATATGGAACCAAAGCACAGATTTATATCAACGCACCTGACTCAGTGCGAGCCTGCCTTTGCTTTGAGCATAGGGCCAGAGTCTCGCTAAAATAATGTAATAGAAAATTACATAATTAGGAAATTAATCCCCCAAATTGAAAAATTCTCTCAAGAAACTGCCACAGACCTCCTGGTGCCTGAAGGCACTCCAAAGGGAGTTAGGCAGCCCCATCACCATCATGCCTTGGGGGATTTCCCCCTTAAGGGTTTGCTGGCTGAAGCAACAGTGGTCCATATGTTGTATCACCCATTCAGCAGAGATGTCCCAAGAGCGAGCAGTTTTCCCAATTGCCTGTACCCCTGCCCTGGGTTCGGCTGGGACAGAGTTAATTTTCACAAGAAGCCAGCTGGGCTGACCCAAACCAGCCAATCAAATGGGACATTTGATACCAGCTGGTGTCATGCTTGGTATTTAAGTGAAGTAGCTGGCCAGAGCAGGGTGATTTCCTACTCAGGAGCAAGCTGAGCATGGGGTGGTGAGAAAATTGCACTCTGTATATTCTTTTTATCAATATTATTGTTGTTATTTTCTTCTCCCTTTGCCGTTCTGTTCAACTGTTTCTATCCTAACTCATGAGTTCTGCATTTTCTTTCTGATTCTCCTCCCCATTCCACCATAAGGGAAAGGAGTGAGAGAGTGACCGTGTGGTTCTTTGTTGCCAGCTGGGGCTAAACGACAACAACCCCGACAGAAGCTGCTGAGCTCAGTGCTGTGCTTCCCATCCTGTCCCTGCATTGCTGCCATCTGCCCCTTGAGGTCCTGCTGCTTTCTTAGGCTGTGCGGGAGCTCCTGGGTGGAGACAGAGATATGAAGCAAAGAAAATGGGTCTTGTGTGTGATGGCGCCTGCATCAGCCGCAGCACAGTGGCTGCCAGCACATGGGCTCAGACACACCATGTCACCTGTCTCAGATGGGGCTTTGCTTCAGCCTCTCTCGTTGCCATCATTCTTCCCAGTGCCCACTGAGATCCTGCTGCTCCCTCTCCCCAGTTTTCAGTCTATGGCCATGGATTACACATTTTTAAAAGCATATGGACTAACAAACCTCCCAGACCTGCTACTTCCATTTCATGAGTGATGGAGTCTTTTATTTTCTGCTGAAACATGCTTACTGCACAGTACAGGAGCAGGACTGCACAGACCAGAGCCGTCAGCCACAAACAGTGTCAGATCTTTCACTCCAAAATGGGTTCTTTTTTGACATTGAAATATACACATGTATAAAAAAGAATAAATGAAGCCTACTGTAATAAGTGAGTGAAGCACAAAATCAGCAAAAAGACAATACAGGCTTTTGATTTGCATCAATGGGAAACACAGAACAAGTTGTATGCAGTAGGCAGATCATAACTCATGCTGTAGTAAATAACACAGATATTGTTCTGACCTTGTGTGGAGTTTTGCTGCTTCAGTAAAAAATCTTATTGCTGCTGACCATTTGTTTCAAAGGGGAATATGATGTGTAGAAGGACGTTTTTAGAAGGACTAGAGGAAAAATTCATAAAATAGTCTTCTGCATTCTTAATGTTGCAGGCAGCATTGTATTTAAAGACCTGAAATAAATTTTTTGTTACCTCCACTCTGCAGCAGATGTGAGAGTTAATTTTTCCAGAGTATTTGGTCATGGGCATAGACCCTCTCGTGTTGGGCACTGTGTGGAAAATGAGCATGTGCCCATCCTCAGAGGGTCAGTGCCTGTGCCGAGACCTGGTGGAGGACAGAGACATGCAGGAAAGCACACAAAAAGTGACGGTTCTGCTCAGCTGAATAACAGTGGCCATGGCACCACCAAAACCTTCAACACACTGGAGAAAACCATCTCCATTTTTGACGTTCTCTCCCAAACGAATTTAATGTTTTGGGACAAGGTGGTCTCGTGACAATCCTGGGCCTGACAGAGATATTTGGGATCACCCAAAGATCTCACAAGTGCCCTCAGGTCCTGGGTCTCCTTCATTGCTTTGCCATTGAGGATCATTAACCACTCAGCCTGGCACCCACCCTGCTTTGGGAAGTGGGGATGCCACCAAGGGCCACAGCCCCTTGCAGGTGATCAGCCTTTTCACCAGGCAGACCCCTGAAACAGAGCATGTTGTCATGAGCTGGAAAACAGCTAGCCCTGTCCTTCATCCGCTCTCTTCCTCATCTGCCTTCTGCCCTGATCCACGGGTGCTCTGAGTAGCAGCACTGCCTCCTCCCACTGCCTATGTTGAGAGACATAACCTTCTTCATGGTAGAAGAAAGGGCTATTTTGACCATCTCAACCATTCAAGAAGGAGTGGGATTGTTCCCGTGTCTCCCTGCTTCAGTCTCTGGTCTGTACAACAGGGGAAGCAGCTGGTATTTCTCCCCTGAAAATGCTCTTACAAACACCTCAGCCATGTGGGATTGTCACTTTTCACATGCACATGTGCTCCAGCAGAGATGCAAGTGTGCATTGAATTGGAGAGGATGCAAATGAACCTCTCAAGGAGAGCCAGCTTGGTCCCACCAGCTCCCAGTGCTGGAACTGCGCCTTCTCTGAAGCCCCAGAAATTAAGATGTTTGATGGAGGCCAGGAGACAGAGCAACTCAAAAGCTGCTTCCCAAGGCATATTACCACCTTCCCTTCTACTCCCTTTGGACAGCACACCCTGCTTGGAAATAATTTGGGAAGGTGGTAGGTAGCACATTTTCAGCAACTTTCCTCTGTTATCATTCAGCTATCTGACAGAAGTCTGGGAAGCTGTTGATCTGTGGGAGAATGAATGACACCAGTGAAAAATGTCATCAGCTGCAGTCCACAGCACACAGCCACAGTGATGTTCACAAACAAGATCACGGCATCATTTGCTGGGATCAAGATCCTGTGGGACATGAGCCAGCGCACTACACAGAGGGGCGGTGAAGAAGGAGGTAGTAATGACAATGCCAGGGCAGGGGGGAGATCCAGCCCTCCTCCTGTCCTGCCTCTAATAACCACTAATAGTGACAGCTTGAGGCAGAAAATCAGAAGAGGGCAAGCAAGTCAGATTCATCTTCAAAATACAGGTGAAGAAGAGACAACATACATTAGCCAGAGTAAGCCAGTGTTATTTTTTGTGGTTCAAAAAATATGCATTCTGCTGTGAAACACCAGAAAATAACTGGAGACGGAGCAATTAAACCTTTGGGCTGAAATTGCAGAGCTATTCCTGTGTTCCCAGGCATCAGAGGTGAGGGAACAGGGGGGATCAAGGGAGCAGAAGTCAGAGGGATTCAGTGGGCTATTAAAAAATCAGGGTGCAAGGGATGGGATGGGGAAATAACACCCACCGAGTGGAAGGTGACAACAAAGTGACCCCACTGAGGCTCAGAAAGTCTCCGAGACCTGCACAGTGCCTGCTTTTTAACCTAAACCCCTGCTCCTGGTGCAGCATCACCCCACGATGTAAGCTCCTTAGACATAAGCTCTTTGGTGCAGTGAGGTCCGGTGCCGTGGTGCCCGGTGCCTCCCTGGGGAGCCTGGCTCCAGACACTGTCGTGGGATGGGGCACCAGCAGCATGGCTGTGCCAGACCTGCACACAGCCACAGGCAGTTTTAGGGTTTATTTGTTAAAGCATCGTTTTGTTGGTGTTAGCGTGTTGTGCTCCACAAGGACATGAAGGCAGCTGGAAGTGCAGGAGGTGCTGCTCGCCCAGGAGAAGCATGTGCCACATGCCAGCAGAGAACTGCCCTCGAAGCCCAGCATTGAGCCTCCATCACTCCCCAAGCATGTCTGCACGATTTGCTGTTTCAAGCAAGAAAAGTCACAGTCCTTTACGCAAATGTGAAGATTATACTTGGTGAGTCCCATCAAGGCAAGCGGAGACACTGTCTCAAACAGGAGTACAACAACAAAAAGCATGTTATAATGCCTAATCTTTTTTTTTTTGCCTTTTTTTTTTTCCTGGGATATTTCCCTATCACCTCCATTTGAACTCGCCCTCCGTCTGCAGGCTGGGAGATCTGGCTAATCAGCAATGCTTGCAAAGCTTTCTTAGCCCTCAACAAATGCCGTTTCTTTGCTGTGTTTGTCAGCATGGCGGAGAGATTATTGCTGAGATCTGAGATGCGATTGCCCATTTTGTGGAGGAAGGGGGTGGAGAGTCGGGGAGATAATATAATAATGAAATCCATTGTGATGAATAAATCCGTAGGAGCATTTTGATGTTTTTCCCCTTTTTCTGACCCACTTGGTTGTCACGTGTCTGGCTGCGCCAGGAGAGCTGTTGACCCTGTGGGAAGGTAACACAAGGGTGGTGAACAGACCACTCTCCAGGTTCGGCGAGTGGAATGAATCTTGCCTAGTCCCACTGAAAAGAAATAGAAGAATGTATTCTCTTTAGTGCCAGTGTGCATGAAATGCTTTCAGTGGGCAAACCAAACCCCACCTGCCATCCTCCCGCAGAGTGACCTGGGCATCTCCGCACTGGCAGTCGGAGAATTTTTATGGAGCAGCTCCGAATTTCACAGACAAGTTGCAGGGAGAGAGGAGCAAAGCATTTGGCCCTCCATCCTCACACAGAGCCCAAGACGATCCAAGGCTCCCTGGGTTCACTGTGCAGGTGTACGGTGTCTGCGATACCCACTCTGACTGCAGCAGCGGGTACCTTCCTAATGCACTGCTGGTTTTCTGTCTGCTTAAAGAAAATGGGCTTCTTTCTGTGCTGAATCTCATCACTTCTACCCTTATTACTTCCAGATTGCTTTTATTTTACATACTTCTCCTATTCCGTCCTTACTTCCCCAGTGTGTCACACTTCTTACTTCATGTTTACTCCATATTGTATTTTTAGCCTGGTTTCCTAAGGAAATGATGCACAAGCCATCGTGCTGCCTGTGGCTTCATCTATGTCCTATTCCTCCCCCAATACCAAAAAACCCCCAGAATATTGGTCCACCCTAACTGCATCTGATGGAGGAGGAAAGATTTGCAAGATACTTCAGTACATGGGGGTCTCTGAGCTGTGCGAAGAGGGTGCGGTGCCCTTCGCCGTCTCTCCTTGCTTCTCTGTCGAAGCACTGCTCAGCTGCTGCTGCAGGAGGACAAATAGGGGAGAAGACCTTGCTCCTGGGGCTGGATCTAACCCTTTCTCCAGCCAGCATCAACCTTGCAAGATCTGCAGCAAGGACCAGCATTAGGTACCTTCCAGTTGCTTGGGGGTGACTCGAGCAGGTTGGGACTGTGGCACCTCAGCATCCCCATCCTGCCGGCCTCGGAGATGCAGGCAGGAACCAAAAGGCTTGTGTCCTTGTGGACAGCCCCTGTTCATGGAGAAGGGAGAGGGAGCATTTGGAAAGGAGCACTTATGGGGCCGGAGTGGTGGCAGCCGCTGATTTCCTGGGGGTGGTCAGTGGGTGGAGACGCAGAAAGGAATAAACAAGGCTTGCAGATGAGTTCATCCCCTCTCAGATCGCGCTCATTGAAACACATCTGTGTTTCCAGGGCTGTGCGCAGCAAAAACTGCCTTACTCAGCTCTTGTTTTCAGTTTTGTGCATTGGTTATTTGTATGGTTCCCTTTTTCCCTGCTTCAAATCAGATCCTCTGGTGTATAAGGGCTCAGTTCAGCCAGAGCTTTATCCAGAAAGCTGCTCCCAACCCTTCCTAATCTCATAAACAAGAAAGAAATGACTTAATTCTCCAGAACAGAAACTGTTTTGTTCAAGCACAGCAGTGGCAATGTCAGAGACACCTCGCCTGTGCGGGTGCCTGTCGAGGGGCTGTAGACCACTGACAGCAGAATGATGTTTTCTAATGCAGGTAAATTATATTTTATTGTGAAATGGCACACAGCAGTAATTACCGTATCTGTGTAGTACCACGGGATGCCTAGCCAGCATTTGGCAGGGAGCTGATTAAATCACCGAGACATAATTGAAGGGTTTGGTTGCATTCCACCTACAGCCATCAAGCATCTGCAGCATTTGTGTTGTCGGCTGGTTTAAAGGCAGACACATCACTGTGGTCCAGCAGCTCAGGGTGATGTTGCTTACAGGTCATTGCACAAGCCAAGCCTGGCTGTAGCAATCTGCATCTTGCCAGCCTGGGGATGCCCGGGCTGAGGGACACCTCATTGCCTACATGCCACAGCTACAGGTTTCATGGAAAGATGCATGATAGCAGATGCTGATCTCAAAGGTACAGCTGTGAGAGCCAAGTGTAGCGGTGAGGATCTCAGGTTTTGCTTACCAAATCCTGTAGTTTCCAACTTGTCAAGGAAAGCTCAAAAATGTCCTGCATGGTAAAAGCTCAAAGTCCTAAGAACAAATACAGAAATAATATTTTCCACATTAAGTTAATGCGTTTTTGTCTCCAGAGCTTTCAGCCGATCATACACATTTTTGAAATATTTCACTCGCAGTAAGAGTGCTAATGCTTTTCCACGGATTGCCCTGAAATCCTTCAAAATTAGTAGCACCAGCCTAATGTTGCCTTCACTAAACTGAAACCATCAACTTCACTCAGGCTGATCCTCAAAGTTATTTAGGTACCAAATTCCTACAGCAATCAATTTTCCCTGTGATTTCTCTACACCATCAGGGAGGTTCGGTGCCCTTGGTAGTGGCCCTCAGGGCAAGCTGGTGTCCTGGAGAGGCTGCTCATGATAGCAACCAGGAAAAGTAGAACTTCAGCAGAGCAGGAGCTGCAGAGCACAAAGCAGGAGCATTGCCCTGCAGACTTTCATTAACATTCGAAAACAAAACTTGACTCAGTTTGCGAGTTTTTCTTTTTACCCTCTCCAGACATCCCAGCTGTACAGCAGAGTGTGTGCGAATACTTGAGGAAAATTATCTCTAACCACAACTAGCCCCCTAGATAAGATGTAATCTGGTATTACTCAGTGTTGGAAAACTTGCATTGCCACCCAGGAAAGGAACTGAATCAACAGCGTGCACGTGGCAGAAACAGCTGCCCAGAGCGAGCAGAGGCACTTGGACTCCCCATCCTCCCAGCAGGCCACCCATGGGCTGTCCTTTCAGGTGAAGCTGTCTGTGGTGAGAAACAGTCCTGGTTTAGTACCATGCTGGTTGCATCCCCAGGACAGCTCATACGGTGACCATGAGCAATCTGCAGAACACCAGTTCGGCTACAAGGAAAAACCAAAGAGAGAATTAATAATAGAAAATTCCCCAGTATCGCCTGCATTTGAGAGTTCCACACTGTACCTGGTCACTGGGAGTGAATTCAGCACATACAAAGCAGTTATAAATGATTTATACCAGTCATCAGTGTTTTTGCAGTGCCAGGCGACTTTGTGTTGAGCTACCAGTCTGTTACTTAAGTCTAGAAATAACAGTTCATCTCATTAGGGATTTCAGATTTTAAAAATTTGTACCCTGGGAGTCTGACCTGCATATTCAACTCATTTAAAAATGCATATTAAAAAACACACCACTTGGCACACTGCAGGAGATACCTGCCCCCAGAGAGAAAGCCTTTCAGCATCCACAGACCTTCCAGCATGCCCTGAGAGCTCTCCAGTCAGGCTGTACAATAAAATAATAAAAAGCAGGGCTGGAACAGAGCTTGGGAGTTTGGCTACTGCATTGCCTTGCCCATGGGCAGGATCCTCTCCCAAGCCATCCTGAACAGGGGTTTGCCCAACCAGTTCGCAAAGCCTCTAAGGATGGAAATTCCTCAGCCTCCCCAGGCAATCTGTTACCAGGCTTATCTTCACCACTAGAAAGTCTTTTTCCCTTAATGCCTAAACTAAAACTTCTCTGTAGTTTCACCTGATCACTGTGTGTCTTGTCCTCTGTGGATACGGTAAAGGCTTTGGTACAACCCCCACTGCAGTATGAGGCTGTGATCCCTCCAAATTTCTCTTCTGTAGACTAATTAAACTCAGAGGCAGCATTTTGAGGTGATCTTGAGGGGTACTCATGCAGAGATGAATTTCAGTCCGAGGATAAGGAAACCCAGAATAACATTTCCAACAAGCTCCTCTAGAAGAAAAAAAAATAGTTCTCCTGTAAAGGAGGAAAAAAACCAACCCCCTTTCCTGGCTAGTCAGAAGAAATGTTACATCCAGGATCTTTTAATTCCTCTGTTAACTGCATATGTATATTCTGCACAAATAGGAATGAATGTGATGGGAGGTTCAAAAAAAAAAAAAGTTATTTGTTACCTTTTTTATGGGAGCTGCAAAGCTGAGGTACAATCAAACCCAACAGGGATATCCTACCAGGAGACTGAAAAATCTCTTAAGAACAATACTGAGATCATGTAATCATAGAAAAACAGAATGGTTTGGGTTGGAAGAGACCTGTAAGGATCATCTAGTCCAACCCCCTGCCATGGGCAGGGACACCTTCTGCTAGACCAGGCTGCTCAAAGCCCTGTCCAACCTGGTCTTGAAGACTTCCAGGGAGGGGGCATCCACAAATGACGTACTGAATATTACCAGCAACGGGGTGTCCTGACGGTCAGCCTGGCATATGCGCAGCATGGCAAGAACTGGAGGAAAACCAGTAAACCTCATTTTGTTAAGGGAAATGGGGAGGTCTTTACAACAAGAGTTTCAGTATTAGCAGCAAGAAGAGCTGTCTGGTGGGATGATTTTGAAATAAAATTGAGGAGCTCAGATAAGAAAATAAGGAAACACCAATCGAAAGAAAATGAAGCAGACAAAACATTTTTTCTTACAGGACAAGGGATTATACAGCTCCCAGACACAGAGTGCATTAGTCTGGTTCTTAAGAAGAGGGGTTTCCCTGGAAAGAGATGAAAGGAAACTTTACTGACACCCTGTCTAAAAATGAAATCGACATCATATAAAGAAGAAAATCGATATAACTTGAGTATGGGTGCACAGACGTAGGTCTTGGTTATGATATCGACCTGGCAGCAGCTCCACTCCCTGGGCCAGTGAACTTCCCTCCACTCCGGTGGATGTTTTCCATGACTCAGGGCAGTTGGCACTGGCCCAGGCTGTTAAGCCCCTGGGAGATGGTCCTGCCAGCCCTGTCCCAAGTGCACCTTATGGCTCATGCGTTTCTGTTCCCAGCACCGATGCCTTGACCCCAAGAGGGAAAGGACCCATCGCAGCTTACTGCACCCCGGGGGGCCCCTCCCAGCTCTGCTTCTCCGGCAGCCCAGGGGCTCCAGGCTCAGTCTGCCAAATGCACTGGCCTTGGGAGGAGCAGGACTTGGGATGTGGTTCTGGTCTGCATATTTGGAGAATGGTGCGAGTCCCCAGCAGGATCAGAGGACCAGTTGGCCACTGTCCCACACACACTGGGAATGAAACAATGGCAGAGGCTGCCACAGCACCCCTGTCAGCCTCTTTGGAGGCAGAGTTTGGGCCAGAAGTCCCTGTTGGAGCCTGCGAAACCTGCCTGGAGCACACGAAACTGCGAGCAGACTGTTTGTGGATCAGCGCCCGTCTTCCCACACAGACATATGCTAGAGGAGAAAAACAAGCTGCCTCTCTCCAAGTCCTCGTACAGCCTGCAGCTCACTTGCCATTGAATTGTCATATGAAAGCCAGGATCTTAAAGGTGATCTCTGCTGTCTCTTCTGCAGGACGGCTTTGCTCCAAGTGTGGAAGAGACCGCATTTTGCAAAGGGGCATTGTTGGGGTGCTACCAAGTTGAGGAACGGGGTAAGTTGAAAAAGCAAGAGGTGTGGCAGGTGGAAGCTATACAGACAGAAGGAGCTTCTAGGAGAGACAGCATGCAGAAAAACGGGAAAAGGCCAAAAAAGAGAGCTCACAGCAGCTAGCAGAGCTCTGCAGGGGGAACTCCTCTGCATGGGCAGGGTGAGGACATCTCCTCCACAGGGTCATCACATCCTCACCCACTTATTCAGGGATTCACACTCCCATGCCTTGGCAGGAGCAAAACACTTTCATTGATTGACTTTATTCTGTCTTGTGTAACAGCTGGGTATGCTACATGTTGGGTAATGGGATTTTCACTGTCCTATAGTTCCTTCCAGGCAAGACTTCTTCTCTAAAAAGCAAATAGCAACAGTAAGAAAATCTATCTGACAACTTGTGTTTGATCCTGAATTCATCCCTACCACTTACCACCATGAAACCAGAGTGGAGTGTGAACATGAGGCAGGGGGATGGCCTGGAAGGAGTGCAGAGGCAAAAAGAAATGGGCCCATTGCTGCCTCTTCCCTAGGTCAGCAGGAATCTTGCAACTGGAGTCAGCAGGAGATTTGCATTTCACAGACTTCTCCAACATGCAATAGAATATGGCTTTGCCCAGCACTAGGCTGTCTTCGGGGACTTACACAGCCCCTATGCCAAATCAAGCACTCTCTTTAATTCCTAGGAGTAGCATTATCCTTGGAGAACAGCAAGAAATGAAGCACAGAAGGGGCTAAATGGTGCTGGAAGTGGTTGAATTTGGCTTGTCTAAATCCAAAGTTAGCACTCTCCCCATCAAACTATCCTTCCTCTTTTGAATTTCTTGCAGAGAAGCTTTAAATCATCTCCAAGTTCTTGCCCAGCCCCTCGACTGGAGAAAACCCTGGAGAAATGGTAACTGAGCAGCTCTTCCAGCCAGCCTGACCTCAGCCCTTCTCCAGGCCAGCTCATCCGCTTCTGGAGGGGCTGCCAGCTGGCGAGCGCCGGGCTGCCTCGCACGGGCTGGCGCAACCCAAGGGGTGAATCAGCCCGCTGAGAAGCTCACAGCAGGGATAAACAGCTCTGGGGCTGGAGAAAATGAAGTAGTTGGAAATTAATGAGAAAGGAATTGCAGGAGAAAAGTCTTGCAGCTCTACTGTAGATCTGTAAGCCTCAGACATACACTGCAGTGATCGCTGCAAACACTCTGGCTGATAATAGTGTTATTGTGGATGATAAAGGACAGATAAGATAGAAGAGGATAGAGCAGAAAATATCTAGCTTGTCTGAAAATGGTATTTTAACAGACCTGAGCAAATGTCAGAGGAGGATGGGCCAAAGACCAAGTCCTTCTCCATCAGTGGGTTGTGTCTGAGTAGCTCTCTGGGCAAGACAAAATGGTGTAAGACCACTGAAACATACACAAGCAACAAAGCAGTCCCTTGTTCTCAGGTCAGGGGCTTGAATTAAACCAATTTTTAGCTTTCAATGTTTTTTTATTGTCTTTCCCTCTGGTAAGGTCAAAGAAGGTGCCCTGGACTTGTATGGGACAAATATTTACTAGTACATCACCAGGGATAAAAAAAAAAAGAATGCAAAGCAAGTGAATGGGAAAAAAGAAAGGAAAGTGAGGAGAAAGGAGTTGCTTTTAGCTGCCACTCACTCCTGCCTTCTGGTCTCATTTCCAAAGTGTTGCACATCTGTTACTGCCACCAGCATCAGCAGGCATGGGGTGATCACACCTGGGTGTTTTCACCAGCCACATGTGGGGAGTTAAGAGCGCAAGGACAGTGTCAACGGCTACAGTTCTGCCTGGGCACCATTCTCCAGTGTGTGCTGCTGCTGCTCTTACTGCTGAACCACTTTCCTTCTGCAGCTCCCTGTCTGGGTGGTTGGCCAGGCCACTGAAGGACATTTCTCATGCATGTCACCAAATCCAGCATCAGATGGGCTTGTGCTGGGTGTTGTGTACTAGGTACCTAAAGTGGGGAGTAGTCAGCACAGGCCCAGAAGTCCCTGAAGAAGCCCCTGCTGATGGGGTTATGCTCCTCAGAGAGCACATGCAAAGCAAATAGATGAAAAGCAAGCCCCGCTTCCCTTGCTTCCCAATCACATCAGCAGCCGTGCATCGTCTTTGCTCCACGGTTTTATACAACTTCCCCCAAGCCAAGCAAACCAAAACACCAACAGACCAATATCAAAGGAAAGCCCCAGAAGAGACGCAACCAGCTGACAGTTGGTGATGTCCCCTCAGGGACGCTCCTTAGGCGGCCATAGGAGGGAACGGCCCTCATGGCACCTCACAAGTCTTCTTGCTGAGAGCAGAGGGATGGACAGGGCTGACCCCGGGGCCCTCCACCTCTGCAGAAGGTGGTAGACGGGCATCCGGACAAAAACCACCTGCAGGCAGGCGTGCGGGGCACATGGATGGGAGCAGAGCGGGGTCGATGGCCTCTGCCGGGGCCCGACACCGGCAGCCCATTCATGCAATGCTTCCACCATCTCCTTGGTGGTTTTCTTGACGTCTGTGAGGCTCCTGACTTGGCAAGTGTTAAGGTCTTTTCTAACCTGAGAAGATTCAAGCAATCGAAGGGAGCTTTTTTTCCTCCTCTCACGTGCAGCAAGCTCAGCATTTCTCTGTGACAGTGCAGATGAGTCGGGGGACAAGGAGATGCAGCTTTAACGGGGAGCACTGCACCACTCAGTCATCTTTGCTTTTCAAGTGTGTAAGTGCATCTGCTCCAGTGTCCAGAAAACCCAGTGGAGAATCAGATAGAAGGGGGGGAAGGGAAGAAAAGGGGTTGAATTTAGAGTCTCAGAAGCAGATTTGCCTGGGCCATGCAGCAGCATCCCAACATAATGTGTTTCTACATCCTCCCCCTTGCTATAATTAATTTTTAATCATTCAAGCAAGTTCCCACATATCCTGTAAATCTCTTTTCACAAATTTTGCTTTTAATGAAACCCTTGCTTGCTTTCAAAAGAAAGTTGGTTTAGGGTGTGTCGGAGTTTGTTCATAATGCATTTTGTTCACAGTAAACAGCATTTCCTTTTATTCCCATCCAGGGATGGTATTCAGACATCTGCACTCCACAGAAAATAGTGACTCTGGATTTACTGCTGAGTTGCAGTAAAGTCACTGACTAAGTTTTCTTTTATCCCAGTGGTGCAGGTTTTAGCCCTTTAAATGCACTAACTCCTTCTCATTCTGATTTTTATCCTCCCTCCAGCCTCCGTCTTAGTTCAAGTAAACTGAGAACTCCATCCAACAAATGATTTTATTTAAATAGCTGTATTGCAAAAGCACTCTGCCGTGTCAGGACCGGCACCTTTTTACCTCTTTCTGGATGGCATTTTCTGTACAGTAACGAGGGCAATGCTCACTCCCCTGTCCTCCGTCATGGCTGTGCCCTGCTCCGGTCCTGCATGTGGGAGACTCATCACCTGCCTCAAATCAATCCATTTATCCCCATCTCAGCTTTGCGGCAGAAATCCACAAAAAATATCTCTCTTCTTGTTACTACTTGGCTCAGGGTTTCGTATTTATTTCAGGCCAGGATAGCGAAGTGAAGCACTGCAAAATCCGAGTCCCAAATTCTCCTTCCCAGATATTAACCACATCAAAAGCTCTGGAGGCAGAGACAGTCTCTTAGCTGATATTTTTTCTCGTACAACAGCAGGAGATTTAATTAGTATTAAAGGCAAATATGAACTTTGCTGCAAAGCTAAAACAGTACTCCACAGTTCCATATTTTGCTGGAGCTCTGGCCGTGTTTTTATTTTAATTTAGAAAAAAATATAAACCCACATTTCCCAGCCGTGATCACATTTCGTGGCTGTAGATCATGCCTGTGAAATATTAACTTCTCCCTGTCCTCCCTTCTGTGTTCTGTTCACACCCACTTCTGTTGGTAACTTGGACTTTTCTTTGAAAATCTTGCTGGAGGGCTTGAATCACCTGAATAAAGTTTTTTAGTGGCACCTCCACAGCTTAGGGAGACCACAACGACTGCGACTCTTCCCTGCGTAGGTAGTTAAATTGGTGCAAAGTTGACTCTCAGCAACCTGAGCCTGATGGGGTTCGGCAAAGAGATGGTGAGGATGATGCCGATGTTAGTCACGTACCCAGTGCTTCTCTTCTGCAAATCTCAACGTGTTCGGCAAAGGCAGATAAGCATGGTTATCTCCAGCACGCAGAGAGGGGAAATGAAGAGAGAAAGGCCAAAGGCCATATTTTCTCAAGGCCTTTAGACACTCTGGTGGTTTTATCTCTGTCGAGGTGAACTCCCCTAATTTAACGCCTGCCATGAACGTGTGATGAAGTCCCTACAAGTACTATGAGCCTGTTTCAGGAGGAGCATGTCTACCCCCACCTGAAGAAGACGTATGCAAGTCCTTCCCGTTGTAACTGCCATACTGGCCAGAGCTGCCTCGTGAAGATTTGCTCCAAATTTACGTGCAAGATTTTTTCTCTCTGTTCCTGTCTGGGCTGCTGAATGCCAAGGGAAGTGCTTGGGTGCGGAGCTGCCTCAGCAGTGCCCCAGAGCTGACCCACAGCAACCTGCTCACCCCAGGAGAGTGGTCCCAGTCTGCAGATCCACAGCTGGTGGTCGCATCTACACCAGCATTGCCCTGTGCAACATGTCTGGCCCTCAAGCCAGAAGATGAACTACCCCAGCCTTTGAGAATGAAGGCTGGAGGGTGTCTGGGGTGACGTCTGACTGCAATAGGAATCTTTTCCAAATGAGAATGCAAAATCCTACTTCTCTGTAGCGATTGTCAAAATTTCACCCTGGAATGATTTGCCGTGTGCTTCCTGCCAATGTAACCCACCCAGATGAGGCTTCAGTGGAAGGAAGGGCATTTCTCAGAGGGTCAATGGCCATCTGGCTAAAAACCAATGTCAAAGCAAAGAGTAAAACCCGCCATCTCCTCAACCCTACTCTGAACCATGCTATCCCCATGTCACAGGCCAAATTTCTTTTCCTCGTGCACAGAAATCTGTGCCAGTAAAGCCTCACGACAGCTGACTGGGATTGCTGGTGGAGCCTGGAGTTGCAATGGGAAGATGAATGGTTGTCTTATCTGCCTGGGCCAATTGAGCCAGAGCACAAACACAGCAGTTCCAGATCAAACTGCTTTTCCAGCACAGGAGATGCTTTGTTTCTTGCCTGGGCCATGGGACTGAGGAAGATTGGTCACTGCATTTCTCATTGGTATTTCTCATATCCAAATTTATGTACTACCCAGCACCTTCATAGGTCTGAGCATGCCCAAGATCTGGCTGGATTTCAGACAATTTCTTTCTCTGTGTCCTTCTTCTTTCTTTGTCATTCCTCATCTCCAGCATGAGTCTCTTCAGTCCCAGCCATTACCATCTATCCTTCTCTCCCGTCTCCTTCGCTCCCCCAAGCTCTGGGAACTGAGTGGAGCCCAAGGTGATGGAAATAAAACTTATTACCCCCCATCTACAGCCAGCAGAAGAGATTTCTGCATTTAGAAATGTGCAGAGTGGTTCTGGGGTGGAAGAAGAGACACAAATATGTTAAAGAGCAGCAGAGACTGTTCCTGCAGGCAGAAGTGTGGGTTGTTTGAATTTTTATATACCATTGCTCACATGCTATTCTCCAGGAGTTTGTGATATCCCTTTTTACTCCTGCAGTCCTTGCTATTTTCTCTTCAATATCATGTTTCTATCCATTTTTTTCTTCTCCGCTCCCTGCTCTGTGTATGCTGGTGTTTATTTTATTACCCTCCTCTGCCATTTGAATTCCAGCGTGGTCTTTCCCCCTGCTAGTGGGGGCATGCAGAAGGGAGGAAAGTGGCTAGGAGCAATATGTGAGCTGCACACCAGGGTTTAGAGGCATACCTAAAACTATCCTGAGCTGTTGTTCCCTCTCATGGGGCTGCTTGTGCTCTGCCCGCTATCTCATTCCCCTGTGCTCCAAAATGATACTTCTTGCCTCTTTCTCTAGAAGAGGATCTGGAGTGGGACCTGCACGGCCCCATCCCTGCTGGAGGCACAGGCTCAAGTCTCACCTGCAAATGAGCTACCCAAACCCACTTGCTCTGGGGAAAGTGCCTGTCTGAGGGCTATAATCCCCAGCACGATGAACTGAAGTAAGTTCTCTCACATGTGCTTGTGAGCTGCAGATGGGAGGCAACCTGGTGAGCCCATCCTGCCAGCACGTCAGAGGTGCTGAGCTCCTTGCTAAAAAAGGGTAGCTCCTTGACTCATCCTTTCTCTTCTCTCTCAGCCCTATTCTGGAAATGGTCCAGCACTTTGGCCCTCTGTAATCCGTCCACTTTACCACTTTTCACCTCACATCCCAGACTCTGGTCTCAGAAAATGGGAATATCTGTTTCCCCCAGCTCTTCTCTATTCCAAGACCTCCCACATGCTTTTCCTCTAATACAGCCCATAGCAAGAATTGCAATATGGTCACAGCTCTGTGCTCCTTGCCAGAAATTTTTGCCAAAAATGAGAAAAAATCCCAACCAAACCACTATGTTTGATAAGTCTAATTTATTGAAAACCCTGAGAAGCTTGACTGAAATATTTCCACCATCTCTTCCAGCCTCCTTCTGGAAGCCTCTTTCTCTTCTCTCTGTTGGACAGTGTTGTTGGCCGTGAGCAAGGAAAAGAGATGCTGCTGCTGCCCTGTGGTGCAGGCAGGCCAGCACAGCCAGCTGGGTGCATGCTCCTGTCCTCCTTAAGCAGGAGGACGCTGCAATCCTGAGCCCCATGTTACTTCCACTGGGGCTTGCCTGGAATTTTAAAGCTGCCAGCCGATGACTTGAGGGCACTGATTTGGTTTCCGTGAAGCTGGAAGGGAACTGTGAAGAGATCCCCAGAGGTGGCCTCTGATGCTGCTCAGCTCCAGAGTGGTGGCTAAGTCATCGTTGCTGAGCACAGACAGGGCTTTTACATCTGAGATAGCAGCGGGTTGCATTTGCAATCAGTTTCAAATGCAGCTCTGTAGCTTCAGTCTGCCTTGTAGCGGAGACAGTTCAGCTCCCTGGCAGCTCCTGTGGGCTGCTTTCAGGCCCCTGCTGTCTGTGCATACTCTGTAAGATCAGTTTCTTGACAGGTTCTGCAAGCAAGTAGGTTTTATAGTCCTGGGAGGGAACAAGGCTTGGTTGCTGCTCTCCTGCTTGGCCTCGTATAGTCTGCAGGACCTGCCGTGCCTTTCCTGCACCACACTGGTGCTGAGATTTGGGCCTTTAAAAAGTGATTAGTCCTCTGACTAAACCTCTAAACACGAAACATTATGAGGACTTTGGAGACACCTGTAACTGGTCCATGTGGCTGCATGCTCACTAGGGAACTGAAACAGTCCCAGAGCACTGTCCCAGTGCTGGCACAGCATGGGCAGGGACCACCAGGTGACTGGTTTGTTTGATCACATTTATTGGTTTTTAAACATTGAGAACGGCATGTGAATCCCACTGGACTGTCCCATCCAGCTGCTCCATCATCATCCACTGCAGCAGCTCACCACCACAGTGATGCCTGGCTCTCCAGCCACAGCAGCAAAAGTGTGAGGACATTTCTCTAGACCCCTGCAAGCAAGTGGCGTCAAGCCACGGCTACAGGAGTGGGGGTTTTCTCCAGAGATGCATGAGGACCTGTGTCCAAGCAGCAGAAGGTCCCACCAAGGTGCAGATCAGGAGTACTGGCTTGAAAAGACTGCTCTGTTGAATGGGTCTTTAAAACCTGATTTCTTGTGCACGGTGCGAATCAAATTTCCAACAGCTTCATAAATACGTCACTGATGGAAGGCCTTTAGAGTAAGCATAATGCAGTTTCTTGACATTTTCGTTCCTCTATCTTGACATTTCTGAAGGGCATAAGAGGCCTAAAAAAAGAAACAACCGCTCCCAGGGCACCATATGTTTTCAATTCTGTCCTGCACTGGTGTAATAGATGGTCTTATTATAAACATGCAACAGTTTTCCAGATGAGCCTCCCCCTCCCCCTTAAAATGACCTGGTACATCAGCGCGCAGTGGAGATGACTGGGCGAGGGAAGGAGAAGGATCACAGGCGGGAAGAGCCCTGGGAGCTTTTAGGCACCCATTTAGAAGGTGCTGATGTACTACATTAATATGCAAGTTACCAACTCAGGCCCTTATGCTGCAAATATTTAAAGAAAAACCACTTGTCTCAGGCGAGAAGTTGCACAGCAATGCTTGGCAGAAGTTTCCAGCCTCCGTACAGCATTTCCCCCACTCCTCCATCCCTCCTGCTGCTTTTTCTGAGGCGCTGTGCTGATTTCTTAAAATCTTTCTGTGGATGATCATTTTTGTACAAGGCAGCACGTGGGCTGAGCAATTGCTCCCAGCAACTGTTATTTATCAGGAGAGTTTCATATGGCGCTCTCTGCAAGGGACTGAGCCTCTTGTGAGACTTTGTTTTTCTTTTAAACAGCCAAACAGTCCCTAATAGAATTAATACAACATAATAAATTATAATGTAATATAATAAAATGCCCTCATTGGTTAGAATAACTGTGGTCTATAAACCAGTGCAGCTGTAGCAAGCTGCAGAGTTGCTCTGGCATTTAAGAGGTTACTGGGTTCCTGTCTATCATCTGGCTGTTCTGGGCACTGTTATTATGATGATTGCCTTACATATCCCTGTTTGCAGTTATTTATACAAAGGTCCAGGGTCAATAGTTTGGACTTTCTGTTCTGCGTGTCTATTCTGGGCCGATTTCTACATGTGTGCAGGGGTTAATTTCAGCGAGAATGGCTGAGAGAAGAAAACTGCATTTCTGGTGGCTGTTTTCTTAGAAAAAATCCAAATGTACTCATGTTTTGGAGTGGGGACTTAAAATTTGTCAACGAGAATGACCTGTATATCAGGATGTGCCCTTGGCCTCATGCATGGAAATCCACCCTCTCTGAGTTGTCCAAAATGTGTCTTTCAAATTGCAGCTTGCACATGCGAAGGAGGGAGAGCAGAGCTGGAATCCCTGTGGGGTTTCTCCACGTTGGCCGAGCTGCCGCCTCCCGTAGCAGTTACAGCAACTCGACGGGCCAGCCCCGTACTCCAGACTTGGGAGAGGCAGGACCAGTTTCACTCCAACGCAGAGGGCAAGGAGTCAGATGAAGCAATGGAGAGGCTGAGGAAAGACAGAAAAGCAGCCTTTAATTTGATGGACCTTTGCCCTGAGTGCAGCTACAAAAACCACAGCGGGTTTTCTCCTTCCAGAAGTTTTTTGGAGGGTAAGTTCTTGCTCAGTTATGTCACCATGCGCAGTTCCTTGAGTGTGGCAATCTGCACCTGAGTGTCTATGGCATGGAGCTGGAAACCTCATCCACACAAAAAAACCCATAGTGGGAACCTTGATATTTTCTCTTACGTTATCGCCAGCTCTGACTGGTACAGCAGAATTTACATTACAGTACCTGCAGGCAAACTAGCTGAGAGATTAGGAGAAGAAGAGATGGAACAATTGAGTCCCGTTAAGAGGGCCATGGAGCTGTAATCAGCTTCAGCAAGTCCCTAACAAACAAGGAGATCCGTGGACAGATTTGGTTCCATAATAGTGTGTTCTGCACTCAGAGAGCAATTTGCATACCAGGGGCTGAAAAAACCTGTTGATATTTGGTAAAATGAAGCACAGAGAGATTATAACATTCTCCCACAGGGCTCTGAGTGTGTCAGCGACAGCACTAAGGAAAGGCCCCAAAACTCCTTCCAGCCCACCCTTCAGAGAAGCTCTTTAGGTCACCTTACACGTGAGGACCCAGCAACACCAACGAGCATCCAGAGGGTGCACAGCTGGCTGAGCGCGATGCTCAGTGGATGTATGTGGGTACATCAGTGGGACTGGTCCCTGGTCCCTCCAGGAGCCTCTGAGACTCAGCGCTGGTAAACAGGCAGTTCTGGTGCGTAAGTCATCTCACCCTTGTGTCTGACATAGGGCAGATAGGTCTCATCTGGAAAGTGTGTGTTTCTCTTAAAAAAATTGTATCAGTAACAGATTTTTTTCTCTCTTAGCAATTCCTGCACAATTACCTTTTAAAACGTCAATCTTTGCCATGGCCAAAGATCTAAAGTATTAGGATTATGTATGTCAAATGCTTCTGGAGTATGACCAAAAGTTACAATGGAGAAGAGGGAAGGGCAAGGGCAAGGGCAAGGGCAAGGGCAAGGGCAAGGGCAAGGGCAAGGGCAAGGGCAAGGAAAATTTGTGCAAGTGAAATAGCTGATAAGAAAGAGGTTTGGAGGAGGTGGAGGCGCAGGATGCAGATGAGCCACATAGACCCATACGGTGGTGAGTGCATCTCTGGAGTACAGAGCTTCACCACGTAATGGTCGTTACATTTTGAGATCAGAAGAGACTAGTTTCACGGCTTAGATCACCTCCTTAGCACTTGCTTCTCAGATAGTATCTGCTGCAGGTCCATAATCTGTTAGTAACCTAGAGGACATCCCATTTTGAAATATTAGTGTTGGATTTAAAGACACTAGTAGCTAACGGATTTTCCATCAGAAGCCTCAATAAATGATTTCAGTAGCTAGTATCTCTCAACACTGATGTATCATGACTTATTTCAAATACAGATTTCCCCAGCTTCAAATTCCAGGCATTGGATCTGGTTATGCCTCTGTCTATGAGCATGTAAAACCTCTTTGTTGTCAAATTACTGTTCCTTACAAAAACTCTTATGAAGAGTGACAGGTCTCTCCTTGAACCCAAGGTAAATAGACCAGCATCTTTGAATCCCACTGTAACACATTCTTTCCAGACCTTTGATTATGCTTGTGGTTCTTTGAGTTCTCTCCAAGTTTTAATGCTACAAGATGAAAGAAGAACCCCAGACCTGACATGCTATTCCAGGGATAATCAGATGTCTGCAGATACCAAAGGAACATAACCTCCCTAATCTTAGGTGAGACCCCTTCGTTTCTTTAGTCAAGTGCTAATGAGGGCTGATCGGCCATCCCATGGAAGTAGGATATCGGCCAGTCACCCCTGCCATGACTACCCTCAGTTTTGCACATGTCTTTTTTTCTCAGAAAGGCAACCACATATTCTAAGTATGACTGAACTGTTGGCCACTTACAGACATGACCTTACCTTCAGCTGTCTCGGATGGACCATTTGGTTTTGCCCAGCTTAAACACAGTTTGGGTCACTATGGATCATCTTTATCCAGGTTGTTCTGCCCTCTTCACTTCTCACCTCTCCCACTCTTTTTGTGTCACCTGGAAATGTTACCAGCAATCATCTGATTTCTTCTTCAAACCAGTGATAAAAATGTCCCTGAGGATTGGACAAGTGGAAGACCTTTGCAAGACTTCTTTAGGAAAGCACCCATTCAACAATGAGTCTCTGTTTATCTTCCATTATATATTGAGACATAACACTTCACTGTTTTTTTATCCTTTCAATTTCTGTATTAGGGGTTTTCTATCACTCTAACTTCTTTGTTAGGAAGTGTATGGTAAATCAAGTATATTATGGAAGTGGAAGTATGTACTATATTTATGCAGTTACCCTTATCAATCACCTTTGTAAATTCCTAAAAATAGCACACTGGATACCCCAGGCCTATTTTTCATAAATACATATTGATTGATATTGATATTGTGATTGATATAATTTGTATTAAACTTCTTTAATTCATCATAGTTAAATCCTGTAGCAGTAGTCCTCTATTCCACTTCAGTCAAAGTTGGGGCAACTGATTCAGTCTTCACCAGGTCATTTCATCTACCCCTTTCAGAGTTAAATAATTATAAACTGAGCATTTCAGGAACTTTATCACTCCAAAGACCTCAAAAGAATTATAATTGCATAGGCTAGGATAGAAAATAAAGCAGCAGAATATAATTTGTCCAGGATAATTCTGGGTGAGTTAATTTTCTGCACAAGTTATTATCTAAACAAACAATTTCTTCAAAGATGCTAAAAGAATGTGCATTAACTTTTCAGCTTAGCAACAGTGTTTCCAGTTTTGTCAGTGTATTATCTTTTCACCTATTTAAATACATTTTATGACAGTTTGTGTGTGTAGTCATTCACTCCAGATGAAAACTAACTATTCTTAAAGAAATTTAAGAAAGAGCAGCATCTATCGTACAAAGGACAAGGAACAAGTATGTGTGATGGACAGACAGGACTAGCAGAACCTAAAAGCAATCCGTGAAAGCAAACAAGGGGAACATCTTTCATAAAGGGAGCGTGTCAATTAAAACAAGCCTCCATCAAGATCTATCTTATACAACTGGAACTGCTGCAACCAGTAACTCCAGCTCTCCTTGGTTCTGGCACTGGAAGGAGGAAGTACCTTCACAAGGATGAACTTTTCCTGGACAACGAATTAAATATGTTGGACTGCCGTATGCTTGCTTTCCAACACCAGTCGTTGCATACTGGCCTCCTCCACTTGCACTTTATCCCTTCGAAAACTTGTTTACAACTCTCTACTTGGTTCCTGCTGCTTTTTCGGTGCTCCTCTTCCAATGTAACTCAATATTGTAAGAACAGTTTTTCAAATGAGTCCAACCCAGAAAACCTATAACTTGTCCAGCCCATGTGCAAAACAACTGTGTGAATACCAAATAAAATACACTTTATCCCATTGTGTGGGTAATCTGTACAGTTAATTGACATTTGCTCCATCACCATGGGCAAGCAAACTTTTTGCGGGTGTAGCTTATAACGCCTGTACAAAAATGGGTCTTGCAATATCAGTGTCCACTTCCCTTCAGAGGAGGAACTTCTCTCTTGGCACTGAACTGTAGGCTTTACTTATTTCTCTCATAGAAGTTCACAGATGCATTGTGTGCTGGATGTAAACTCCAAAGAGCTTACACTTTGAACAGGGAAGAAGTGGGAAAGGGAAAAAAACACACACTCAGGTGAAGAGGATTTCTGCAAGACACCCAGAAAATCAGGGCTGGAGCTGTCAAAAATGCACGTCATGGATCACTTGCGAGCTAAGAAGGGATCCTTTGAGGACCAGTCCCTCTTGACTGCAGAACGAGGCCTGTAGACCGGGTCTACTTAATTTAACTGGTCCTAAAAACTGCGTGTTAGCTATTAAGCATCACTGTTTCAGGAACAATGCCTACCTCTTGACTAGGAGGGAGTTCCCAAGCATGTCCCACATGCCAGGTGGCAAGAACTGTGACTGGAGACATTTCTTGCTTTCTCCAGTGGCAAAGAGCCATCAGATGTGCCACAGTCACCACTAATAAATTGCACCGCATTTCTCTTGTCACCAGACATGCTCACAAACACACACATTTCTAATATCTAAGCCTGGGTAGTATGTACAGAATCACAGAATCACAGAATGGTAGGGGTTGGAAGGGACCTCTGTGGGTCATCTAGTCCAATCCCCCTGCCGAAGCAGGGTCATCTACAGTAGGCTGCACAGGACCTTGTCCAGGCGGGTCTTGAACATCTCCAGAGAAGGAGACTTCACAACCTCCCTGGGCAGACTGTTCCAGTGCTTCGTCACCCTCAGAGTGAAGAAGTTCTTCCTCATGTTCACATGGAACTTCCTGTGCCTCAGTTTGTGCCCATTGCCCCTTGTCCTGTCGCTGGGCACCACTGAAAAGAGTCTGGCCCCATCCTCCTGACACCCACCCTTAAGATATTTGCAGGCATTTATAAGGTCCCCTCTCAGCCTTCTCTTCTTCAGGCTAAAGCAAGTGTTTTATTAGCAAGTGCTGATGTGTTAAGCACCACACCTCCTTCTTGGGTCTATGTGTAATTTTTTCCTTCTATTGCCCTGTGAAGAACCAGGACATAACCAACCTTAACTCCCTTTTTTCTACTAATGCCTTCAGGCAGAAGCTTTTATGCCTGCAAAACTAGAAGCATCAGCACAAAACTGCCTAGGATTAGACCCTTTGCCTTTTATGGCAAAACAAACAGGTCTTCTCGAGGTCATATTCAAAATGACTGTGAAAAATGTGATGGGGGAAAGTTTTGGCCGCTTGCCAGTAGCTGTTCACATGTCTTTGTTCCTGTTGATGAAAACCATACTGATTGCGAGGCCGACTTCCTTGTGGACTAGCTGCATATGCACACAGAAACCGTGCGGCTATAAGCGGCTTGGGGCAGCAGAGCTGAGCAGATTTTGCACGCAGCTTCTCACCAGTGCTTTCCTGGGTGAGGGAAGGTGGCACTGGGGGCTCAGTCGCTTGCTCAGTTCATTTTGCCACCACATCTGGGACAGTTACTGAGTCCCCCGGCAGGGCTGTTCCATTTTCCCTCGCCCAATTTATCACAGATCCCCAAAATTTGAAGATGCAGCTCTGATTTCCAGTGCATTAACAAGACATGCTGATGCAATATTAGTTCGGTGGGATGTAATTAACAGATGTGTGGGGCTTCGAAATTTGTTATTAAGGTACTCTGGTGGCTCACAATTCACTCTTCTGGACTGAAAGAGCCTGCTCCTCTGCTTTGTGTAGCTCTTTTTGATCTTCTCTCTGTGACTCTGATAATGGTCCCTCCTCCCCTTAGGAAGAAAAATCCTTTTATCCACTTTTCCCCCTCTGGGTGTTTGGCTCTGTTCTCTGGCTTCAGAGGGGTGAAGGGGGATAAAGCTGAGAGATCCCTCCAAAAATAGTTCTGATGATTAGGACCCTTCCTGCTCTCGAAAGGCCTGGATGTATTATCTTCTGCTTAACTCTGGCTTCACTCCTGCCACATGAAAGGATGGGCAGAGCTCAGGGAGGCTGGCACCAAGGTCCAGCTTAGCCAGAGTGAAAGATCCCTCATCCCTATGCCAGAGATGGGTGCTGCTGCAAAGCCAGTGGGAAATTGTACCAGCAGCAAGGAAAGAGCCACGTTCAAAGCTCCCTCTGACCTGGGCAGTGTCTGAATGTGGTCAGTTCCCACTCTTTGCTGCCTGATGCAGAGGGGTGGCGGGGTGCCTGTGGTGGGGTGGAGTCCTTGCCCACCCTTAAGACCTTCTCGCTCTCCTTCAGCATTGCTCTGCTCACAGGGAGCAGAGACCAGAGGAGCTGCTTGCCTGTCTCCTTTCCTAAGTAAGGGAGTGGGGGTGCGCACTCTTTGGGGTGGTGTCTGGATCTCACCTGCTTAGAACTGACCCCTGTGTCCTTGCTTGTGTTTTACCTCCGAAAGGCAATTTCCCAAACTGTACTGAAGGAGGATGGTTCTCAGCAAAACCTTAGCCCAGTGGAGACACGAGGACAAGCCATGTCCTGCCATCAAGCTCCCCTGCGAAGCCACAGGCAGGGTGAGGACAGCCCTTACCTTGCACCTTCAGAGTCCCCCAAAGGTTTTATGCTCCGTGAAGCTCCAAGGCCAACGAGCACTGCAGGTTGCTCAGCAGGGCCATCGGGGTTGGGAGAAAACCCCCAAAAGAGAAACCTGACATGTTCATGGTCATTACACAGAGCTGAATTATTCATTGGAAGTGTAGGCAAAACTTAGGCATTTTTCTCAGCAGAAGCTTGGTAGTTGGGAGGTCCAGGGAGAAGTGCTTTCTACCCTGCAAGCACTTTTGAGGAAGCCTGCAGTGATGTTGGTGTAGAAGCTGAGAGCTGCCACGGTGTTTCAGGACCTGGGTCTGCCGGCAAAGAAATGAGCACTTGGGGTTTTTTCATTTGTTTGTTTCAGCTTCTAGCTGTGACGTATGGGGAGCGGAGCTCGCATCTGTGAGCGCCATGGGAAAAAAGCTCCGTGCTGCGTACGCAGTATGCTAGTTAGTGAGAAAAAGTAGTGCACTGAAAGTTTGACATGGTCAAATAAAAACATATCATTGTGCCACTCAGACTGCGAACGAGGTAAAATAATTAAAAGTTTGAACAAAGCGCTTTCCAACTCCTATCTGCTTTTTTCCCTTTGGCATTTGATGCATTGCTTCATCTTAACAAGGGAAACCATACTTAATTTGCGCCTGGATTCAAATCACCTGAGCCCCGGTCAAAAAGTAAATGCAAAGTCAAATCCATTTCATGTAAAACTGAGTACAGACAGCTACTGGGAATTACAGACACTGCCAGCAATTATCACACTTGTGATGGTTATTTCCAGAGACACTTTATATTTTGTTTTTGCAGGCTGCACTTCATAACACACAAACTTGAAAATTGCCTTTTACGCTTCACCACTGAAATGTTACTAATTCACTCAAAGAAGTTACAAAACCAATCAATATCTCAGAAGCTTGGAACTTGCCAAATAGCTTTAATTTACATTAAAAATATTTATATGTGCCTCCAATTTAATTGAATTTTCAGAAGTCTCTTAGAGGTTTCCTCTCATTGTCTCCGGATAGCACAAGTCAGTAGTTCTGCCTTTCATTTCTGTAGCCGCTGCCTCTCTTCCAGGGGACAAGAGATGGGACAGAAGCTCTTCCTGCACTGGTGACATGACTTCGCTCACTGGCTCGTGACTCACTGGAAAGGTTTTGCATAAACCACCTGTGAAATCCATCCCAGTCCACCCAGCCTCCTCTTTAACTTTCGGAGAGCCCTGTCCAGCAAACATCTGCCCTTCGGAGAAGTATCTATAGCTGAAGAGACTCATCAAAAACTCCACAACACTCTGCTGGTGGAGAGAAGGCAAATCTTGCCTTTGGCGTGCTCACAGTGGCTGGCTTGCCTGGAGAAGGGATGTCCAGCCAAGCCACGCTGACACTTCTTCGGATGGAGCCGCCTCTCCAGCCACGTTAGAGGGCTGGTGCTTCCTCTGCGGGCTGATCCTATGCCAAGGGCATGAGGCTGTGAGAGGGGTTTGGGTTTGACCCCTCCGGAGCAAAGCGGGCAGGACACACTCACTTTGCTCGTTCCCGGTCCACAGGATTGGGACCGCAGATGCCAAGTGGGGGAGGAATTGGGAACCGGCAGTATTGGAGGGCTCTGAGGAGCTCCAAGGAGAAGCCAGCCACCTGCCTTCCGTTAAATTTCTATTTGCATATTAATGAAGATACTTTGCACAGAAACCAGAATATTTAATATAACATTTCAGACTTATGAAAAGTGTGAGGCTGAGAACCAGAGAAGAGGAGCAACAACTTGTGAGCTGGGTGACCCATCATATGCTGGGAAACAGCTGAGCTGACGAGCCTGCAAACAGCCTTGGGCTCAGTCTGTTCGTGCCTAGCTCGGGGAAAAAAAAAAAAAATAGAATATCCAATGCTAAATACGAGCCTTTTGCAATAATCAAGATCAGGTTAAAGAATCTGTGGTTGAAGAAACAGCTTGATGTACCAGCTCGTGTATTCATGCTGAATATTTCAACCAGCTGTAACTGCAATTATACATTTGCCGTTCTAAATATGCTTTTTCTAGTGAGCAGCAACAAAGAAATGCTAACAGCTTGCTTGGGAGGGGGCTGCGCTTTGGTTTACGGTGGAGACGTAGCTACAGACAACTGTTTACATCTAGCTACATTACTGAGATACGGTTCTGAGATAGGCATCTTTGTAATAGGTGGCATCCCCTTAACTGGGGATGCTGTCTTGAAAATAACAGCTTGTGATTTTATTCAAATTACTTACTGCGGCAGCACAAAATTTGGCCCAAGCTGTTTATGGATTGGGGCGGCTCCAGGACTACAGAGGTCAGGAAGAGTTCAAGTTCATACATAATGTATGGTGTGTTTTAATAAGGCTCCTTTCATACTTCAGTTTGTCTGACCGCCTTTGCATGAAGCTGTAAAGCCACAGGCAGCACTGTTTAAAATTAAAAAGGCACAACTAAAACCCTCACCCTCCACACTTTTAAAGTTCGGTCTGTTTTCCAGGTCACTCCACGGAGCCCCATCACAGCTGCGCAAGGCAGCTACCCTGCGCGGCGCGGGAACGCCTGCCCTCCGAGCTAATTATCCCGCTCTTTGTTTCAGCTCCTCTGTTTGCTCAGGGCATGTCAACCGTGGGAAATTCCTGCCTTTGCTGGGAAGTTGCTGATGGTGGAGCGAAAACATTTTTACACAGATTAGGCCTTCAAAAGTGGTTACTAATGCCCACTAATATGGATGGACACTTTCTGCTATACGTTGCTTTGCTCTCTTTCCCAGCTATTAAGGAATGCAGCATCATGAGAGCCAGTTCTGCAAGATGCTGAGCCTTTGGCTGTCATCCAGCTAGAACTTAAATATAGGGATAGTGCCATTGACTTCAGCTGATTGGAATGAGCCCTTAGGCCCAGATCCTCAAAGGCATCTGGGCAACTGGCTCCTGAGCTCTGGACCTGGGGTCTGTTTGCACGTGTGATATATTTGGTGCTTGCGACAGGGGCTGTTTAATCAAACAGCTCTTCCCTTTGGCTGTGCTCTTCCTACAAGATACAGATTCACAGTTTCGTAGTCATGACTGGGGACTACAGAACTGGATGTGCTGATTTGAGTTTCTTGCTCATAGAAATGTGTCCTAAAATCCTATTTATGAATGTATCAAGCATTATACCGAGCATGAGCCTGTGTTCCAGCAGCAGCTCCAACTTTACAGCCCTCTTCCCATGTACAAGCTAGCTATTGTCATTCTATTTTTTGAAGTGAGAGAATGAGTGCTGGAGCACCTATATAGCTCACCGAAGGTCATACAGTGGGTCAGGAGTTCTGCCAGAAAGGGAAAAATCAGATTTCCCAAGCCATTAGAGGGCACAGCTCCTCCTGCGGGTGAGCAGAGGGGGATGAGAGCCGGCGCCTTTTGCAGCCAGGCAGCGCCCATAGCTGGCAGATGGGAACACGGTCAGTCCCATGGGTGCAGGTGCAGTGCAGGTGTCAGTCTCAAAAAGTTTGTGCAGGTGCACTTTTCTGCAGTAATTGAAACTAAATTTCATGATGAGAATGCTTTTAAACTCCTGGATCCATGTTCCTGCCCTGGCTTTGTTCTGAAATCATATCAAGGTGAGAATCTCCCTTCTCTCCCCGCTGATTTTCACCAGAGGGAACCTGAGTTTTCAGGCTACAGCAGAGAATCGCATTGTGGTCAGACTCAGGCCCTGCAGACCAGGACTCCAGCAAGTGTCACAGCTCATGTCGCAGAGCAGCTGAAACACGGCCTTCCTCTGCCGTCCGCTCGGAAAGGAAATATTGCAGAAGAGTGAGTGTCTGGCTGTGCTCTCGGATTCAGTGCTGGGTAAACACAGAGGCCGTGGTAGACAAGCACGTATTTGCTTCACTTCCTTAAGATGCAACTGCCTGCCAAAGATATGTAGTTACATCAATATACCAGAAAATGACAAATTCAAACTCTTTGCATTTCTTTCGCACCAATTACACAATTTCTTGGACACCAGAGAATATTGCAGTCTTGTTTGGCAGAAGGCACTTCCAGCATGCAGCAGCAGATGACTGTACAAATATCAGAGGCAGGTTATGGATAAGGTCCTAAACATGTTTATGATACTTAGGGTGCTATTCAGCTTTACCTTCACAGGCACCTCAAGTCTAGAGACAACCGTATGGCTGTTTATTTGCAACCTGGACATCAAGGTTCCCATTCTAGTTGCTGGAGGTCAGGGACTCCTTTGCCCAAGCGTAGGCTTCTAAACCCGTTTGAAATGCACTAGGATATCCCCACCTCACCTCTAGCTCCTGCTCCAAAAGGGCATGGCTGTCCCTAAGCTCCTGTGCTACAACTGCCAGCCCTGTGTGGGTGTCCCAGACAGCCCTACTCGCCCGTGTGTGGGTGATGATGTATCTTCACCCAGGTTCTTTTTGTGTTTGCTTTCCTTGCAGATCTTGCCACTGCACATCCTTCACGAACCTGCTGTTTTCACGCCTCACAGCTTCTTCCATGCCTGCTTGGCCAGCAAATGGACTTTGAGGCCAAATTCAACATAACTGGGCATTACGTGCAAAGATGCGATGGGGATAAAAGATGGAAATGATACTCCATCTTTTCAGTTTTGACAGTAAAACCAGGAAGCAAAAATCTAAAATCTTCACAAGGGAGATCTGTAGGCAATTCATTGTGTACCAAGAGCCTTCCTGCAACACTTTGCCATCTGGAGAGTCTTACCAATGCCAGACTGCCATCTCCTTGGGAGGTCACAGATGAAGAGCGCAAAGCGAGAGACAAATTACTTGCCCAGGCAAGTGACCACAGGAGGCTCAGGGCACGCTGCAGCCATGAGGAGAGGAGGAGCAGGGACACAGCCCCACTCCCACCACCCTTCCTGGAGCCGCTGGTGTGTTCCCCTGCCCCCAGAGTCATTGCGTGGGATGAGCTGCTCAGCGATGCTCTCAGAGGCAGCATCTCTCTGCCTGCCTGACCTCAGCAGGCAGCTGCAAGGCCATGGTGAAGCCCAGGGTACCAGTATCCTGGCCACCAACCACTCAGAGGGCAGCGAAGGGGATACAAGTCTTTGCTTCCACCCATGGGCATGGAGCAGAGAGTCACGCTGACAGGTCCCCTGTGCAAGTTTGCAGTGACATTTTCAGCCCAGCCCCAGCGAAATGCAACATAGCCCTTGCCAGGAGTTGCTTGTGCTGAGGCGCTCCTGAAAAGTTAAAAGAGGTGGAGATATTTGACCCAGTACATGAAGTCTGATGGTTCGGATTGCTGTCTACAAGATCACCAGGACAAAAAGATGTGAAGGAGAAAAACTGTTTAAGTTGGAGGTAATATTAGAACAGCAACACGTGGATATAAACCAACAATGAGTTTAGTCTGTTCACCAACACAGGAGGAGCCTTTCAGCAAGAGCAGGACACCGTAGTTGCTTAAAACCAGACACTTATCAGGGTATGGTAGGCAGCGTTTGAAGGAACCAGGCTCGCTGACCCAGCAGGTTGCTTACAGCTCACGCTTCTGGAGCTTTAACGTCAAGCAGGCAGCTCAAGACACACAACATGCATCTTTAAAGTAAACTCTTGAGATTGCATTAGATAGCAGCTCCCCACATGACGTGACCAGAGCGAGACCTCGCACTGCCAGTCCTTGCACCCAGAGATGCTGAACGCGAAACTTCCTGGAGCCCAAAGCTCAGTCAGCTCTCCTCTACAGACCATGTGATTTAATGATGCTTCTCCATTTCTGCTTTCTAATGCCAAAAGATCAGTGTAGCACAGACGTTGGCTTACTTAATGTATTGTAAAGAAGACATCTCTAGTTCTTGATGACAATTCAACAAATACCAACACCAAACCTTCCTGGCTTGCAAGAGCTGAGCCCTTCCAGCTGAGCATCATGTTTGTTAAAAGCTATGGATGTTTTAAGTACTTCCCTAAGCAAAAAAACAGCTTCATTTAGGCTTCCAATTAAAGAGAAAATAAAAAAATATTAAATGCTACACAACAGGGTTTCCATACCTTTTTTCAGTTACTGCTTCCCCACTGCCCACCCCCATGTCCGCTTGCTCCTGACAGCCTGGTGGAGAAGAGGGTGTGGGACCAGCGAAGACAGAGGCCACAGGCAGGCTAATGGTAACTTTCCGAAATCTGTGCGGGTTTGAGATGTGAGACTACAACCTGAAATGGCTGTTAAATGTCAGTGTGACAGGGTGTTGTAGACACCTCAGGCAACACTGGGCTGATGCTCCATGTCTTGCATTTACTGAACCAGCTCCAAATGAACATGATCAGCAGGAGCAGAACAGCATAAGGAAGATTTCCTCTTGCAGCCTGAGTGCTTAAAAGCGCTCAGAATCTGAATCCTGTTTATTCACACTATAAGCTTTAATCCATCCCCTTTAATTTCCTTGCACATGCCTGCAAAATCTCCTCTGCAGGATGATGGATGCGTGGCAAGTTGTGCTGACTGCAAATTCAAAATTTGCAACAGGAGCTTGGTTTTGGCTTCAGGCTTCCCCTTTATATAGTCCTGAAGTGAAAACCTGACTGTGCCCTTTGTGTAACCCTTCCTGGAGGAATGAGGCACCAGCAGAGATGAAGGAAGAACTGAAATTTTGAGGAAAGGATGTTATGAGCTTCATTCTGTGCCAACGCTTGAATAGCTGGGCCCTGTCTTGAAATCCCCTTTCACAAACCCATGCTTCTTGAAAGGAGCTGGCGCTTGGTGTGGAAAACCAAACTGTTCCTGCCACTCTGATGACATTCTAAAAGACAGCTTGAGGACAGGGGGTTCATCTGTGTGAGCCTGCACTTCCTTTCAAACTGTAAGCGTAAACAAGTGAAAACTGTCAGTGTGGTTCTGGTTATACACATTGCAGTTCATTGGTGCCACTTCTACTTTAAAGAATGAGTTTCCCCTCTTGGTGGTGAAGGCTTGTCCCCGTGCAGAGCTGATCCTGATTATTCCAATACACAGATCCTCTTATTCCAGGAGAAGTAGCTTAACTGACTTGCAAAGGAGCAAGTGGTCCCCCACAACATTCTTCTTTCTAAATTGGGGAGATGTGGATTTGATGGGTGGACTGTTTGGTGGATGAGGAATTGGCTGGATGGTCACATCTAGAGGGTAGTGGTCAACGGCTCCATGTCCAGATGGAGATCAGGGACAAGTGGTGTCCCTCGGGGGTCCGTACATAGACCAGTACAGTTTAATATCTTTGTCAATGACATAGCGGGATTGAGTGCACCCGCAGCAAGTTTGCAGATGACACCAAGCTGAGTGGTGCGGTCAACACACCTGATGGACAGGATGCCATCCAGAGGGACCTGGACAAGCTTGAGAAATGGGCCAGTGGGAACCTCATGAGGTTCAACAGCACATGGGTCGGGGTGACCCCCTGTACCAACACAGACTGGGGGACGAACGGATTGAGAGCAGCCCTGTCGAGAAGGACTTGGGGGTACTGGCGGTTGAAAAGCTGGACACGAGTCACCAATGTGTGTTCGCAGCCCAGAAGGCCAACCATATCCTGGGCTTCATCAAAAGCAGCGTGGCCAGCAGGTCAAGGGAGAGGATTCTGCCCTCTGCTCTGCTCTGGTGAGACCCCACTTGGAGTCCTGCGTCCAGCTCTGGAGCCCTCAGCACAGGAAAGACATGGACCTGTTGGAGCGGAGCCAGAGGACGCCACAAAAATGGTCCAAGGGCTGGAACAGCTCTCCTATCAGGAACGGCTGAGCTGGGGCTGTTCAGCCTGGAGAACAGAAGGCTGCAGGGACACCTTATAGCAGCTTTTCAGTACCTGAAGGGGGCCTGTAAGACAGATCAGAATAAACTTTTTAGCAGGGCCTGTTGCAGCTGAACAATGGGTATTGGTTTTCAGTTAAAAGAAGGTAGATTTAGACTAGATATAAGGAAGAAATTTTTTACTTTGAGAGTGATGAAGCCCTGGCACAGGTTGCCCAGAGAGGTAGTAGATGCCTCATCCCTAGAAACATTCACGGTCAAGTTGGACAAGGCTCTGAGCAACCTGATCTAGTTGAAGAAGTCCCTGCTTATTGCAGGGGTGTTGGACTAGATGACCTTTCAAGGTCCCTTCCAACCCAAACTATTCTATGATTGTATGAAATCAAGGCAACTGCTTCTTGGGAATGGTGAGAAAAAGGATGAAATGCTGAAATTGCCTGTGCATGTAGGGGCTGTGCTTTAGTACAGGGCTCGGAATGCACATGGGGACCACTCTGTAGAAATGGTCTCATCCCTATCTCTGCAGCCCTTGGTGCTGATGGAGGATACAGGCTGTTTTCCTTGGTCCGTCACAGTAGGGTCCCAGCTTCTTTCCTGACTTACTGTCTTTCCAGCCTGGGCACATGGCAGCTTCCCCTGTGCCTGTCACCTGACTGAGAGGCGGGAGGCAAACCATGCGAGCAGGTTGTGCTTTCACTGCAGCCCCATTTCGTGTGCTCAGCAGTGCTTGAGCAATGGCTGTTTATCAGGTGAGCGTAAAGGTGGAGACTATGGTGAAGAAGCCCAGCTCCCACATTAAACCTGAAGAGGTGCCAGCAGTGCTGTGACACAGCTCCCTAGCAAGGTCTAATTGTAGAATTATATCCCTCCTGTGCCATTTTTCCAGTGCAATCCTCTTCATAAAACATTCCCGTGGAGGGACTTCTGTGAAGGCTTCTTCAACATTTTGGAAACACAAGGCACTGCTTTGGCATAACTGTCTTGGTGTGAGCCCCTGGATGCCCTGAGGACTTGTGAGAATTTTGTAAGCTTGACTTATGCTTTTTCTAATGTTCTGCAAACCTCTACAGACTTTTGGTGACCTTCAGGAAGGTTGTGACTGACACTGCATGGGCGAGACTTGTCTAGATTATAATGGATAAGTCTCTGAATGGGAATGACGAGAGCTGGGGAAGGATAAACCCAACCCTCTCGTCTAACTTATGCATCTGTACACAGAAATCCCTAGGGTAGGATTCTCAAAAAACACTGGTGTGACCCAAGGACACATGTCCCACTGAAACAGGGGAAGCTCTGCTCTATAATTTCCAAGTGCATTTGCAAATCCCACTGTTCATCTGCTTGAGTGTCTGCCTTGTAGATTCTAAACGGTGGGGTAACTTTATGCGCTTCTCTTCAATACTAGATGAGGCCCCTACAACCACTGGACATTGCTGTGTTACAAATACGTTTAAAAAAAAATATCCCAGCCTTGTCTCTGCTATGTTGTTTTGTTTTGAGTTTTCCTCTGACTCATCTGAAAAGAGCATGTTTCAGAGATGTTTCTACCTGCAGTGTGTCACATTGATCGATTCCTTTAATTAGATAATTTTACCAGTGATCTTCCCTGTTTTCTCTTACCACCACCCTCGGCCAGGTGGATGGGAGTCTCTCAGGAAACACCTGGTTGCTCCTGAAAGCAGTGAAGTCATGCAGTAGGAGGTAATCTCCTTTCTGAGACAGCTTTCATCTCATGTCCCAGCCTGGTGCCGGGAAGCATTACACATTCATGGAAGCTGCAGTCTGAGAGGGTTGGCTTTTTCTCCACACGTTGGATGAGATTTTTCAAGGTCACTTTGTGACAGCCGAGCATCCACATTGCTTCAAAGCTTGGTGGGAACTGGGAACCAGACTGCTATGGACATCTTCAAATACCCAACCTATAACTGACTTTAGGATAGGTGTAAAGCATAAGGAAGATTTGACACTGCTGTTACACACTGAGGAAACACAAGCAGCACCTTCCTGTTCCAGGCACCTCCTGTCCCCACTACACCCTTGTTATTTTAGAAGCCTCATTCAGGCCTGAATCTTGACTTGGCTACATCTTCCCTTTCCTGTGCTCCAAACAGTCGTGTCACATCCAGATCCCACTTCGCTCCATAGCACATCCAAAATTCTACTTTGCCCTCAGCCAGCACAGCCAAAACCCAGCCAGACTCTTTCCAGCTCACGCTTTCACAACTGCTGGCTCTTCCTTGCTGGCTTGCCTGATGACCCCTTTGGTCTTTCTCAGCTGTCTTTCAAAATACAATTGTTGGCACCGTTTTCCCGCGCCCACTATTTCTGAGCAAAATAACTCCCACACCCCATTTGTGAAAACATCTTTAAAGAAAACAGAGAAATATGTTCAATCATTTATTTTTTCCCCTTCCCACATTGCTGAGGATATGAGTGCTATAACTTGAACAGCAGCATTGTAACATTATACCTGCAAATCACTATACCTGCAGTCACATTGGTGACTGAGGATTTTGAGTGATGACGCCATAAGTAAAGCCAGTCCGGTTCTGCAGAGCCATGAAAGACAAGCTGCTGGGGATGGGAGCAGAGGCAGCAGCAGAAGGATATAACTATCTGCTTCTGAAAAAGGCGAAGACTAATATGGAAACACTCGGGATACATACAGAAGCAGTGTGGACATCCATTCTCCAGCCACCTGGTGCCATCTGAGGCTGCTCTTGTTTCTCGCTTCTTTGCTAAGGGACTCAGAGAATCACAGAATCACAGAATGGTAGGGGTTGGAAGGGACCTCTGCGGGTCATCTAGTCCAACCCTCCTGCTGAAGCAGGGTCACCTAGAGCAGGCTGCACAGGACCTCATCCAGACGGGTCTTGAATATCTCCAGAGAAGGAGACTCCACAACCTCCCTGGGCAGCCTGTTCCAGTGCTCCGTCACCCTCAGAGGGAAGAAGTTCTTCCTCATGTTCAG
>Ga0065711_1027721_pt1 | contig 46496 bp, 16 predicted proteins | sample Hoacrofraction12_FD_59098 | JGI IMG/M metagenome (GOLD analysis project Ga0065711, IMG submission 59098) | Hoatzin crop microbial communities from Cojedes, Venezuela - Epithelial fraction 12 v2 (version 2) | ecosystem: Host-associated > Birds > Digestive system > Esophagus > Crop | place... | reverse complement strand
ATTCAGATGCTGTAATAGTTTTGCTATATAAACCTTGTTTTGCTGACTAATAAAGCTGTACGATCATACTCATATTGGGGTCACATCGTTACAACGGTCCGTTACCCACGCCTACACCCTTCTCCATCAGAAACTCTGGAGCAAATGCTCACAACAATTTCACCTGTGGTCTGTTCTCTGATCTTTACCCATAAGCTCTTGTGAAGTTGATTCCTTCCTCCTTATCCCTCTTCCCCATCATACCTCCCCTACATTCTCTGAAGCCTGTATCCATCCTTTGCAGCACTCCTGTCACAGGAGTGATCCCACAACTTCTCTGCATTTCTAACAATGTTGCTCTGCACATAGACTTTAATTTCCTCCAATTCATTTCCAAAGTTATGTGTTAATGTTTTGATCTCTGAGATGGATTGTCCCACTCTCTTATCTCTCTTCTTAGAGGATGTTTAAAACCACCTGCGACAGTGTCCCATGCATGCTACTTCCCTTTCTTTGTTTTCCCAAATAACTGCATGTTTTGAACTCTGTCCCCTTATGAACCTAGTTTTAAGAATTTATCAGCAGGTTAACAAGCCCTCTGGTAAAGATACTCCTGCCTTACTTCATTAGGTGGACTAATAGCCTTCCCAGCTATCCAGCCTTGTTCTCCATGATTCCCCCGCCAAATGAAACCTCTGACTATTGCTTCTCTGAAATTCTGGACAAGGACACTGTGCCCAGAAAAGAGATAAAACAGCCAAACGACTCTCTATACATGCTACTGTTTTTGCTTTTCATTTACTTTAGTTTTTTATTTCTCATTTTCATTGTACTGATAGTCATACTAAGCTCACTGAAAAATTTATTATTAAGATTAAATCCAGTTTAATGTAGTGCAATGAATAAAGCATTCTAAGTCTGCTTTTGACCTCAGCAGTAGAGTGAGGATGGAGGTTATAAGTGAAACCCTGAGAAGAAATAAAACTTAAGCTTACATCCCTTCAAACCTTCTTGGCTTTATAAGTTCAGTATGGTCAATGGTCAATCCTAATTCGTCCTAAGTACCTAACTCATCAACAGACAGTTCAAGACCAAACTGGTTGTTTTGGTTTAACCGCAGTGGGCAACTGAGCACCAAACAGCTGCTTGGTCACTGCCCCTGATGGAATGGGGGAGAGAATCAGAAGGGTAAATGAGAAAACTCATGGGCTGAGATAAAGATAGTTTAACAGATAGGCCAAAAGCCATGCACAAAAGCAAAGAAAAATGAGGAATTCATTCACTACTTCCCGTTGGCAGACAGATGTTCAGACATCTCCAGGAAAGCAGGGCTCCACCATGTAGAACAGGTACTTGGGAAGTCAAATGCCATCACTCTGAAGGTCCCCCGCTTCCTTCTTCTTTCCCCAGCTTTATATGCCGAACATATTGTCATATGGCATGAAATATCCCTTTGGTCAACTGGGGTAAGCAGTCCCTGCTGTGTCCCCTCCTAGCTTCTTGTGCCCCACCACCCTACTTGCTGGTGGGGTTGTGCGAGAAGCAGAAAAGGGCTGCACACTGTTTGGGCTAAGCACTGCTCAGCCCAAACTAAAATATCCCTGTAGTATCCACACTGTTTTTAGCACAAATTCAAAACCTACCCCTACACAGCTTCTGTGAAGAAAATAAGGTCTACACCAGCTGAAACCAGGACACTGGTGCAATTCAAAATGCTCAGTGCTTAATTTCCACCCTGAAGTAGAAACTTATTCTGTAGTGCAATGCTTAAAATCCTTTGTCAGCCAAGATCTGAGTCAATGCAACTAGGAGACATCAATTAACAGTCCTTGTATCATGGTCAGCCGCTACAAACGTAGTAGGCAGTCAATTAAAGAGCCTTTCTGAACATTTTCTATACCTCTGTGAAGAACAATTGGGTAGGTACCTGAGCGCAGCAGATGTCTACTTCTTACATGTGGAAATCAGCTTGCCCAGACTTCTAGGAGATATCAGAGTTTTAGAGATTAATCTGTCTTGAGGGCATTGAGGATTTCTTGGTCCCAGAATTTTTAAGAAATATAAAAATTGTTCAGTACTATGTATAGCTCTGGTTCAGAAACATTGCAGCCAAAGCAGAGACCCATGACACCTATAAATTACAAATGTATTAGTCAGCAAATCATTAACATTACTTTGCCTTGAAAATTAATACAAGCCTATTAAAATAGTGCCGGTAACAACAGTAAGTAAGTATTCTGTAACACTGTGATGGTGTAGTCAAAAGTCATGTATAAGCCTTTCACATAATCTTGCAAACAACATCATCACCAAAGGGGCAAATTAAGATTGGTGTACTTGCACTTGACAGGCAACTACATAAAAAAGTTGCCATGCAGGAGTTAAAGTAAGAAGAGGAGACTGCAAAGAGATGGGACATCCTTCTGAATGCACCACAAGGGTGATTGGCAAGACCAAAGAAAACAAGATAAGCAGCACTGAGAGCAAAGGACACCCTCTTTCGGTAAGGAGAAATGACATGAATACATCAGATCTCAGTCAAGAAAGCCAGAGAAGAGACAGGACAAACCTGCCCTGGCTCTGACTGTTATGCAACGTCTCTAAGGCCTGATCATCACAGCCTCCACGACCAAGTACCGCCAAGCAACCCAGCTATCAGCTCTAATTCCACAGCACTGTGACTTTGGCACTGCATCCTCATAGCCCTTCTAGGACAAAAGTGCCAAAGACTAGCAGATTTGTAAATGTATTGATTAATATTGTGTAAGATTTAGCACAAATTATTTTGTTAATGAATCAATTTTAAGTTTAAAATTGGACAGGTTTGTAAGACTCCTAAACAAGACTATCACAATAAGCTCTGATCCTCTGGTATATTATGAACAAACATATCAGTATTTATATATATATATATATATATGTACACATAAAATATATTTACAGATATATTCAGTCACAACTTTAGCTCAAACAATGGTGACTATTTCAATGCTTTCTATGGAGTCATATACTTTGTGTATTTAATTCCCTATTGATATACTGTTAATAGAGCTAATATAAATGTGTTGAGCTGCAAATTATTTGAAATTGTAGATATAACTTATTAAACATACCCATAAAAACTTCTTTCTAAAAATTCAGTGAAAGATTAAATGTTATGATAGGTGTCAGTCTTGAGTGTCATAACTTTAGACTATCAACCTTAAAAATAAGTTCAAATAAGTAATAGTGCAATTTCTCAGGTATTTCACAACAGAATGAGAGTAAATTTTCTACTATAATTAATTTCCCAAGATCCAAATATACAAAAAAATATATTTACAATAGCTCATAGAGGGCAAAATCCGACCATTCTGATAAAGAGATGTTTTGATCAGCTTGCATAGCTCTTTCTCCTAGTCAAGAAAGTTTTGGAACCAAAACACAGTACACTTAGTGGAAGAAAATGAAATATTTATTTTCTGGGAAAGATAAATAAAAACTTACTAGGGAAGGCATTAATGGGAAAAAGGTTAGAGAAACCTTAAGAGATATTTCAAATTTTCCAAGAGAAAAAACAGCTGTTTAAAAGTAGAAATTTTATGTGTTGTAAAATGACACATCTGTCACATAGAATGTTTCGGGTTAAAAGGGACGTCTGTGGGTCATCTAGTCCAAACCCCCTGCTGAAGAAGGGTCACCTACAGCAGACTGCACAGGACCTTGTCCTGGTGGGTCTTGAATATCTCCAGAGAAGGAGACTCCACAACCTCCCTGGGCAGCCTGTTCCAGTGCTCCATCACACTCAGAGGGAAGAAGTTCTTCTTCATGTTCCTCTGGCACTTCCCAGGCTTCAGTTTGTGCCTGTTGCCCCTTGTCTTGTCTCTGGGCAACACTGAAAAGAGTCTGGACCCATCCTCCTGACACCCACCCTTCAGATATTTATAAGCATTCAATAGGTCCCCTCTCAGCCTTCTCTTCTTCAGGCTGAACAAGCCCAGCTCGCTCAGCCTTTCTTCATAAGAGAGGTGCTCCGGTCCCCTCACCATCCTTGTAGTCCTCCACTGGACTCTCTCTGGTAGCTCCTTATCTTTCTTGAAGCCCAGACCTGGACACAGTACTCCAGATGGGGCCTCACTAGGGCTGAGTAGAGGGGAAGGAGAACCTCCCTCGACCTACTGGCCACGCTCCTCTTGATGCACCCCAGGATGCCATTAGCTTTCTTGGCAACCAGGGCACACTACTGGCTCATGGTCAATCTGTTGTCCACCAGCACTTCCAGGTCCCTCTTCACAGAGCTGCACTTCAGCATGTCCGCCCCAAGCTTGTACTGGTGCATGGGGTTGTTCCTTCCCAAGTGCAGCACACTGCATTTGCCCTTGTTCAACCTCATCAGGTTCCTCTCTGCCCAACTTTTCAGCCTGTCCAGGTCTCACTGAATGGCAGCACAGCCTTCTGGTGTATTCACCACTCCTCCCAGTTTTGTGTCATCAGCAAACTTGCTGAGGGTACATTCTAACTCTTCATCCAGGTCGTTGATGAAGAAGTTAAACAAGACTGGGCCCAGTACTGATCCCTGGGGGTCATCACTAGTTACCAGTCTCCAACTAGACTCAGCGCAGCTGATGACAACCCTCTGAGTTCTGCCATTGAGTCAGTTCTCAATCCACCTCCCTGACCACTCATCCAGCCCACACTTCCTGAACTTCCCTGGGAGGATGTTATGGGAGACTGTGTCGAAAGCCTTGCTGAAGTCGAGGTAGACAACATCCACGGCTCTCCCTTTGTCTACCCAGCCAGTCATGTCATCGTAGAAAGCTATTAGATTAGTCAGGCATGATTTCCCCTTGGTGAATCCATGCTGACTACTCCTGATAACCTTCTTTTCTTCCACTTGCTTGATGATGGCCTCCAGGATAAGATGCTCCATCACCTTTCCCAGGATGGAGGTGAGGCTGACTGGCCTGTAGTTCCCTGGGTCCTCCTTCTTGCCCTTTTGAAGATTGGACTGACATTGGCCTTTCTCAAGTCCTCGCGCACCTCTCCTGTCCTCCAGGACCTCTCAAAGATGATGGAGAGTGGCTCAGCAATGACATCCGCCAGCTCCCTCAGCACTCGTGGGTGCATTCCATTGGAGCCCATGGATTTGCGGATGTCTAGATTGCTCTAGCGATCCCTCACACAGTCCTCCTCGACCAAGAGAAAGTCGTCCTCTCTGTAGGCTTCTTCTCTTACCTCCGGGGCCTGGGATTCCTGAGGTCCTGCCTTGGTACTGAAGACTGTAGCAAAGCAGGCATTCAGTAGCTCTGCCTTCTCTGCATCCTCTATCACCAGGACACCCACCTCATTCAGCAGCCGCCCCACATTGTCCCTAGCCTTCCTTTTGCTACTGATGTAGTTTAAGAAGCTCTTCTTGTTGTTTCTGACATCCCTTGCCAGCTTCAATTCCAGGTGAGCTTTGGCTATCCTTGTCGCATCCCTGTATGCTCTGACAACATTCCTGTGTTCTTCCCAAGTGACCTGTCCCTCTTTCCACATTCCATGTACCTTTCTCTTCCACCTGAGCTCCGCTAGAAGCTCCTTGTACAACCATGCAGGTCTCCTGTCTCCTTTGCTAGATTTCTTTCTCAGGGGATTGCACCTCTCCTGAGCATGCAGGAAGTGATGTTTAAACAGTGACCAGCTCTCTTGGACCTCCCTGCCCTCTAGAGCCCTGGCCCATGGGATTCCTCCCAGTAGCTCCTTAAAGAGGGCAAAGGTAACCCTCCTGAGGTCCAAGGTTTTGATCCTACTTATCGCCCTGCTTCCTTCACGCAGGATTCTGAACTCCACCATTTCATGGTCACTGCAGCCGAGTCTACTTCCAACCTTCACATCCTCAACCAGTCCCTCCTTGTTTGTTAGTACAGGGTCCAGCAGAGCGCCTTTCCTTGTTGGTGCCTGCACCACTTGCATCAGAATGTTATCATTGATGCTCTGTAGGAACCTCCTGCATTGTGCCTTCCTAGCTATGTGGTCTTCGCAGCTGATGTCAGGGTGGGTGAAGTCCCCCATGAGAATCAGGGCCTTTGACTATAAGGCTGCTTGCTGTTGCTTATAGAAGGCCTCATCAACTTCCTCCTCCTGGTAAGGTGGCACATCTGTGTGACACATCTTTTTGAGTAAAGTGTATATCAGGCTATGAACATTAAGAATCAGTAGAAAGTTGGTTTTTTTTCTCTTTCGTTCCTCTTCATATTTTGACTTCTTCCAGCTTCAACAGAAAATACTGGTTCTTCCATTAATTTGTGCCATATGGTAAGAAAACTGAAGAGTTTGAAGAGAATCACAGAGAGGAAATTGCTCTTCTTAAAAACATCTTTAAACTAGAAGACAAATCTGTAATACTGTCAGAATTTTTAGTTTCAGCTAAAATGATTAAAAATAAGGCAATACTTTTACTATTGAGAATGACCAGCTGTTGAGACAATCCACCATGAATAGTGGTAGGCTTTTCCATTACAGAACTCTTGAAATCACACCCAGTTCTGCACAAGACTATGTTGAAAAACATCCATATTCAACTGTATGTGAGTTGTATGGAGGGTCAGACTGTATGATGTGATGCTGCAGGTGATCTTACACTTTTGAATTCTTTAGAGACTTGATGGCCATGCAGGTTTGGAACATTATTTCCTAAACAGGACACAGGCTTTGCACAGCGGGCTTTTTTTGCAGATGTGTTCTTTCCACTGTGTGATGCTTCGTTGTTATGAGCTGATGTCAAGAGGCAGTAGTTTGGCTCTACCAGCCATCTCCAATTCAGTGGAGCTAACAAGGTAAGACACGCAGTAAAACATCAGGTCAGGAATCTACCTCTGGTTGCTGGAGCTTGGCCAGAACATTTGCTCCTGCAAATTACTTCTTGTAAGGAAAGCACCCCAGTGCAGCAGTTTGCTAATGGGAGAATGCTTCCCAGCACTGTACAGGCTCCATCATCATTTATCTGAGAGCTGTGAGAGATGCATGTTGTCACAGGAGCCAGACTTCTCTGCAGCTCATGAGAAGAACTTGCAGCTCTGAGGTATCACCGGCTATCAGTCTGCTCATCAGAAAGCATGAAATCTGGTAAATTTCCTTGCACTGCAGCTGTCTGGAATAGCTAGCTGCCTTGCTAGCACATTCCCAAATGCCCAGGTAGACAGCACCCTTGGAAAATACATTTTAAGGGTTATTCAGAGACGGGTTGGTCAGATAATAGAATTTCTCATGTTACAGGTGAATCCAATATTTTTTATCTTTCCTTTCTCCTACAAAATAAATAAATAAAAAATATCAACAGAAGACTTTCCAGATGACTTTGATCTTCCTTCTTACCCTGAAGAATCTGACTGTTCTGAGGAAGAGCTTATTGGAGAATAAACTAAGGTCAGATATAACCACAGAATGGTTGATATTCTGCCTCCTCCTGCTCAGGAAAAGAAGTAGTTATGATGAACAATAAGCCTAATTTTCATTTTACCCTTGGGGAAAAAAAATGAAGCAATGGGTGGAATTATCTTGACTCTATTTTTTTTTTCTAGTTAACCTTTTAAGCACTGGGCATTGCCTGCAAACTGCCTGTAAAAGCAGAACAGGATCACAATTTTGACTTCTTACACCAGGTATTTGTAAGCAGAAATGTCATAGACTAGGACGCACTGTGACATCCACCTCTGTTTCAGTACTTAAAGTTATAAAAGGATATTATTATGTTATATTGCGTTTTGAGTACCCAGATTGTTCTATTCAGAACACATACATGGAGTAAGATTTTGCTTTTGTTAGCAAACTTACATTTTCCACCTGCTGATTGTGCAGTTCCTAGCCAAGTGACATAAATACCCTTGTGATATGATCTTTTTGATTAAATCAATAAATACATACTCATTGTCAAATAGGAAATTAAAATTAAAGTAGAAATTGGAACATAAAATTTCCTCTTTTAACTGTTCTTAAAAAATAATTAATCTTGTAGAAGTAAGAACAGACTTGAAAATTCAGACAATATTTCAAGAAACTGTGTGAATTATTTTACAGACACATCAAATATATACTTCTCTCCCCCCAGCAAAAAAAATCCCTAAATCAATAAACACCACTGGAGATACATAAAAATGAAGTTCTGAGCAAGAATTTGGCTTCAAGATAGTCTTTATGATGTTATAATTTTCCATCTCAATGCTGATGTTGATATAGCTTTTTAAGAGTTGCAAATATCTATGTCGCTGTACCATATGAAAAATGAGCTGTCACATGGAGAGAGACAGAGCTCAGAATAATTGAAGATTTACTGAACTAGAGTTTAACTTAATCTTTGAAGCATTCCACATGATCTCCCTCTGACTTTATTATAAAGACAAAAGGAATTTGCAAACATTCTGAAGTTTTGATTAAAGTTGATTTACTTATTGCAAGAATGACCCTTATTTTAATCCCTGTCAATTTTAACCATCTTAAAACTGGTGAGAAAGGGACGTAGGTGTATAAATGAAAATTACCAGTAAGGCAGTACAGAGCAGAAAACAGTTAGCATATTTAATAGACATAGCAGTGAGAAGACCAGTGTATAATACTAATCAATGCATCAGAGGAAAAATAATAAAATAAGCCTAGGAAAAAGACCTTAGAAATTAGAAAAAGAGAGAAAAACAGAAAATTTAAATTAAGTAGTACCTATCCTTCCATGTATGACAGTTTTTTTTGCTCTTGGATAGTAAAGCCTGTAGAAATTTCTAATAATCTCATTAAATCAGGAAACAGAAAGACAGATTTGATTTTACTTCCTGGAATTCCATGCTGCCATGTCGATGGGAGTACTGTTGGTGTCATATTGAAGTGAATATTATGAAACATCCAATTAAAACTAATAAAAAAATAATCAACTCCCCACCTTTTTTTTAATGTGTATTTTTGCGTTTTGCATGTCCTTTGTAAGATATACATATTCCTTTTTTTTTGATGAAAATTTGAGAAAATCTCTTCTGCCAAAATCCTAACAACTTTTTCAAAAGCCACATTCTACTATCTTCCACAAAACAGAAAAGCATGAAACTTCTTGTCAGAACTAGCATTTGCACTGAAAAAGATTCAGTTTCCGGTTTTAATATAGATCTGCAAGACTTGACTGAATGTAACAGCTTTCTGCCAAACTTTACAGTTTTGACAAAGAGCTATTACTTCTGCTATTAACTTTTCAGCAGAAACATTTCAGCAGTTCCCTGGTGCAACAGTACACCAAAATTTCCTTGATCTCCAGGACTGTAATAGTGAACACTGGAATAGTACTGACATGGAAATTGATGCTGTCCGTTTCCAACTTGGAAGTTTGAACGTATAAACTCCAGTCAGCATATGAGAAATCATCTCATCCTTTTATTTGTCTAATTTTAGGAACCTGAACTTAAATATGCTAGCTCAAATGCAAGAATTTTCCCTCTGATGTGCTTATCTTTTCATAATATAGCACTCTGAAGTAAAAAAATAAGACAAAACTCAATAGCAACAGTTAAAAAAATGGAAGTGCTTTAGAGACTCCAGGCTGTAGGCAGCAACTTCTCATGCTAAGACACTATTCTCAATTGTATGTTGAGAGACAGTTTACATTTTCTCAGCTAGAACTGTGGTGAAGCATGTGTGCTGCAAACCTGGCAATCTTACAACCCATCCTCAAAGTATCTTCTGAGAGAAGGCACTCTGGAATTACCACATAACCATGAAGTGTGACCATTTAACCATGTTTCTATTATTATACCATCTCTACTGGAAACAGATCCCTTGTTATAACTGTACCAAGGTGTTAATGCAAACCGTAATGGAACTGGTTATCCAGCTATGATGTTAATAACACGGGAGGCAATCTGTCTACTCTGTTTATGCCCTCCATTGTACCTACACAGACTGCTCAGCAAGAGCAGAAATTGGTCTGGCAATGATTAGTGGCTTTGTAACAGCCCCACTAGACTTTCAGAGTACAGGGATGGCAGAATGTAGGATTGGAGCACATGCATGAACAGGACAGGAGCAGGATGTTTCTTAGGATGAGCACTGTCACAGAGCTTTTGTCAGCTGGGCAAAACAAGACACCTTTTACCTCGTAACAAAGAAGAGACAAGTAAGGAGAAGGTCTAAACAACCCTCCTAATGCTTTGTCCAAATGACACTTCCCAGTTGTCACGGCTTATTACTTACATCAGACTGATGATGTAGAATCACACTGTTGATGATTGCAATAATTTAATATTGAAGCAAGGGCATAGAGCCTGCTGGTTCAGCAGAGTTTTGTGGTAATGTATGAAGGATGAAAGCAGTCTTTTGTTGCTTCTATTTCTGCACACCCACAGATATTTGCATTTTAGAGGCCTCAGAAGGAAAACTGTTGCTAACTTACTTCACGTTGTCCAGGATTTCATTGTTGCTGTGATATTAACAAGCCAAAGTGACTGTAGATTCGAAGTGTCTCTAGTGACTAATACTACCTACAGTTTCTAAGCTCTGAGGACAGCTATATTGTTAACTGAGACTACACAGTAGAAACATTTATATTAAAATATTAAACAAGACAGAATCAAACAATGAAAACTATTCTTCATATACTCTTAAAATATCTTCTTAGGGTGACGTGTTGTTTCATTTTTCCAAAGTAGAAATTAACCATTTTGTTCAAGGCATTTGTCTCTTGGACATAATAATATAGTACTGTTAATAATCAAAGCATAACATAATGTGTGTGTATTCTGCAGCTGTGTATGTTGAAAAATGACTGTTCTTCAGTAAATTTTGTGGGAATTTTTCAACATGTTAATTGGTTTTTGAACAATGTCATCAGAGAATCACAACATGGTTGAATAATTTAGTGTGGAAGGGATCTCCAGACATCTTTTCTGCTCAGAGCAGCTCTGATTAGACCAGGTGGTTCAGTGTTGTGTTCATTTGAGTCTTGAACATCTCCAGCCACAGACTCCACAGCATCTGTAGTGATCCATTCCACTGTTTGACCACCCTGGTGCTAAAAAGATATTATTAAAAAAAAGAATCTTATCTCATCATAATTTCTTATATTCCAGCGTAGACATATTGACTCTTGTCCTACTGCTATATATCACCAAGAAGCATGTAGTTTCATTTTCTCTGTACCCTACCTCTGTGCCCAGTGCAGAGCATGGTGAGGTTTCCCCTTCCTCTCATCTTCCTCAGGCTGAACTAGCTCACTGCCCTCTGCCTCTCCCTATATGTCCTGTGCTCCAGACCTGACCATCATGGGAACCCTCAACTGGACTCACTACCGCATATCAGGGTCTGTCCTGTGCCAGGATCTCAAGCCTGAACTATCAGGGCAGTCTTACCACTGCCAAGCAATGGATCAGGATCCCTCCCTCTGGGTGGTGCAGCCCAAGATGCAGGGGCTATTTCGCTACCTGAGTGCTCTGCTGCTGGCCCCGGGTCCCCAGGATGTTTTTGCAGAGCTACTCTCAACTATCAGCCCCAGCTTGTCCTGTTCCACAGATGAGTTCATCCCTTTTCAGAACCTTTGAGTCCAATGGGCAGTTTCCCTTTGGATCTTGCCGAACAAGTCTTTGATCTGGCCAAATATGTGCTCTTCTAAAATTCAAGTGATTGCCTTTGTGAAATTCTGCTGTTAATTTTTGTCACTTCTCTCAGGGTCTAAAGCTCCAGTCTCACAGTTGCCACAGTCAAGACTGCCCTTGAACTTCTTGTCTTCAACCAGTTTTTCCTTGCTTGTGAGTACCAGCTCCAACAGAACGACTTCTCTGGCTGATTCCCTGTCCACCTGCAGCAAGAGGTTGCTTGCATCTCTGTGCCTCTGCATCATGGGTTCTGCTCCATTGCCTGACTCTTACCCACAGGCTCACCTTACCCAGGGTGAGGTTATTCTGTCCCCGAAAACACTGCCCTTCCTGAAACACCTGTACCCTTACACTGCAGCTCTGCAATACGAAAGCTGTTCCAACATGTCACTGTAATCCTTCTGAGGTCACAGCTCAGTGTTGTTTCTGGATGCTGAGCTGATACCTCCTTCTTGTCTGTAGGGCCACCTCTTTTTGAATGTGAAAATTTGAGAAGGGTCCTAAGTGTGACACCCCCTCTGGTCATGTTGGCCCCTGGACACCGTAACATCTTTGTGTCTTTGCTTCTTCTCTGCATGTGGGAAGCCCCCTCTCACAAGGTTCCAGCCCTTTTCAGGAGGCCAGCAAGCTTGTTTGCAAACACATCCTTGCCCCTCATTGTCAGACATATCCCTTCCCTTTTCAGTAGCCCTTTTTGTCAGAAAAACCTTGCTAATTAGTAAGACAGAAGACTAAGTATAAATCACAATACTGGCCTTTCAAGCTATCACCCCCATCCTAACATGACATGTGTGCTTCCACCTACACATTCTTACCAAGACTGAATCCTTTCTGGAAATAACCAAATGCTTTAAGTGATGAGGATAAAACCAGCTTATGCCTGGATTATTTTCAGAGCCTGAAATCCATTTATAAATCTAATCCATGACATCCAAAGCTCTCTTTTCTGTAAGCCATTTCCCACTTAGAAAAACCGGCAGTAAGAGGACCTCCATATCTTATAGACCAGTGCACTACTTGGTGTTCTGATGAGATCACAATCAAAGAAGCATAATGGAAGCAAACCCAAGTATTTTGAATGCATTGATACTAACAGCTGTCTAAATATGACTTCTAGTAAACAAATAGTTTTTTTAATAAAAATATGGTGCTGCTTTTTCTGAATCCTGAATTTTGAACTCCTCTGTTTAGATATACTCTAATACATTCCTCACAAGTGATTTCCTAAGATGCTGAAAACTATAGTTAAATTTGCAGATCACAGGTTAAACTTGCTGGGCTGCTGGTTGGAGAATTTACTCGTTGATCGATACTATGAATACATTTCCTAGGTGTCATTAACAAAAACAGAATAATACAAACAGGACCTGCCTATGCCAATCTTCTAGGGAAAATTTCTGAATATAACTTCACTTTAAGTTGCTATTGCTAACAAGAAAAAGACACTTACATTGTTTTTCCTAAAGATAGGAACTTCTGTGTCTAAAAAGCTTCAGTTGTTTTCTTGTATGCTTAGAATTTTTAAGTGAGACAAAATAACTGCTACAACTAAAAGTAGGTGAAAAAAGTCTGTTTCTAGCTTGCTAGAGATTATTATATGGAGTGGATTTCAGAATTATGCACATTTTGCCTTCAGTAAACCTAGAGGACAAATCTATGATTTATTGGAAAAATATTTTTCATCCTAGTGGTCCCTTTGGGCCAATATAAAACAAGTATGGAAGCTATGATGGAAATGTAATTAAAAACCTCAGAATCTGTTTAAAGTTTACTTGGAATTAATTTTTACCTCTAGCTAGGCTTGCATTTTTTTCCTATCTATAGCAGGTATCTGCTTCTCACTTAAATGAAATGTATAAATTATATGTCAGATCCTTCAGGATCAGCAAATATTTCAAGCAATTAATAGTTCTCCTGTTCTAGATTTACAATCTGGCTACCACAAGACAAGGACAAGTTTGGTAATTTCTGAGCTCAGTAACAACTACATGAGCATTTCATAACAACCTAACTGAAGCCATTGAGGAAAAAAATATCACAGATTTTGTAGTTAAAAAAGGAATTTTTGGAAGAGCACTGCCTCAGAGTTAGAAATATCTGATGAAGGGACAACTGTTTCGGCTGCTAAACATGTTTTGTCACTCAGTCTTCGAGTATCCCAGACAGGAAAAAAAGATTGCTTTTGGCTCATCTGTTTCAAAGATCTATGGTAACATTTCTTTGGATAAATTCCTACCTGGAATCACAGTATAAACTATGAAGCAGAACAGACCCCACTGGTCCAGGACTATTTACTTAAACACAAAAATCGGTGATATTTTCAAAAAAACAACTGAATGCATTACTGAGAATATTTAGTACTCTCGATTGATACTGATTAACTTTTTCTTCCAGACCAAAATCCTTGTTGTTGAAAAGAAAGAAAATACAGATAAATTCTGTATAAATAGCTATATTTAATTTAATTTAGTTTTCCTGTAAAATAATATGTAGCTAGAAAAATTTGTTGGTTGAACAAGATTGCTCAAGCTTTAGTTTAATTTCACCTCAGAGAAGAACCTCCGTAGCATCTCAGTGAAAATAAACCTCCTTCCCCCTATTCCTCTGATGGTTTGTGTATGGGGAGCCCATTATCACTGTTCATGGCTTCCTAAACATTGTTTCCATAGTCTGTGGTTTGTTCTTATCAAGACCAAAAGTGGGTCTCATAAGGTCTCCCTAAAAGGAGAAAATTACTTTCTACATCTGCCTACAGATCTCGTCTTTGAAAAATATCAGAAATGCAAAAATACCTCTATCTAGTCAAACAGAACAGAGAAGTATTGTGTCCTTAACAAGTGCAATTCTTTAATAAATAAATTATGTCACTGACAAGAGCATAATGATCAAGTACTCCCTAATAAAGGTAAATACTACCATGGAGAACACAAATACACATGTTAAGTTCTTCCAACAATACCAAAAAAGATAATAATTTTGCACCTTAACTGCTTGTGTGCAACATTTTAAACACCGAAAGTTTTCTCCAGGGTATTTTTTTAATAAGCATATGAAAGGTAAGAGACTTCCATTTGGCTTTTCGCAGCCTAAAATATAAACTAAATAGATATTTTAAATAATTATTATGAAATAATTTGTAAGTCATATAAATTATTGTTCTAAAAGCTGAGATTTTACCTCAATTTATTACATGTGCACAATAATCCTGGAACTACTGAAGTCTCATTGGAATACTTCTTAGCTTAAAGCTTTGCTTTTTAACAAAAAGTTTATAGAAATACGACATGCACAACACTATACTCATCTTGCAACTAACAGTTGTACTACTTTTTGAGCTTTTTTTCTGAAATTACTTACATTGGCATATGGCCATATGTCACACCCGAACAATGAGAGTGATTAAATGCCCCACTCCATTAACAAAAGTGACTCAGATTGCAGATCCAGATTGGCTAGATTAAGGTGAAATGACACCAGAGATCCTGTATCGCTTTACACGATTTATTCAGGATTATGATAAATCAATATCTTGTAGCACAGTTATGACAGGCAAACTACCGAGGCATGATTATGAGAAGTAAATTACAATGGTACAATTATGACAAGCAAATTATGGTAGTACGATTACAACAAACAAACTACAGTAGTACTATTATGATAAACAATCTGCTGTGGTACAATTACGATAAGCCTTGCTTTTATACTTTCAATGGAGAAAGTTTTTGTAGGTAGTTAGCCCCCTTCTCTTAGTTGAGTTTCTCACTTTTCATGCTAGTCAATTGGTGATAACCATGTTTTCTGTTATAGGCTAAGCTATCTTCTCTTTCCGTGTAAATTAGCATGCAAGCTCCATACAGCTTGGGGGGCGGGCAAGTCTTTTTGGTCTTGAACTGAGTCGGTGGTTGTCATGTCCCCCTACCACAGTTACTTCTGTTTGACCTCTTGCTGGTGCAGGACTATCGGCTTGTGTCACGGTTTGGAACAGGGCGTCAATAAACTGAGTGACAGACGCTCTCTGTTAACCCCCACTCTCCCACCAGAAGAAGGGAAAAGGAGGAAAAGGGAAAGAGATTTAGAAAGTGAATATAAGAAGTTTCACTAATAACACTAATAATACCAATAATATTAATAAGAAGAGAAATAATGTAAAATACACAAAACTGATACTGAGTTTCCCAGAGTTGGGTGCCAGGGCACTGGCGTCCCACCAGCAGCTGCCAGGCAACACCAGGCAGTCCCGGACTGGCCTCGGCTGTAGACAGGAACTGGACTCAGGGATGCATGGATTGAAAACTGGATCGGGATCACAGGCAGAACAAGCAGGGTGCTCTTCAGAAGGCAGTCATGGACAAAGAAAGTGAGACCCTTGTGATCCACAGCTTTTAACTGAATATGACGCACATGGCATGGAATACCTTACTGGTCAATATCAGGTCACCTGTCCTGTCCACCCCCCCCCACAAGTACGACCCTTTCCGACTCCTCAGTTGCGAGACATAAGAGATCTGTCAGTGACCTTGGCTGCTACAGTAATAATTATAAAAAGGGGTCTTTTTCTGCATTCCTTTCCTGCTGTTAGCTCAGTGTAACTATAAACATCAGGTGTTATCAGCTTCGGAGTGGACAGTGTCTATAAAATAAGCAGCCAGTTTCAGAAAAATGCAGTTACTTGGAAGAACTTTGCTGTAAGGAAGATTCTCTAAAAGAGAATCGGTTCTGTTTTAACCAAAACCAGGCCAGCTTGTTAGCTGTAAAAAGGGAGTTGGATATGGAGGCTGTTGAAAGTGGTCTGCTTAGCTTTACCAGAGTAGCATCGGGCTGTGAGGGTCTCTCCCTCGGTCCAGATGTCATTTGGGTGATTTCGCATCAGACCGGCAGGAAGAGCAGGCCATTTGCTTAGGCTCAGTGCTGACGGGCACAAGAGAAGTGCAGCGCTCCAGTATCCAACACTCACAGGTGTTGTCCTTCACATTAGCACCTTAGACAAGTGTTTGAGACATTTACCCTCATATTGTCTAGACCCTTACACCATATTATATATACAGATCACATTTAATACCTGTACAAGTACTAGAAGGAAAAGGTATTGTGCTTGATTACTGAACCTTTCGTCAACACAGACCTGAATTCCACTTGTGATTAGTGCCACAAGAAAAGGGTTTTCCTACTCTTCAGTAGATTTTCTCACACCTTGACATGAACAGCTCCCCAGGCCTCTGCCCAAGATCTGCAATAGCACAGCTGATGATGAAGAGGAACTGGCAGACACACACTTAGAATAAGTTTATCATGTTATGCCTCTTTAAAACTATGTATTGTATATTCCAGATTTCCAATAAACTATTTATCTCAACTCTAAATCTTATTCACATGGACTATTAAAAGGAGCATACTGGGTAATACTTAAATACGAAGTTAATTAGCAGAACTCACAGTGGTAAGCTACAAGAAAGGAAAAAACCCCAACCTTACACATTCTTCCTCTGATTGAAAGAATTAAGGCAGCTGACATCTTTGAAAATTTAGCAGTGTTTTACTAGGTTTTTACAGCAGGAACACACCTTTCTTCTATGTTCAAAAAGATGAATAAAAATGCTGTACAGGAAGTGCTCTCCATTAAAAGAAACAAGACACATTAAAAATGTAGGAATGCACATTGTATGTAGTTGCTTTACAAAAGACAATGTCTTTTTTATACTGGCATTACTAAATTCTTTGTTTATTTGTTCTGCAGTACTTAGCAAGATATAAACACCAACATACTAAAGGCTGGAATGCTTTACTCTGGGAGGGAGTATCTGTTACTAGAAACTTTTTTCTTTATGTTTATTACCTTCATCATAGGTTCCTTCATTTTATTCCTCCCTGCTCTTTGTACTCTCAAAATATCCTAACTTTGCCAGCTGTAACATAGCTGATTATATTCCTCTTTCTGCTCTGCCTTCATATTCCCAAATGATTATAGAAAATTTTTATAAGAGAGGTTAATACTGTGGCAACTACGACACCTTTTTAGCTTTGTGCGTTTACACTACCACGCTTCACATACACTCCTTTAGCCATTTTTTTTGTGTGTGTGTGTAGATCACAGCATTTCTGTGAAGCCAGCTGTAAACCTCCACTCCTGCAAGCATTTTGGCAATGTATGCAACCAAATAGAAACAAGTAAAACTTGAAAAAGTTTGAAAATTTGCAAGTAAGTAAAGTGGTCTAATAATTCCCACAGTTTTCCTAGTGAATTCAGGGGCAACACATACAGTCAAAGTTAGCAGCACATATGTCAGCATGTCTGGGTCTAGAGGGTGCACAGATTAAGTAGTTTTCTAATAAAGGTTTAAAAGCTTATCAAAAACATTTTGTATTAACTGAGGTAATGCATGAGGCTTACAGAATGCCGTGCTTTAGCTTTAGAGTCAATCATCCTTCTGAAATACAATGTGCTGTATTTTTTGCTGTTTAGAGCCTCTCTGTGAAAAACATTTATCAAAAGAAAAATGGTGACCTCAAGAAATTGGAAGGGAGAGCAGATTCAAAGGTATCAGTGCTGTTAGGATGGTAAAATCTACCTGCAAAGAGAGGAAATTCAGTTCACTTACAATACTGTTAAAATATACAGGAAAATCAGGCATATTCCATGATGAAAGTAAATTCTTATTTTACAAATTTCAAACAAGAAAAGGTAGCTCCATACGTTATTATAAGAGGAGGATATATGTACAATCCAGTCTATCAAACCTGAAAGGGTTAAAAATGCCAGTGCAGAAGACACAGAAATTAGCGATGTTTTATTAAAGTATTTTAAGAACTTCTACACACTAATGACTAAGGGTTCCATGGATGATATATGAATTTATTTCCAGTGAGGCAAAATTTGTCGTACTTGACTCAAGACAAAGTTACAATATCTATAATTTAGAAAAAGGTACAAGCATTAAATCCTTAAACGCAGGCACTGCTCCAGGATGTGATAGACTGCTGAGGCACATTTATAAAGTCTGCTTGTATCATTCTGCATAATAATATATTTGATCAATTTCAGAGTCTTATAGATGTTGTTAATTAAGTAAGCTAGGGAGTTCTCATGTGCCACATGATGTGTCATGGGTGACTCAAAACTGACACAATTTTTATAGGTGCTAAGAGGGATGACATGCAGTACACTGCTGAACTCCCAGCATCAGGTACTGTCTGCTGTTTTGATTTTTCTTTTTAATAGTAAATATACAGGTAGCAGTCTGAACATACTTCAATTTGGTATAGGTAATTCTTTTACTAAACTTCACTCTGAAGTTTTGACAACAACATAATGTCTTGTCCTTCCTTGCCGTTTGTGCCTGCACAAAAGTGTATCATTTGGTAATGAAGTAGATGACAGAGCAAAAATACAGAAACATTTTCAAACCAGCCGAGATGCATACAAGTCAAAGACATCTGAAATGGTTTCCAAATACTATTTTGCTAAGTTTGTAGTGCATCCTGGAGTTAAAATTTATATGGATGTATGAGTTGGGTGTTGTAGCACAAGTCCGTGACTGCAGAACACTTTAACTGCCTGCTCAAAGACTGCCCATTCAGAAATCAAAAACTCTTATCCTGCCTAGACAGAAAGAGTTTAAGAGCATACAACACAAAGAACAGCCCACAGAAACCAGAAAATACTCAGTTTGTTGTTCCTGGCTATTTTACAAGCGTAACTGACTCCATAAACGTGAGTATATGAGCTGTGTGTCCAGATCCAGACAAATAACTGACCATACATTCACTATGTTTGCATTTGGGATACTAGAGAGAAACTGTAGAAATATGAGATAAACCTGTTTTTTCATATACTTCATAAGATTTTGTCTGTGCCTCTGCAACTAATACAGTTCCTTTCGGACTAGTACTGCAAATTCATTGCTTTTTAATAGTTTCTTTTGCACTATTGTATATCAGGTAACTTTATTTGATACCCAGTCTGGTGCTAGGATTTGAATATAACTTTCTGTGGGAGCTGGCTTCATATAGATTTTTTTTTTCCTCTGAGCTACTGTGTCTTTCATCACTCTTTTTGCATTGTACTAGCACTTGCTGTGGTATATGCTTTCTTCTTTTTTTTCTTTCTCTCCACAGCTTCACTGACTAAGGTGATTTAGAGTATTCTGTAAAAGGGAGAAAAATTTTGAGTTACCAGGTGTTACTGCTGCCCCTCAGGATGTGCTGGGATGAACTCATCAGCACAAGATGGTAGGAAAGATGTCTGGAGATCCAGTAAAAATTTTTCAATTAAAAATTTCTACAGGTGAAAGGGAGAATGGGAGTGGCAGGCCAATAAAATCCGTTCCGTGCACAGACAATTATCTCATTAACGGATAAAGACAGAAAAAAAGTCATGATTTAGGCAGATAATGATGCATTTATATTAATCATTTTCTCGTAGAAACTTCTGAGAGCCAAAATAATCTAAAACAGATGTTTCTGATAAAAGACTTTATAAGTTTCTGTAGTCTCTGTTTGGGGCCTCTTTTTTCAGCAGAAAGGACAAGCATTACCCAAAAAGACTCCTAGAACTCAGGGGGAGGACTGAAATCTTTCATGCGTAAAGTCCCAGCTACTTTTTTCCATTTGAAGAAGCATGTGTCACAATACTAGAGAAAGAAAAAAACATCATTGCTGTGTCAGTAGCAAGAAGTACCGAAGTTTATGTTTCCACCTACTCTTATATGTCTAAAGTAGCGGATCAATGTGAAAGATTTGCTCTCTTTATGATCCTCTGTTTTTCTCTTATCTTTAACAAATCCTGTCTTACAGAGTAAATTTAGTAAAGAATCCTCAGAATGTAAAACCCAGAATGCCTGTTGCAGGTCCTTAAACTCCAAGTTATGGAACTGGGAAATCTTCTGAAAAATGTTTAATGGAATAATCACTCTAATCTGTCAGTTAAAGAATTGCTTTGAAAAGGTTCAGGGACATGTAGTGACTCATAGCAGCTGAATTTTCATGCCATATGGGCTACTCATTTCAGAATTTCTCTCCCTGATTGTATAATCCATGTACCTTTAGGGACCTTCTTTGAATCTCAGAAAAGTATGCATGGATTTAAAGATAATCTTTTTATTAATAAATTTTTAATGAACATAGCCAACAATAAAAAAGTGAGTACAGAAAGCAATGATATATTGGGAATCAAGTTAATTAACATGATGAAACCATAATCCTTTAATCGCTAACACTCATTTGAGTTTTCTAGACTTATAAGAACATACAGACTGGTTTAAAATCTGTTGTGAAATCCAAAATGCAGAAGTGTACAGCTTAAAACAAATCTATCTGAAATTGGAAGAACTGAGTCTGGATCATGCTACTAAACAAGACTCTTACAGAAAGGTGATCTCTCATTCTCTCTAATGTATTTAGATTGTACTTTAGTAAAATCTGGCCTTCCTATTTGGAGAAAAACATTGTCTACAAAGTTTACTGCAGCTACTAGTAAACTGGGCTGCCTACCAACCTTCGCACCACTATTTCAGAGAGCAAGCAGAATGTAGGATGCACATCTTCAGGCATTTTAAGTACACCTGATTTCTAAGCTTCTCTTTTACTAACTATTCATAGTATTATAAATAAAAGATAAGGAGATCAAACTAAATGCCCACAAACATAAGGCTGCATTAATATGGTACTGAGTGCTAGGTAATATTTTGTTTTTCTCAGCAGGGCTTATTAGCTTGGCTAATCATCAGGCCAACTGCTGTTACCGGGTTTGGAGTACTGACAAAGCAAAAAAATCTCTGTCTGTCTTGAGCACTGCCAGTCTGCAGATGAACTCCAAGCATCTTATTTTAGACTATTTTTTTTCTGACATTCAAATGAATTTGCAGCTTTCCGTTGCAATCTCTAATTTTCCACCATCCTTTTGAAGCTGTGGGTGCCAGAGGTGGGTGCTCACTTCCATAACTGGACCTATCATAGAGTCATAGAACTGTAGAATCATTAAGGTTGGAAAAGACCTCTAAGACCATTGAGTCCATTCATCAGCCCAACACCACCATGCCTGTTAAACCTTGTCTTGAAGCATCAAATCTAAAAGTTTTTTGAACACATGGCACAGTCATCTCTGTACTTCCACTCTGATCATCCCTAATCATGCTTGCAAAGGACCCTCTTGATCCTCTCTGTTGCTCGTTTGCTATATAGACTGCATTATATGACTCAGTTAAATATTTATGATTCTGTCAAATTATTGCATCATTTTATTTTTAGACTCGCATTTGCTCCTAAACCACTGATAAAGAAACTAAACCATACCAAAACTAAGCACTGGTCCCTGCAGTGTTACACAGGAATAAATACTCTATACTGACATATATATTTTATTTTTTCTGTTTTAATACATTTACAGTGTAAAATACTAATGTTTACAAATAGAATATTTTACTGTAATAAAATAAATTACTTATAAAAGCCTAAGTCTATTACTTTGTACATTCTTACATCCATCAGCAAAAAATGGCTGTATAATTTTGTTGTATGCTGGAGCAAAGACATTTCTTTGACTACCTGCCTTCTCATTTTAAACAACATTCCTTTCCTATTCATCCTTCTTTTTTATGCTTTGTATCGTGTAGAAAAAGGAACAAGGAAAAGTTGAATCTTACAGAAATCTGTACATCTATCTAAGTATTGGAGATATTCGTAAATTATTTTGAAAAGAGGTTAAGGATGTAAAGGTTTGTTGACTTCAATTTGGTATTCAGATAAATGAAGATTAAAATTTTTTGTGAAGAACAAGAGAAGGATCTTAAAAATTGTGACACTCCAGTAAAAAAGCAGCTGAATTGCAGTGTAAATTAATTTAGACTGATTCACATAGTTCTATATTAAATATCTCATTTTAAAAGGATAAAATGCATTTGGAAAAAGAACAGAAGAAAAATGGAAAGAACAATCAAAGTACAGAAGAACATCCGGGCAAAGAAACAATTAAACAGACTAAATCTCTTCAACCTTGAAAAAAATGACCAGAGGTTAATATACTGGTCTACCAAATCCACCAGAGCATTCAGAAGATAATCAGGAAAGGATCGATCATCACCTCTTTCCATGCAAGAACTAAATGTGCATTTAGTAAGGTTCAGAGGTGGAATGTCCAAAAAAAACCCTAAGAAAAAGGTTCTTGTAGCAAGGATATTTTAATCTGTGGAATTTATCTCTGTAATGTTTGGGGCACAGGAAGGTCTCACGGGTTAAGAAAGCAGCTGGAGGAGCTTTTGGAGAAAAAGGCCTGCAATAAGTGACTCTGCCTTAGAAAAACCTTAAAAATTTGCCACTAACAGTTTGGAGAGTACTGTGAACAAGTATTATACATATTTCCCTTGATCTTACACTTTTCATTGTATAAGTTTCTAGAGAAAGGAGGGACTCAGGAGAGCTCAATGGACCTTTTCTGACGCTGAATACTTCTTCTTATATACTTAGTATGGAAATAACTGTTCCATACCTTCACTATAATCTCTCTTTAACAGTGATGAAATAAGAGAAATTATTTTATAAACAGCCAATGAAATTTATGTTTCTTCTCTTTAACATGTCTGTTCCCTGCGGCTTTCACTCAGGCTATGAACATAACCATTACCACTGTCTCTGGTGAAGGGAACCAGACAAGAGTTTGTCTCACATGGAACTATGACTAGACGAAGAGAATGATAGTGCTAAAAATTATTTATAATATTTAACCTTTCAAATCTTAGTTTTTTCTACTGACTTGTAAGTTGTTATCCATGTAAGTGTTAACAAACTAAATAAGAAGTTCTTTCCAGCTTTATTTTCATCTCAGGCACCTGCACTCCCATACACTTAAGGAGGTCATTTATAATTTGCATAGTTGAAAGTGAAATCATAAATTTTCACAAGAGACAATTTTCTACATATCAGTTTCCTCTACATAAAATCAAAAGTCACTGAAGTATGACAAATATAATTCCAGAATATGACTTGGCAGTTCCTATTTTATTTAGAGCATCACCATCAACTACGTAAAAGGAAAAAAAAAGATAAAATCGAACAGCCAAGCCGAAAGTTTTTCTGTCTTTCCCAAAGATGGGAAAAATATCAAGCTTGTATTTTAAGTCATTTATTTTTATACATATTCTTTTCCCAGAAGAAAAAAACAATCAAAGAAAGTTTGTCACACTGATCTTAAGCTCACCAGTAATTGTCCTGCATTCGCTCTAAAAAAAGCCCCACCAATATCTCAAGAATTACAGTAATGAAAAGTAAAAATTTATGAAACAAAAATCATAACTTTGCCTGATTTCTTGTGAAGCAACTGACTTTTTAGTTACACCTGCTAATGATGCAGAATTTCTTTTAATTTTAAAAATAATCCAAACCGTATTGTGTGTGTTCTGAGTAAATCTAGAAGTTACGGGTATCTGGGGAATAAAGTGTGTAACACCCTCCCTTCACAGGCAGATGTCAGGGGAGAGTGTTGAGGGGAGGAATCATCCTTTTTTTCATTCTGTGTAAAGGAACAGACAAGATTTTCCCTCTGCTCTTTTGAAGTGCTTGCTGTGCAATCTGCTAAACCTGAGGAACAGAATCCGGTCTCTAACAGCACTCTTGATTTCCTCTGTGTTCATGGCACATTTTGAAACATCTACTATACGCATCCGTCTTCAAACTTTGTAGACACCTCAATGAAAATGTAAGTAGCAGATTTATCACTTGTTCTCAGGAAGACGCAATGCATGGAGACAAAACAGAGAAGGGTTCTATCCAGAAGACTTTTGTCCTCATTTTATTTCATTCAGCCATTCAAGCATATGGGGTTCCCAGCAGTAGCATAAAAATGAGAAAAAAGAGCAGGCCAATGTTCTCCATACACACAGAAATAGAATGGTCTGTTCACAATATGTGACTGGGATGCTTGTCACTTTTTACTCTAAAGTAATGCTGGCAACAATAATGTTACTAAGGTTAGTCCATCTACGTAAGGTAATAGGATTCAAAAATAACAGAGCTCAAGCTGACTAATTCCCAACTACTTCAAAGAAAGGGAAAAAGTGTGCAGTTTAACCACTGATTTCAAGCACCGCAGAGGGAAGGAAGAAAAGTCACCTTTTAATAACTCAGTATATGTGCAGCCAGGATCTACACTTCAAAGCAGACTGTCTCTAGACTGGAGATAGTTTAGGTTCTGAAGTGTAGTCTGAACCTTTTTGACTTAGACTCATGACATTTTGAATAGTTCCTCACTTTCATAATATAAGACTAATAGCTTAATTAATTTCTGGAAATAAATCACAATTATTGTAATCAGTGGAAGCAGTAATGGACACTAACAGACATTTTTTCCCACAACAGAATCTATATTTGATTTTCAGACTTTTAGTTTTGTACTATCTCCTTCGCTAAGTTTCTGAGGAAAGCTGATTTCCTTTAATCCTATTGGCAAGTTTCTGAGCTCTCCAAGGATATTTTGTCAGCTGTGCAAATTTAATTTGCATCGAACATAATCCAGCTAGCTGGAAACGATATTTTTCCAGTTTCCTATAAATAGCAAAGGAAGTATATTACATTTAAATTTTCATAAGAATATTAAATACAGTCTCACTACAATTGCTGTGGGAAAGAAAAAAAAAAGGTTTCTTTAGGTTCAAATGAGTCTATGGCAAGGTTAATGGAGGAAAAAAGACATGTTAAAGATACATCTCTCTTTTTCTTCTTTCACGAAATTCTCTTGATGATAATTTTTGCTTTCATGATGTTACGTGGTTCTAGGTTATATGTCAAAATGTAACACCACAGTAGACAACAGGAGGCCCTGAATGCAGATGCCTGTCAAAAGTTAGGGTAACACACACAAAAGTAAAATCTGATGCAGTTACTTTATAAAAGAATTAATTTGCTGTCATGATCAATGCAATACAGAGCCTTACCAAAGCCCATTAGGATGACAGAAGAGCTTTTCAGAATGACAGACAAGCCCTATATGCAAAAATACCTGTTTATACAGACATCACACTGAAATACACAGCCACTCAACTGAAAGAGTTCTCTGATTGTGCTTTCTATTTTCTAAGCATAATTTTCCAAAGATAGTTACAAAATTGTTTCTACTAATGCTTACATAACATCAAATTTCCATTCTCTCCAGAATATGGGGAAAGACAGTGTTCGTTTTTTTGCTGTAAATGCACAAGAAATTTTAGCTCTGAAACTCTTTCATTTACTAATACTTACCTCCTAGTTACTAATAAGCAAGACATATCATAAAACTGTAACTTAAATTGTTCCACAGTAACATCATTTTATTTTCAATAAATGGTCTTGTTACTTTCCACCCTAGCACTAGCATTCCACAGGTGATTTTATAGTTTCCATTGTTGCATATGTTCTTAAAAATGACTGGCAGGGACGGGCTGAAAAAAAAAATGCATCAAACAATGCAAAAATAAATCTCACCATCTTTCTGTGTAAAAATAAAACATTTCTAAATTTTGCTACAGCTGAAAAACCCTTTCAGACATCAAATCCATTTAATTTTTCAGTCCAACTCTTCTTCACATCACAACACCAATTAACAACAGTGCAAGGCATCTCAACACTGACAGCTACACTTCTCAAATCTGTGTTAAATACAGCTTTATCCATCATATCTTTTTTATTGCACCTCCATGTGCCATTTATGCCTTCTTCTTTTAGGAAACTCCAGAAGTTGTCACTAAAATCATTCCTCTTGCCCCTGTTCCCAAACACTTACTTGTCAATACTGGTATCAAAACCCCTGTTTCTCCACATCTTTGAGTCTCTTCATCCTCATCTTCTTCTTTTCTCACAACCTGGTTCTCCATCTTAGTTCTTAATCTTCTTCTTCAAATACCTGTTGTTATTTGCTTCATCTTCACATGTGACTTGAGGCTTCATGCCACAAAGCATGGCCACTGGTACATAATAATAAATTCTTTCTAAAACTAAAACAATATATTCATTTAAGTAGTGTTATTTTATACTTCCAGATGCACACCAAGGTCATCAGCTGAAAAACATTTCTACAGTACAACTCTTTCCAAAATATCATAATAAATACAGGATTAGTTTCATAGACTCAAACAGTAACTCTAAAATCTGCAAGGTTTGAGATTGTATCTGACTTCTTAGGTAAGAAGACCATCATTCATAAGAACATAAAATTACACAAATTAAATAACTGTCACACCTAGACTTAGCTATGAAGTGGCTTCAGACAAGATAGAAGAAAACACAAATGATTACCATGGAGTACAAGACTGGACAACCGGGTCTGACTTCATAGCTGTCCCTGCTTTGGGCAGGAGGATTGATGAGTTGGTATCCAGATGTTGTGAATTATTCTAAGGTCCTGCCATTCTATCCTTGGTGAAAGTTTCTCATCCAAATGAGGAAAAACAGACTTATACCTTGAAACGTGAACATGTTTGTATAAAATATATGTATAAAGTGCTTGTGCTTGGGCATGCACATGTGTGCTTACCAGTTTTTCTAATACTTAGAAGGGACTTCTTTTCTGCTTAGGTTTGGAAGAATATACTGATGATTTCATCATAAACATACATACAAAACACACATATGCTAAAACCTTTGTGGTCACAGATTTGAAGGTTCCGCCAGGTCATACAGGATATTAAACTCTTTCACCTTTTTAAACACTACTGAGAAGTTTAAATATAATAGTTCATTTGTAAAATTTCATAGTCTTCTCTCTCTCATTTCCACTTTATGTCTTCTGACTCTGAAGGGGAGGATTTAATGATATTTAAACCTGTGGAAATCACTATCTTAAAGAAAAACTGAGATATCTGTTTTTCTTTCAAACTTTAGAAATATTTAGTTTCATGAATGATGAAATGCAGAGTTTGCATGTTTTATAGTTTACTTATGAACACAAAAAAGGCATTGAATTTCTGTTTGCATTTGGAATCAAAATACTTTTTAAAAATCCATAAGCCTCTAAGAAGAAAGAGAATTTCCATCCAGGTATTATGAAGATGGCTCTGTCAAAGGTTTTGGTGACAGACTATTTATATTCAGTAAGATCTCTTGATGTTACCACTGTTGTTATTTAACATGATTCTTTTCGGCTGGCCGTTGCCAGGGACTCCAAATTTTCAATAGTAATTTTTCCTCTTCCTCATGCTGCTTCAACTGCAGGTTCTGTGTCCAATTTTATGGAACCTCTTCTATCATTTTTTATTCCACCCTTCTGTTTGCATAATGTTTTTTCATGTATTTTTGGATAACAAAGAAGTGTTGCTGTCTGAAAGGAAATTACTTTTCCACATAAAATTTGAAAGATTTTCTTGGTTCCAAGAGATACTCTAAAGGTAAAATACTAGATGATTGTTGCATCCATCTATACAAGGCAATTGATGGGTTTTGTGGGTTATTATATATCAAAATAAAATGGAGGAACAGATAAAATTGTAGCTGCTGTTTATGTAGCAAATCCTAAAGCTGTAAATTACGTCTTTTTACAAATGAGTTCAAAACTGTCTGAGAGGACATATAAAGGGGAAATGTTAACACTGTACTTTTGAAAGCATCCTCATCAAAGAGATATATACCTGGTCTACCATATGGTGGTAAATTTAAATCTTATTAGAGTTCTAAAATCTAACTCACTCCATACAACCTTAGGTTAAAAAAAGACATCTCAAAATAAAGGATGAACAAGCCACTTAAACACGTTATCAAAATCTTATTTTGAAAAGGAAAACAAAATTATCATAAACCAAACAACTCTGAACAACTTTGAATAGACAATTTTCAAAAGCAAAAACAGTGGACGCTAGCCAAAACGAAAATAGACAATACAAGGCAAACAAATGAGGAAAGCTAGAGAAAAAGTACCTGAAAAATTAAATTGGAGGAAAGTGGGATAAAAGAAAATCTATGACATTTGTCTTCGAAAGTACATGTAGAGCTCTGAGATCAAAATAATGTTTGATGCTGTAAGTCAAGAAACAAGTGATGGATTCATCATACAACTGAAGTGACTAGACTAGCAAAAAAACCAAGATCACCTTAAGAGCAACATTATGAATAAATTTTTTTAAGGCAAAGCAAAGAAATATGGAAGAAACAAATTTAAAATAATGTAGTCAAATCTTGATGTGGAAAAGGATTATGGTGCTGGGTAGCAAGGTGGAAAAAAAATGCCAGTGATATTTGAATATGAAGATTTAAATGGGGGAGGGAGTCTTACAAAGTACCAAAAATTACATATACTTAAAAAATGAGGAGGGAGCATTTTATTTAGCTTTCTTCAGGGTGGTGGGGAGGCAAGGTTAGATGAAGAAACAAATCAGAGGTGGTGTTGTAAAATAAGCTACTATCAGATGCACAAAAGCAATGGCATACATCTCAAATACAGAAGGTCCTATCCTGAGCTGACTACGTGCTCCTCCAGCAGACAACTAAAGTGCACAGGAGAATTATTTTCTTTCAGCATGTCAGTAACAGTGGAATATAGCTCATCAGACCAGACTGACTTACTCACTATTTAAAGTAGCATTAACTTTTTTTTTTGCATAAGGTCAGGTCTTTCTAAGGAAATATATAAGTGCTTCTTTGAACTTCAGATTATATAAGGTCTGTGTATATTTTGAATGAATGTCTGAATCATGGAAAAAGTCCTTAATTATTTCAGGGGTTGTGGCCTGTAATGGTAGTTCTGGGGCTTCTGTCACAATGCAAAACTCACAAGTAGAAACCACAGTATTTGCCTTCAGAGAAAAGATGACAAAACTCTTTCCCATTACTTCTCCCATATTTAAAGAGTAATTGATGTCCATGTCCAGGCACTGAAGACGTGCACTGTGTGTCGAAGAGAATGAGCTATAAAGAGAGGAAATACTGACAGTTTAAATCACCTTTTTAGTGAGGAAAAACATTGAGTAGGAAGTAGTAAATAGGTTTCTCAGAGAGGCTATAGGAGCTCCATCCTCAGAGACACTGGAAACTTGACTGTCCCAGAGCAACCTGGTTTAAGATGGCCTTATAGACTGTCATACCAGCGCCTACCAGTGGTTCCCACCATTTAAAATTATTCTGTGGCTACGCAACAGTAATTCCTTGTTATTTTATGTATGTGTGTACATGCACATGCACTCATGTACTTATTTCCTTAGATCCTTTTGTTAGTTCCTTTTTAGTTTTTTCTCCTGTATGCAATAGCAATGATACTAATTAAACGGTAAGGAAAACACTTCAAAAAAAATGCATTTGGTATAGTTACTCTTACTTCAGTACGTGTCTCTAATTCATCCCACCATCTCTGCCAGTGTTTTGGAAAGGTAATTAACATTTTAGTAGAATGCAGCAATTTTGGCTCATCAGATACCAATACAGTATCTATCTTATGGATAATTTTTCACAAGTTTCAAAAGAAAGACAGGAATAAAATGAAAAGGAAAAAAATTGAATTTTGAATTAAGACACCTATTTTCAAAATCCTCAAATCACTTCCAACTATTTTTACAGGAAAATACAGAACTTTCTTTTGATGTCTTTGCTCAACTTTTTCTGAGGACTACAGAATATCTGTATTTCTACTATTACAGAAAAAATAGTGAATAGGGATGTTAAACAAGACTACACAAATCAAGAATCTAAATGCTTTTCAATTACTACAGGTAGCCTCTATCATAAAGACAGAATTATTGAAAATATCCAAATTGGTGATACTTATAAAAAATGTGTTTTGTCCTGATAGCATCTACTCTGAAAGGGCACTCACGATCATGATGCATAAACAGAATTTGTGTGGATGGGTGTAAAGTCTCACATAATTTGAATTTAAAGTGGAAGACTGGACAGAGTATTAAGGAAAGACATTTCTTAGCTTTAAGTTGGAATGAAACTTTAACAGTTTAAAATCCCTTTTGGTGACTCTTACATATTTCTCCTTAGATAACAGTCTTTCTGATCAACAAATACTTCCAAGAACATTGGAATCATACCAAATTGAAACTGAAACGGGAAAAATGACAAAACTCTTTTTAATATCACTTTTTTTCTGGTATATGATGGAGGACATGGCATAGAAGACAAGCTTCCTCATTAAAAAATATAAATTAATAGCAATTTTTCTCCAAATATGTGTTTTGGTTTCTACAGCAATATTTTCAAACATAAGAAGAGTACAAAACTATATATAGCACCACAAAACTTTTAGAAAATGGAATTTTTTCTCCAGTACTGTAACATTTGTCATAGCTAGCCCACAGATGCAATTCTTGATTTCCTAACTTTTATGTACTTATCCCAGCTGAATTATTTTTTAAAATAACTGATTTATTTATAAATTTAAGCATAATTCTATGTGTTATTTAGAAATTATTTATAGTAAATTTAATCTGAAATGCCTGTCATCATTTTATTTAATTCCTAAAACAAGCAGTGTCCACCTCAAGTAGCTGTCACACTGTACAGCTGTCACAGAACCCTGCAGGCATTGCATTGCGCATGTGAAGCAGTGGTCATGAAAGTGTCCCTTTGCCTGTAGGGACAGCACCAAGCACAATATAACAGCGGCAGAGTCAGAAACACTCACCAGAGAGATAAGCCTATAGATGATAAGACAGTAATCAAGTTTTTGTGGTTGAAAGGGCTTCAGGAGGTCTCTGGACCAACTCCTGCACAGAGACCACGTAATTTAGACGAGGAAGCATGGATCTTTGACCATGTCTTGAAAACATCCAAGGACAGAGGGTCCACCACCTACCTCAGTGCTTTATTATCCTCAAGGTGAAGTTCTTCTTTTTTAATCTTAACCTCATTCTAACTGATGACCCTATTCCCCGTATCTCCCACACTGTACCACTGTGAAAAGCCCATCCCTGTCCCCTCAGTCGCCTCTCAATAGGCACTGGGTTGCTGTTAGGTGCTTGAAGTTGTCTCTGTTCCAGGCAGAACCAGTCCTAGTAGCACATCTTCTCCTCACAGGACAAGTGCTCCAGTCCTGCTGTCCAGTGGTATCCCCTGAGCCCCTCTGGTTTGTTAATTTCTTTCCTTCACTGGGGAGTCCCAAGGAATGCAACAACAAAATCAGAAGCTTCAAAGCATCTAAGCCTTTAGATAATGATCTTACTTTGGGGGTGGTTCCACTCATTTTTTCCTCCTCTTATGTTCAGTTTCCCAGAATTCCTTTTGACTGACTTTTTGTCAACTCCATGGGTTTTTTTTAGATATTATTAGATAACACAGAGCATTTATAACACTTTTTTGTTGTGAAATTCCTCTTTCAGCTAATTTTTTCACAACTACTTTCTGAGACACAAATTTTGGTGAAGTCTAAAAAATGTCTCTCCAAAGAGTTAATTTTACTTACTATTTCAGATTAGATTTGCAGGGAAAAGTGAAACTTAGAAAGGAGAATCAGTAATTTGAATTAGGTCCTGCTGTGCAGAGTATACCCTGCTTCTACACTTCTAACATTTTTTTTCTACAGAATACTCCAAATCCTGAGAGGTATCCTACTATAAACTTCATAATTTCCTCTGAAGAGGAGAGCTTTTATAAGAAGCTCATTTTGTGAAAACGATGACTGCTTTGTAAGTTCCAGGATGCCAAGGACAGATTGTCAATTTTTTTTATTCAAAACATGACTGCTGTATAAATGCCAAACAATTGCATGTTAAAGATTAGCCGAAAATTTACTGCTACTTACAGTAGTCTAATCTGTATGGTGAGTTCTTGAATGACACCAGAGAAAACCCCCCGTAATGCAAATCATAAGCAATGTTTCTGGAGTGGCTTCCTGATGTTTCAAACTCATATACACAAATATATAGCATAAAATGTAACACAGATAAATATATACCTTTTGTGGTCATACATACACATACTCCTATAGTTATAGCTATACCTATACACATTTTAACTGGGTTTTGTAAGACATATTCTTCCACAGCATTATGCATAAAAAAACTACGGTGTTCCATTTGACAGAGAAGCTAGGTACACCTGAGAGACTTAATAAGTAAACTGGAAATAGAAATAAAAGGCAAGGGTAGGTGATTGTTAGCAAAGATGAGAAAATGAATTGCTTTGTTAAATTGTTTTAACTCTGAGGAATTTCTGTTAAATTGTTTTAACTCTAAGGAATTTGTGATGTTTAAGAATGATGACTTGAAAATGGCCGTTCAGTGAAAGTTGAAGGACTTCTTAAACAAAGCTGCAAGTTTGCCAGCAATGGAAAAACAGTGTTGGAGAACCAAGCATCATTTGCAGAGGCTATAAAATATGCAGGCACCTTGTACTGGGTTTCTGTAGCAAAGATTTTGTAGTGGGAGGGCTACAGGGGTGGTTTCTGTGAGAAGTTACTATAAGCTTCCCCACTCTACAATAAAGCGAATGCCAGCTGGCTCCAAGCAGGACCCAGCGCTGGCCAAGGCCAAGCCAATCAGTGACTGTGGTAGTGACTCTGTGATAACATATTTAAGAAGGAAAAAAACATCTGCATAATGGCATTTTGCAGCAGGAGAGAGGAGTGAGGATATGCAAGAGAAACAACTCTGCAGGCACCAACATCGTTGAAGAAGAGGGAGGAGGCGCTCCAGGTGCTGGAGCGGAGATTCCCCTGTAGCTTGTGGAGAAGACCATCGTGAGTCAGGTTGTGCCCCTGCATGGAGGTCCACTGTGGAGCAGATATCCACCTGCAGCTGGAGGAGGACCCCACGCCAGAGCAGGCGGATGCCTGGAGGAGGATGTGACCTCGTGGAATCCTGCGAGAGCGGGCTCCTGGCAGGACCTGTGAGCCCAAACAGAGAGGAGCTCACTCTGGAGCAGGTTTGCTGGCAGAACTTGTGACCCCATGGGGGACCCACCCAGGAGCAACCTGCTCCTGTAGGAGTGCACCCCATGGAAGCGACCCATGACGGAGCACTTTGTAAAGAACTGCAGCCTGTGGGAAAGATCCATGATGGAGAAGTTCATGGAGAACTCTCTCCAGCAGTTGGGACCCCATGATGGAGCAGTGGAAGAGAGTGAGGAGTCTTCCCCGTTGAGGAGGAAGGATCGTCAGAGACAAAGTGTGATGAACCGACCCCAACCCCCATTCCCCATCCCCCTGCACCGCTCAGGGGGAGGAGTGTGAGAAAATTGGGAGGAAATTGAGCCTGGGAAGAAGGTAGGGGTGAGGGGAAGGCGGTTTTAAGATTTTTTTTAATTTCTCATTACACTAGTCTGATTTTATTGGTAACAAATTAAATTAATTTCCCCAACTCAAGCCTGTTTTGTCTGTTACGGTAGTTGATGAGTGATTTCTGCCTGTCCTTATCTGGACCCAGGAGCCTTTTTTTATGTTTTTTCTCACCTGTCCAGGTGAGGAGGGGGAGTGACAGAGTGGCTTCGGTGGGCACCTGGCATCCAGCCAGGCTAAAACACCACACACCTGTGTTGCGTGATGTAGGAATAACTGGGTACTGCTCTAGTGAGATAGAAAAGAGGATTGGTGTTGTCAGCAATCTTCTACTGTACCTCAGAGAGAAGCTTTTTTTCCACTAGACCAAAGCACACTTAGTATCAATGTACCAGTTGTAGTCCTGGCAATTAATCTGCCTCTATTCATAGCAGTCATTTGGAAGTGCAAATTGTTGTGGACCAGCTCCAAAGTCCATTGTAGTCAATAGAACTACCTGGAGTTTACTTCGGCAAGATCTTTAATAGGTAAATCTAAGGTTTTCCCAACAAAACTGATTTATCAACTAAATAAAATGTTCTATTGGTTGGCATGTCTGTGTCAGCTGTTAACTACGATTTGTGCTAAGAGGTCATTAAATTTCATGCACAAAAAACTTCAAAGCACCTATCACTGTGTGATTATTTTGTACTATCTGTTAAATCATGTTACTGAAAAACAAAAGCAGACTAAACTTTACTAGCTCAGAAAGCATTATCTTGTCTTACAGGATTGTCTGCAGAATTTAAAGTGTGTTTCATAACAGACATAATTTTAATGCAACATCGGTAAGACACAGCAGGAAAAGACAGGAAGTATTACAAGGAACAGAATTCTATGTAGTAAACATCTTCATACTTGGATAACAGGAAATTCAGGCTCTTAAATTGTTCTGTGATGACCTTTTTTTTTTTTTTTAAGAAAGCATATACCCTCACTATCTCAAGAATATTCTGTTCCTGGCAATGGTTAAAAATCAAGGATTATCTTAGTATTTTGAATAAATTTGCCATCTCCATCTAATGTTTATGCAGTATCAAGTTTCTGGTAGTAGATCACATTTCAGTCCTTTTAACATAACCTGCATAAAAGAGATACTGCAATCTGGAAAACAAACATGTTTGAATAATTTAGCAGGTATATATAGGCCTATGAAATACTAAAGGGACAATGACAAACTAAAGGGAATTTCACAGAGATGATGGCTTGACATCAGTCTCATATTCGTGCGCTATTCTGTTTGACAACGTTAGCAACGGACGAAGTCAGAGACTGACCAAGGAATGAATGCAGTGAAGAAGAAGAAAGGTGCCACAGTGAACTTGGTTAGCTAATACTGCCGCACATTTCCTCTTCCCAAGCACATTTTATTAAACAAACCACTCTTCATATCATTATGCCTGATAACATGAAGTCTTACATAGAATTCTATATTTTTTACATTCTTAATACTTTTACATTCAGAATAGCAGATTCATTTGTAAATAAGCAACACACAAAGGAATAAATTTCTTGTCTCTGTCAACATACATGGAGGAAAATTAGAAAATTTCTTCCCATTCCTCTGAAACCACATTTCTGATACTATTAATAGTGAAAATACTAAAGATGAGACAAAATGCATTTTTCTGTCATTGTGAGGGGTCAAGTGAATGAATGCATTGTAGATAAAAAGGCAACTGAAGGAATGATTTTTTATTACTGGTAAAGAAAATCACTTAAGGAAGAAAGCAAAACAACTCTGCATGTATTTACAAGATGTTGATTAGTTATGTACCAAATGGGTATATAGAATATTCAAATCTTATTATGTAAAATCTGTTTGATTTTTAATTCTGTGGAAATTCCAAAGTGTATTTGTGTGTCTTGGGATTTCTCCTCTCCTCTCCTCTCCTCTCCTCTCCTCTCCTCTTCAGTTTTAAACTGAGTCACTATACCTGAAGGTGATCAAAAAGTGGGTAGGTTTGGCACTTCGAGACATGGTTTAATAGGCATGATGGTGTTGGGGTAACAGTTGGACTTCATGATCTTAGAACTCTTTTCCAACCTTAATGATACTATAATTCTATGAAAAAGAATATGTTTAGATTGGACATATGGAAGAAATTCTTCACAGTGAGTGTGGTGAGGCACTGCCACAGGTTGTCCAGAGAAGTTGTAGATGGTCCATCATGGGAAGTGTCCAAAGTGAGAACGTAAGTCTTTCTTACCAGTAAAGACCACGATGAAGACTTTTCTGTGTCCTTTGCCAACAAGGTCCCTGAACTATTCAGCAGCAGAACCACATTTTCTGTAGCTTAGTGATTACTGTCGGTGTATTTAAGTCAGCCCTTCTTGTTGCCCTTCACATCCCAGGGCTGTCCCTAACTTGCACATCCATATTTCATTTTTCCTTTTTCAAAACAATGTTGACCTTTTAGATTTTTTGTAGGTTGTGACCCATTTTTGGAGATAAGGTAATAACTAAGTCTCTCTTCATCATTATAACACTTATTGCACATCAGCTGGATTTTGGTTCTTACACTTCAAAGATCTTCCCTAGGCTGTCTTGGAAGTTCTTTCTTCTCAAATTCTGCAAGACAATGAAACACGTATTTTCGTTAAGTATAGCAGTAACTTTGCTTTATTCCTGTTGTACTTCAAAATATATATATATATGTTGGTATTCTCCTCTCCTGCTTGCTCTTTACACCATGGTTTTCATACCTCTGAGCTAACTCACAGTGTAGGCTGCTACCTTGACATAGCTTGAGACAATGTGGTTGTTTTTTTCTGAATGATTATTTGAACTTGTTATTGCTCTTCTTCTCTGTCTTTCACCTTCTAAATCAGGTGAGAAATATGTCTTCGTAGTCATCTGAACTCATAAAGACTTAAAAAGGGAAAGTGAAGTTGAGGTTTAAAGGGTTACTCTTTTTTTTTTTAGCATATTTTTTAAAAAAATGTGCTTCACTGCACTAGAGATGAAGGATACATGCTTCAGAATTCAGAAAAGGATTTGTGTCTTCTATCCTGTCAAAATTGTGAGTTCTGAGTGGCAAAGATTCTTTGCCATTCAATCCTGGGAAAAATGGTGTGAAAATAATGGACAGAATATTTTGGTAATGTTTTGAGCTTCTGAGTTTCCCATTGGAAGTCTACCTGAGCATGAACTATAAATTGAATATACTGTGGGACACACTGTCCCCTACAATTTTATCCTGACAATGATTTCTCAGTCTTTTATCATATGACCTGCTAGGAAAGTAGTGTACTTGTGCAATTTGCAACATAGAACACAGTCGTATAAATTCTCTTTTTAAGGTTGTACTGTCAGTTTATCAGAACTTAGACATTAGTAATTTATTTTCTCAGCAGCTCTTGAAACATAAAATTTTTTTTAAAACTGGACTGGTGAAGTCCATAAATCTTAATGCAAAGTTTAAAGAGAAAGAAATATCATTTTGAAAACTGCAAGATTTATCTGCACATTTCCAAATTATTTTTCCCGTCACGCAAATGAAGGCATTAATAAACTAAAAAAAAAAAAAAAGGAAATAAAAAAATATCTAACAATCTAGTTTTAAAGTAAAAAAAATAAAAAAGTCAAATAAATAAATGCCTTATATACTAGGAAATTTCAGCTGTGGAAAAAAAAAGGAACAAGAATCTGTTTGTTACAAGAAATTAACTGGCGTTTGAACAAATTTGAAGCACATGTTTTTAGTGAAGTATTTCCCTGTGCAAAGACATTCATTTATGTGTATTTTAGTGGCATGTGTGGTATGAAAGCATATCATACATTGATGAGAAAAAAAATGTCAGAGAGGGAGGAAAGATGAGGGCATTGGTCTGAACCAGAAGACTGTCAGCATATGTTGCCAATGAGAAGACAGAAAAATAAATGTGTAGTGTAATTATGCCTGTTCTGTAGTTACACAAAGGAATATTTTTTTTAGCAGAGTTCTGGCTTAGCATAGAAGTAATAACCATATGCAGACCACGTTTTTAAATTTTACTGTTGAAACTTTTCTTAATTAAACTTGTAGGTATTATGGGTATTTAAGCCCAAAGCATTTAGCTGAGTCACCCTTTCAGGAAGCCAAAGCCAGACTTTACCTGAAGTCAATAAAGCCAGAGAAAAAACAGCAGTCATAGGTAGGCAAAAAAAGAGATCAAAGGTTAGAATAAACCCAACTTTTCTTCAAACGTACACCATCCAAGATTAGTGCAACAACCTCTGGGCTCTGACACAGTCCTCCTTGCATTTCATGTAATGAAATTTCTACAGAAATATTTTTATCATTTTATATCATCTTCCTTATATACGCATATGAAATCAGTATCACTTCAGGTCTCACTTGTATTTGAAGTCCCCAGTTGTTGGAGTAGATAATGTAATACACAATTAACTGATAATGACTAAATGAATGTAAAACTGCTTATAAATTGATATTGGCATGGATTAAATACTTTGTTTTCATCAAATGATTAATATTAAAGACCCCATTTTTCTTCACTGCATGTCAAGAACTAATTTTCTTGCTTTTCTTTTGTAAATTAGGAGTTTAGCTCAGATTCTGGGCTAAAAACACAAACCCTACATGTAAGTGTTCCATTCATTGTGCAGTGAATATTGCTAGTGTAAAATGAACTACTAGCTTTGTTAGTAAAATACTAGCAGATTTTCAGTCTGATTTAGTTTTGGCAGAGATGGCAGCTGTTTTTGTTTACATGTTGAGGAAGGCTGTTAGATAAGTCCCTTAGGACTGAAGAAATAGTACAGTCTGAAATTTCAAGCTATTTTTCATAGCCTGAAGAATGGAAGAAGTCCACACATGCATAAAAACTCCGTTCTCAAGCCTGGTTTTAAATCTAAATAAGTAATCTCTTCTGAATGTGTTCTTTAAAAAAAAAAAAAAAATAAGATTTAGTTGTGATGTAGATTAAATACTTTGCTTTGATGAAATGATGTATAACAAAATTCTTTAGTTCTCTGCCGCTTGAGGACTGTATTACTTGGAAGTTCAGGGTAGGATGGCTGTAGGAAACCTACTTCAGGATAAAAATTTACAGAAAATAAGCTTTTGAGTAAGTAAACGTGAACCTAGCCTGAACAAAAGCTAGTATTTTCTACAATTCAGATTAAGGCCTCCTGAATAGGGTGACTTCCAAGGTCTTCAAGCTGATTCGTATGTTTGAAGGATCCTATTAAACAGGCATAAAGAGACTACAAAGTGGTTTATGTTTGAAGATTTTAGGATCCTTTCTAACAATAACCCCTCCACTCCCAAACGTTTGGTATAGGGATAGTAAAACCGATGTCTTTGATCTGCCTGGCCTTGCTGTTACCATATTCTTCTGGTCTTTCCCGTCTGTTGTATATTACTACCTTTGACAGTCATCCATATAGGCAGCAGGAAGTGCTTGTCCAATCAAGGCAGCCACAGGGATGACAGTCTCACATTTTAAACTGAATAATAATTTTCATTTAGACTTTCCTGCTTTCAATATTAACATTTCTTAAACTTGTATTTGACTATTTTTTATCTAAGAAAATAAATTAAAATAACATAATGGGATGATATCAGAAAGATTGAGGAAACTCTCTTTTCCTCCTCCTTGTTGGTAGATCATCACATCTGATTGATCACTGTATGAAGATTTATACTAGAATGACTGTCCTAAATGAGATGTGCAGGAGAGCTAGATTTTCGTGATTTAAGTGAGGTACCTTAGTGCCAAGGAAGGTCAATGAACTCAAAATTGGCTCAAATTAACACTACTACTACCTGTGAAATTCTTTATCCACAACAGAGTGACACTCATAAGAGTATAAAATTCTTCTTTATCTTTGAAAACATAAAAGCAAAAGAAAATTATTATTTTCAATCTAACCAGTTGCAAACTGAGTTATATACTATAAACAAGAGACAAAACCAATCACAACAGTGACAAATGGATTATGCAAACCAAGACTACTTTCATAGAAACACAGATAATTTCATGAAAATGACATTCCTGTTTCTAACAGGAAACAAACCATAATTATTAGGTTGGTGATGCACTGATGAGTGTAATTTTGGTGTTCTTTGAGTTTTCTAGGTGGCAGATGCACATGCAGACAGCAGGACATTCTCTAAAACCATATGTATACCTTGTCTAGTACTATATAAGCAGTCTTTGTATCTACTTCAGAAGTGCTTGAAATGTTATACAGCACCTTGCAATACATATCTAAAATACTGAAAAATGCATCACAGAAGGTATCAAAACTAAAGCAAAGGAAACAATTCAGGAATCTCAGTTTCCAAAAATTCTGATTTCTTATCACTTAGAAAAATCTCCCTTTGTTATCATGAGATAATAGTTACAAAAGAGTGAGAAAATCAAAACGTCATACCTATAGCCAGTTCGGAATATTTTCAATGTTATTAACCATCTTATTCCACATTCCAGAGCTCTCAACTATTAAGAGTTCACAGCAATTTTGAAGCATTTTCACAATGCCTTTTTTCTGCTTCCTTTGACTTCTAGTTTCACTGTTTGTTATTACAAAACATTCCTTACTCTATGACTGAACCCCAGTAAGCTTCCTTTCTTTCAATCTTCTTTGTTTATTTATATGTAAGATATTTAATGAGTGAACAAAATGTTTATGGCCCTGCTGTTATGTTGCTGCATAACAAGCTGTTTTGTAAGTTTCATGTTATTACCAACTTCCATAAATGTTTTTCACGTGGAGAAAATCCTCCACCACATAAGTTAAATTTCTGCATCCAAATGCATCAAGAGTTCAAATAATTGTATTTATTGACTGGATGTGCTGGCCAGTTTATGTTTATAAGTTTTGCAAAATGCTTTAGAAATCTTTATATTTCAATGAAGTGATTTTGCTGTTTTCACTGCTATAATAGCTAAAGAAGAAACAGGAAAAACAAAAACAAAAAAAGAAATAAAGGAAGAAAAAGAAGGGAAGGAAAAGAATTTATGAATTCAGATATGAAATTCTGTTCCTGAAGTTAAGTCACGTTTAGAATGGTTCTGAGGCAAAATTCAGGTTATACAAAGAAAGACGTCAGATGAAAAAGAAAGAAAGTTTAATGAGAAAGGACTGGGTAAATCCTAATTCAATGGAACGGCCACACTTTATTGCTCAAAATGAAGGCAGTAATCACTGTAGCTTGAATACATGATACTTACTAAATTCTGAGTAAAGCATTCCAATAGAGCCACACATTAACTCTTCACTAACATACAATGCACCTCATAAAAAAATCAACCAACCCAACATACAAACACCACAAGACGTTTCATATTATAAAGGCGTAAAATTGATTAGAAAAGAGAACCTGTCACAAGAAGTTTTCAAGTAAAGTTATGGGACATACAACCTTAGGGAAAGAAACTAAAACTTTGTAACTACGTATCTGAAAACAGTCATTTCTAAAAGATGTCATGTAGCTTAATTTTTTTTTCATTTTTCTCTTTATCAGTCACTAGATTTTGCTAGAATTAATGCCCTCCTCTACAAAACCCCAAAACCTTGCCCCCCCACCCCCCAACATGAGTTTAAAATCCCAGTCCCAACAAAGAGTGAATTAACTCCTTGTGCTTGCGACATATTCTTAAATCGTTCAAATTGCATCCAGGACAACATTATGGATTTGGGTTCTAGCTAGGTGAAGAAAACCGCGTGAACTACTGACACTTATCACCAGGAGAAAGGACACAAACTGGCCAGACACTGAAAACTGAAAGACTAGTCGTGTGAAAAAGTTTTGCAATCTTCAGCTTTTAGCGTAAATGAAAGCCTGAAGAAGTGAAATGAAGCCAGTTGCCACAGCTAATTGTGTTGAATGCTTGTGCAGTATACCCTCCAATCTGTGGAAAATGAAGGAAAAAAATGCAATTCCCCCAAATAGATGTAAAGCTGTAATTTTGAAGTATTTCCTTGACAGACATGTATTTCATTTACCAGGAGTTTCAGTTTTGCTGAAATGAAAACACAGGTAAATCTGTGATAATAGCAAAGAACAAAAAGCTTTATGTTAATTTCTCAACTGCTGTGCACACATATGAACAGTTTCCTTCACTTGCATATCTATTACACTAAAAATACGTTTATTGGCAAAACTGGAACTAAATTTTCACCTTTAAAATGTCTATTTCTATAATAAATTTCCTAGGGAGGCAAAATAATAAAGAAGTCAGCTTGACAGCTAAAGTCAACAATATTCAACAAAGCTATACAGAATGTCTCTAGCATGTTGTTTTAGCACTGTAGAATAGTTCTTTACATTTTACATTCTTTTTTTTGCAAGAGGGCAACTTCATTGCACTTAATTCATACAAGATTTAAAAAAGAAAGCACGAAGAATACTACAAAAACTGACATCTGAAAAATGCATACTGTCATTATGATAGAAAAAGGACTTCTTTCACCATGTCCTCACTTGGTGTAGTCATTCTGTGACCGTAGATACATATAGGTTCCTACCATTCTCTTCTGTCTCTGTTTATGGATCCTCAAACTTTGAGGAAAATCTCATATTAGTGACTTCTCTGTAAGAGTTATGTATTGAAGTAGTACTAGTAAAATGGAATATGCCTGTGTGAACCTCATTGTGTTAAATGAGGCCAAATGCAAGGTCCTGCACCTGGGTCAGGGCAATCCCAAGCACAAGTATAGGCTGGGGGATGAAGGGATTGAGAGCAGACTTGAGGAACAGCACTTGAGGCTGCTGGTTGACAAGAAGCTCAACACGACCTGGCAGTGTGCGCTCACAGCCCAGACGGCCAACTGGATCCTGGGCTGCATCAAAAGCAGCATGGCCAGCAGGTCGAAGGAGGGGATTCTGCCCCTCTACTCTGCTCTGGTGAGACCCCATCTGGAGTCATGCATCCAGCTCTGGAGTCTTCAGCACAAGAAGGACATGGACCTGCCAAAGCCTTTCCAGACCAGGGCCACAAAGATGATCAGGGGGCTGAAGCCCCACTCTGATGAGGAAAGGTTGAGAGATTTGCGGCTGTTCAGCCTGGAGAAGCGAAGACTGCAGGGAGACCTTATTGCAGCCTTCCAGTACCTAAAGGCAGCCTACAAGAGAGCTGGAGAGGGACTTCTTACAAGGGTCTGGTGTGATAGGACAAGGAGTAACAGCTTTAAATGGAGAGAGAGTAGATTTAGATTATAAATTAGGAAGAAATTCTTTACTATGAGGGTGGTGAGGCACTGGAACAGGTTCCCCAGAGCAGTTGTGGCTGCCCTATCCTTGGGAGTGTTCAAGGCCAGGCTGGATGGAGTTTTGAGCAACCTGATCTAGCGGAAGGTGTCCCCGCCCATGGCAGAGGGGGTTGGAACCAGGTAATCTATAAGGTCCCTTCCAACCCAAAACCGTTCTCTGATTCTGTGATTCTATGATAATACAGCTGACAAAATATTCTAATTCTTGTGTTTGATGTGGTCTTCTTTGGTACGTTGCGAATCTGTGAAAACTTTACATCACTAAGGATTTTACTAACATCAAATTCCATGAAAGCATTAAACAGGGTTATTTTTAATAACTATTTTCCTGACAGCTCTTAACCTTCCTGCATCCTGATAAATTCCCTTTCATTTGAACCCATTTTAAGCTCTGACATTACAGTTCTGAAATGAAGAGCTACAGAATAATTTCTTGATGGACCAGTGCAAATTATTTTGTGTAAATCAGGGAAATTTGGTTATCTCCATTAACTTTGTCTAAGAATTCAGTTACCTTTTTTTGAAGAACATCAGATTTGTCTGTTGTGACTTGATTTACTCAAAATCTAGATTTATTTTTTCCCACTTTCTCTTTTCTCCACCTACGTAATTACTGTTGGCTTTCAACATCCATTTTAATATTTTCCAGAATCCTATATCAAATGAAGTTTTTTGTGATCACCTTGACTATAATTTTTTTAATATACGCACTACATACATTGTATAAGAACATAATGCCTGTACTGTTTGTTAGTTCTTCCTCTCCCCTTGAGTTTAGAGCTTCATCTTTTATATTGAACAAGCCATTTTATGTGCCTTTTATGCTGAAATAACACAAGGATCTCTAAAGCATCCTTGACCATGTCACAGATTGTAATAGTGAACATGGAAGTTGCTGTAAAGTTTTATCTTGCTAAGCAGACTTGATATTATGCGAGTTTTCATTATGATACCACTTACATCAACCTTTTTAAAAGTACAGAACATGAATGTACAAAACTGGTGTCATGATTTAGCGTCAACCAGCAACAAGTAACCATGCAGTCCCTCTGTCGCCCGGTGGGATGGAGAGGAGAATAGGAAGAAAAAGGTAAAACTCGTGGGTTCGGATAAGAACAGTTTAAGAGACCAGCAAACAAGCAAGCAGTAACAACAATAATAGTGATAAAAGGAATATACAAAAGCAAATAATACAGAGTGCAGTTTCTCACTGCCTGATGCCCAGCACGCTCCCGAGTAGCCATTACCTTCCCCCAGCCAAATCCTTCTCTCAAAAAATGAGCAGGATGTCACTTGGTATCGAATGCCCTATTTGTTTGTTTAGTTTGGGTCAGCCACCCCGGCTGTGTCCCCTCCTGTCTTCTTGTGAAAACTAACCATATAGCAACTGAACCGAGGACAACTGAGAAGAGCACGTAAATAAAATCTCTCCCCAGAGCAAGAAAAATAGAAGAGTTGTAGCATCTTTAGCTCTGAACAATGCATTTGAATCTGAATCTATGATTCTATGGCCTTACAAGAGGAAACAGCAGTGGTTACTGAGGAAGAAAGACATCTGCACCTCTTCCAGGTCCAGGAGCATCCAATTCACAGAGGGAAATGGGTTGTGCTACTAATCATGGGTAGTCAGGACAGTTTAAAAGGAAAAGCAACATGGACAGCTGATTTATTCATTCTGAGTACCCTTTTAGTTTTATACAGACAACACACAGATAGACTTCCAGACAGACAGGTAGACATATATATCTCAGATAAAATTGTTACTCAGGAGACTGTCAGTTCTGTTCAGGACGTCTTGCAGCAGTTCTGATGTGTAATATCATGGGCAAACCAGGCTCTGTCAGGTGATCAGAGGAAACAATCACTGTTGCAATAAAGCAAAGTTAATTTAACGTCTGTAAGCAATGAGGCAGACTGAAGTGTTCAGAAGTGGTCTTCTGTACTGAATGTCCAACAACACCTGGAATGAATAACATTAATTCCTTCAGTTTGATTGAAAGGACCCCAGTGTGTGCTCACCAGGATCACTTTGCAACACGAACCGCAGCAAAATAGGTGGAATGACTAGGAGCTTCCCTTAAAAAAGGGCTCCTGATCCAAACCGAGTATTAGGCTGATGCTTAGATTACATGAAGGATGTTGCTGATTCTGTTCCTCTGCCCAAGAGGTACTCTTCAGACTGGAGCTGCAACAGAACTGGGATTGCATCTGTGTTTTTATAAATTTCACACACATTATATTTTGTCTTTTCATAGAGTGCTTAGTGTCAGATCTTAAATGCCTTATTAAGAGTTATATAGTATATATCTAAAGTAGAACTGTAATAGTGGTAAATTACATTATGAGATAGTATATCCACAAATAAAGCAAATGTGATCTTTCAGTTTGTATATCCAGGACATATTTGCAGTCTTTGCTGTCTGCCATTATTACATGATTCATCCATTCCCAATGTAGTTTGCCAGAATACAAAGAAGATAATTAATATCAGATGCTGATAATCATGTGACTTTGACTGGATTAATGCTAAACTGTCATAAGGTACATTATTTGGTGCTGGAAGCCAGTTCAGGCAGGGAAATAAAGGAAAGATAGCTAACAATATGACAATAGACAAGTGCCATATTGCTTCTTCATGAAACATGTCCCTTATTTCTTATAGTTATTTAAGTAATTTGAACTCCAAATTTAAAGTTTCCAAGTTTTTATTTCTAATTTAGGCCCTATTTATCTGCTTTTTCCCTAATGACCATGAATTTCATGTTACGTATTCCAGTTTGAGGAAATACTGTTAAGAAGAATTTAAAAAAAAGAGAAATAGAATACTAAGGAGGAAGATTAAATTCTTTGAGACTCAAAGTATGAAAGCAGTATGATTGCACTAAATATTCTACTACTCGTAGACTTTTATCAGATTTGGGAAATTACAATTTGGTTAATTTCTTTGGAATAGGGACTACAGACAAGAGTTTGGTGCACAGACTCCGTTTATTTGTCAAAAAACTTTAGAAGTCTATATTTAATATTTGCTGAGAGAAGTGTATTTTGCAGTATTTTTAAATGATGGGAACTGTGAGGAAGCAAGCTGTGCTATTTCTCTTTTTTGGTTATGATAAATATAGAATAATAGAATAGTTGGGGTTAGAAGGAACCTTGAGAGGTCATCTAGCCCAACCCCCCTGTAGTAAGCAGAGACATCTGCAACTAGATCAAGTTGCTTAGAGTCCCCTCCAGACTCAAGTAGAATGTTTACAGGGATGGAGCACGTACAACCTCTCTGGGCAACCTGTTCCAGTGTAAATAATTTCTTCCCTACAGCTAGCCTGAATCTACCCTCTTTAATTTTAAAAACATTCTACCTCATACTATCACCAAAGGCCTTGCTAAAAAAGCCTGTCCCCATCTTTCCTATAGGCCCTATTTAAATTTGGATAATAATGATAAGATGTCCCTGGAGCCTTCTGTTCTCCAGGCTGAATAGCCCCAACTCCCTCAGCCTTTCCTCAGA
>Ga0065711_1027720_pt1 | contig 46498 bp, 30 predicted proteins | sample Hoacrofraction12_FD_59098 | JGI IMG/M metagenome (GOLD analysis project Ga0065711, IMG submission 59098) | Hoatzin crop microbial communities from Cojedes, Venezuela - Epithelial fraction 12 v2 (version 2) | ecosystem: Host-associated > Birds > Digestive system > Esophagus > Crop | place... | reverse complement strand
AAAAAAAAAAAAAAAAAAAAAAAAAAAAGGCAGCAATCTTTCTTGCAGGGCAGACTACATAGTTCTTATTCGCTCATGTGCTGCAAGCCAAGGTTGGGCACTCACAAGCATATCCCATCATGTGCTCGGACATACCACTGGCTCTGGAAACCCACTTATCCAGTGGCAATGAAGTCTACAGTCTAATTAAGCTCTGTGTGAATAAGTACCCCCTTATATTCATTTCAGCTTTGGCTTTACTGTGGTTTCCATCACACCTAGAATGACACAAAACATGTCCCAACACTTAAAAGTAAAAAGTTATAAAGCAGAACTTTGGCTAAAACAATTAAGAAAAATGAAGAACAATCCCCCCCACCCACCCATCTTGTACAACAAAATCACGTTTTAACCACTGCACTGTCCCTGAAGCTACGCGAGCCTTTTTCTTTTAATGTTTCCTAGCAGGGTTACCACCAGCACAGCTCCAGCTGAGCCACCAGCATTTTCAGCAGTGTGTCTTCTAATCGTCCTCAGAATAGCCAGAAGTAAGTTACTGCTGCTTTGAAACAGAATTTACATTAGAAAAAGTCTGTCTCTTATTAGCTAGGCAGAGTACTGGAAACACCAGCAGCCAGTTGTAAAACTTCATTTGTATCCAGAATTCCAAAGTCATTATTTAATTTGTTTGGAAAAAATGTAGCTTGAGTAAAAAAAAGCCAACAAAATAATTAAATAAGAAGACGTGTTTGTTATTAAAGATCCATAAAAATGCAAGTAGGCTTGAAATCCAAAGGATCTGAAAATTAACACTGCAAGTACATAAAAAGAAAAGGACACTGAATAGGGCTGGCTGGAAAACAACAATTCCATTTTGCTAAACATTTCAAGGCTTTGAAATTTGTTTTTGTTCCAATATGAAACAAAAAATGAGACTTTCTGAAAGTTTTCATGAAACGAGAATGAGAGAGAGAGAGCGCGAGCGAGCGAGCATTCACTCCCTCCGGACCTGAAAAAATCTTCTCAACAAAATTGTCTCCAAAATAGATAATGTTTCCGTGAAACATTCTGGTTTTGATGAAACAGCATTTTTCAACGGGAAAAAAAAAAGTGTCAGCAGAAATATCATAGCCATTCTAACACCGAAGGCTTATCTAGATCGGATGCTTGCATGAATAAATTACGTTGAGAATTGAACCAATGTAATTACATTTATATATGTCCCCATGTGAACACCATATCACTTCTTCCTTAGAAAGATATTCCGTAAGATAACTGATCAACTTAAAGTTGTTTTTTTTCTTGATTAAAGATACGTTATTTTATACAAAGACTGTAAAAGGAATCACAGAATAAGCAAAATCCGAGAGGTATCATATGCCAATTTGTTACTTATCTATAGGGATTTTTCTGTAAACCTGTGGACATTCTTATTCTGAAATAAGAATGGCTTTACAATTTGTGAGGGGTTTTTTTTTGTAAAGAAACTTAAACTGTGCTTCCAAAACCATATAGACTTGACTGAATTAAGCTCTCATATACCAAGGGAAAGTTTGTGCTTGAATCTTCAACCCTGACTGGGCAGCACTGCAGAAGAACATACTGTAATAAACAGTTCTGCAATGAAAGGCAGGTGAACTACTGTTTTTAAGTCTTTGAATCCATTGAAGAGGAAGAAAAACACTCATATTTTATGAAATATTGCACATGGTAATTCTTCTCTGTCCCTTGCTCTGCTAACTGTGTATTTGTGTGTTAGCTTATTTATGCTCATTTTGGAGTACGGTTGGCTCCAGTATTATTGGATGCCCCCAAAACAGCAGTGAGGATATTTAAATGAACAAAGCTCGATTCAGTTGTTCCAAAGAATATTGATCACAGAAATAAGTACAAAGGCAGATCATCTCGGCCTGCCACAGCATGCAGTACATTCTTCCATGAATTGTTCTCACCTTCCTCTTGTGGTTCTTTGTAAAATCTTCATCCCAGCTAGGCAGCAGAATTTTCCTTCCCATCTCCTGCAGTACCGCTCAATGTCATCTGCAGAACTCAGGGACTGCAACTGCACTTCACTGAACATACCATAGGCGTCCTGGACAAGGAGGCACAACCTGCAAAACATTCCTCTGTTACTCAGTGGCTCCTGTTCACAACAGACTAGTTGGCGAGCTTCTGAAAATTACATGACAAGCTTCAAAACAGGGCTTTATCCTCTGCAATATCTGGAGAATTCCTACCAAATAATGAATAGCCATATCAATAAACAAAACTACTACTGTTAAAGGTTTTCTCATGTACATTGGCAGGACCTAACAGGGCCATGAAATAGAGTGGCATGACTGAAAAAACCATTAAGGGCTTGCCCTGGGTATTAGACCAACCAATGGCTACGCACTGTCGTTTGTGTACCTGTAAAGAAAGAAGGCTGAGTTTTTGCCTAACTTGAGGTGAATTCTGCAATGCAGACAGAGCAATGATGCAGACGTGTATGTGTGTGTGTATAAATATTAAAATTCTGCTTAGAAGTAAATAAAGCAACGTATTTCACAGGTAATAATCACCAACACTGAAACTGGCAAAGCAAGTTACATCTTGTGTAACTTTTTTTAAAGAGTCTTGAGGATGTAAAAAAGAGTGAAATGACAATTTTTCTTTAAAAAAAAAAACCAAAACAACATGAAACTGCAGATTAGTATATTCAATACTGGGTAGGAAGAAGCTCAGAGGAACAACTTTAAGGGAGTAATTAAAGAACCTGCTAAACAATTTGATTAAAGTAATCTATGGAAGTAGGGGCTGTAGGGTTGGGAAGTATTTCTTAACAAACTGGCTGGCATTTTGAGAAGATATTACAGTCATATCAGATACAGCAAAATCAGAGGATGTCATACATTTAGATGCTCAAAAATACATTTCACAAGATTCTGCACCTGAGATGATGAGCAGCCACGATAGCATGAGTCATACAGTGCTGGAGGATGGAGGCTGCTGTCTACAAGACTGGTTTAATTGCCCCAGAAAGAGCCAGTTAAGCATGAAAACTTTCCAAGGGAGACAAAAATTACCTTGGAGGGTAGCACACGTATCTTTAGCTCTAAATAAAACTCAGGGGTGCACTAGGCAGCAGAATTCAATTCATTCCAAAAGTACATGCCAACACTACCGTCTCCAGAGCAGTACCATTGTTCACAGCTAGTCAACTCCAACTGCTTTTGAAGCACATCACATAACATGTTATATGCATCCTGAAAGCATTCTACAGCAGTCATTATATCTTTATAAAACACATTTTAAGTGAAATGAGGTCCTACACTTCTCTGGAAGAGATCCATGTATTCGTTTGCGAGGAAGCTTAGGCACATGGAAGATCATTAATCACAGTTTCCTTGTTCATTATGAACTGTCTAACTTTGGCTGACACCCTTGAGAGGGCTGCATTTGACACAGGGTACAACTCCAAAGCCTTTCAGACACCAGCAGCTGTGCAAACACCAGCTGAGAGTCCTCATTTTTCAGATTGTGGTGCTGGTTTTGAGGAGCAGGGACTGATAGGACTGAACACAAATGAAGGCTCCTTTTCCCCATTGTCTCTAGCTACAAGGGTCCAACACAGAGTCTTTGCCAGGCAAAGAAAGCTTAGATACAACTACAGCTTCCCAAGGTTAGGAAGTCCTTTACAACCGTGAAACATTGCTTCTACCCTGAGTAACAACAAATAGGAGGAAACCAAATGCTGTTGTGATTTGTAGGCTGGAAGGACACATACCCTCACCTCTGGGACGAGTGGTGTTCCCTGCCTAGAAAGTGGGTGACTCTTAACAATATAAACCTGTGTCTTCAATAGCTCTATCACTCTTTTCATTTTCTGCATAAAACAATCCATGAGATCCCTTTTGGATTGGTACCAGAAGACCATCTCCAACTCAACCGAACAAAGACTGATGTGCTACGAAGGTGACAGCCCGGAAGCACAAAAACTGCGGTTGCCTCCCACTTCCCATATTAGGACCTTGCAGCCTGTTAAAAGCTCTCCTGAGTTTTAACTGATCGGACTGAAACTCCTCATGCTAGTTTTGTTTGAAAAAAGAGAGCTAATATGCTCTGGACAATTCTGAAAATCAGATTGAGGGGAACAGGAAAAACAAAGCAAACAGTTTTGTCTATGTTAACTAAACATTCAGTGACTGTTAATTGTGAAAAATTAGGCCATCATATCTTGGAGCAAAGGCCAACTGAGTTAGCATCTCAGATCTGATCAGTTCAGCAGTCTCTTAACTGATCACTGGAATTTCTCATATCTTTAGTGAGATATAACTGAATGCAAGTAAGTCTCAGACTAGCTGGCACCAGGCTCATATTAAGTCCTCTGGGACATATTAATTGCCCAAATAAAAATAGCTTGGTTGGTGCTGAAGACATCAGTCACTAAAAGTCCATTTTCCCCGTCCTTTTATGCCCGGGAGTCTCAACAGCCCGCATCCCTGGCCACATATTTCCATTCCTTTGTGGCAGCAGTGTAAACAGCTAGGATAGGAAACCAATCTGACAAAAACAATACTGTAGCCAAATCATCATCATCATATCAGCTCCTTGAAAATCAACTCTGCAGAAGTAAACTCCTACTTCCACGGAGTACTACTTCTAGACAAAGATGTATTTTCCAGGCAGGATTAGGAGACTGAGGCTCCCACTCCAGTTGTCTGGTGTGTGCAGCACATCATCCCAGGTCACATGATGAGAGAATGGTCATCATATGACCAGGCTTGATATACAGAAGTGAAGGAAGAATTGCATAACTTGAGGCACTTATATCACTAATGTTCCCATTCACACTAGTAACGGGTTCGTGATCATTGGCATCATGAAGAAGCACAGAGCAGCAGAACCTCTTGCACCAGACCCCATGTACTTTTGCTCTATTAGGACCGTGCACGTGAGCAGACATCTGCTATACTACACTTGTTCTTACAGTATCCAAAAGGAAGTCATGATTTCTCTGCAACATGCATGCAAAATGAAACGTACATACTCAACAGATTTTCACAAATAACCTTCAGAGGCCCAATTTCAGACTAAAAGATGAAGAATATCCCAAACTAACGCTATGAAGAGAACTTCACAAACGCACGTTCCCTGCTTCCCCACACATTTAAAACAGTACAAATGAATGATGACAAAAACCTGAAATATTCTCAACTTCATATCATCTCACACTGATTTAGTAAGTAATGCCATAGGTATTTAGCGAGTGACAACTGATTTTCCTACTTAATAACTACGATTAAATCAGGTGAGTCCCACAACAGACTCAATGATGCATCTGGAGAACTATTCTCATGTTCTCTGAAATGGGTTCTGTTCATACAGATTTTGCACGTGTTGTTATCATCACTAACAGTAGTTTCACTGCTTTCAGAGGCTGCTGATTCACAGCCCGAACTTCCTCATCAGCATTGTTTTTTTCCTTGATTTCACTTTATTCTCAGAAAACTGCATTGGTGCATTTTTCCATGTCACAGTGTTGCTCTCATATTGCAGCAAATGTTCTTGCAAATTAAGTTTTAGCAGCAAGTCTAACTGATTAAAGCAAGTTTGTCCCATGATTTTTCCCCCCTTTGAAGCTCACTACCAGGATGAAAATCCACATCTAAGTTATGAGACAAGCTGCAAATCCAAAATGAGTATATGCCTCCAGGAATTCAGCATTTATATTTTATCTACTACAAATACTTTTTTTTTCCATAAAATGTGGTGTCTGTACTGAATCAGTTAGTCAACTAAAACATACTTATACCAATGCCTTGTCAGTATGCATAGTACTAAGCTGCTAAAAAAAAGGACAAGATCAGCACTTTGATCAGCAGTGCTCATGTAGGGAGGAAATCAGGGCCTTTTTGGGACAAGAGGAATATGATGGGATCCCTGCAAAAGATCTGAATTTGCAATACGGTTTTGGAAACTGAAATTTCTCATGCAAAGGAGCAGAGAATTCACTCCAGGAACTAAGGGTGGCAAGAAAGTTGGTAGAGGAGTGAGTGTGGGAGATGCAGACTAAGGAAAAGGTGAAGTATGACTCACTGGTAATAACAAAAGGGGCAAAGATAGGGAACGATAAGAAGGGAGGCAGAGATTAGCGTTGTTTTTCTTCCCTTTTTTTTAAAAAAAAAAAGTAATGACACAGTAAGTCTCATGCAAAAGCTTGGGAAGATTTTGTTAATTTGCTAATAGCCAGGAGCAAGGATGGGGGCTGGGGGAAGAGGAGACTGATTACTCTGCATTATTCCTATGACTGTGCTGATCTTTAGGACAAAATGTCTCCCAGTAGAAATCTGGAGAGGATTACAAGATTACTCTGCCGTGCCCTTCTCCTAGTTAGTCACTCCTCATGGGTAAAAGGTAAAGCCTTCTTTCACTACTACTTTTTTATGCACGAAAAATCATCTCTCCATATTGCTGCCTCATATTGGGCAGCTGACTTTCTGTAGAGGTAATAGCAAGAAAAACCTTCTTCAGCTTTGGTCACCTCCAGCCTCCTCAGTGGCTAGTGGAAAAGAATAAGAAAAAGCTTATCCCCCTGAGGAGATGAGAGCACACGGAGGCCAGAACTGACTGATGACACAGGGCTTGCCTTTACTGAGTCTTGTGAAAACAAGCAGCAGAAATTTGTCACGAACAGATCTTCACTAATAATCAACTGTTTTACCCTAGGGTAGGAGGACAACCATGTGGCCCATAGCAGCTTTTCTCCACGGATAGCTAAGCTGCGGAGCATGCATGAGGAGCAAATGCTACCACCTTCACTGTGCTCAGCAGGGACTTCTTTAGTTACTTTCTTTGAAGGGAGGGAAAAGGGAGACCCGGAAAATGCCTTAAAACTAATTGAATTGTATTAGCTCTGATATTTGCTCATTGTTTATCTTAACCAGCCAAGAGACAGCTTTTGCTGCTTTGTTTGTCAGAAGGACGTCTTATCTCTTTAAGGTGCGGTCCTAGCAGAAGCATAAAGCCCACATACATAAACACACATAAACAAAAACCCCCTCTCCCTTGATCACCAGAGGCACAACACTACCTACACAACTCCAATTCAGCAACTTGTCTGGTCAGGTCTGAAGGTGGAGCTGATTAACTCCTGCTAATATGGCTCAGATTCAAACTGTAACCTGCAGGACACCACCCTACCAGGATTCAATTTATCCTTACCTTTACACGCTCCTTCTGTTCACCATACCCGTATTATCTCTGAAAAATCAAAGCTCAGGGCACAGCTCTAAACACACAGGGACAATCATCCATCCCTCCCCTCCTGTAACACCAGCAGGATTTTTCTTTCACCAGATTTCTTTTATCGTATTCACCAGATCACAAACAGCTTCACTTTCCCTTTTTGAAAAGTATGTACCCGTTGCAGCCTCTTTAGGGAGACAAGAGATTCAGAGTTTTCTGCTTAAAATCCATGCCATTTGCTGTCACTAAATAGTGAGCGAAGCTCTACAGAGCATAACTATGGATTGAACGATAAAAATTGATGATGATTATGACTAGCTCCTTCTCAGGTACAGAGGAAAACACAAGCAGCGCTGCTTCCAGTTAGAAGGGGAACATCAAGTTCAAAGAAGAATCCTGGTCATAACTCCCTCCACCTACAGCCGCTTCTAGCACCAAGGCTGGTGCTCTGATTTGAAGCACTGAGATGATCAAAATAGCAACCATTTGCTTTGAAAACTGGAGTTTTAAAATGACTGAAAAGCGGAGTTTGTGATCATTTATGTTTTTGTTCGGTAATTGTGGAAGGACCCAGAAGGAAAGAAAGGAGAAGGCAGTTCAGGAGTGCTGGACCTGGCAGCGCGGGAACAGGGTGCACGGTGAACACCAGACACCCCCGTTCCCTCCAGCGAGAGACAGGCTGTCCTTGCAGACACGTTGGTGGAAACTGCACATGTGACGGGAGTATCACCAGAGCAAGACTTATCTCAGCATCTCAAATAGAAAATATGTAGCTGAGGCCTCCCCTATCTCAGGAAAGGAATCGTTTCGTTGCAGGCACTTCTTAGCATGTGTGTAACAGAGTATTTATTTAATACGCTTTGCAAATAACTCACATCAGTAACTATACCAAGCCCATCATTTTGTATTTTCCTTGGTTTTCCTTACATTTTCATGCAGATGTTAAAAAAAAAATGAAAAAGAGTGAGAGAGGTTATAAAATAACTGTTGCTTATTTTTACTCACTTCCTGGAATAGTCACTTACTTCAATACAAACTGAAAATCAAAAGCAGCTTCCACAAGGTCTTTCATGAATCCCTGCCTGCTGATTGCTTTTTCCATTTCTTCATTCAGGTTAATCCTTCCACCTACTATATTCTGTCTATGACCTGAAGAAGCAGCACTTCTGCTGGAAATGGCTTTTGTGCGTAGGAGGAGACCTGTACGAGCCAAGTGCGTAAGCAGGGCCACCTTTCTAACGCAGAACATGCATGTAGAGAAGGGAGCTCCACAGCACTGTAAATGCTGGAACACCACCTGCCTAGTGGGAACGACATACAACTTCTTGGGGACGGTGTAGCACAAAACCAGACAGCTTTTTATACTTGCAGTGACAACCACGGCTTCACACATGACAATTTTTGCAGCATAAAATTTCTTCTATGAAGTTTTCATGCGGCGCAAAATGAAGTTTTTAAATTCCCCATCTGACACTACCTGTAAGCGCACTTTCAAATTAAACTGCTGATCTGCGCGTTTTATTTGTACACAGAATCTTACTCAAAAGTAAACAAAACATTTAAAATCATAAAAAGACATTCCTGACATTCACTCCAACACAATATGGAGCCTAACTTACAATTTCAAACAGTTACTTAGTTGCATTTGAGAAATATTCTCAGTATCAGCCAAAAGCTTCACTTCTCTTGGATCCAGAAACGAATATTGAAATTGTTCTATATTAGTAGTTTAAATCCAAAGTAATTATGCCATGTAAGTAAAAATTTATAGTGATGGTTGGTTTGGAAGACACAGAAATTTAAGGAAAAATAACTTCCCAAGTGCTGCCTAGAAGTTTGTATAAAGGTTCAGCGGCAAGAAACCAGTGATGCCTTCCTCCCTCCAGATCCCCCAGGCATCTCCCTCGCACAACATTACACTGCACGTAATTTATGGTCCTTCTGCTAATATCCATTCCATACAGCTTGTTACGTAAACAAAAACAATTTTGGGTGGTAACAAAAAAGCAAGCACATCAGATCATCCCAGACTGTTTCAGAGTCACTATGCTGTTAATTGTAGTTGGTAAAAAACATAATGATGCACACACTGCTCAGGTTCCTCAGTGTGCCATTACTTCAGCACGGATCCCATTACAATTCCTTGGTTATTTCAGTATACAATTCAGAGAAAACATTATTTTCCTGTATGTCATGATTTACTAATCAAGAGGAAAAATGTACACTTAAGAAACTTACAGACTCAGTTGAAAACTGCAAGTCTTTCTTATGGATGATCTCCAATAGAAAAATCGTGTTCCAAATATAACGTGTAATTACCACCCAGCCATTTAAAGTACTTATCTATGGATCTGAGGAGGGGTTCTTTGTTTATTTTTTTAATCTTAAGACTTTGTAATTATTGTTTTGGCATCGAAGAATTCCAACAGCCGGCAAGGTGCTGCCAAAAGATCTTCTCATGCAAGGTGCTCAGCACCCTCCTTTCCAAGAAAATCAGCATTCAACTGCTGGTTCTGGCAACATTTCACATCGCCTTTACCATGCTATGTTTCCTCCACTGCTCAGTACCTTATATGTAAAAATCAGAATAAAAGTCCTGTTGTCATAGCGTGAGCTGAAAGCAATAGCTGAATAGTAGGGTGGTGTCTAGGAGGGCAGGTCCACAAAGTCTACTCTGTGTGTTCTCCCATTTGAGTTGGGGGAGGAGGCTATATATATATCTGTATGTATACATATATAGAGGGAGGGCTTCCTTGCAGTATCAGCTGATTTTTTCCGCGCTACAGGGCTTAAAGAACTCTCAACTCCCCCTGCAAAACCCACGCTAAGGGCTTTACAGAATTACAGCATCTGGAATGAAGCAAGAACACCGTAGCAGCAGTACTGGGGTCACTTATCTTTCAAGACGGTATTATCTGTGGATGCACCAGATTTACTTCCAAACCACACAGATCATGAATGGGATCCTGGAAGATTTGGTTAAAAAAAAAACAAACAACCAACACAGCATGAAGTGAGTATTAATAAAAATAACCACCCATTTCAGCATGCACAGAACATCCTAAAATGCATTCTTGGTAGCACAGCACTGCACATGTGCTTCCCCAGTGCATGTGGAAGGTGAATGAAATGCAATAACACTGCGGGATTTCTTACAGAGCTGCGCCTGTCTTCAGTAAGACATGCTGCTGTTTCAAGGCCACATCATCCCACCGAACTCGCACAAAAATACAGTACTCATTGAAATAAAAAGCAGAATAAAAAGCAAGGAAGAAAAGCAGAAGTGAAATCGTGCTGGGGCTCCGTCCCCAGCAGAAAGGCAATTTTCCACTCTTTCTCGCAGGGTCTGCCGTTTCTGTTTTTCACTCACGCTGTTTTTCTTTACGCTGTTTTTCTTTACTCTGCTTTAGTGGCTGCCTTTCCTAGGTGTGTTTCTAAATGAGGGAGAGGGAACGTGTTTGTGTGTGCACGTCGCCTGTTTACAAGAGTTATGGTAGCAGTTCTCAGCAGTCCACCGAGAGTTCTAGGAAATGGCCCCTGTTATTTTATTCTGGGTCAATGTCAGCTCATGTCAGGCAGTAAAGATCACACAGGACAGCTCGCTCCATCTCGCAGTCCTGGCCGGAGGCCTCAATGGGAGAGGGAAAGCGAGCGAGCTGCGAGTGGGTGGAGAGCCTTCCCAGCACACTACCAACCACCGCACGAGGAATTATGATAAACACCACTCTGGAAACCAGATACAACAGTACATTGTGTTCTTCTTCGGAAGAACAACCAGACTTCGGCTCACTTAAAGTAAACAGTTAATCCTGTTTATCTTTTTTTTTTTTTTCTTTCTGATGAGTTGCTAACAGAACAATCTCTTCTGCAAAGCAAATAAGGGATCTGTCCCTTAAATTTGTACTGATTTTCTTTTCCTTCAAGAACATAAAAATCAATTTGATATGTAAACTTTCTACTATCGGCTAACAGTGTGGAATAACAATCTCTCTTGGCTTAAACCGACTTAACAAAGCGATGCCAAAACTGAATGAAACCTTTCCCTCACTTACATATTTTATTTTGGAAAACCGAAGTCCCAAACAGAGTGTTCTATTCATCCATTTTAACGATTCCTTTTCTGACAAGAACAAGCAAAACTGGTTAAAACAAAAACCACCGGGATGCGTGGTGCCCTCGCAGGCTGAGTGCGGGGTGCCTGGGGAGTACAGACCAGCGGCTGAGCAGGGGGGCTGCTGCGCCCAGGTTTTCTCCGGGAGGTGAAGAGAGGAGTCGGACTAACCGACTGCAAATGAAGGAACAAACTGTTACTCTCTTTTTCAAAATATACGCTTACTGTGCAAATTCTTCATGTCCCTGACTTTCAGTATTAAGGGTGATTAATTAGAAAAGCAGATGGAATTGATTATCTTGTTTTGCTGGAGTCACCACAGTCTACCTATTAACTACTTCTTACTGGGGTGTCCAACCCAGCACACTGAAAGCTTCAAGCTTTTCCACAGAGAATTCTAATTTTTTAGCACTCAGAAGTTTAAATAGCTCTGAAAGTCAACAACAAAAGTGTGCTTAACATCCCCAGTCACTGAAAGTTTGTTGATTTAGCTATTTATAATCATAAAAATACATGATTTGCAAAACTGAAAGAGGAGAAGGAAAATATTTCCCTGTATTATTTTTAGTCCTCTTACAAGTTCTAAGATTCTGGGTTTTCTGTGCAACCGATGTCATCAAGTGCAAAACTGTAAATTCAAGTCTAGGAATGAAAGTCTGATTTTCAGATTTTTTTAACAAAATATTTTACATATAAAATATTCATATTTCTTATGCTTGTTCTGCCTTGAGATCTTCTTTTATTTTGCGTTTATTTTTAAATCTTTTGCAGCAATTGCTGAATTTGCATTGCCCTCATAAGCTCTAAAGTGACAGAGCAGGACAAAGCAGTGCTATTTCCCATTGCAGAAACTGGGCTGGGAAGGCAGCTATCAGTGAGCCGGGTCAGAACCCCAGAGGAGCAGCCTCCGGACTACACCCACCCCCAGTCCACCACTTCACCCACCATGGCCTCCAGCCAAGACTGGAAGAGCCAGTATCGGTAGGCCAGGACTGCTGCTGAACACTTCATCTTGCTCCAAGTGCATTCTGTCATTTAACCCCCTCCCTCCCCGTGCTGCACCTGCACCATAAAAGCACGGTTGCTCTCTTACGATCGTGGGTATGGCTGACCAAATTTCTCCCCAAATTCATGGACGGTCCACGGCGTTTATCTGCCAAGGACACAACTTATTCCAAGATGCTGCAGCTCTGAGCAGTGTGGTTATTAGCCGCAGGACTGCAGCAATGTACTTTGGTAAAACTTCTCTCTTGGGAAGCCAGAGCAGAATGTGGCAGTGCTCGCTGGAGAAACTCCTTGGCGCAGGAGAAGGCGGCGATAAACCCAAATGGTTTAGGGTGCATTTCTAATCCTTGTATAAAAGCGGACTCCTTTTGGCTCCCTGCATTTTGACCCCATGGTGGCTGGCCACCATCTTGCCCTACTTCAGGAGGCCATGTATCAGCCAAGAGGAATGCGGACAAGAGGTGAATGGATGGGAGATCATCAGGAGGTGAAGCAACAGCAGGAGAGCAACGTGGAAGGTGAAGAAAACAAAGATCAGGAGGAAGCGTTCTCTGATATTACCTCTTTTCCACTTCCTTTCTTACACCTTACTGTTCTCCATATCTCTGGTAGCTCGAGATTAGGGGGGAAAATGCCAGTCTGTGGCAACACTAGCTTAATCCTGCAGACAAACTATGAGTATTACTGATGAGGCCTTTCCCCAAATTCATTTGGATTGTTTATATCAGAAATTACAGACACAACAAGCGCTGCTCAAAGGGAAATGCAGATGGCAGCAGTTTTCCAGTTTGAAAACAAAAATATAAACTCTTGTTACCCTTTTAAGCTTCCATTTGAATGCTTCAAAATGAGAAAACCCATTTTCTGTTATAGGCCAAGTATATTTAAATAAGCAGCAGGTTTGGGCCATTATCCAAACCTCACTTGAATTAACATTTTTCCATTGATTTCAATGAGCTTCATTTCATGATCTATAGCAGGCAGAGAAAATACCTGGGCAGCACCAGTAACATTCTTCCACCTGGATTTCATTCAATCATTCATTGCAATTCTATGTTTCTCTTTTAAAACTATCTAAATTAAACACCAATCAAGGATCAAACACTGAAGTAATTTTATAAACATCATACTTACAATTTCCTATAATTTCAAGGAATCATTTTTAGCAGGATCAGAACTTGGAGCACAGCACAAAGTATACAAAAAAGAATCTTAAATCTGCCAAATTCTGATTTTTTTTTTTTTTTTTTTACATTTAGTTGGGTAATCTTAAAACATAGAGAATCTCTCACTTGTTTCATCACTTTGCTTATCTTCGGATGCATTTGGAGATTTCAAATATTACATGTGCCAGTAGGAAGTGTCCTAAAACAAAAAATCTCTACTATAACATCTTAGTCACAATTACCCTGTACAGATTATAGTCTTCATATTATATCTCATGCATGTGGAATACTATTTTATTGTAATGACATAATCAGTCATTATACTGAATTTCATATAATAACCCTGGTCAAATACTGAGAAACTACATGCGTAGTATACTTGATTCTGATTCCCCCCTCCCCCACAAAATGAAAACAGTCCTGAAGGTAAGAATCTGTTCAAATATCAGTACAGCATAGTTTGTCCTCATTATTTATATTCCAAGGAAAAGAAAAAAAAGAGGACCAAATCTAATCAAAACTACAGGAAGAGTTTAGAGACGAAAGATAATCATGTAAATTAGAACTGGATTAGGGCCCTTAGTAAACCTATCTATTCATGCCAAAAGAGGTGATTTAATATACTGTGGTTAAGATTCTGGTTTTGTGTCTTATCCAAAAGAATATCAACAATAGCACATTGTTTTCCTACCACCACGCTGGTGTTACAGCCTCTGACGTGATTCAGCACAGACTTGAAGAGAGCGGTACAGCTAAATGTTTGGATTTTCCTGAGCTGTCACCCACTGCAGGTCAGCAGGAGATACAACATCACAGCCAAGATAACAAGATACTTTTTGTCTTTAAAAACATGCAGTTTCCTGTTGATAGTATTCTGTATTGTCATACTTGTTGTCTCGTCCTCTTTTTCCTGTCACACATTCCTTCTCTAATTGAGAGTTCATGGTACTGCACTGAGGAAACATCAGGACTGGGAAGACTTCTTCTGCATGCCTGTAGAGCATCTGATACGGGGTACAAGCCCTGATCCTCACTGCAGCATCTGTGTCACAAAACCAGATCAAAGCTTTGGCGTAGCCATTTAAACATCAGTCGCTGCTCCTTATCCTTCTTATCCACAGGCAATAGAGCTACGATTTGCATTTTCAGAGTACTGTCAGCATCTTAGCAGATGCATTTTTCCCTCTCAGGCTCTCCACTGAGTCACATCTCCTTGCATCGAGGGGTCTCAAACCAGGCTGCTAGACTGCTCCTCCAGCCTGGCTTCACCCCCATCCCCAGAACAAAGCGTTCAGGAACCATCAGAAGGAGGTTTGAAGGTTGCCTCAAGGGGGCTTCTGCCTACTGGACGTGTGACATAAGATGCAGAGAACAACCAGCCTATAAAAATGCTGATATTTTACATAAATATAGGTCACATTTTCATGCATTGTCTGTTGTCATGGGACACACTGTTCATGATATTATCTCCACTGCCAGGTAATGTCAGACACCCTTGACCTGGGCTCGTGTGACACCACATAACTCGTGTACTCCTAAGGTGAACCATAAAAAGAGCCTAGACTGGAAACACGGCAATACTCTAAAACAAATAGAGAGAGGGCCTCCAAATGACTTTCTCAAGGAGACAAAATACCTATATTTTTAATAAATGTACTTTCTGACCAGCCATTTTTGAAACACATTTCCTAACTTCCACCACACAAGAAGTCTGAAAATATCAACCAGACAAAAATACAATAAATGAAAAGACAATAAGTGAATCCCACTTGGATCAATCTAAGCATTTTGCTTTACCAATTTAAAAAATGAAGTTAAAAAATCATAACTGAAATCAAATTTCTAAACAAGTGGTTTTAGAGTAGGAAAATGGCCTTGTTTCAAAACACAGCATTTCAGCAATTTCACAATTTTTCAGTTGCTTGTAGAAGCTTTTCATAAGAAAGTTTTCATTTTTTTTACAAGACAATCTGACAGAAAATTATTTCTATGAAAAAATCCCAACTACTTTTCCTAGAAATATTTTTCAAAACTGTAATGGAGTAACTATTCATTAATTTTCCAGGCTTTGTTTTGACAAAACATCATTATCCAGCATACCGAAGAATAATTACCCAGTATGCCTGCAAGTAGAAGCAATACTGAATGGTGAGAGATGGAAATGTAATATATATACCCCTCTCTTTCTCCCACAATAGCTGTAGAACTATGTCTGAAGATATAACTTCTTTCTAAGCAGAAGCAAAATTGTAGGGAAAGCTGTAAGAAAACACCTATTGTGTGCAAATCTTAAGTTACAGAACTTACACAAAAGTGAGTTTCTGTGCTTACACCTCTTCCTGGTCATTAAAAATAGCCTATTAAAGCTTAGGAAACGTAGAAACCTAGTGGAAAAAGGGTAATTTTTAAATTTAGAAAGCAAACATAAAAAAGCCTGGGATCTGTGCAGAAAAATTGAGAGGCTGAGACTGCCGGCGCCATCCCCAGAGGTCCAGCGTGGCCATGGCTCGTCCTGGGGGACTACCGGGCTGGGGTCCAGGCCCCGACCCGGCACCAAGGTAATCCAAGAGCAGACTGCTGCCTGCGCACCCACCTGACACGAAGGCACTGGGCTGCGCGTGGGAACAGCGGGCTGCCCGAATGCCACTGCGTGTTTGGGGGAAGCCCGGTGAGGATGCTGAACCTCGCTAAGAAAAGGGGCTTATTCCAACCTCCTCTGTTGCCTTGCCTTGCCTGGACCCTCTGCCAGATGTGAGGCAGTGCTGACTCCCAAGACCCACGGCAGAATCTGCTCCGCATCTTGCAGTGTCACTGCACCGATGAATATCAGAGGTGGTTTACAAGCATTTCCAATGGAAAGGGGGAGAAACACTCACAATAATTTTCTTGGAGAAAAGGTGGTAACTACAACCTGCACCTAACCCCATTTGGATGTGTCATTATCACTAATATCAATTCCAAAATTGCAACAGGCATGATCTGTATTTCACTGCTCTTTTTAAGCCGGTTACCTAAATAGGTTCTTTTAAAAGCAGCCTCACAAAATATGATAAAAATGTTCTACACATAGAACCGGATTTGGGATTTTTAAAAATCTGTACGGAAGTCTAATTCACCACAAACTTTCCTTTCTTGACTAAAAGACATTTCTGTAAGCACAGTTAGTTGTAAACAAATACACATGCATAAAAATACCTATTTTCTTCATACAGTGTTAAACCAAATATGCAATTGCAAAGGCACAGAAAAGCATTCTGCTTCAGGGGTATGTTCCCAGGTTAGCTTGACCTGATATGACAAGACAGGATGCCTAAGAAAAAGCTTGAAGATTGAGAAAGCATTAAAAAGTAGCAGAACAAGGCAGTACGAAGAACTTATTTTCTTTAGAAAGGCTAATGCCTTCCCAGTTGCCAGCCAGATCAATGCTGAAAATCATATACAGCATACTCCATCGTTTTTGAAGGATTAAATTTTTATGCACAGAAGACAAAAACTGATGTTCTTGTAGGGCAAACAACTGTGATACCACCTGATTTGGGTTGAGACACCAAGAGAACATTTAGTTTCATCCTACTGTTGTTTAATTTAAATTCATAACTCTGTCTTCCCCCATTCATTTCTCCTTTCTCCCCAATCTGCCATACTACATGTGTTTTTCACTGCTGCATATACTGACCTTTGTACACATACTGATCCCACATTTCAATATCAGGTATCAATGAAAGATTCCCAGTAATCCTCATTTTTTCAAGTGGACACTAGTTTTAATCCTACAGCTGGGATGTTAATGGATTACAGCCCTTATACAAAGAGTTTATTCTTTGTATATTTTGTATTATAATTTTTAATTATTATTAATTTTTTATTAAGTGGTAGGAGCTGGAACAAACCAACTTTATAAATACAGCTATAGGAACAACATCCAACTGATGAAGTGGCAAGAATGTTTTGTAGAAGGCAGTTATATTTCCCTAGTGGGCGATATTATTTTCTAGCTAAAATACACCAGTTAACAAAAAAACTATGGTGAGCAGAGTAGGAAAAGAATCTGAAAGTGAACAGAAGTTATTTCTGCCCTGCATGCACAAGTCAGCAATGCAGTAACAAATCTTAAAGCATCAATACAGATTTGTCTTGGGACACTGTTAACTTCTCTAGCGTCAGTGCTTACAAATCTTGGTAAGAAAGCAAGCAGCCGTTAGGTGCCAGAGGGAAACACTGTCCGCAGTTGGTCCAAAATGAGGTGGTAGGAACAGCTTACCCCTTCCAAACAACTACTTCAACACCTAGATAGGGCGTGCTGATGCTGGCCTGGAAAGACACACGCTTGGCAAAAGCCCTGTCCTCACTACCTGTATTTTTGTCTACCTGAAGAACAACAGAGACAATTCATCTACTTCAGCAACATTTGTAAGGTGTTATTTACTCAGGTTTAGAAGCACACAGATGGAAACTACTGTTGTAACTGTTAAATTATTATAATTACCACACTGATCATGTTCTACTCACCCGGTTTATTGAAGTTGCCAAAGACGATTGGCTAATCCTGACCACTGCATTAAGAGTTGGGAAGTGGTTCAAACTTTAGGTATTTGCAGTTGTGGAATGGGTTGCATGATTTCAGTATCACGATGGGTGAAATGGAGTAAGAGAGAATGGATCCTCTGGATTTTTTGTTCTTTCTAATTTTCTTACCTGCAGATTGACTTAACTAACATTAAATTGGAAAACAAAGCATCAACAGACTATATTTCATTTGTCCTGTTCACTGTGCACAAAGGGACCAGACAGCACAGTTATTAAAATAGACTGTATTTACATCAGAATCTTAAGATATGTTCTTTACCTATTTACTTCTCCTTCAGCCGCCATAAAATCTCCAAAGACATTAAAGGTTACCTTTGATACTTTAAATATCCAAAGTAAAATCTGCTAGAAATCATTTGGCTTATATTTAGAGTATCTCATCACATAGTTTTACAAGTGTACAACTTAGTTGGAAAAATCAGAAATGGTAAATTGTGGTTTACAAAAACTGTACAAGAATGGTTACTGGGTAGCCAGCAAAGCCATGCGTTGCCAGCAGAGCATCAGTAATTTCTCCAGAATTCATCACAACAAGCTTCATGCTTTCCTTACTTTGTATGTTGGTATACAGGTAGAGAGATAGTTCCACTACAGAAATACCTCTTACAGTTCCAACTCCCATGTAACCTACATCATGTAAACGGAGATTTGAAAATAATTTCTCTGAAGCCTATATCGAGCAGAGATAAAGTACCACTTATTTACACACCACACAAAAATGACCTAGAATATTACCATGGCTGCTCACTAAGCGACACTCCCAGAAAACAAGAATATCATCTTTCAGCACTGCAGTAGCATTTTAATGTACAGTAAGAAACTTTCCTCACAAGTTTTGTACTTCACTGAGTTTTATCCAGAAGTTTTCCCGAGATACAACCATGCCAGCAGGAGAAGGCAGGGAGTGCCTTTCCATTGTCTTTCCAAGTCCCTTCCAATACCTCTACATAATCAAATCAAAATACAATGATCTGTGACGGGGACGGTTTGCAGTATGTGGGTAAGACACAGAAAAATGCCATGAGAAAATAAAGACAGACATCTACTGTCTCTGATGGCATAAGGCTGCATTATTCTAAGTAAAACTGCTCACAGAAAACAGAAATCAGAATTTGCAATGCTCGGGGTCAGAATACTTGATCTGCCTAAAATTAGACAAAATTACCTTCCATGTTCAACTTCCTTTGTATGAGGTTTGTTCTATTTAAATTGGTTCTGGACTGGAATTTAACATAGGCAATCTCAGGACACAGCAAACTTTTTATGTTGTTTTCAAATTTCTAGTTGAGTAATCAAAGAAGTATTAACATCTCCACCTACACTTCCCCACAAACTAAACTTCTTAATGACCGGATTCATCTAGGAAAATGTCCAGCTTCTCATGACATGCATTTGAGTGCTCTGGAGACTTCAAGATTATTTTTGTTTTCTGTAGCATGTCTTCTTAACTATGACTTGAAATCACGTCCACTGAAGGACTTTTCTGTCAAATCACAATATTCTGTATTTTTCACGCTCTGCAAGAACAGAAAAAATTTAGACTAAACATTTTTTCCATATGCAGATGTAGATATATGTCCAAATCCAGGCGCATATATATATCCATATCAAACCTACAGACTGAAACACTATTTGTCATGCGGTATCAACATTTAGCATCCACAAACTAAAAATTACACAAATTAAGCATCCACAAACTTAAAACCAGTTTCATATCAGGAAGTATTCAGTGGAGACACCAGATGAAGGTATATCTGCCCTACACAATTGATTTCCCACTCCTAAGCTGTGGTACACTGTCCGACCTCCTCCCTCATGACTGTGATGGCAAAACAGGTTGAGGCAGCATGAGAAATCAGATCAGGGAACTGATCTGGCTTTAACAGACAAAGCTGAGATGCAAAAATTAAGTTATCTGCCTGCAGTACTGTGTCCAGCTCCGGAGTCCTCAGTACAAGAAGGACACGGACCTGCTAGAGTGGGACCAGAGGAGGCCACAAAAATGATCAGAGGGCTGGAGCACCTCTCCTATGAGGACAGGCTGAGAGGGTTGGGGCTGTTCAGCCTGGAGAAGAGAAGGCTGCGGGGAGATCTTATCACAGCATTTCAGTTCTTAAAGGGGGCTTATAAGAAAGATGGGGACCAACTTTTTAGCAGGGCCTGTTATGATAGGACAAGGGGTAATGGTTTTAAACTAAAAGAGGGCAGATTTAGACTGGATATAATGAAGAATTTTTTTACAATGAGGGTGGCAAGACACTGGAACATCTACCACCTCTTGCCCAGAGAGGTGGTAAATGTCCCACCCCTGGAAACATTCAAGGTCAGGTTGGACAGGGCTCTGAGGAATCTGATCTAGTTGAAGATGTCCCTGCTCCACTGCAGGGGGTTGGACTACATGGCCTTTAAAGGTCCCTTCCAACTCAAACCATTCTATGATTCTATTTTTCCTTTGCATCAGTTTGCTGACTTAGCATCACAAACAGCTGTTCCAGCTGAAGTGAATGGGCACCCTGGCATGCAGTGGCGACAAGACAGCTCAGCAGGGTGAGGAGATGTGGGGAGATGGACGCAGAATGAGACTAATTTTAAGCCGGTTTAGAGAGAGAGAGAGTAATTTATCATGGACTTCCTCAACGAGAGATCACAGCTTTGGTCATGCCTGAAATGAAGTAGAAAAACAAATGGGCCTTCTGCCACTGGTTGAAGGTCCATCACTACCCTCCTGCCTCAAGTGTTTGTCCTTTAGCTTGGTTCTGATGGAAACATTGGTCTGAACCCCCCTACCTTGTAAGAATAACTCTTGTATGAATAATTTTTACACAAAATATTTGCATAAATGATAGCATACACTGTAACATTAGAACAATATCACATTTTAATTTTATAACTGCAGAAGAGACAGACCAATTTAAAAATCTAAGCTACCTAAAAGGAACAGTAGAAACACTTCAAAACAACTGAAAGACAGCCTAACGGAAAACATGCTAAAAACTCTACAAAAAGTTTACTTTTTTTGCATATTTGCATTTAGTCTTTTCAAGGTGCCAATGTGCATTTACAGCTATATACTACAAAACCACACAAACACATAACCTATTTTGCCCTAGCAGAATTAGTTCACTAACACTGAGTATTTAAAATACAGCCTTCAAAAGTGAAGTCCAGGCTTTCAAACTCAAATTTCAATTTGTGTCCAAGTGCCAGCCACTACACTTCTGACTCATATTTATTCTGATGTGTCTTCTGTATAGTTTATTGAATTTGTTCCACTTACCTAAAACTTCAATGTGGATGCTATTTAATGGTCTGTTTTACCAATTTTCTATTTTATTTGTAAATCAATTTTATAAAATATTTGTTTAAAAAATACTCCAGTGATATCTGCAATTGTTGAAATATACTAAAGTGAAAAATTATTGTGCTCAAATAAACAATATTAACTTTAGCATTTCCTTTTCTCAGACTGAGGCAGATCAGCTGGCAAATGAGACTGTTGCAAACACCATTTCCTTTAGTTTATCAATTCATACTCACAAGAATTACAGACAGCTAATTTTTTATTTAATTTTTTCATAATAAGCAAAATACTACCTATTTGAACATTTTACAATCAGGAGGTAGTGACAAAACCAGCAACATCCTTCTTGCTGATTTAAAGGGGGAAAAAAAGGAAAGAAATCATGTTTGTTGTTTGTAAAGAACTAGATGGATACAAATTGTCAGACTCTGGGTCATCACTAAGCATAGGCCAGAGCACTGGCACGAATGACTGTGTTGTGAAGCCTAAAAGCTTTATTTGGTTTTTAGTTCACATTCCTGTAGAGTGAGACATTCTTCATTCGGGAGAGCTACGGGTAAACATTAATAGGAAAAAAATTATTAAATATTTCCTTTCAGAAAGGTAGCAGGCAAAATAAAAACAAAACCAGCCCCTCCAGACAATGCTAAAGGTGGTCTTCAACTATCAAAATTCAGCCAGGCATATGAGGTATCTATGCTCCTTTCTGACAGGCACTTGGAGCTTTTACTATTGGGAGACTAATTTTCCCTCCACCGCTTTTCCTTCATGAACTCCTACTATGTTTATTTTCAGATAGGGACAGCATTATCCATATGTGAATATACATACCAAATAGGCTGCTCCATCATATGGAAATAATAGTAATTATTTGGGTCCTCTGCACACTTGCACTTAGATTTAGCATTACAGAGGAAGTGAAAATACTTACAAGGGTAATGATACTTGTTACAACACCTGATGTAATATGTAACTACTGGTCACTTCCCAAACCTCTCACTGAACTCCAGTAGCCTTTGAGAGCTGTTTGTTGCAATTCAGTTTATGACACAATGTTTTAAATGTTCTTACTCCAAAAGACTCCTGAAAGATGAAGCCCATGTGAAGAGTTTCTCTCTAAATATGAAACATGTCCTGCTTGCAGAAGATTTCAGAATTTTAAACAAATACAAAACACAGTTTATTCACCCTGGTGAAAGAAGTCATCCTGCAGATGCGTCTGAGGTTTGAGAGGACAATAGGCACAATTTTAATGAAAGGCAGAATACAGGTTTTTCTCCTGGCTTTAGCCCTCAGCACTACAGCTCATTTGTCTAAGTTGAGTTTGAGAAATCTACAGGAACACCTAAGAACATATATCAGATGTATTTTGATCAGTGTGTACAAAGAGCAGAACCTTATTCTAACTCTACAAGCAGGAACATGTTGGTCTGACTAGATGTGGATCAGGGATATCAAAGCTCTCTTCCTCCTCTGAGCAAAGTAAGACACAAACTTCTCCACAGAAAATTCAAATGCACACCCCCCCCTCTTGCTGCATTGTAAAATGTATGTGATTTTTAAACTATAAAAAAAAATAGAAGACTGCCTCCTCCTCTTCCTTACATGTACGAAATTATGCATGCCAAATGGCTCCTGAGGTGAGAGAGATCGAATGCCATGTCCTACTTTCCAGGACATGCATTATCACTAAATTAATGGCTTTCACATTATTATTCCAGGATTAAACCTGCACCATTTACACCTTCTGATTTCAACAGCTGTAGAGCAAGACCTCCGTGAAACAGACCTATTCCAAACACGCAGTTAACCCAGGAGCAGTTCCTGAACGTAGAGTGCATATGTACACAAGAGAACTACATTGCTTTCCCCAGCAGCAAATAATTTCCAAAGCTGCTCTTCTCTGGCTTCTTAGGAAGGGTGCTCCTCTCCTGTTCCCTCTCTACCTGGCAAGACTGAAGTAAAGAGTTTGCACTAAATGGGCAAATCTCCGAGAGCAACCTGGTAGCTCTTTGCAGTCAGGCTGTAAAGACAAGGCAGCTTTTCCAAATTTTATCATGGTTGTGGAAAGGCCAAAGTTTTATTAATAGTTTCAATATTTGATGCAATTTCCTATAAACTCCCCAATGTAGCTAAAAAATAATTCTGGGGCACCATGAGTATAGCAAAACCTAGGGCGTATGTTTTCCTGAAATGTTTGGCAAACGTCTAGCAGATGTCTCTTTGTGGCACCACCATAATGGTATCATATCTGAAAAGGAAAAGTCAGTAACAATAAAGCCAATTTTGCTCCTCATACGTCTGATGGAACAATATGACAAAGATTTAACTTTCCCAAAGCATAGACAAGAAATACACGGCAGAATTTGTTCCACAGCACTGTGTGGACCACAGCTACGAATAAAGAAGTCAAACAGCTTGGCCTTTGAGGAGTGCACAAAATAATTCTAAAACAGAACTGACAGAAGGAAAACAAACTGCTTTTTCCTAGAAAATGAGCTATGCTAAATGACTGATCCTCCTCAAAAAGCCTCAAGTACCATACCTGCTTGACTGTTCCACTGGTCAAACCATTGCCCATTTCTCAGGGAAACTGGGAGCATTTATTAGCTGGTATTATTAGTCATGTGACTTCAAACATTAATCATATTTGTTGAAAAAAGTTGGTGCAATAATTGCAGCTTCTTACTGATGAATGATAAAATGCTGCATTCCATCTCAGTTTATTGGAGATTTCAGAACTCAACTCAGAACAATAAAAAGGTAAAATGCCCTAAAAAAACATCAAGATATTATGACACGGTGAAACAGATAATCCTACCTGATTGCCACACCTTTTAAAGTTACGTATAAAGAGTCTTTTGTTCCCTGGTTTTCAGAATGTCAAGCAACTCATAAATGATAATCTGGACCTAAATAAATGTACGCTAGTTAAAAAATCCATATCTATTTAAAGCATGAAATGAATCATTACGTCAAATATTCGAATAGCAACATCTTTCCTCAGTTTCTCACCTAACCTCTCTTTTAAACAGCCAGCCTAAAACTATACCAACAAGCTAATGGCAAGCTGAAATTTTTCTTGACCTGTTTAAAACATTCACTACATAGCTTTAAATACCATCAGAAATGCTTAATAATACTATCGTTATGCTAGTTTAAAGAAGCAGGTAGCTATAAATCTTTACAGCAGGAAAAACTGAATTGCAGAGATTTTTTTTTTTTAGTACTCCCTTAATGAAATTACCTCAATTCTTGTATTTTGTTACTCTACCAGTAGCATCAAGAATGGTTAGCAGAATTACAAGAGGTGGAAAGATGAATAAAGTAAAAAGACCCTGACAATGTAATCAAGACTTCAAAAGCCCTACATGATGAAGGGTTTGGTGTTTTTTTTTTTTAATAAAAGTGTCTTCACATAGGGGTCACTTCATCTTTCCTTCCCTGTCTCTCATAACACACTTACATAAGCTTAAAAATGTTCTTTCATTCAAAAGAGGGTTTCTTCAGTTACTCATAAAACATTGCTCAACACTTGGCCAGTGGTTTGTATCACCTTAAGAGAATAACATGGAGAGATGTGTTTTTAAAGTGGGGAAATCCCAGCTACCCACAGGAGGAATGAAGGTGCACACAACATCTGAGAGAGTACATGAGGGGACTAAAAGGAGGCAGGTCAAATCACAGGTCAATCCACCGTGAAAAATGGCTAAATCGGGGTTTGAAGAATTCCTTGACAAACGATGCAAAACTGCAACACCCAGTAGCCCCCCTCCCTCCAGCTCCCCTAAGTCATAGATAGTCGCTCTCAAACAAAACCATGCTTGTTTAAAGACACAGTTTCTCCTACCCTCCTTCACTATCTGGTCAGAATTAATGCTTACCTGATTAACAAATTGTTGCTCAATTACCACTTAACCCAATCCCCATCAATTAATCTTAGGCACGCCTGTCAAGTCACAATCAAAAAAACAAACTTTCATCTCCTTCTCTTCCTTTCCCACATTCTCCTTCCCCTCCTCCCTTTTCCACTCCCCCCATTTTAACACACTCTGGGATTTATTTTCCTGTACCAGATCCAAGAACTAGACAGTCCTCTACACCTCTTCAACACAGAGCGAGTAGGAGATGCTGGTCCCAAGCCTACCCTCTGCATAGAATATTCTGCTCTCACCTTTTGGAAGGGTGTCAGTGACTGCTGCAGCGTTGCAGTTCTAGCATAACTCCTCCAGACTGGTCCCACAGTGCCCAGCATCCCTTTACTCTCCTTACTCCTCCAGTGCTACTTTTTGGGGTTCTTTTTGATCTCTCAGCTCCTTTCAGAGAAGCAGCTCCTTAACCCAGCTCAGTTCCTTTGTTCAGAGAAAATTCTTGTTCACCCCGAATGAACTCACTGCTTTGAACATCAAAGAGTCAAAAGAAATACAAATTCCTGAATAAAATACTAATCACTGTACTGCCCTATTCAACATGCTCTGTAAGTGGTATATATTGTATCCCATATGCCAAAATGATTTGTATATAGTGTTGACATTTTTTATGTTCCCCACAACGTTTGGAATACCACAGCAGGGTGCAAGAAGATAAGATCATTTATGTAAGCAAAATATGACCTTACAAGTGTGTAAATCCCTTCTTTGCGTACGCAAGAGAAATGGCTGTGAGCATCAGTACTATGTGCAATTATTTGCTTTACATGCCACATCAATTCTGCAAACAAATAGTGACTATTTAGCAATATTCATCTCCTCCTATTGTATAATACTGAGCTGGGGAGAGAGAGAGAAAGATAAGACTTTAAAGTCCATGGGTAGATAGTATATTGACTGCAAACTGACTAGTGTAAGAAATCTCGAACAACAGAAAATGGAAAGAGCAGTCTGATCCAAAAATCAGAACTGCAAGAGGCTGTACTGCTCTGGGAGAAAACATGGATCTAGAGAGAATAAACACACAGCTTATATGTATCATTCATATATATAAATATACATATAAAACCCACACATTCTTAGTAATTGATTTGGGTTTTTTATTCATGAGGCAAATATAAATAAAACTTACTAAACCTTCCTACCTCTGGAATCTACAGGTGGCCAGGTTAAGCACTCTGAAATCAGCGGATGACACATTCAGATTTTAGTATATAAATGCTGCACTGTAGGAAATCTGGTACCTCTTTTGAGTATTTTGCACCTGTGCTTCTCAACATACGGTTAGAGAATATCTACTTGTATTAGCAGGGTCCGTAGCTTGAACAGTTTGTCACCATTTGACTTGTGGGACATTTGAGTCCCACTGCTGGGTAAGAGTGGAAAGCTGTCAGCCTCGGGTCTGACTGCAGGCAAGTGCCACCCAAGCCCGCTGCTTCACACCTATGGAAAGTGCCATGTGATGTCCCCACAGTGGCAGCTGGATCAGTGTGTTCTTCACCCTAACACGGAGGATGATTTGAGAAGAGTTTTACTTCAGCTGTCCATCTCATCTCGAAATATTTCCTGTGTCCGCTGGCATGAGCCCCTTGGGCTGGAGGAGGAAAGTCTACCTCTTATCTCTCTCCCCCTTCTCCCTTTCCAGCCCCAACTGTTTCCATGGTAGAGCCAGCTGTAGCTGCTGCCAAAGAAAACAAGGCATTTTCCTACCTTGAGGGCATTCCCCTTTGAACATCAAAAGTCTAGAGCAAACAATGGAGTTGAAACAGCTTTGCAAATAAAAGGTCACAAGAATTTTTCATAATGGAAAATATCAGACTACCTAGAGCCAGGGGTTGCTTCTAGTTCACAAACAACACTACACATGCTTGCAAATACACTTCATTTTGAGCTGAACTAGTCATTGCTGAGATATTGCATGGTCCCAGTGATGTAACTCGAATTCATCCTCCCTCTAGCCATTTGTAATCACCTTAATTGTCAGGTCTTAAAAATAATAGATTTTTAGTTCTCTGGGAAGGGAATGCACTCACGGTAAGAAGCCAAGCAAACTGTAGGGTGTTCTGAAATTGCAGCTCACAAATTAAGCAGTGCACAAAGTAGGGGAAAGGAGAAAGGGCATGTGCTACCGGAGAGCTTCAGGGGGAATAGCGGAGCATGTGATAAGCTGTTGATGGGCTGTGCTCTGCAAGCTCTAGCCAAAGGACAAATGAGCAATGCAGAGAGCCTTTGGCTGCCAGGAGCTTCTGAACCCATACTAGAGGCCTCCATGGAGAATTGGCAGGATGGGATTCAGCAACAGCAGGAGCCACATGTTTTCTGGGCTCCTGCTCTCTGCCTGTGCATACGCCCAGCCCCGCAAGCGCAGCAGTATCCTATGGGGTCACGTTCCCCTGTGGCCGCCCAAACATCCCCTCTGTTCCACTCCCCAACGGCATCGGCATCGCTGCCTCCTCCACAAGCACAGTCCGGCCGTCCTCCCTCTCTCCTGCCTCTCAGAAGCGGAGGGGTTGGCAGGAAGTCTGCGATACCCAGTTTGAGCGCTGCTGCTATAAATATGAACAGAGAACTCCTAGTCCCTAGACCAAAAGCAGAAGATGGAAGGCAACTCAAGAAGCATTTAGTGGGAAAAATACTAGACAAGCTATTGCTGAAAAACTTTCTGGCACTAAACCTTAGCTAGACTGAAATCCCTTCAGATGGACATAACAAAATAATTTTACTGTGGGAAATTAACAGAGTTTAAATGTGCACCCCAGATATTTGGCATTGATTTCCCTGTGAATTCTGGATATAGGTAAGCCTTCAGCAAAGAGGGAAACTATGATTATCTGCATTTTTCTGCATTGCTGGGGCAGTGGAGAAAGGGAGGGGGCATGGGTTGAAGGCTCTCAATTTTCAGGGCAGCTCATTATGTTGAAAACCAAAATTGTCATAACTTCATAATAAAAAGAGCTTGCTTTGGACGCCTTTTTTATTTTCCAACTCACCTACTGGACAGTTTAGCAGACGCAAGCCAGAAGAGCTGGTGACTGGAAGCGTAGCTGAGCACTTGCTCATTAAAAGAATTAACCCTACAACATCTTTCACATATCGCCATCCTGCCAGCTCCCATGGGAAGCTGCCCTGCAAGACCTTTACTCTCACTTACTGCCTGCGGCTTCTCCCACGATTTCAACACCTTTCTGTACATTCATCCTTGGCCTACAGCGTCCAGTATGGGAACACTCCTCCAATCTCATCTTCCCTTCTCCTTCCCCACTTAGAAAGCCCTGGTCAGTCAATACTTGCTTCACAACAGGATGAAGAAAACCTGTGAGTTCGACTAATTGCAAGAACATGCTCAAATACACTAGAAGAGGTACTGCTGAAAACAAAACATCTGAGCTTTTAGATTTTAAAAGTGGAGGATTCAGAAAATGGGACTTGACTGGTGGAGGAAACTGGTGGTTGAAGGTCACTGATAACTGGGGGAAAAAAAGGAGTAACTAAGATATTGTCGAAGTCACTGGTACATAAAGACTGTTTCCATTTGATAGTTTACAGTGCTCAACATGAAGTGACAACTGGTTTACAGACACTGTAACTTATATTTTAGCAGAGACCATCAATTCAGATTAGTCTGGAAGCTTAACTCAGCTCAGCATTTCCACATAGAAATAGAAATGAAAACCTGCTACTGATAGATGGCACCATATGAATAATAACAGAAATTTTTTCACTCTTCTGCCATAAGGTACACATGACATCACAGCAACCTCTAGAAACTTTAATCATGTTCATGCCCCATCAGACTAGGCACATGAGATACGCGGCAGTTTGCTTAGACTGCTCACATGCTTTCACAAATTTTAACAGATGGGTGAAGCAAGTGTGTGTCTGTGTGCGTGGGGAGAACAATAGGCCACATAAATAATCTACAGAAATCGGTGTTAATTTCTTCTGCTCTCTCTTATCTTTATTAATGTTGTCGTGTGTCTGGATGGCTCTCCCAACCACACCACAAGATTGCCCATCCTAGTATCTCCTTAAAGCTGCCTCTTCTTCAGCATCCTTTTCATTTGTACAGCTGTACCCCAACAGAACCATCTCTCTATTTTTTTTAAACAGTCAATATGATTATTTCTGAGATCTGAAATGTACTAACATAATACATATATAAAAGAGAGAGAAAAGACGCATTAATCTATTTTGCAAAGTGGCCAAGAGAAGGGAGTTTTCTGGCAACTACACAGCATAAGGAGTAAGGTATATGGTGAATAGATTAGATAAAATTAGTAGCTGTCAACCCAGTACTGCCTGATGACAGAAACTGCAGTTTTATCTCTCTCCTATCCATGCCTCCCACATATCATGTGCCTCATTAGGATGCTATGGACAGAACACACAAGAAAAAGACCATCGTCAAGCCATCAGAAAAAAACATAAAAAAAATCAGGGAAAAACTCCTGCCAGATTTGGCAGAAAAGATTTCACTTGGCTGCAGGGCGTAATTATGTATTATCCTACACTACTACAGCATTTGAGGAACAGGAAAATCTGTGCTGTAACTAGGTGCCCTGCCAAGGTGAAAAATGCCTCCTCACCTCCAAACACATTCTTTTCGTGTTGGAAAAACTATCGAGAACCATAAATTACAGAGAACAGACAAATGACTCAGGGAAGGGATTGGTTGGTCAACATCTGGCTGTGTTAAATTTCGCTGTATTAAATGAGATGTCACAGAAGCATGGACTTTGAGAAAACACTAAAAACATCTTTGCTAAATGTCTGGAGGAGAAAGACATTGCTTTTTAGGCTACACGGTCCTGTAACACAGTATGTGATACACCGATCTACGTCCACAATATGCAAAGCTAGCAGCACAATGCTGACTGTCCCAGCCGTCTTTGTGGGAAAATTCTGCTGCATAAAACTGCTTTTCCCAATTCTCCGCATTCCTCCAGCTAAGTTCTTGTGCAGAGGTTTTAGTTTCAGTAACAAGAGCATGAGGAACAAATGAGAAAGGACCCTGAATGGCAGAACAGTCAATTCAAAACAAGCCCAAGGGCCAGCACGTGATGACACTGCATAGGTCGTTTCCACGTACACAATAAAAACCGCTTATGAAGCATTTAGGAGAATAGTAAATATGAACAGAAACATTTTCTATCAGATCACAATGAACCAAAGTCTCCAGCAGGTTTACCAAATGGCGCAAAACATTCCAGCACAACTTTGCTGGTTTGCGTTAAAAGGAAGAATATGAGCACATCAAACCTTGACTTTGCCCGAGTAAGACATAATTCTTCCGGCCGTCAACAGACTAGCTGACTTCGAAATTGGAATGAACTGAGCCTTGACCCACATTTGTATGGGTAATACAGAGCCAAATCACAGAACATGCTCTGTAGGGAAGTCTAGGTACTGCTGATACAAGTTTTCCCACCTGTATTTCAAGGGTACAGCTGTAGGCACTGAACACGCATAATTCATGAGCTGTGTGCTTCCACAGTCTCACAGGGCTTTCAAGAGCTTGTCACATTCTTTTCAAGTGGATCATTAAGGGTGGTGTACCTAAATGGATGGGTGGAGGAAATTTATCTGAACAGGAGATTAGAAGTGATTCAATTTTGGGAGATAACCTGAGTTTTTGTCTTGGTAAGTCTATAGTTCAACCATGTGAGTTGACACTCGCATCTGGGGCTACTCAGCAGTTTCACATACAGATACTGTTGAGCAGATGAAAAAGAACAGCGTTATAAAGCTTCTCTTTGTGAACCATAAAGGTATAATTCTGACATGATGATGGCTGATGTAATCAATGTTTTCATGAGGAGGCTAGGCTTAACAAGGCGAACTAAAGCTTTTTACAATGAACTTTTTGAATTCCCCTGGACTTGCAGAGTTGATCACTGACAATCGGTGGGGCCGTGACAAAGACAGGAGGAATGGAAATTCATGCTGAGACCATTTTACAATGGCTCAGGAATCTTCTCTAGTCTCTGTAAAGCACACTGCAAGTAGAGGCAAAAGACCTGGGAAGGAGAAAAATAGCAATGATGGTTTTTAGTGCAATTTACCTTCCTCAGGCAAAGAAAACTTGAGAGTGAAGCTAGTCCTGAACCTTTCCATTCCAAAGCTTTAACCATTAAAATGACTAACTTAGCAATAAGCTTATTCCACACCCTCTACAGAAATGCAAAGCAGAGGATAGACAAAATTTCCTACTTCTTCTGTAGGTGCCTCTGCTATTGCCTGGATGAGCAGAGCTGTCAGAATCATTTGGGGAACACTGACTGACTGGGAAAGGAAAGTGTCCTATTGACGCAAATACCAGAGACCATGCTGCTTGTCATACTGCAGCTCTAAAAACAGCACTTCTTGTGCCTTCCTCATTCTCTGTTTTGCAGTTGCTTTTGTTATTTATTTTTAAATACCCTTCTGACTAACTATCCTCCAGAAGAACAGGGGAAAAAAAAAAAAAGAAAAAGCAAGAACTGGGAGAAACCAGAGAAGGATAGCTGAGCCATCAATTCCTCTGGGCCAAACCCTTAGGTCCAATTCACCCTGAGCTACTGCCAGCCACTTACATCATTCACAGCAAAAAATTTAGCAGTCCAAACTGGTGTGTTCAAGACTGGCAGGAATACTGCTTATTCCCGACTCATCCTAAAAGCTAAACAGAAAATACTTTTTGTATCTGCGTAGCTCAAAGCATTAGTTAAAAGGACAGCTTCTAAACAAGTAACAAGCCCTTTAAAGATGCAAATCTTATGAATTGCTACACTAGAAGATTTTACACAAAATCCGCTTGAATCCTGGAAAATTTGTTCATTAAAAAGGCGCATGCTGTTCTAATATCTATCCTATGTCAGCACAAACAGCCTTCATGTAAACACACAGCCATGAGTACCATGAGTAACAACTCTGTTTCCATCAGAAGCCCTTTATCCTGCGTAAGAGGTCTGCACGCTAATAGATGTCCTAGGCTAACGTTAACTAGCTACAGCTGGCTCACAGCTATAAAAAGCATTAATGAAAACATAAATACTGACTTCTCCGCTTCCCTCAGCCCGTACGTCAAGGCTGCGCAAAGGCATCACTTTCCAAGCGGTCTGTGTGAATGAACTGGCTGCTCCGAACCAGCTCGCTCTGGTTCTCCACAGTTTGTTTACCGAACAGCGTGTGCAGAGACACACGGAGCGCGGGGGACGCGGCGGGAGAGCCGAACCACGTGGCCGCCCGCCTCGCCCGGCCATCCTCCCGCAACCCCCAGCCCTGGGCTCTCACTGACGGCCCGGGCGAAGGAAGGAAACAATGATCTGCCAAGGGACTGACCCGTGGGCACACAAACGTCAGTCCGCGCCGAAGCTGAACGCAGCCCGACTCTTACGACGGATTGCTGTGCTTTGCTGTAGCATCACTTTGCTTTGCTGTGCTGCTGCTGCGAATTTGGTTACAATAAATAAGGCACACAGTGACACACACGGAGCAGAGAAACAGCACTTCATCCTTCAGTTCTGTGCGCTCTCAAAACTTACTACAGGATTTATGTATGTTCTCATTGCACCAAATATAAGACAAAACTGCAGGAAAAAAAGACAGATTTGTCCAGTATGTGTACAGAAAAGGAAAGAAAAAAACCTATTTAATGGAAAAGGGGATGCTCTCAAGTTCAGGGTTACAAATTCAGACCAAAACATAAGGATACTGAAGTGCTACAACACCCAGCAATTTTTACTCAACCTTGATGCACACACACATGCATTCTTTGTCATTCTTTGACTATTGGACTGTTTATCTGCTATTTTAAAATCATTTTCTCCTGAGAACAGTTACATTGTCAGTGTCTGTTTCTATGCATTTCTTCAGCAGGGGAGCTCAATCAGACACAAATCCTTCAGGTCTTTGCTGGGCAGTCAGGCACGCTGGCTTGCAATCCACTCTGCCAGGCTAATCACAGCGCCTTCTAGTCCTGTGTTTGCTGGTTCCTAACAAGTGTCACAAGCCGGCGTTGTCTGAACATTAGTCCACCTTACGACAAAAAGGGAAGCCTTGTTTTAGAAGCACATACAGCACATAACAATTCTGCCTGTTTTCAGATTTATTTTCCATATCAAAATACTGGATGTGTATCTTAAAATCTCGGCTTCTGAAGTCCCACCAGTAGGAATCCTACCCTGCTTTTTTTCATTTTCATTTTTAAAGAGGAAATCCTTTACACGAGGCTGACGAAAGTTTGGGTTCTTCACCCAAAAAGCTTAGAAACACACAAAAGTACATTTTAAAATAATTTTTATTTCCAAGTATCACGATTCTTCATTCTCATGATTTTGTCTAATGCATTATTTTTCAAATTTCCTCTGATTTGCACTACCCAAACAGCAACTGCAGCCATGTCAGTCACCCCCATACCCAGCTTCTATGTATTTAACAGGAATCAAATGAAGGTTAGTATATAATCTGTTTGGCTACACAGGAGTTTCCTACATCTAACATACAGATGTTATCCAAGATGGCAAGCATTTAAAAATAAATTAGCCGATTGCAGTTTGTTAATTTGCTGAAGTTACAACCTCCAAATTAAAGGCAACACCTCTTTTCTAGGAGGGAGTTCTCCCCCTCCTACTTGGTGCTTACAACCTGATTTCCAACTCCTTTCTTGCAAATCCAAGACCTTAGCAGAGTCCCTCCCCACTTACACCACTGAAGCGCAAACAGCCTGAGCACCACAGACTTTCCTGACTGTTGAGGCATCCACTTCAAATGCCTGTTTTCTCAGGACGTTATTGCTACAATTCTCGCCCAAACCCTGACAGTCCAAATACAGGTGACGACTCGGATACTCAGAAGCACCAAGGTATAGATGAGCTCCTATCACAGATATTTTTAGTCATGACTAAACAGCCCAGGCTGCAGCAAGAAATTTTGGCAGTTTTCAGTTCCCTTGCAAAAGAAATACACACTAACAATTGAATAGAAATAAAGAAATCAAAAACATTTTTGCAAAGATTAGGCACTGAATGTTTTTGCTAACTAGCTCTTCCACTTCCCATTTACATTACGTTACTATGGTCAGTTAATTTACAGCTCTATATTGAAGATGTGACATAACTTGCTGTTCCAATCAAATTGATTTCCTTGCACATTTTTCCTCATGTCAAACAGAATTTACAAATTTTGGCATTCTTTTTAGAGGTAGGGGAAAATGCATAATCCCATCATTATAGGACAAAGACAAGAACATCTGTAGCTGTCATGACTAGATCGTACTTGAGTTCCGTAGTGGGGAAAGTTGCTGCCTCAGAGAGGAAGTCCAGAGCAGGAACCACACAGGCTCAGGGGAAATTAATGAGCAGACAGAAAGGTAACTCGCACAAAACAGTATTTTAATACCTTGGTATTAAACAACAGTATTTAATACCACGCTCGTATTCCTCATATGAGGACCTCAGCTCCATGCATTACTTCTCCCATGACCTACTATGCACTCCCTTGTCTGGGACTCTACTTCAATAACCCCAAGCACACTTCCCACCTCTGTGAAGCCGGGACTCCAGTGCAGTCTGTTATCCCACCTCAATAATGCTGCGTTCCTTGCAGTTCCCCTGTCCACTCACTCAGAAACAGAAGTGAATGTCTTCTTGCTGGTGGAGTTCCTGCAGCATGTGCTGAATTGGGACCACGACTCCACAGTTGTGGAAGGGACTGTACCCCATCTGCCAGGCAGGTACTCGTAAGTACGTGGCTGCCCTTGGTCTAGAATAGTTGGGAAACTACTGAGAAATATGGAATCATTTTAAATTTTTATAATTATTTCCTTAAAGCCATCATCCTGGTAAGGATGACACTGCTGTACAGGAGAAGACAAGATGAGATCATGCAGTAACAGCACAAGTTCCAAGTGTCAAATTGCAGCACAAATGCATGGGAAGTGGAAACACTCTCAAGATTTCACTGCGTCTTGCACTGGAATTTTGCTCTTAACTGCTATCTACATTCGAGTGTGCGTGAAAGACAGTGGACAACATCTTCCTGGGCAGAGGACCCAGCACAAAGCCAGGGAGACCCTGCCTGCTGCTTTCACTTCCATGCTTGCCTCCTTCCTTCCACTGCTGCAGACACAAAGAAGGCTACTGGGAGCAATCAGTACCCTCATCCCACTCTCAGGTGGCCACATGAAGTCAGATTTCAGATGTAGCCCTTGCACCTCTAGCTGCACAGATCAGTGGGTGCCTCAGAGCTGGAGTAAACAGCTGCACAGAGGTATTTACAGCTGGCTGGTGGTAACTGCCTGATGGCTCACATTAGCACCTCCAAAACAGCAGGATCTGTGAGATCCTTCTCAATGACTGGCATACCACCAAAAGTAAGAATGCCAAAGCTGGAAAAACACTGAAACAGAGAAATAATTTTTAAAATATGTATATAAAAATCCTGTTATCATGTCATACTGAATGAAACACAGCCCACAACACAAACATGACCAAAAACTACACTCTGCAACTTCATGACATCATTCTTGGTCCATTTAAACGTGAAACCTCTGAAATACATTTTGCGTTCAGTCCTAGCCTTAAGCACTTGTAAAGCAGGTTGTCCAGAAGAGCTCACACTGACTTTCATCACTTTTCTTGTTTGAGGAGTATGTTCTTCTCCAAACCCTGTGAAGTCCCCTTTAGCCAAAGAGGCAGTTGAGGCATTAACTGAAATGAGTTTGAGGATTTCAGCACAGCCTGTAGCAGACCTCTACCCAGTGTGATGCTGCTGATTGCTTTTGGCTGCAAGAAATGGAACAAAACCAGCAGGCACTGCAGCCAGTCAGGACTGGCACGTGAGTATAAGATAACTTTGTTAAGTGCATTTATAAGTTATATACCAATTTTAAAACACAATGCTTACTGAAAGAACTAATTAAGATCGTCTTCTCTGAGGAACTTTATTTTATTTGTATTGTTTGCTGTATCTTAATCTTTTGTATTCTATAAAAGAAAGTGCATAAAAGCTTAAGATACAGATGTACAGGCCTATGTCCAGCAATACTGTCCCTTTCAAAGTCTGCCCTGTCTTAACTGCTAGAGTGTGCCCATAATTCTAAAACCACAAAGGACAGTGTTTTTCTGACTCAATACTTTTTGGGAAAAAAGACCTCCTTCTTCCCCAGAGAGTAAGAGTATGTTTGTAACACCTTTCCAAGGAGCATTGATTTGTTATGTCCAAACAGAAGCTTTTACAAAGCTGATGACAAAATGTTATTTCTAAGAATCTTCCATTTTGGAAACCTGCTATTGTATTAAGTCTATGCTGATGCTTCTTTGCACATCTGCTGATCTATGCAGCCACTTCAGGCTATGCATACAAAGAGTGTTTGCCTGCCAAGGGTGCACACAAATTATGTGCAACATTTAGGGGGTTAAATTTCTCTCCCAGCTATTAGCTCAGCGTGTGCCCATCTAGGCATTTATAACGTATATCACTGCTCATGGTCCTTGCCTTCTGTACCATTGTAGCAGGAAAAACAAATCCCACAGACACAATCTGGCTTTGACAAAAGTTTCAGAGAGCTCCAGTGCAACTTTAACACTTCCTCCAGGTCAGGACTGAAGTCACGTAGCCAGTGAAAGGTAGAGGTGTAAAACACGCATGGAAGATTTACTGAGATACAAAAATTCAAGGGAAGAAAGGTCAAAACCAAGGGAAAGATTCCATACCTTTTACGTAGGCCACCTGAGAATAATTCTTGACAAATAACAGGTGCTGGAAAACTACTATTCCTGGTTTAAACCAGACAATGTACAATAGCACATATCTTGATTGTGGCTCTAGGGCGGGAAAATTACCTTTTCAAATTGTTCGCTTTCTACTCCCTAGACTGGTCTCCACTATAGGATAACATACAGGGGACCACCTCGCTCTTCCCATTCTCTCTATTTACATATTGCCTTGAAAACCATCAGTTGGGTGGGTACAGCCATAAAAGAGACAGCAGTGGGAAATGAGGTGTTCATGTGCAACAGAGCTTCCGCAGCTTTCTAAAGCCCCACATGCAGTCATCAGATGTGGGAGGTGTGAAAAGGCATGGTTACAAGGTGGTGAATACACAACTCCACCTAATGATGCTTCCATACCATTTATCTGTCTCTCTCTGTTATTTACATATCTCTGCAATTTCTCTATCATGGGCAATACTCTGGTAAGTAGAGCTGTTCCTACTTCTTGACCAGCAAAAGGCTTGGGGGGTGGGTGTGTGTGACTATCTTCTGTGAACATATGGGCACTTTACTGATCAGTTCAAGCACCTGAGTATGAAGGAAATGTAAGCTAACAACCAGTGTCTCCTTTTTGCTAGATGCATACAGAAGCCTGCACACACAGTGTTGGCCACCTGACAGTTGGTTTCTGTTCCTGCCCATTTGATTTCCACAGAGACTGAATCCCTGTCACACTTGTGGCCCATGCTGGCTACTGTCTTCTTGAGACTCTTATCTGTATCAGCAGCTTTTAGCACTGCCCCGATATATTTTAGAACCACAACAAAATGTTTAATTGCCTATTCCTGGTGCAGGGCTGAAAAATGGTGGTGTATGTTGAGGGGTCTATTTTTTTCTTTGTACAGAGTATATCAGATAACAGTGCTTTCACCTTGCCCTTGGACAGAATAAGATTATGTAAATATTTAGCACTGAAAAATAAACGGTAATGTCAAATTAACAAATTGTTGTACTTCAGTGGCACTGGAAGAAGCCCAAGTTCCATCTATCCATCTGCAGCAGCAGAGAAAACAGACTTTCAGGGCTATCTGGGCAACAGCACGGGGAAGCTACAGTGTTAAATATATAATACAATTTAATGTCTCAGCTGGACAATGTGATACCAAAGCTGTTTTTCCAACAGTCTTTTGTTCCTACTTCAGTTTGATAACTACAAATAGAGCAGGGTGGAGGCAAAAGGGAATAATCCAAGTGTCAGGGAGTCTTAACTGTGAATAAAAAAGAAAAGAAAAAAAAAAAACAGAAGAGAGACTTCAAAGCAGAAACAGGTTACTAGACCTTGAACCACAGCTGTTAGGAGAACTGTTACAAGTCTGTCAAGTAGCAATTAGACTACTTTGCAAGAATATTAAAAGCCTGTATCTTCACTTCTGAGAAGGATCTGAAAAGGGGAAATCAGAGAAAACTTCTAGCTTGTGGAGTGCTCTCTACTGCACTTCAGTTACCTATTTCCTGTTTATTTCCCACTTGAAAAATCACATCCCAGAAACATAATGCAATTTTTAAAAACTTGCATTTATGACCATTCCATTTAAAATGTTTTGTTGAAAAAAAAACACAAGAAACAAATGGAATGCTGTAAACAGATTTAAGTGAGCCACAAAAAACATTCTGACAGATGTTAGCATCTGTGAACACGGATCTTTTACGACAGTCCTTTCCAATCTGGGCTCTTTTCAAATAAGAAGACCTCCAGGGTTGGTTTTTTTTGTTGTTATTGTTTATTTCAATATGCTTTATAAAATTTTAGCTAGGTTTTCTGTACCAGAAGGGTGACCTTTTAATGTATTTGTCCACCTACTTGGAATGCTAGTTGCAGCACCTGATACTCAACTTCTAGTTGTGCATGCTGCCAGACAGGTTAACCCATTGACTAGATTTGTGTTAAGATAAACAGCAAAGATCATTAGATGAAGAGACGAAAAAAGGAAATCCAACTTTGAAATGAATTAGTTTTACAGGATTACCATTTGCCAATAAAACTGTTTTACACAGAATTACGTAGGAACAGACTACTCAGAAACTTGCAACAACTTGCTAGAGCACAATGAATCCCAGTAACTGACTATCATGTTTCTGGGGGCCTGCTCAGAAAGAGAAATGTGACATTCCCCACACTTCCATTTCTTCCAGCCACTCAAACAAATCCTCGGCTCTTCTTCTGCTCCCCAAGGGTCCTGCTTGCACGATAGCAGGCCTTTCCACTGCTCTAAGATCTGGCACACGGAAAAAAAAACAAAGAGCAAAACCAAAAGAAGTATTGATGACTAGTGCACAGAGGCAGATCACATTATTTTTTAAAGTAAATGTACTGTCTTTCCTTTGTTCTTGGCATAGAAAGTTATGGCAGGCTAGACTGCAAACGTTCAGGTAGGAAGTAGGTCAAAACGTATGCCAAGAGAGGCGAATGGAAAATTTCTCTAGCCATCCACAAAGATTTTTAAAATGTGGATTCACAGCTATAGCTATCACTGTTTTATATTAGCAGAGTTAGCTTTTCCTTCTTCATAGACAACACCCTTTGCTGCCCAGCCTCCTCACCCAAATCTTCTGAGCACTCTGCCCAGTTTAACTGCCTAATAGTCCTAAAAATGTGTCTATTCTAGTTTCACCGACTACCACACCAGCAGCTCTGTCCTCTAAGGCATAAAACTGACCAGCTCTATTTTTTACTGAACTCACGTGGCCCGCTCAAAACAAACAGAAACTGGCAAGAGCAAAATCCAAATTATACACTGCTTTATCCCAGGAACACAAAGTACAAGGCCGACGCAGTGAGTCAGACACCTCAGAGCCAGTGAGCTCCTCAGGTTGACAGGAGTCTCTTTGGAATCCTCCTACGTGTAAGCCAGGGCTTTTTCAAAAAGAGCCAAAATAATTTAGTTTAGACAAACATGTGTTGTGTCATTAGCAAAAGTATCTCTCTCATCAGAGTGGAAAAGGCAGCAAAAAGTATGCCAGGAATGCTGGAAATGGGCAGACAGTCACAGCGAGTCATATTTTCTTCTTTTCCCCCCCCCCCATGAAACTCCTTCAGCAAGAAAAGTCTATTTGCGAGAGCAGTTAATTACAAGGAGGGAAAGGCAAATGATTTGACAATCATGCAGGGAACATGGGACCAATTTACGTATGACAGAAGCTGAAGAACTTCTCAGTCACATTGTAATGATTTCTCAGCGTCCTCAGAAAATGCTTTAGATACTTCAGTTCAGCAGACTTAAACCCATCAGCTGTATTCATTTATCTATCAGTAACAGGCTGTATTCTAGATATGTGTATTTATGAACAATAAAAGCTAGATGCATATAGGCATTACTGTAATTTCTATGCTTTACTGGTGTTAGTTTTAACTAATTAAATGAATCCATTTCCTTACAATGAAAACAGAGGTTTCTCTCACATTTTGCCAGTCTCTTTCTAGAAACTGGATGCCTTGAACAAAATGCATCACTTCCCCTGTTCCACATTTAATTTCATGCCTCTTTTCAACTTACTGTATTTTTTATGCTTCCCTGTGGCAACATCATCTAGGTTATTGTGGAGCGCTACAAAAGAAGATGTACAATAAAACAGCCTGTCTAAATTACAAATCAATTAGCTATTAATCTACCTTGATATCGAAGTAGAAACTTTTGTTTACAAAATAATGAATTATCTAACTCATCTTGCCTCGTAAAATACAAATGTGCTTTCATGGCAGTTTTATTTTACAAAAAGAAGCTTACCTAGAAAAAAAGATTTTTTTTTTTAATTACAAAAGAATGAGCCATCAGCTGGTTCAAAGGACTGCCAGAGGGCATTGAACCCTTTTGCTCACTATCAGGTGACAGACACAGACATTTTTGATAGAGGAGAAAAGTCTCATGTGGATGCTAATCAGCCATGGAAATAGCAGCTGATAAAGCAGTATGAGGTGTTTTCCATTCCTCAGACTTTAAAAGAAGTGTTCCTTCTCTGCTTTGCAAAGGAGAAAGTGGGTTGATTTTTCCCTTCAGGATCCAAAAGACAGTCTGATAGCTGCGAATGCCAACCACCAAGCTATTTTCTGAGCTGGGACATCTATAGAAGTTGAGGAACTTCCAGGAAGCCAGTTTAACAACTGCACGTGAGAACACCCAGCTACACCATGTACTCGGACGCAGCGGACTCTCATTTTTTATTTGATTTCTATTTCAAGTTTGACATAAGAAGTGCAATCTGAGATTTCTGCTTTCTTTCATTCCATTCCTGCGAAGGGTGTGGATTCAGGCAGGTTAACTACCCCAAATTGTGTGACTACAAGTCAAGTATACTTTTGGTTAAAAGTTGGAAAGGAAATACAGAGACGCTATTATCATTTGAACGCTGCTAGAATTGATGTTGTTAAAAATCAGCTTCAATAATAGACTGTCAGCTGCCCTGACTTATTGATCAAATGTAGCCTTCTGCAAGAAAATCTACACGGAGGAATACTGTCCTCAAAATCACATCTTGATGTGGGGCTGGCAAAGTACTTTTCCTCTCACTTTTTCAAAAATACGTATTATAGCAAGAATGAACTAAATATAAAGCATTGAGTTCACACAACAAGATGTACTGATTACTTTTGAAAAAATAATGCAAGTTAAGGTCAATGTAACTATTCTATGTAAAGGAGCTTTTAAAAAATACTGGGGACAAGTATTTTGATAATTCCTTTCCCGTGGGTGATGACTGAGCTTGCATTTTAAGAAAGAACAATCTTCCCGAATTCCTCCCGGAGGAATTTTATTTATCAATGAGTGCTGTGAATTATCCAGTGGCTTACAAGGTAGCAAGAATTGGGAGAATTCCAGGATTTCAAAAGCTCAGGAAGAAGGACCTCTGAGGATGCTACTACCCACCAGCAGGGTGGCTTAGAGGAACTCAAATTCTTCAAAGCTTTTAAGAATCCCTTCAAACACTATTGCAAATTATATCTGGAGAGTTCTCAATGGGACCTTTTAAACTAATTGCACATCTCCATTCAGGTCCTAAACTCTGCAGGAAGATAGGTCTCCTAAAGTCCTGAAAGGCTGAACCTAGAAGCTCTATATAAGGTCTGCCACTGTAACTCATTGTAATAAGCTTCCTGAGTGAAAACAAAATCAAATGTATCTTACCTTCTAAAATTTTAAGCCAGCATGAACCAAAAGTTAGTGCAAAACCAAAGGAAGGAAATTCAATAACAGACATAGTGATCTCAGACCCAGAGTTTCTGAGAAAGACTTTGAAATCGGTCTTTGGTCTCAAACCTTGAGGATCATACAAGAAGGAATGTACTGAACTGTTCAGTACTGGTCAGAAGGAAAACTCTGTCTGGTAGTATATTTTGCACGTAAGAAAACAAGGTCCCATTCTTGATTCCCTATACCTAAAACAGACCACTGTTAAGATCCAAAGACTGAAACAGAAAACGATAAAGCCACTGGTCTAAAGCTGTCTGCTCCATGGGTTTTGAGTATAAGATTACTGCATTGGCGTTAATGTTTTGACACCAGATCACTTTTTACTGCAGAGGAGCTGAACTGCTGTGACCTCCAGATTTCCAGAAGTCAACAGGAGCTTTTTCCATTGGCTTCACAATGCAAGTTTGCACATGTACACCTATGCTTCTGCAATGGCATCTGTGCAAAGTGCCCATTTTAGAAAAGCCTTTCGTTTCTCCATCTCTCTGTGTATTTCTCTTTTGTTTCAAAAGACCACTCTATGAGCATAACATACTTGCAGAGCATACTGGAGACTGAAATAGGTAAATGGGAAGTAACAGTTATTCTGTGAAACTCAAGGAACAGTATAAGATGTCGATGATCATCACTGGTTTCAAATTAACTTCCCACTAATTCATTTTCAATCTTTCTGTCATCTGTTGATGACATGAACTGTAGACAGATTCTTCCCTCTTCTGGGCAGGACTACTTCTGTGTCACACTATACCTCTTAAAAAACTACACGACTTCTATTAAGAGCCCTGTGCCTTGCTGAGCATGCTTATTCCCTGTGAGCTGACGACTAAGAGTGACATTTCCAAACTCCCTCCTCTTTGGTTTCTCATATATCACAGCCTCAACAGGAAAATTCCCATGCATCTTATTACTCACCGAACATTTGGTGGATCTAAATTTATGATGGATGTTGCACAAAGAGGCTTGTTTCCTTGAACGTGGCTTCTGTGACCTTCTCTTGCAGGCAAAGAGTACACCCTCTGGATAACGACTCGTACCTGCGCTTCTCTCCATCCCACTGCTCCCTGGCTTTCCACCATTTCAAGCAGAGAATCATTGACAGCACTCCATGGTAAGGGATGCTGTTTCGAATCACAGTTGTTATGGATATGTGGAGCACAAGCAACCTGGTGAAGGAAAACCCATTAATAGAAGCATTTCTCCGGACCTTGAAACAATGTAGTGCTAAAGAATAAAACTTCAGCATGAAAAATCACTGCAAGAAGTGCGAAATCTGTTTCAAAATAATTACTGCACCTAAACTAACTTACAGACTAATGGCCAGTATTTATTGTGGATTTTTAATGAACACTCAAGAGAGTTGAGCACACAGTGCTTTCCTGTATTTAACTGGTGATGTGGACTGAGCTAACTCAATCCATGAAAGATGAGGGTAACACCAGCAGGAAAACAGAACTGATATTAGTATTTATGATTCTCCCTTTTGAACTGAGTTTCATTTTTTACTACTTTGATGTTCTTTCCTTCCTCTTCTAAAAAAGGTGTAAGATCTATCTTGAATGTTGCTGGACTTTCAGATTTAAGATTAAAATGAACAGGTGTCTAGTTTTATAGAACAGCAAATTGGTCCTCAGACATACACATTTCAACGTAAAATAATTAGATGATTAATGAAAAGTATAAAACTTTAAAAGTACAAACCTTAATTTATTCTTTCACTACTTCCAAAACATGTTTTATGAAAAAATCTTCTAAACTTTCAAAATAAATTTTATTAATAAAATTATGCAACATTTTGCCTTAATCTAAACGAGTAATTTCATTAATTCTAATTTTTAGATAAATACCTTTTAGTAAAAGTTCTATGCAAGTATAAACTAACACGGTCTACATAGATAGGCTCATTCCCAGCACGAGCCAAATTTCTGTTTTCACAATGAAACCTGTTTTCAGAAAAAGCTGGGTGCCAAGAAAGGTTTTCAGAGTATTACAGATGGTGCCATAAGTATTATCCACCAGGAGAGAAGGGGACTTTGCAGTATTTAACAGAAATAGTGGTACAACACTATGCCTTTACAAAGCACTTGCAGTAAAACTTGTCTACTGAGTTTTAAATGAAGTGGTTTTGTTTACTGGGAACCAGGAGGGGAACAAGTAAATTGTTCTGGTTTTTGAATACCACAATAGAAGAGTTTTACAAGGTAAAGATGAAGCAAGAAATGAGATTAGGATTTATGTAATTTTTTCATTCCCAGGTCTACAATGGGAATTATATATAAAGCAAATACAAAATGCTGACACTCTGTGTCCATCAAACTTGTAGGGCAAAAATTCTGAAATATTGAGTATTAGGAATGATTTTGGGTGGCCAATACAGAGCCTTTACAAGTGCCTTACTTTCAGAAAGTGCTGGCACAGACTATCAGAAAACCAGATCCCTTAAAATACCTCAGCTTGTACAACCACAGCTAGAGACATGCACAGTCAGTAGGCATTTTAATACAAACAAAGTCAAAATAGAAAAGAAAACAAATTGAAGGGTTGGGAAAGGGGGGGGTAGTGTTACCAATTGATGCTTTAAAGAAAGGACAGGATCAGTTAGGAAATGAGTTAAGAAACAGGAGTGGGAAAAGGGAATGTTTATTTAAAATAATATCTCGAGCGAGAAAATAGATTTTCTTTCAAATAAAGCTTAGCTATTCAGCTATAAAGCATAAGTAAAAAATCAATGAAAAAAACAAGCTACAATTACTATTTAGCACAGTAGTGAGACTTCAGCAAAATAACCTCACAGCAGTTCTGCAACGGGTTGGGCCAAAAGCCTCCATTAAGAAAATACTATTAAAATAAACACTGCATATTATTCAGCCTTGGCTGAGTGAAAGGGGAAACCGAACAGGTCAGTAATCTAGAATTTTTGTTTTTGTTATGATTTCCAAACATTTGCTCACCAACTTCTTACTAAGTGCTAAACTGTGAACCAAATGGACCTTACCTGATTATCTGAAGATTCCTGGTGTAACCCATCATCAAGGTCATCTAGGCTGAACGTCTGTGCCAAAGATACAATATTCTTCCTAATAAGCATCTTGGTAAGATCGTATGTCTTCTCTCTTGTTTCTGAATGTTCACTGAGAAGCACCTTCTGACTAAAATATGTATTCATGATAACAGGAACATCGGCTTTTTTGAGAAGCAGTTTTTGCCTGGAAAAAATAATTTAAGTGGCATCAAATCCATCGCAAGTTAAACTACTGATAAGCACTATTTTAAAATGTGTGTTTTGTTGTATTTCTCTCCCCTTTTTTCTATAGTTACCACTGAAACACTCAAAGGTGTGTTATCCAAACTGCAAACAAACCACCCCATAGACACCTTCAGCTTGGATCAGCCCTGTGAGCTCAGGCATAGCCATGGCCGAGTGGAGCTCCGCTGCATCCAGGGACAACTTACATCTGGAAGCTGGTGGAGCTGACGAGCCCCGTGAACCCCATCTGGCTTCACACAATCTCTACTCAGTGTTTCCGCGCTGTCAGCACAGAACCAAGAGCACTAGGAACCCCTGCATGCAGTTACTGAGGTAAAAGCCATGAAGGAAAGATTATTAATCCCACCCTGCATTAATTCAGAGCGCTGGCTCTGCTGGACCCAGCCTGGCCCCTGCAGACCAGGACATCCCTCCCTGGTGAGTGCTTCCCACCCGCCCGAATTCATTCTCGCTGCATTCAGCAGCAAGCTGTTCCTTCCGCTCTCTCTTCTCTTTTTCTAAAAGCAAAATCTTATGGTTTTCCAACGATATGCCGCATATTATTTTGCCTGTGTGTCTGCTGCTGTCATAAATGTGGTCTCCAAGACCCAGTTTTGGTTTCTAGTGACGACATAAATTCCCAAAATGCTTCACATGCAGCAATTTCTTGCATAGTAGATTCAGGCAATGGTTGCAGAATCTTTGGAGAGGTGGGCCTGTGTGAACCTCATGAGGTTCAACAAGGTCAAGTGCAAGGTCCTACACCTGGGTCGGGGTAATCCCCGCTATCAGTACAGGCTGGGGGATGAAAGGATCGAGAGCAGCCCTGCTGAGAGAGACTTGGGGGTACTGATAGACGAAAGGCTAGACATGAGCCGGCAATGTACGCTGGCAGCCCAGAGGGCCAACCGTGTCCTGGGCTGCATCAAGAGAAGCGTGGCCAGCAGGTCGAGAGAGGTGATTCTGCCCCTCTACTCTGCTCTGGTGAGACCTCACCTGGAGTACTGCAT
>Ga0065711_1027719_pt1 | contig 46503 bp, 30 predicted proteins | sample Hoacrofraction12_FD_59098 | JGI IMG/M metagenome (GOLD analysis project Ga0065711, IMG submission 59098) | Hoatzin crop microbial communities from Cojedes, Venezuela - Epithelial fraction 12 v2 (version 2) | ecosystem: Host-associated > Birds > Digestive system > Esophagus > Crop | place... | reverse complement strand
GATAAGTCAAGGAGTAATGGCTTTAAACTAAGGGAGGGTAGGTTTAGACTGGATATAAGGAAGAAATTTTTTACCATGAGGGTGGTGAATCACTGGAATGGGTTGCCCACAGGGGTAGCGGAGGCCCCATTCCTAGAAATATTCAAGGCCAGGTTGGACGGGGCTCTGAGCAACCTGGTCTAGCTGACGATGTCCCTGCTCGCTGCAGATGGGTTGGGCTAGATGACCTCTAAAGGTCCCTTCCAACCCAAAGCATTCTGTGACTCTGTGTAGGCACATGGATCCAGCCTTGAATGCTTGTTCATCACATTCCTTTGGTCATGATGGGTGGAGTATTGCCACACTGGTGTTCTAGCCTGGGTATAATGTCTTTGCTTGTTGCTTTTCCTGGCCATTCATGGTGTGGACCTGGTTTTGTGCTATGTCATACATGGAGAACAGAGTGAAAGAAGGCATCTGAACAGAGAGGTCATGCTAAATGGAGGCTGAGACCTTGAAAGTGTAAATGACCTGGTAAGACCATTATGAAGCAAAATCTGGTCATGACTTGATTTCAGGAAAGACTGATAAGGAAACCCCAATATAGAATCACAAAAATACAGAGTCAGAAGGAACCTCTGGAAGTCTCTAGTCCAACCTTTTGCTTGGATTGAGGCCGTTGCCAACAGTAGATCAGATTAAACCATGGTCTGAAGAATGCATAATACTTTTCTTGATTCTTTTCCCTTTTCCCACTCCCCCAAAAAGACAGCAGAATTGCCACAGAAGTTGTTTTAAGAGAACGTTTAGCAATGCATGGTGTAAAACTGCTGAAATTCATGAAATTCAGTGCAAAAATACTTGGGCAGAAGGGGAGATGGGAAGCAAGTGTGTTTAGTTCTGAGGGAGGGATACACCTTTTGCTGGTGGTTTTTTTTTTTTTTTTGAAACTCCACTCACACTGTGACTGGTAATAAGACAGGGTTGGAAATTGCCAGTTCCTTTTCTCACTCTGTAGGGAATAGTTTGCCTTTGAGGAATGGTTGTTGCCTGTGCACTGATACCTTACATCAGGAGTCATTATGCAAGCACTCCAAATGGGACCAGTCGGTGAGGAACACAAAAGGTAGCAGCTGTTGTCTTGCCAGAAACGCCTTGGGCCAGACAGGAAGATATTTTTTTTATTATTATTGAGAACAGGTCACACAAGAGTTCTGGACTTTGTTTTTTTAAGACCTAACTCTTTTCATCTGCTTGTACACGCTGGAAAGCTAGGGTGACTATCTGGTCCCTGCATCGCTAGCGGCGCTTTCTCAGGTGTGCCAGCACAACTCTTTGTGAGGCCACGCTGAAACACATCAGGGAGGTGATCTGGCTGGTGGATTGAAAAACCAAAACAAAACCAACACAAACACCCCATCTCCCCTTCAGTTATTTTTTGCCTGGATTAGTTTTATGAGCTGGCTCATAGAGCAGCTGGGCAAGCAGTTGTGCCAGCCATACCATGGTGTAGAAGTTTTAATAAGTGGTGGGGATGAGAAAAGGGCCAAGAATAATTCAGCGTTCAAACTGGACTGCCATGTCGGACTGATCATGCAGGGGTTCATCACTGTCAGTGGAAAGAAATTGATCTTTGAGAGATGACAGGAGTCTATTTTTGACGGTCATGAATCACTCTGAAGGTGTTTCTCTCTTTCTCCATGGGCGATGGAGGGGAACTGAGTGCACCAGCTCAGACAAGACATCAAACTTAAACCTCATTTTTTGACTCTTATATTTTACTAATGAAAATATCAGCATGTGTAATTATTGTTCATAACGCTTCACCTTCAGTGCTGTTGTAGAAAATGTCACCAGCTAGAAGCAGAATCCCAAACTTCTTAACAGGGCAGGTGTGAGCAATAGTGATAACCATGAAAATCCAGCTGCTAACCAGAATATAACTGGTTGAAGAGCTATTAGCTCTGGTGGAAAAAAAAAAAACCACTTTTAATGGCTTGCCTTTGGGTAGGCTGCCCATAAAACAGAACTGTTCCTGCATGCTTTTCAGTGTTTCTGTCCTGCAGTGAGGGCTTCAAAGAGCAATATTCTCTGCTTGCCTGCTAATGTAATTTGTACTTGAGCTCAAGCGGTAGCAGTGGTAGAGAAGGTGTTTGCTTCAAACCACTGCCGTGACATGATAGTGAGGGGTTTATTGTACATTATTGTTTTCTTTGTTGAAACTGATGCTAAATGATTGCAAATTCAATTACTTGACAGGAAACTATAGATTTACAGTTGTCTGTGTAATCTTTGATGCATCACCTTGTACCTGCAGATGATGATTGTTTTTAATTATAGGGTCACATGCTTTTTCCATGGGAGAAAGGCAGTGCTTGCTCTGTAGGGCAGATGGTGCTCAGAGTATAAATCAAGGCTCTGCACTGAATGAAGCTGTTAGCTATGTGGTTCTCACCTTGTTTGCTGAAGAAGGTTGAAGGTGGGCAGGACATGAGAGGTGGGGGCTGCTGCGGGAACAGAAGGGCTGTCAGTTGGCAAAGTGAGGGTGTCAGTCCAGCCAGTGGCAAGGCAGGTGTGAGGTCCTTGGCTCTCCCCTCTTCTACTCTTCTGTCCTAAGAGATTACAGCCCCTTTTCATCCACCAGTTCAGCTTTGTGGGGCCGTACCCATGCTTCTGAAGGGGGAAGGAGGAGAAATGACCCAGGTTTCGGAAGATAAATTTGGGAGTGTTTTTTTTTTTTTTAATGGAAATTATTTTGGTGGTCTGGCTTACAAGAAAGCCCTCAAATTAGTGGAAGAGGTGTACAAATAGAGGAATGAGGACAGGTTTTGCCAACAGAAACATACTGATGTAGAGTTGCGTGTTCAGTCTCAGCACTCATCTCTGTTGCAGAGACCCAGACTGACTTAGGGCTCTGGGTGAGTTGCTCATGCCCCATTTCTCACAAGAAATATTCATTTACCTGTCTTGGTGGCAGTGCTGTCCTCTGAAGCAGCTTGGGACAGATGCTTCCCCCCAGCTGTGGCAACACAACTGTTGGCAAGCTGTTGTAGGAGCTGGGAAAGAGCATAGGTGAAGCCAAAGGAGGTTGGCATGAGGTCCCAGATTGTGTCACAGACAGGCTCCGCGAGTTACTGCCTCAGCTGAAGCACAGAGGGCAAAGGCCTGTTCACCCCCAGCTTGTGCTGCAGAGCTGCAGCTTGTGACCCTGGTTCCTTCCACGTGCCTATATCCCCTGCTGCTGGTGATCCAGATGATCCAGGTGAGGGGGATTCATGCACTGAATTAGCCAGCTGAGGAACGGCCATGGGTGCCAGCCAGCACAGAAGTAGACTGGGGAGAAGTGTTAAAAATGGCAGAGGGAGTTTATGCTCGGTAGTGCTCTGTGGCACTTCTGGTTCAGTACTGAACCCCTTGAAGCTATCTTAACTGTATTGCCAAACTATGGCTTTAGAAAGTGCTGAGAACTCAGTGCTGAAGTTGAAATTGGTAATAGTGCTGCAGGGAAGAGCCAGCCTCTGCTGCAGGCTCTCTGAGCGGCTATGGTCGAGGCACCTTTCTCTCCCTTGCTTCCCCTGCTTCTGGGGTGTATTGCTGCCTACCCACCTTCTCGTAGTCATGGGAAGAATGACAATTAAAACTCTGTTGTGTTTTAAATGCTGCCATAAAAATGCCAAGCATGGGGTTTGTGTGGTTCTTTTTGAAGTTGGGGAGTAATCTCTAGTAGGGGCGCAGCCACTGGATTCCTAAATGGAGTGGTGAATTTTGCTAGCTTTGGTCATTATTTTTTCTCCAATTTCTCATTTGTCAAATCAGATTAAAAATAATTAACTTGTAAATAGGTTGAGAGAAGAATTAATGTTTATTGAATTGAGATGCTATGTGGAGGCCACCACAGAAAAAGGTCTGTGAAGCGACTAATAGCTTATTTTATGGCTGGGCTTGAAAGTGATGCAGCAAATCAGGCAGAGGGATGCATAAAGAACAAGAGGGATAGAAGTTATTGAACGGCTGTCTTTACTTCCTAGTCTCGCACTCCCATGTACTGAATGAAGTGTAATGGAGATGTATGTGATCACTCATTTAATAGCTATTATAAAAGGTTTGAATAATGGGACAGACCTCAGGTTGTATTTACAGTCCTAAATGTGGTATTTCCTTCTCCATGGGCTGTCATCTGAACTGTTAGGGAGGGTCAACAGTCTGCATGGGGGATATGAAAGAAGTAGTCAGCAGTGAGGCTGTGTGGCAGCGTAAAAACCAAAATGCTCCAGTTCACAATGAGTGAAGAGTGAAATGAAGCTTTGGGCGTCCTCGTTTGGGTGAGGACAGAAGGGAGCAGGGGAAAAACATGAGCACTGGTAGAGAGTGTGAACAGAGGGAATTGTCTGGATCAGAGATATGCGGAGTATCATACTCATCATAGGTTTGAACTGTGCTGGTACCAGATGGCTTTCTGACCATGTGATTACCAACAGACTCAAAATTGTAGGATATGCAGCTCTGACTCAGAAGACAGATGATTTTTCTGATAGACATCTGTAAGACCTGACTTTTTCTTTTTAATAACCTAATTATTGTAGTTTCAGCAGATCTGTGGTTTGCAAAAATGCAAATTTCCCTATGTCTGATGAGGTAGGCTGCATGGAGTGGATGTTGTCAACAAGCTGGCTGGTGCTGCTCTGTGTCTTCGGGGATAATAGAATCTGGGAACAATTATGAGGCAGTGTAATCAGTTCCTGGGGGCAGGAGCATACCCTCTTGCTTTTCAGCATTCCCTTGGCTGACTCATGAACTCTGTTGATTGACTTGGGAAGCAAATGAATCCAGCTCTCCTCTGCAAGGAAGAGTTATGGAAGCAAGGTGGTGAGAATAATACATCCAATTCCAGGCAGCTCCTGCCCTCTCTGCTGTGAAATGTGTGGAATTTACAATGGCTACTTAGCGGCTAAGCAAGTGGGTTTGTTTTTTTTTTTAATCCTGTAAGTTCGGTCCATCCTTTAAGGACTACGACAAGCTATAGCTGGAATATGCTCACGCAGAAGCACAGAGGACAGTCTTGGCAGCTTGCTAAAAAGCAAACTGTAACTAACTACAGTAGTCCAAAAATAAGTGCAGCCATAAGATTTGCAAGCACTTCGTGTGCATTTTGGTAAATGAAGGGAACGGTTTGTTTGGATTCACAGCTCCTTGGGCTGCCCTCTCGTTATTCAGCCGTTCCCAAGCAAGTAACGAATGACTTTGCTTTGGGGTGCAGTCAGACATCCCTACGTTAATGCACTCTGTATTTCCACGTTTCCTTCCACCCAGAAGTCCTAGGGGTGTTAGTGGCAGGTCAATGAGGGCAGGCAGGCAGGATCCCTGGGAGCGGGGCAGTGTCCTGGTCTCACAGGTGAGGTGCGGGGCAGTACAGAAGGGCCAGGTGACCTGCCACAAGCTTGCGATGGGAGTGTGGGCAGTCTGCAGTACAAACCAGATCATCTGTCTGCCAGTCCTCCATGTGGAAAACATAAGAGCGCTTGAAGCATGAGAGCACTCGAAACGTTTCTTTTGTCTTTGGGGTTACTTAGTTCTTTTGCCAAACAGTCTCTTCTTTTTTCCTTTTTTAAAAATTACTGCATTGTGAGGGTGGTACGCTCCAGATAGGTTACTCATCTCCCAAGCACACAGAGCGGGAGGATTAAAGCTTGCAGCGCACCACAGCGTGTGCAAGGAAGAGAAGGACTGCACGAGCAGCACTTGGCTTTAACCAAATTAGCTTTATGATAGCTTACGTTCAAGGATGAGAAAAAGGACAGCGGTAAAAAAACTCTCCGAGGCTGAGTGGGTTGGTGATAGGAGAAGCTGCTGAGGGTGAGAAGAAGAGACAAGCACATGGAAAATAAGCTCCAGCTCCCTCAAAAACATGCAGGCGGAATGATGGGGGGGGGCGCGCGTAAACAAGTAACATCCCAGAACCTGGAAGAATAAAATGAAAAGGCAGCAGGATCAGCCTGCAGATGAAAGGCAGCCCCTTTAACATTTGCTCGTGGACTCTGGCAACTCTCAGCAGTTGGCTGGAGACTAAGCTGGACGGTCCTGTGGAGCTTCAACAAAGGGACGAAACAAACCCCCGTCCCCCGGGGCCCTCCTCCCTGACAACGCGTGAAACAACTTGATAAATGATTGCTCTGTCAGGGAAGGAGGGGATGGAGACGGGGATGGAGACGTCTGGGAGCGCAGGGGGGATGTATCCCATTCAGATGCTAGGGGAGTCTGGGCTGGGAGAGGGAGCAGGCAGAGGGGCGTTGGGGTGGGGGGGGCGGTGCGCCCCTTCCTTGGCAGCCAGATTAGTGAGTATGGAGAAGCGGGAAGGATGGGTGGCTCTCCGGAGGGGTTTCTGGGGGGCTGGCTGGCCGCTCCCCTCAGTCGACAGGGCTCGGGGTGGGGGGTGTGGGGGGTGTGTGTGTCCCTGTGTCCAGTCCCCCAGGCCGCTTGGCCCAGGGCTCACATTCCCTCATTTCGTGGGGATGGCAGGAAATCCAAACCTCCTCCCGCCGCTCCCCACCCGGTCCAATTAGGGCTGCTGATAGCATTGAGAGCTGCAGAAATGGGAGCCCATGCCTTGGCTCTATTCAAGGGAACATTAATTACCCTAAAACAAAAAACAAGAGGAGTTCACAGCTGGGACCCAACGCCTCGAATCCCCCCCTTTCCCTCCCCCGCTGCTCTTCCAGAGTATGTGCACACCAGCTATTTATACAGTCTCCCCTCCCAATGACTGATACTGGGTCCAGAGCACCGTCTAAGCCTGACCCTCTGCCACGGGGATTTATAGGGGTAGCGTAATGCAAGCGTCTTGGAGGCAGAGATGGTCTAAGGGCTGGACCTGTCCTGCAAGAGAAGCCACATGCCACCACCAGCAGCCAAGAAAGGCGTTGTAGTTTGTGAAAAGCCGTGGCAGCTGGAAGGGTGAGCAGTCCTGTGTAGTGGGAAGGCTGCTGATGGAAACCCGGGCTTGGGCGGCTCTAATCTGGGCAAGGATAGGAGGGAGCAGTGAGGGCACCTTCAGTGAGTCCTGCTAGAAGAAAACAGGGATTCAGTGGCGGAATATTTTTCTCCCTTCCGCTCTGTGGGAACTGAGCAGAGAACTTAATTTGGACGCCTCCTGAGCCTCTGGTTAATAAATGCTTGATGCAGGAGGCAGCTGCTGCCACCACTTACAAGGTGACCCAGAGCCCTGTTCCAGCATGTCCCAGGCCACTATGTCATGAGCACCAGTTGCCAGGAATAGAGAGCGTGGCAAAGTATATAAATAAATAAAATGGGGTTTGAGTGTACTTCTGCATTTGGCTGATGAAGAGGAAGGTCCTGACTTCAGGAGAACCAAATACTGAGTTTTGTTGTTGTGGTGGTTATCTGGTTGCTGTCACCCATCCAGAGAGAAATTGGCCCCAAGCCTTGCTCTTGGGGCACAATGGCAATAAATATTAACAAAAACAGGTAAAATATGGAGGCTGCCTGTGAGGAGGAGTGCTCTGAAATGTGTGGAAGGCAGCGTTTGCCAGCTGTCAGCTCTGAGCTAGTCTTGACTGGAGAATTTGGTTTCCCCTGGGTATTGCCTTTCCCCTTCTCTATGCCCCCGGCCCGAGGTCTGAGAGAGCTTTGGCACAGGGTGAGGTGGCTCACCTGTGGTGGAAGCATTGCATTCGTTTAGGCTGCTAACCTTCTGAGTATGCATTAAAGAGAGGGGCTAAAGCACCTGAGTGCTCAAAACCCTCTAGAACCTCCCTGAATTCATCTTTTGTCTCCAGAAGACTAACGAATTCCCCCACAGTTTATAGGAAAATTATTTTGGAACAGCTACATGTATGATGTGAGAGCTGTGAGAGATGCCTCTGGAAGTGCTGGTGTGAGCAGCTGCTGCAAGAATCCAGCAACTAGTGTGTAACTGCAGGGTGGCCGCTTGCACTCATTGTGAGTGAAGCGAAATGATGTTCAGCTGAGTTAAGTAGACCTATTGATAATGTACAGTGGCCTGATTCAAGCACTGTTGCAGATTAGAAGGACAGGAGATAGGGAATTAGTCAACCCTTGTAATGCTTTACTTGGCAGTAAGGAGGAACTGCTGATGGCCATGCCTGCTCTCCTCTTGGTCCTGCAAGGACCATCAGTATTTTGGTTTGTTACAGACATAGCTGTCAACCCTGACAACACCCTTGGACTTCACTTTTGGATAGAGTTTTCCAAAGTTGCCTTGTATTAGAAAAACCCAATGTACAGAAAGACTCTTTGTGCTATTTGATTTGGATTACTGAGAAAGGAGAGGAGAGTAGAAAGAGGTTTTGTATAATATTATCTCTACGTTCTTCCCCTACACTTCAATTTATTTCTCGTGGACCTGAAACAGTGGGAATAAATAACTACTAAACCCACAAAAATTAATAATAATACAAGCAAGGCAAAGAATGATGTTCTTTGTGATAATTTGCACTGGGGTGCAGCACCTAAGTTATAAAAGCGTACCACAGGAAACTCTTTAGAACACAGACCTTTTCTTGCAGTCTAGCTGGGAACAAACCTTGTCTTGTAACACTGGATTTTTTCAAGTTCCTACAACAGTCAGGAGTGTGGGTGACCCATTTGTTTTTCATTTACTGCAAGTTCCCAACTCATATAAGACCATCATCCACTATCGTCATGTAGCATTCCACCTTTTTCACCAGCAGCCTTGTCTAGTACTCTGGGCAGTAACCTTTGCAGGAGGCTGGAGAGGACAACTGTCAGTGATTTCTTTTAGAGCTCCTGCAACACTTTACCAGAACTTGTAGTCTTACATAGTGGTAGATTTTTATTTATTTTTTTTTTAAAGGAAGTAATTTCCTACACAAAAGGGAAGTATTTTTTCATGCAAGACATCATTAAACTGGAATTCATCACCACAGGATGTTGTGGATGCCAGAAGTTGAGGTGGGTTCAAAAAGCAGTTAAACAAACTCATGGAAGAGAAGTTCATCGAGGGCAATTAAGCACACAGATACAATCTCTGGCACGAAAAGTCTTCAGCCACAGCTCGCTGGGGTGGGGGGGAGACGCCTTGTGGTATGCTTGCCCCATTCTTATGCACCCGCCAAGTATTTGTTGCTAGTCACTGTCTGGGGCAGCATGTTGGGCTCTGTGGACCTTTGATCTGACCCAGTCTGACAGTTACATTCATCTGTTGTGCTTCAGACAAAATGTGCAGTGTCCCAGTTGTGCGAAGGAAATGCTAACAGGGCTAAACGGGGCTGCTCCACCACTGTCCTGCTGGCGCGGGACGCGGTCTGCAGAGCGCACAGCGTGGTGTTCATGGACGGGCTCCAAACACTTCGTGCACTTCCAGAAAACTTGTGTCTGCAGGAGTCCCATCTTCTAGTAACCTGCCCTCATCTGCCAACTGCTTTTTCTGGTGCATTCAAAACGCGGTGCCTTTTGAAGTGGACTCAAATGAGATTTAACGCTGATTAATAGCATGTAGGTACGTAAAGTAATTCTTCAGATGGAACATAATTGACTTTCAGCCTTTTCTTTAGTTTTGTGCTTCCTGCAGTTTCCTTTGGCTCAGAAATTTAAGTGAAGTACTGTTAATATGCCATTGTATTAAGTGCTGTCATTCAGGGTAGATAACACATGGTACTTTGTTATTGGAAAACACTTGATTTGTCTCAGTAATGCTGCTTAATTTATATAGAGAACTGTAAAAGCAATAACAAAAAACCCTCAGGTCTTCCTTCCCCATCCGGTGCCAGCCTGTAACTGTAAACCATGCTGCACTGCTAGAGGATATGTATCAGGGTGCCACAGGGATCAGTAGTTTCTGTCGCAAATTCACTGATGGTTCAGAGAAGGAAATGATTAGTGTATTAATTAAATTCATGGATGTTAAACATGCTAAAGGAGTACTACTCAAAAGTGCAAGAGTCTAGAGGGAAACTACAAGTATAGATAAAGAAATTCAAGTCGAAAGGTGTATGCTGTGGTATCTGGACATAGATAATCCAAACCAGAGCTAGTTGGCGGGAACATTCGAGATGTGAGAACAAGTGCGCCATGTCTTGTGGCTTTTGGCCAAAATCAGTATTTCATATTTTGTTTGAACCTTCAGTTAGTGAAGATACTTTGAAAATATATGTCCAGTTTAGAGAACTAAACTGAGCACAGGGTTTATTACAATTTTTAAAATGTTGTGAGTCCAGTAGGTCATGTTTGCTGTGGGCCCGACACCTTGTTATGAATGTTTTAGAGAGTAAAGCAGACTGCTAGTTCACGAGAGGCTGGAGAAGCATAATGTTGCATGATGTTTTCTTCTTAAATATGTATTAATAGGAAGGAAAGCTGTTGACTGTATATAAAGGAATGTTATACCATAAAACATGTTAAGACTGGTGGTAGCCCCTACCCTGTTGTGTAACCTTGTTTCTGAACACCTTGATACCAAAAAGATGTAATAATTGTGTGGAAGTCATAGAGTATCGACCAGAATAACAGCAGGAGAATGATCCTATTGTAAAGAAAGATGGAAAGGCCTCAATATATTGGATGCTTACCTGTATCTAAAGGTCACAGACACCAAGGGAGCCAAGGAAATTGGGTGATAGAAATAACAGGAGAAAGTGGGAGGAGAAAATTGATTCTGAGCACAAGGAAGGGCGCCTAAGCAGGAATAGGAAGCTCTGCTCTTGAAACACTTGCACTAGACAAATACGTTGGAAGGTGGAAGGGGATATCCTCCAAATAGTCCAGGGTTAGAAACAGGATTCTGTGTGCCTTTTGGGTCTCTGAATTTTGTCCTCAATAAAGTGAGTTGGAAAGCAGGGGATAGTTAGTATCATGAATCAGTAGTGGGTTCATCTCAGTAACCAATATTGCGATTATTTGTCCCGATATTGGACAGGAGACTGGGGACGCTTCAGACATGCATTCCTTTGGCAGACTTGGGCTAAGTTCTAAACAAGTGACTCAGGACTTACTGGAAGGTACGAGAAGGAATTAGATGGCAAATATACAATGATCTTGCTATGCGAGTCAGTGCTCTGGAGGCTAGCTGACTGTGCTCAGTTTTTGATAGAGATGTTTTCCCTCACCGATAGGGAGAAAAGGTTGGCATTTCCTCACATGCCGTTTTTTCCTCCGGTGGTGGATGGCCATCAGATTGGTAATCTCACGCTCACCTTCTTCTTTGCCTAAAATGACGTGATGTGGGCAGATGTGCAGCCCTTCTCCCTGTTAGCATCGCAACAACGTCCACTCCAAGTTTTGTCTGTGCGTGTTACAACTAAGCAACAGCTATTCTGCTTTTAAGTCCTCGCTCTAATCTGAATGGATACGCAGGTGTGGGCAAGACCTACGCAAAAAAAAGCCTCCTGTTTGGTTTGGATGGAAAAGTCGGTGATAGTAACTGTAGAGTTGATAGTGCCTCCTACCATGTTTCAGAGAAGGCTGAAAGTTTTAGTTATGAAAAGCTCTGTTTCTCAGCATTTTTTTCAGCTATTCTTGTGGCCACTTAAACCATCTTTTCCTTGAATGCAACTCACACAATGAAGTTAAAATAATGTCTTCTCCATTTCCTTCCTCTTTCATTTTGAGCTACTTTCATGTCCATTGTTTGTCCACCTGCTTGTGTGGAACCTTCTGAGTAGGCTCTGGATGAGGCCGCTGGCCTGGCTTGTTCTCTTTTCTTGTCCTAAGTCATGCCTAATATTTGACACCTTTGAAGAAAGAGTAAAGTCCTGCAAAGACAAGTGGGAAAACTGTGGAATTCTCTTGACTCCAATTGCTGACATTATTGATGTTTTGTGGGTTTTAATCTTGTTAGGATTATTGCTTCAACAAATACCTTGCAGAGAAGAGTTCTGTGGGTTAGTTCTGTCTGTATGGGTGCGGCAGTTTTTCTTTCATCACTTCTCTATCGTCTGTTTAGTTGGACAACTCCTTGCTTCTGTCTTATTGGGAGATAAAGAGGATGGGAATGGAGAGTAAGTGCATCGAAATGGCTTTCTCTGCCTGCTTTATGTGTCATAAGCTTGGATTGTTTCACCTCTTACTTATCAGCCCTTGAATGTAGCCCAGAAATTTGAAAATCATTAGAGTGAACTTTTTTACGGACTGCCGGCTGTCCAATGTCATGCTAACTAGAGTTCAAGGAGTCTGAGTTTTGTAACTGAGTTCTTAGACGAGCATCTTTCTGGAGCTCTAATTTATGTCAACTCTTTCTGGACTTCTAAGTTTCCGATACTTTGTTTTGTTACAAAGAAACCGGTTGAACTCAATGTTTGAGACTGAAATCGTGTTTTCCATATTATTCTTTATCTCTTGCTAATACGAAGCCATACGTGTGGTTTGTGGCTTGGGTGGGCAGTAAGCAGATGCTTTCCCTGTGCTGTTCACAAAGGCACTTAGATTTTTCTCTGAATGGGTACGATTAATGTGGAACCCATCCATGTCTCCAGTTAGTTCAAACTCTCCTTGCCAATTGACATAACCTTGCACTCGTGTGTACTAAAATTTATTTGCTGTAACTTGGGTGGATCCTTCAGATTTATTTTTTTAATTCTCACTGGTTTTAACTAACCTCTAGAGCAATATAGTCAACAATCTTTTTTTTCCTTATTTCCCATTGTATATGCCCCTTTCCAGATCATTTAATATATTAAATGTTGATCATAGTATCCGCCCCTGGGACTTCCCCCATTAACCTTCTTGAAAACTGGCCATTTATTCATGCTGTTAGTTTTTTCTAAATTAGCTTTAATCTTTTGACAGATGTTTACCTCTCACCCCGTGACTAGTTTCCCTAATAGGCTGTGTTGATTAATATTACCAAAGGCTGTTTGAAAATTCAAATTATATCTACCAGTTTTTCTTTAACCACTGTCTTGACTCTCCTTATAGAAAAATGGAGGTGCCCATTTTTCTCATGGAAATACCATGCTAATCTGTCCCTCCTGTATGGCATTAATCTAACTTTCATAACTACCCAGTTGAGACATTTTACCAGGTACTAAAGTAAGGTTTACAAGCGTCTGTAATTCCCAAGCTCGCTGTCGCTTTTCACTCACCAATGCGTGGTATTGCCTGCCCTGCAGCTTCACCATTTCCTATTTAATTTTAATGATCGAGCTGCCAGCAAAATACAGAATATGCCGCTTTCACTCTTAACATTATTTGAAACTTTGGCAAGTGCTACCCAGGCCAGTTTGTTTCCAATTTAAATTAATTTTATGTGACTCTAGGCATCAGTGGCAGGCTGCCCTGGGTTTTTACAGTGCCTGCTCCTGAACTGCTTGTTACTGGCGCCCATCAAGGGCTCCGGTGGGGTTCGGCGCTTTGCGGCTGCTACGCGCTCCCGTACCGATCTGTTTGGTGCAGCCTCTCTTGTACACTTCTTGCTCTGGAGATACACTTTGAAAAGGTCTTCTGAGTATCTTGACAACCACTTACCCTCAAACTTTAAGGAAGCTTGAACAGGTTTGTTAAAATCAGAGGTTTTTCACTTCTTAATTCAAACAAGCAAGCAATAAATCCTCATTTAAATACGATTTCAGTATTTTTGGTCTCAAGTTAGTAAAAGTTGTGTTGTCTCTGAATCTTGCTAAGGTCTGAAGATTTACAGCCAAATTCAGTCTTTACATTTGATTCAGTGTCTTCTTCTGTGCATGTTTAAGCAATTTATTGGCTTTAACGTACATTTACTTGGATTCATTTTAATGTTTTCTATTACAAAATCATTTGTAATAGAAAAATCATGTTTCTTCCTGTTTACAGAATAAACTATTTGCTTATGACCTGTATTAAAGGGCCTTTGGTTAAAAAATGGAATTGAAAAACGCACTAAAACTTTTAAAATCTGTTTGATGAAATTTAGTATTAAATTGTGTTAAATGAGATGCTTTTCATCTAAAATTGATTTACTGCAGTTAGCCAACTGACCCAGTTGGTTTCTGATCTTCACGTCCTCCGGGGCTCTGTGAAGTCTACATCTCAGCATCTCACATGAATGTTTTTATTCAGAAACTGGAAGAAGAAAGTAAGTTTTTGGCTTGTAGCTCGGTGCTCGCTAGTGCACGAAGGGTTGTGCTTAGGTTGTAGGTAGGTGCTTGGCAGCAGCCATGTCATCCCATGTGCTGTGCTGCGTTGCCATGAGCCACTGCGAGACGGGCAGGGAAAGGCTGACCCACCTGTAAAATAACACAGGAAAGAAAACTCAACCGTCTGATCAGTTTTAGGATTAAAAGTCCTAAAACCTCCCTGTCCTGGTCATCGGCGATGCCCAGAAGCTGCTGCAGAGCTGTGAGCAAGCAGAGGGGGGGATGCAGGTAAGGGACCAGGGCGCGAACCTGGCAATGTTGCTGTAAAGTTGCCCATGGAATTTCATCCAGGGTGAAGGGAATGAACAAATGAAGTCTGTACTCTTCGTCACTCGCAGAAGGGCTCCACACATGTCGAGGCTCAATTTATCCTATCAGTAAGGTCTGTTCTGGGTTATGTGTTCTCTGCCAGTTCAGTCTGGGAGTTGTTTTACACCTCTTGGCAAATATTAAATATTTGGTTTGGATGTTTTAAAGTATAATTTAAAGAGAAAGCTTCAGCTGTTACTGGTTATAGTAATTTCAAATTTAGCTTTAGATAAGTTTTAAAGGTCTTGGTGTATCTCAGGTATATGTGTGTTAAGTTTCAGTGGATCAAAACAGCCCGTTCTGCAATTCTTAGAGGTTTTGCACTGGTCCTGGTATCCCAAATCAGAGCCTGTTTATATCTCCTTTCGTGACACAGTTAATACTCAAATGATTTAAGGTTTATATTCCTGACCGCAGCAGTGGGAAAAATTTTGGTAGAAAATACTGAAAATGTTCAGCTAAGCATTGTTTGTTTATTTCAAAGTACTCAAGTGCATCTTGGATGTAGACTCAGATACTGCAGTACTTGGTACATTATACCCAGTCATCCTTTTTATCTCTCACCCTTGTAGTGTCATGCTGATTCCTTCCTATAGTTTGCAACGTTGTTCTTCAGAGGCATCGTGAACTTTTTGGCTCCTTAAAAGTGCTTTCCCCATCTTATATTTTGACTGGCTTTGAAACCTCTTCCCCTCACACCTTATCAAATTTAATTTCCCTGAGCTGATTTCCTGTGATGGAATTATTTCCCCTGTCCCTGCAGCTGTGGTTGCATCCCGTGCTGCATCTGGTCCCAGCAGCTCGTGAAACGTGGTCCTTGCATGCGAGTGCTTGGCGTTTGCTACCCTAACTGTGCTTCTTCAGACACCACCATGCATCTCAGATGTTTAAAGAATTCAGCCTCACAGCTTTCCCATGCGTTAAGAAAATATTTTCTCAATTTTATGGAACAACAAAGTGAAATGCGCAACATCATGAAGGAAGTCTGTGGTGCAGCTGGGAAATGAACTCTGATTTCCCTGTGTCTGTCCAGAACCTTAATTACGTGATCATCTCCTGCCTCATCTCAAATTCGTCTCTTGAAGTTGAATGAGTGTGTCACACTGCATTTTTCATCTCTTTTCTCTTGTCTCTGCTTATAGCTTGAGGCATTGGAGGAGAGTGGAGTTTTTACATGTTGGGAGTCTTCTTCAATACTGTTCTTTTATCCCTCCTTTTTCTCTTTTGCTTCCCTTCTTACATACCAAGTCATGTGAAATCAAGTCTCTCTTCCCTTCTACATCTGAAATGCAGTTTTCTGTATTCGTATATATATTTGCCAACGAAAGTTTCATCTCTGTCCTCCATTTTAATGCTGTAACAAGATTTTTTTTTAGGACCTTCTATGACATTCAACTCTAGGCAACTAGTGTTTTCTATGTTTGCCATATAACTCACGTTCTCCTATTCAAATTTTGCTACCCCCCAGCCTGATTCAGCATGGAATACAGACCCTTTTCTGCCTTGTACATAAAAATGGATGTACAGGGTTAGATCAAAGGTCCGTCTAGCCCAGCATCCTGTCTGTTGTTGTACAGCGGATACCAAGGGAAGAGTGTCAGAACAGGGCAGTCCAGCAATGATACTTCCCTAGACTGTGCTCCCAGCCTCTGGCTCGTATTTGCAGCTCAGAAACTTCCTTTTGTGTTGAACAGCCCTTGATAGTTTCCCCCCTTCCCCTTCTGTTAATTTGTCTGTTTCTTCTGTGAACCCATGTACACTTTTAGCATCCATAATATTCCATGGCAATGAGACAGGCAGATGAATTATTGCTTGTGCAAGGAAGTATCTCCTTTTGTTTGTTTTTATCCTGATAATTTCATTTGATGTCTGTTCATTCTTTTTTCAGAACGGACTACAAGCACTCATTCTCCATGCCATTTCTGGTTTTAGATTCTTTTATTGTTTTGCATAACTTTTTCCTGCAGAAGCTGTTTCGTGCATTTGATCACTGTTGTTGACCTGCTCAGCTTTTCAGTTCCCCTGTCTTTTTTTTTTTTCCCAAATATGGGGATCAGAACTGTATGTAGTATTCAAGGTGTAGATACACTCTGCATTTATACAGAGGTATAATGATGTTTTATGTTCATTTCCTCGGGATGCCTACTATTATTAATTCATTTTTGACAGCTTCCACTATATTTCATGTACTTTCAGGGTTCTGCACGCTGCTGCCCAAGCTGCATCTCTAGTGAGCATTTCCCTTGCACTTTTCCTTCTGATCTCGACCCTGACAGTTACTCTTGCTTCACCAGAATTTCCTTTTTCCTCTTGCTTCTCTCTTTTTATGCTTCCACTGTGTCTGAAAGAGCTTCCTTCCTCCAGTGCTCCTACCCACCTTGATCTCTAAATTCCTGACGAAGATTTGTACTACAAAGCCCTTCAAAACCATCTGCTCTTTTTTCCCCTTATCTAGTGTACCAGCACTGTGAGGCAACTTTCTATTATGCTGGAAATAAAAAATGCCTCTAAGATGTGTGCCAAGCTCACAGAATGTAAATCCACACATGTATATCCAATCCACTCTTTCTTTTTTCTCCTTTCCTCTTCACCATCTGTCTTCTAATCTGGTTTGTATGTGTACTAAGGTATAATTTTACACCAGTCCAGTTAATTCCAAGTTTAGTTCCAGTTTGCAGTGTGTAAAAGTGTCTTATGTTAACAGAACTTAATCTGATCACACCGTGTGCAGCATCTCCAGGAAAGCAGCATTGCAAGATTTTAAGCAGCAGTCCAGGGAATTCTGGGGCCTCCTCTATTCCTGTCTGGGACCTTTTGGGTAGAAATCACTTGGATGATCTGTGTAGCTTCTGCATAATAAGTCTTCTCTGTGTTGGACCCGCTGCACCACTGGTGTGCAGATGTGCAGCCTGTTTGCCTTCCAGACGTGTTGGATTGTGCACAGCCAGACTCCGTGAGTGGTGAACATGCACATGTGAGGTTGGAGACCTACCAAGCGCATCACGTTCGCTGCTGACGTTGTACGCTGGGTCAGCACGTAAGCGTTTGTCCAGAGTCATCCTGGATGAGCGGTCCTGGCTGGATCTCCAAGAGAGGAATCTGCCATTGGATGCCGTCCTGTGCAAGTCCTAGTATTGCTGTGTTTTTTAACCGCAACCAAGGTAATATGGGGGAACTCTCTGTTTTTATAACCTATAGTTGCTGTATCAGCATTACAGATTATTAAATTACGCTGATTCTCTCTCTTTCCCCTAAAAGTGCAGAGTCCCTTACAGTTTCAACAAAAAGGGGTTTTTATGGGCTCCGAGCATTTGAAAAATTGGATGTTGTGTTCAGTTGCTCCCATATGGACTTCAGACTTTGGTCTGAGCTGGGGAAACGGGTAATTCTGTGGATGCAGTGAGGTAAGGTCAGTGTCCTTTTTGCCCTGTCGTTCACAACTACAGAGTTCAGCTGCAGTGTGGTTTTGAAGGTCAGCAGCATTTCAGGTCCCCTGGTTGTGGAGCTGCTGAGGATGACTGTCCTTAAGGTTGCATCATTACATTTACATGTAGAGATGTCATTCACAGGGAAGTCCAGATCTCCTCCTCTAATGTATATAGCTCCACACCATGTAATAGTGGGTTGGAATAAATCTGTTAGCTGAGCGTTAAGTTCAATTAAACTAAACTAGAAATGAACTAATGCTGCAATTGTCAGAGGTCTAGTCTGAGTTGTTATGCTGGGTTTTAGTGCTCTGCTTTTGGCTTCCTGTATGATCTTGGGCAAGTCACATAGCTTTTCTGTGAGAAGCCCACACAGTTGTGAGGTTAAATGCCATAAAGATGCATGAATTCCTCTTGTGTATATGTTACTGTGCTTATACAGAGATTGAAGATAGGGTTAACAAAACCAGTCCCTCTTTGTCAGCCCTTTTTCTGTCCCAGATGATCTCTATGGTTGGAAAAAACCCCACACTTAGAAGTTACCATATAACCAAATCTTACAAATGTACTTGCAAAGGCTGTATCTGAATAGATGATTTTGCACTTAAATGATTAGCTGTTGAATCCCGATGTTTATGGTTGTGTTGGCAGTGTGATCTGCTTCTGTAGTGAGTGTGGCTCAGAGCCATTCTGATGTTAAGAAGGGGACAGAAACAATCAGTAACCCCTGCTGCCAGGCGAAGGAAGGATGAGAGCTGGGGCGGACAAAAGCTTCATCTTTCTCTCTCTCTCTGTTTTTGTAAGAGTTTGAGCTAATCACTGATCACCAATACTAAAACGTCTGAATCATAAATCTATTCAGCTACTGCGTGACTCCCAACAAACAGAGTATAAACTGTTTGTGCCTGCTGAGCCATGCCTCACATTTATCTCACATACAACCCCTTCTTGTAGTCTTGGCAGGTTTAAAACAAAATTCCCATAACACTTTTTACATTTAAGTCATCGGGGCACCCTTTCTGTGGTAGCTCCCTTTTAAGATAGCTTTAGGCAGAAGATGAAATCACAGCAAGGAAGTCCAAAGATCAGGGATGCAACCTGCATGCTCATCCTTCTCCCTTCTTCCCCCTCTCACCCCGCCGGGACTCCTGCTTCCCGCTATTGTGAGAATTAATCCTTTAGTGCTCCTCACTGCTTCACCTTCCATATAGCCAATAAGCACAGAGTAACTGGAAGACTGGGTGTGTGTTTGAAGGAATGAATAGCAACAGATCAAACTGCTCTAGCTCTTTTGCAAGTGCTGTTTTAGGAAAACAGAATAATTTGCTTTTTATTTGAAAAACGATTATAATCCCTCAGTTTATATGAAAGTGAGTCTGGGCATTTTTGGATTTTTTTCTTCCTTCTCAGATCAATGGACAGATGGGGAGGAAGACAATTCCTACCTTTGTACCCCAGCTAGAAATCAATGCAGAGGTAGTCCTGAATGCTCTTCCTTGATAGCTGGCCGTGGATGTGTGTTGATTGAGGCTGCCCACAGTAAATGCACAGGTGGAATTTTTTTAACGCCAAAACTTATTTCAGAGGAAAAGGAAGTGCCTTTATGTTGTTGTGGTTGGATAACTTTCTGCTATGTGAGAAACCCTAGAATGACCAATTTTGTAGTCTGAGGAGTAGGATGTGATTTTTTTTTTTGTTTATTTGCTTTTTCTTCTTCTGTTTTGATTGGGTGGAAGTGGCATGGAGGTTTTTCAGTTAAAATGACTTCCTGAGATTTGTGTGTGCTAAAAGGGCATGAGTTGGGAAACAGTCTTTGGAGTTCTTCTTGCTAAAACTTTACTGGTGAGGCTAAGTCACAGGAAACGTTACCACCCATCAACTTGGTGGGATTGAGTTCTCTTGGAGTGACCAGGTCAGAGTCACCTGTGCTCATGGGCAAGTAGGGTTTCGAACAGTAGCAGCATGTGAATATATTGGACAAAATGTTGGAGTGTGCAGGAAACACTGTGCTCAGTCTTGAAAAATGTGTGTCTTTGAAATGTAGTGCATAGCACAAGTAAGGCTCCGCATGCCCTCCTTTAAAGAGGTTTGGAAATCGTGATATGATTTTATACCCGAATGTTTTACGGTAATTTTATTTAAAAGTTTGAAGGAGACTAATATATGGAAACTGTAATATGCAGAGTATGTGACTGTGACAGTTTAGGAGTAATGGCAGGCACCTTCTGAGAGGAGACTGTAGCCAGTATTGGTTTTCACAGTGGAGATGTTTCGGATGAATATGTTCTGGGAAATACAGTAGTGATCCTTGTTCCGAGACTGAATGTTCTGTGTCATCTTGCACTTTTGGTAATTTTCTGTATTTTTACCCTAGAAATGCTTGATTATTTTTTTAAAATTGAATTTATGTGGTTGTGTTTAAGTTGTTTTTAACATTCTTGCCGTGAAATTAGATCCTGCAGAGGAGGGCTATTCTTCAAGAGCTGCCTAGCCAGCATGGCTTTGCCTAAACTTGAATTTTTCCTAGTTCCTCAGTTTTGCTCCTTTTGAGCACTTCCTTTGGACAGACATGCCGGACATGATGAGACATTTCCTTCACTGATGACAAAAATGTAATTGGTTATGTTGTAATTCAGGATGCTTGCCAGTATGAAGTGCCCCGTGCAGATGTCACAGAATCACAGAATGTTAGGGGTTAGAAGGGACCTCTGCGGATTATCTAGTCCAAACCCCTTGCCGAACCCGGTTCACCTAGAGCAGGTTGCACAGGACCTCATCCAGGAGGGGTCTTGAATATCTCCAGAGAAGGAGACTCCACAGCCTCTTTAGGCAGCCTGTTCCAAGTGCTCCGTCACTCTCAAAGTTCTTCCTCGTGTTTAGATGGAACTTCTTATGCTTCAGTTTGTGCCCATTGCACCTTGTCCTGTTACTGGGCACCACTGAAAAGAGTCTGGCCCCATCCTCCTGACATCCACCCTTAAGATATTTATAAGCATTTATAAGATGCCCTCTCAGCCTTCTCTTCTTCAGGCTAAACAAGCCCAGCACCCTCAGCCTTCCCTCGTAGGAGAGATGCTCCAGTCCTCTCATCATCTTCGTCAGCTGGACTCTGTCCCATAGTTCCGTGTCTTTCTTGAACTGAGGAGCCAAGAACTGGACACGGTGCTCCAGATGGGGCCTCACTAGGGCAGAGGGGGAGGAGAACCTCCCTTGACCTGCTGGTCACACTCTTCTTAATGCACCCCAGGATATCAGTGGGGTTCTTGGTAACAAGGGCACACTGCTGGCTTGTGGTCAACTTGTCCACCAGCACTCCCAGGTCCCTCTCCACAGAGCTGCTTTCCAGCAGGTCAGCCCCAAGCCTGTACTGGTGCATGGGGTTGTTCCTTCCCAGGTGCAGGACCCTGCGCTTGCCCTTGTTGAACCTCATCAGGTTCTTCTCTGCCCAACTCTCCAGCCTGTCCAGGTCTCGCTGAATGGCAGCACAGCCTGCTCCTAGTTTGTGTCATCAGCAAACTTGCTGAGAGTACACTCTTTAATTCTTCATCCAGGTCATTGATGAATAAATTCAACAAGACTGTGCCAAGTACTGATCCCTGAGGAACACCACTAGTTACAGGCCTCCAACTGGACTCTTCACTGCAACTGACAACCCTCTGAGCTCTGCCATTCAGCCAGTTCTTAATCTACCTCACCGACCACTCATCCAGCCCACACTTCCTGAGCTTGCCTATGAGGATGTTATGGGAGACCGTGTCAAAAGCCTTGCTGAAGTCTAGGTAGACAACATCCACTGCTCTCCCCTCATCTACCCAGCCAGTCATGCCATCGTAGAAAGCTGTCAGATTGGTCAAGGATGATTTCCCCTTGGTGAATCCATGTTGACTATTCCTGATAACCTTCTTTTCCTCCACTTGCTTAATGATGACCTCCAGAACGATCTGCTCCATCATCTTTCCCGGGATGGAGGTGAGGCTGACCGGCCTGTAGTTCCCTGGGTCCTCCTTGCCCTTTTTGAAGACTGGAGTGACATTGGCTTTTCTCCAGTCCTCGGGCACCTCTCCTGTCCTCCAGGACCTCTCAAAGATGATGGAGAGCGGCTCAGCAATGACATCTGCCAGCTCCCTCAGCACTCGTGGGTGCGTTCCAACGGGGCCCATGGATTTGTGGGTGTCCAGATTGCCTAAGTGATCCCTCACACAGTCCTCCTCGACCAAGGGAAGGTCATCCTCTCTGTAGGCTTCTTCTCTTACCTCCGGGGACTGGGATTCCTGAGGGCTGGCCTTAGCACTGAAGACTGAAGCAAAGAAGGCATTGAGTAACTCCACCTTCTCTGTATCCTCCATCACCACAGCACTCACTTCGTTCAGCAGTGGCCCCACAGTTTCCCTAGTCATCTGTTTGCTGCTGACTTACTTGAAGAAGCCCTTCTTGTTGTCTTTCACATCCATTGCCAGATTTAATTCCAGGTGGGCCTTAGCCTTCCTCGTTGCTTCCCTGCATGCTCTGACAATGTTCCTGTATTCCTCCCAGTGGCCTGTCCCTCTTCCCGCATTCCATAGACCTTTCTCTTCCATTTGAGTTTTGCTAGAAGCTCCTTGCTCATCCATGCAGGTCTTCTGCCTCCTTTGCTAGATTTCTTTCTCATGGGGATGCACCAATCCTGAGCATCGAGAAATTGATGCTTAAATTGGACCCCCCTTCTGCTGGCTGTTGTTGCTGCTAGCTGTATGACTTACTGTTTGGAGGGGTTTGAGCAAGTCTGTGTATACAATGGCCTGCCATTCTCTTCTGCTTTGAGGGATCTGTGAATAGTTAAGCTGGTTCTTGTTGTCTTACAAATATTAAGCTTCATGGGAGATTTAGGTATTTGTCTCTGTTTTTTGTGTATTGAGAAAGTGCAGAGAAGAGTCAAGTGGGTTGCCTGAAGTCACCCAGCCTGACAAAGCTGGGAATAGGTTTCCTGGCTCCCAGTACTGTACTTTAAACCACAAGATTAGTCTTTTTTTGAAAAGGATAATCTGTGTGTTCGAAGAAAGCTTTGTAAAGCTGCCATTAACCCTGGTGCTGTACCTAGTGAAAAATCTAATTTATGTGCTGGCAAATGAAAGCAGTGTCGAAGACCTTAGTGCTGCAGGTCACTGTCAGACCTTCAAGGTCTGTTGCCACAAGTTTAATTTTTCTCCTGCTTGGATTCGCTTCTGTTGTTCCTGAGAAAGGAGGAGCAAAATTGTACTCCCGGGGAAAGATTTCCAGAGGCATCCAGTTGTGGATAACGGAGAACAAGGTCCACATGTGGTTTTTTTGCTGTGCTTAGTTAATTTACAGAATGGCTAATATTCCCATTCCTTCTTTGAAAGAAAGAGTTACCTTCTGGCAAAGTTCTTTTTTATTGCATTTTATCACTTAGTCAAGATCTGAACATCTGAATTCCAGTAGCCAATGACTGGAAATGTCCTTTCAAACTAAAATGTTGAACTTTAGAGTTTACCCCTGAGTCCTCAAGCTACCTTATCTGAACAGCAGAGGAAATTTTTTCCAGTTTTCTTCTGTTATCAAGGTAGAACACAGCGTCTGAATGTTAGAGAAGTAGCAGTACATTAACCTCAGCCTTGCTTCTACTTGAAGATTGCAAGTGTTTTACAGGGTTGGTTAAAGATTATCTAACTTTTGGGTGGGGGGGGAGAGAGAGACGGGCAGAGATTTAGCTCTCACCACTGAATGCAGGAAGTGAGGAGAAAAGCCAGGGCTCTCCTGATACCGTGCTCTACTAATAACGCTTACAAGCTGGTTGTATAATTATCTGTTACCGTATTTTTTTCCCCCACTTCAGGCAGATCAGTTATTTCATCCAACCGAAGCGTTTTGTGTGGATCTTTGGATAATCCAGTGTCATCACTTCTGCACTGAATTGCAGAAATAAAGCTGGCTATTACAGGCTACAAGATGTAATAGATGTCTGTTTTGTGTTTTGAAATGTAACAAAACAAGTCATGTTTTTTTCTTTTTGCTCATTCTGGATGGCAGGAGAGAATTTAGGAGAAAAAGTACTCCAAATAATGTCTGTAGAGTAAATGTCATAGCAATAGACCCGGTTTCCTCTGTCTGGGCAATAGTTTAATGCCCTTCTCTCAAATTATGATGATGTTTGTAATATGTGTTTAAAGAGTGTAGTGAGCGTTAACATTTATGAACATAATTAAAATTAACCTTGATAATTTGTCGGTTTTGGAAGATATAACTATTATTGCATAAATAGCCAAGTCTTTGTAGCAATCTGCAAATTTATTGGCTATAAAGACAGCATTAAATTAAGCTACAGAGGAATTCCTGTGTGGCTTATGTGTTGAAGATGATGCTCATCCTGTGCTGTGCAAGTAGAGCTACAAGCACTCCATCACCTTTTTTATGGAGCAGCATTACCAGATGTGCAGTAAAACACAGTGTCTGTCTCCTAAGCACACGAAGGGGTCTGTGTCGTTTCCCTTGGCAGACACACACGTGAGCTGAGCTCCTTCCCAGATACAGGTGGAGACGGTGGTTCATGGCCACCTCTGGCCGAGGGGCCTTAGTCGGGACCGTTGCACTGGTGCCACTTGTGCAAATGTTGAGTTACTCGCAGTATGTCACAAGAAGCAGCTCCTTAGATTTTACGCTTCACTTGACAGCCTAAAAACCCTGGGACTGCCAGCTTTTTGCTTTGTTTCTCTGTGCAGACCCTGCTTTCCTCTGCCTTTCCCCAGCAGCAGGGAGGGGACAGGAATTCTCATGGGGCTCCCAGCTTGTCTCCCGGCTGCTCCCAGCCCCGAGAGCAGCCGCCTCGGTCACCAGGCAACCCTGTTGGCTCCTGTTGGGGTTTTACCAGCATCCTGTGGAAGATGACAGCTCAGCAGAATAGGGCAGGTCTGCGCCTTCAGTGGGGCAGCCGAGGAAGTTTGGGATTCCTGTTGGAGCCGTGAGGCCAGCTGGGGATGGCCTGCTAGATAGCCGTTCCTGGGGGATGGAGGCTCTGAGACCAGACCAGGCTTTAAAAGCTGTGGGGGCTTTTCCACATATCCAGTGAAATACAGAAGTTTTTTGGACAGGGCTGAAGGTAGGGTGTGAGTACTGGAAAAGGTAACTTGTATTTATTTTGACATTGGATCCTGCAGTAATGTGCATTATGGAGCCAGAGCTGTGTAATGAACTGTGAGTTGCACTACAATACTCCACAGGCTTGAAACACCATTTCCTATGACAACCTATCCCTTAGTGCATGTATCTCTCATAAGGGTGGCAGCATATGTGTTTCTTATGCTAATACATATTTGTATTGAAGTACGTCTCGACTGTATAAGCTTGGAATAAGCTCAGAGAGTCTGACAGATGAGCAAGGTGATGCTTTTGGCAATCCAGGGTAGTGCAGACAGTTATCTAAGAGTACAGAAGAGACCTATTAGTTATGGTGCCACAAACTGTTATGCTGTGGAATAGATGTGTGTTTTTAAAACTTATTCTTGGGCTTGAGACTAAGCCTGTTGCAAACATGCCATTCACACATTTGAGTAGCTGGCTGGCTGCATCATCAGGGTCGATACCAGTAGGCAGCTATTTCATACTTTTGCAAATTCTTCTTTGCTAAATTAATAGCAAAAATGCTGGAACCTGGACTTCAGCGTAGCATTGCAGGTGGAATTCACCTTGGCCGTGCGTGGTGGTAGAAACCTGTGGGGTACCTGTGTGTGGCTGCCAGTTCTCTCGACGGCTTTTTTTTGTCTGACGCAGAGTGAGGAGGAAGAGTTTTTAATTTTTAATGCCGACAGCACTTTAAGGCCAATCTCCCCGCTGAGTGGCCAGTCAGGGTTTGTTTGTGGTGGGTACACTGTGGGCTGTGCTTTATGCAGCATCCAAATGGGAGGCAGAAGAATGGCTGACTGCGGAGATCAGATTAAAGGGAAAAAGCAAGGCTTTACAGCCTTTTTTTATCTTAATAGATTTTACCATTTCATCGTGCTTTTTCATTCAAGGGTGAGCAGGGACCTTTCTTCCCCCATTCAAAAGCCAAGTCATCATTTTTGTTTGAGGGGCAGAAAGGATATAAGGGAATCACCTGAGCCCTTAAGGAGTGATCTGGGCTTTCTGTTTATCTTGATGCCCATGAAGATAGTTTTTTCATGGCTTTGCTTATCAGCTGGCAGCTAATAACATCCTGGAGGGGGGGAGCGATGTAAAGGCCAGAGCGTTGCTCCTTACTTTTACAGAAGTTTTGTTGCCTGAGTGCAAACCAGCTGTACAGCTTGCATGCCACGTTGCATCAGCAGTGCGTGAGGGCAGGGAGTAAATCCCCCAGGAGTTTTGGCCAGTGCGTGAACCTGAAAAGTGGAGGCTGGCTTAGATTGGCCAGTCTGGCTGTATCGAGAGCAGCAAATATCCCCTTTAAAAAAATTATTTTCCCAGTAAGTCTTGAAATCTTTGCAGAAGCTTTCGCCAAGCAATCCATTCCAGATTTTGGCACTCATCCTTTCCCTTCCTGGTGCTCACGCTGAGCAGATGAGCGCAGTGGCCAGACCTGAAATGAAGAGCATCTACAGTCTGATCTCATCCTCCCTTGCTGCCTTTGGCTGGAGAGGAGGAGGAGCTTTGAAATCGGATTATTACTTTGAGCCTCTTGGCTGTGGAGCTACAGACTGTCCCCCACATTGCCAATGGGCTTAAAAGCTTAGCAGAACTCCCACTAGGTACCCAGGAAGCCTCTTACTGCAGGAGATGGTGACACGTCAGGATCAGCTGTTCTTTATTTATTGTGCAGCCGAATCATCTGGGGAGGGACCATAGCTAACCAGGTGATGTTGTTTCCAGAAACAACATCAAGAACAGGTAGAGCTGTGCTGATGCTGTTCCCCACTGAAGTGACTGCGCTCACCCAAGGTGCTATGTAAAACTGTGGCTGAAATTTTTAGTCTTTAGCTGGTGGTACTACATAGCCAGTAAATGGGACTGCTAAATCCAGCATTTGTGGAGAAAGGGACTTTGAGGTTGTTTTGGTTTGGTTTTACCAGCAAGGTACTACTGGTCATGGGACTGTGAGACCTTAACAAATATATAATCTATATGGCATTATATGTATCTATATGGCATTATAGGTTAGCTTCAGAATGGTCCCAATCTCTAGCTGTCTGCTCACCACTTTCTTCAGCCTGTCTTCCCAACAAACAAAACCCCAAAAGCCTAAACCAGCGCAATCTACAAGTAGTTTAATGATCTGAATACATCTGATACTCCGTGCAACTGCAGCTACTTGGAGAGATGCTTTCTAGGTGACAATACATGATACCTTCCTGAGGGCGAGGCAAACAGGATGCGATTCAAGCAGACTGTGTTTCCTCTCATACTGGTGTGCTTGTAGGTTATTTTCAGCTAGAGAAGTTGAACTTGTGGCTTGGGCAATAGTGGTCAGCCACTTTGTGGGGGTGTTTTGGTTAGGGTTCTTTTAGGGGCGCAACTCCAGTACTTTTCCCATAAAGCCAGGGAACCCTCCCCTTTTAAGCAGACTGGTGTTAAGCTTGCTTTTCTTAATTGCCCTTTGCAGGCCTCTTGGAAGTTTTCCACAGGGTCTGCAAACCACAGGCTGGAGACTATCGGTTCTGCTGAGCCTGAAATTTCTGTCTCTCCCCCATGTAAAGCCAGCTCAGTGCTTAGTGCGATGCTTGCTCCTCAGACAGCATAACTGGTTTATGGTAAATGGTGTAGATTATCTGCTCTGAAGGAAGAGGGGATTACTTTGAAAGGGAGAAATCACCCTCTGGAGAGAAATAGCACGATCTCCAAATGCTTTGGCTGCTAATAAAACTGCTGAAAAAGAAAGATGATGGCAGTGGCATCGAGTGTCAAGCCTTATGGCTTCTCTCTTAGCCTCGCCACTGAGTGAAGCACGCCCCTGGTGAGGATGCTGGGGCTTGTATTAGTTTCTCCATCTGTAAAATTGCTCTGCATGTGGGTGTGTGCCTCCCCTTCCTTGCCAGGTGCTGCAAGGCTGTACTGAATGTGTTCTGTAAATGCTTTAATGTTCTAGGATGAAAGCTGCTCTAGAGGCATAAAGTACTAATGTCTAACTATTAAACAGAAACCAATTGCTTGTTACTTCAGAGCTTCAGACATACCCTGTCCATCTGAAAAGGTACTTTGCAGGGGGAATAAACGGAATGAGCAGCAGCTTTACATCTTGTAGGTGCTGCAAATGCATAAACTTCATAACAAACATAGCTTTTTTCCCAAATCGCTTGCACTGCAGCCAAGATGAGCTAGGAGGAGAGGGAAGCTTTATTAGCACTGGTACACTGCTATGGGGCGTGAGGGAGACTGGATTGATCAGTCTGAAAGCTCGTTTGAGTACAGTTTAGTCGCCCAGCGTGAGCTGCTTGTATTTGTTTGTATTACACAGCGGTGAAAAATTCCAGTTGGAGAGCAAGTGCTGGCATGCTGTGCAAACAGGGAAGGGTCCCTGTCCCAAAGGAGAGATCAGGCAGCAGGTTAACGTGGATGATGACAAGAAGCCACAACTGTTCTGGTGGGATAGGTGGTAGATAGATAGCAAGGTGGTCTCAGATTTTTAAGCATCCTGATAGAGAGGCTAAAGGAGGACAAAACTGGAGTATGCCTATAAACCAAGCCTAGAAAATTGTAGCCTGACCAAAAATGTCCATTTGCATTGGAAAGAGTTTGCATTTTCAAACCTGCTTGGGCTGAACTGAGCAGAATTCAACATTTGTGCATCCCCTTTCATAGCTGAAGGGAGCTGCTAGAGGAAAGGGTGGCTGAGCTTATCCATCGCGCTGCCAGCACTGGGGGGGACACACGTGGGATTTGTTCTTTGCAAACAGGCGTAATGTGGAGGCAATACGACAAATTCTCCCTGGCTTTCTGTTTGTAACCATCTCCCTCATACAAAGCTGTCATCTTACACCTCTGCTTAGCCCTGGAGTAACATTATGCCTCTATTTACAACGTGCTGGAAATAGCCTTCAAAGTCTACTCACAGAAATTGAGGGAGGTGGAGATCTCAGAAGGCACTGACAGACATTAGGGGGGGACCTGAAAAAATGGGAAAAGGGAATATCTTTGCTGCTCCTGCTTTTCTGTGCTTCCCCAGATGATAGTGCCCTTCTGGCAGGGTAGCTTTTCTCCTCCCTCAGATGTTTGCTCTTCATCCCTTGCGCCCCCCAAAGTCTGACGCCTCCTCAGAGAAGAGTCAGACCGCTGCAGTGCTGGGTGTCATCAAACCTCTTCGCCTCGCGCCCCTGAAGCTACTGTCAGAGGGCAGCTCAGCTCCTCCTGAGCTTGTGGTCCCTGGGTGGTGAGGTGAAGATGATGATTCTTTGAGGAGAGCTGCTGTCTTGGTCCTGACTGCCAGGAGCACAGGGAGGGCGTTCAGCACCTGCTCTCCCTGCCTTGGAAAGGCCGAGTGGAGGGCTGGGGGCCTTTTTAGCTCTGGAAGCTGTAAAGCCCTGGAGCATCAGAAAGAGAGAGGGCAGTGTGCAGGCTCCTGCAGCACTGTGGGGAAGCTGCAGGCTAAGATAATGGGTGGGGTCTCCAGCTGGCTGCTTAACATTAAGGTAATGTGGCTGGGAGACTCCATGAGGATCAGAAGCCATAACTTCAAACCCACTGCTGTTTGCACTTCTAGCATATTGTGACCCCAGGAATACCCCTCAATACCTGCAGTGCCCTCCTGGCTTGTCATGCAGAGCAGGGCGCTCTCAGTAGGTTTCATATTTTGAAAATTAGTTCCGTATGACAGCAGCAATCACAAGCAGGGGGAGCATGGCACTGGGCTGCCGAAAGCACTCCAGCTGCTGGGTGGGGCCATGGTTTTTTCAGGGGTGCTGAGTATGTCCTCGGGGCTGAGCACACAGACAGGTCAACAGGCTGAGTTGTGGGGGGTGGCAGAGCAACTGGCTTGTGATGTAGCTGGATCCTCTCACCTGAGCTCCGGGACCGTTCCCACTGTTCATTGCATTGGCTTTCTGCTGCTGTTTTGGGTGAACTGGCTGGGTGTGCTCTGCAGCCGAAAGGAGAGTGCAACACTTTCCTATCTGGGATGCGTTTGGGGGAGCAGCAGTCTGTCCCCAGGTCTCTGCATCCTCCTCGCAGCTGGGGGACAGCTGGCTCTTCGGTGGGGAGGACAGCAGGAGCTCCTAGCTGGAGATGTGAAGTACGCACACCGGCTTCAGGCAACACAGCGGTAAATGATGCTCATTGGAAGCATTTCAGACCTGCAGCTGACTTCCCGTCTTCCTGCCCAATCCAGGTAACTGTGGTCTTTTGTGTGGATTTGCCAGGCTCTTGCCTGGGTACCTGTTATTAATTATCTGTGGGGGGAAAAGAACATCCTGACTCAATTTAGTGACGGGTGTTGAAATTTCAGCGCATGGGTTGGGGCTGGCTCACCACAGCCCACTGGTAGCTTTCAGTGATCTTCTAAAGCCTCTGCAAAAGCCTGTTGAGTCACCTGGGAGCATTGCAGTGGAAAGCTGATAAACAGCGGCGGTATGGAAATAGAGCTGAAGGGATTGGGGCTTTTAAACTGATGGCTAACTTGGACAAGGATTAGCTGTACTTAAACTGGTTATGTCTATCAGATTCAGTTATAGATGGTTCAGCTCCAGCGCAGAGAAAGCCTTTAAACTGTAGTCCCGTCCCTCAGCACCCAGGCGGTTCCTGCCGGGCTCTTGCACGCGCTAGGCTTCCCGGTGGTGTTGGAGGAGCCCGTCTTCTGAAACAAGGGCCCCAAACTTTGAGGAGCTGGAGCCTGGCTGGCTGCTTGCCGTGGTTCAAGCAGCCAGCATGTGCAGCAGCCCTGCCGTCACCTCTGCGCTGGTGCTGGTGACGGGGCTGTCGCTGCTGGCGCAGTTGTGGACTCGTTCGCTTACTTTTACCTGGGAGGCTGCCTTGTCTTTCCTCTCAGAAACCTGGGGAGCTGTCGGGAGGAAGTGTGCTTTGGGCAGCGTGGGGCTTGGACCGCCACGCATCCAGAGGCCACAGCACTTGCGTGCTCTCAAGAGCAGGCCGAGCAGCAATTGCAACAGAACGTGGGTGATGCTGGGGTTTCATACGTGCTCGCAGCAGCTCTGCGGGAGCAGCGTTTGCTTTGGGCTCCGGCCTTGGCCCGTAGCACACCGGTGGGGTTAACCGTACCCGACCAAGTCCCTGGCACGGCGCGGGCGGGTGTGGGGAACCGGCCTTTCCCTGCCGGTTGCTTTCCCAGGGAGCAGGGAGGGACGGGTCGGTGCCTGCCCCCTCGCCCGCCCCGGCTAACTCGGCTTCGGGCCCGCGCTTCTGCCCAGCGAGGGGAACGGCGAGGGGCGCAGGCCTGCTCGGCCGCCGCCTCTTCCCGGCGGCCCTTGCTGGGCTCGGCGCGGCGGGGGGAATTTAGTCCCGGGCTGGGAGGAGGGAGAGACGTTAAACAGGCTTTTCCCTAATGAGGTGTGACGCCAGCTGGAGAGGGGGAGAATCCTGCTTTTCTCCTTGCTCCCCAGCTAGAGGAGGAGGAGGAGATGCCTGTGTGTGTGTCCCCCTTCCTCTGCTGATTTGCTGCCTCTTCTGTTTCCTTTCTGTGCGTTTTGGCAAGGTTCAGATTTCTGCGCTCACAGCTCAGTGCTCAAAGAGAAAGGGGGAAAAACAAAAGGGCTGGAGGCGTGGGGGGGATGGTGGCGAGGAGGAAGCCCAGCCGCCCGCCGCTGGCCCTGGCCAGGCCGGAGGAGAGTGGGGATGGGTGCCCCAGGCAGGGTTTGCCCTGAGGACCAGGGGGGTTTGGTGGCCTCTTTCTCCTGGAGTCCCTCGGGTCGCTTCGGCCGCCTCTGCTCGGATGTGCCGCTCGAGCACCATGCTGCTTTTCTGGCTGTCCCTTGTTGGAGAGGAGGGCTGGAAAAACAAGGTTTGTTCCTCATCCTGCAAAATGTGGGCTGAAGCGTTAGGTGAAAACCAGAGGGGATCCCAACTCTTCATTTGCAGTCCTGAGATGTTAAGATTTGCGTCGCATGCTCCTGGTTGCTGGCGTTCCCACAGCACCCTGGGCATGTGGGAAAAGTCTAGGATTTAGGTGTTTTAGGCCAGAAAGCTGCAGAATCTAGTGGGACAGAAAATTGTGACATTCAGTTAAACAGCACCAATGGACCCAGCTCTGGGAAATTAAAGCGCCTTTTGCTGCTCTTACACTATCGCAAGCAGCATCAGAAAAAAGTAGACAAAAACTTTACAGGACAATGTCAGTATCTTTTTTCCAAGACAATCACAGTAATACTTGGACTGTGCCTTTGCCATGTAACCTGCTGGCACCAGGCGTGGCAGTCAGTAGGAGCCAGAGGACCAGAGCAGGCTACAAGCAGCACCTATGGCACTGGGGAGCATGGTGCAAGCGCCTGTCTACAAAGCTGACAGCCTCACGCCTGCTAATGACGGACCTTCATTAGCCCCATGCTATGTGTGTGCTGATTAATCCTGACTTGTGCCAGAGTCCCTTAACCCAGCATGGTGCCAGGACTCTGCACCCAGCCCTGCGTGGGTCTGCGTGCCCAGTGCCCCCGTTAGCCAGTGGCTGTGACATCCGTCTGTGGCCGGAGTGGATCCCCAAATTAGTGCTGCACTCACTGTGAAGGCAGGGGTGAGGAGCACCCGTCTGGGAGAGAGGAGGCAGCAGGAGAGGGGGGGAAACTCCCTGGCCAGGTGCTTTGGGGAATACTGGCAGGTCCCTGCCCAGGAGACAGCACCTTGCCAGTGCCCGAAAGATGTCCCCAGCTCCCAGGGTCACCCGTCGGCTCAGAAAATGTGAAGGTCACTCCTGGGCCTGGAGAACAATTGCTGCAGATAGGGGCTATCTGAGCTGGTTGTGACCACTGCTTAAGGAGTGTTAGTCAAACAGCAGGCTGAAAAGGCTCAGGGGGAGCAATTTAAATATTCCATCGTACAAAAGGCTGTCACATCTTAGCAGAGGCAGGCTGCTGACTGACAGCTTTAGTGCACAAGTGCACACGGATGAGGGAGAGGCTGAATGGGGGGAATATCCTGGAGATTTACTTTTGCCCCCACCTTTATTCTGGGTCCTAACATGTCATTTTTCACAAGCTGCAACTCTGCGGTGGTAACATACCTGGGATGGTTCAGCAGGTTTTTTTTTCCTTCTCAGGTGTATTTTCTTCAATGGTAGATGTCCACTAAAGTAAACTGCAAATAAAATAACACCTCCTTTGGAGGTACTAGCCGCTTACCAAGTGAATCCAGTTGATAATTGCTATTTATATAGCATGATTACCATTTATACAACAATACTATCGCTGTCTCCAAGGGATGGTAAGCAGCAACTGCAGTTTTTATGTTAAATTCTCATTAAGCAGGATAGTTGTCTAGAGGACAGAACTGGCTCTGTCCAGCTATGCTTTTTTATTGCTAGTGTCAAAATTCTGTGGCACTGGAGCACAACTAGACTTATTTTACACAGCACATAAGCTAAACTGAACTGTGATATCTAAAACTGTTACATGTACAGATGCATGAAAGTTTTGGAGTTAAAACTGAAACCAATCAGAAATCCACACTTGAAAAGCAAGTTCCCTGAGGTTCAAAGCAATCTCTTCACTAGGACTGCAAACTTCACCCACTCCTGTGGCTTATGGAGTTTTTTCATGAGAAGGCATCTTTTTAAATATATATACTTTACTATCCCAGAGATTCTTGGGTCTTTACCTAGCTCTGTGGCAGGGACGCTATGTCTCAAGCTTTGGCTGCCCACCATCGTTTCCTTGCCTCGAGTTTCCATGTATAATAGCTGCGTTTAATACATTCTTTTTGGGGCAGGTGTCAGGCTTCCACTCATGAAGCACTCTGGATGTTGCACAAGCGGTAAATAAGAGCAGTGTTGATAATGAAAATATGCCATTAATACATTTCCAACAAAAAACTACAAGCGATGTTTAATCTGCAATCTCTTATAAATAATTTTATTACTGCAGTTACTGCAGTCTAATAAAAAAGCACTTTCTCTTTTTTATTGGGTAAGTGCCAAGACGTTTATCGTTTATTTTGTAGCCATTAGCTCAGCCATTTGTGTAACAATCTGTTGAGTAACATTCAAGTAGGAATTTGTATTCAATCCATTATTTACTCTGAAACCCAAAAGGAATAGCTTCTTATGCCTATGTTATTTATCCATATTAAATCTTAAGTGCTGTATACTGCTGATGATAAGTCTTATAGCAAGTAGATTTTTCTTACTGTGAGTGATTTTCTGGCATATAAATAAAACGGCAGTTCATCTAGTAATATTTTAAAAACAAAGCTTGAAATTGCTAGCTGAAAAACAGATATTTCTCACAACGTGTGAAATTCGTAATAACTGCATTTCAGAAGTTTATCCTTTCTGGATCAGTTCCTCCATCACACCTTTACATGAACTCCATCGTGCTGAAAGAAGCCGTGGTACTCTCCACCCCTCCATCAAGCGTTGAGGTTTGGGGTCATGAGGTCTGACATTCCTCCATCCTTTCTTTCTTTCTTACTGCAGGGGAAAATAACAAAAAACAAAGATAAATAAGTTAAAGAACCAAATGCCTGCTTTTCTTTGAGGCATTTGCTTGCTAGCTTTCAGTCATTTCTGGCTATTCATCTGAAACTGCTACTTCTCTGTGTAAGTAAATGAACTCACTCACCTTAGCGAACAGAAAGCAAAGCAGGAGAATGAAAGTGTTGATTCCTGTCCATCAGCTGAACATGGCAGAAAGTGTGAGTTTCTTATTAGGCTGTGGTATCTCAGCCTCACTGAACCCTATTTTCCTGTTTCCAGACAAAAGCATTAGTCTTCTGGCTGGAGAGTGACATTCAGTAAAAGCCTTTCAAGGTCTTCCCATAAACTCTTGCAATGAAGAGGTAGTCATAGCAGTATTTTTAATGATGGGGAAGGTCAGCTTGAGGCTGCGTGAGTCTTTTTGGTCCTGATCAGCCAGCAGTAAATTTTAAGGAATTAGTTTGATGGTTGGATTTTTTTTTCCTCTCTTCTGCTCATTAGGAACTGGAAGCTGCTCTTCACAGGGATGATGTGGAGTTTATCAGTGACCTGATCGCCTGCCTTCTTCAAGGTTGCTATCAGCGCAGAGACATCACGTGAGTAACATTGCTCTATGGCTTAAGCGCTTTGCGAGGGGAGCTAATTAATGTGGTCGCGAGGATGTTTCGTGACTTTAGAATGGTGAAGTGGCAGTGATGGGCAGCCGCCAGCAATCAGGCCAGATGCTTCACTGAGTGGAACAGAATTCCAGCTCTTTTTGGGTTGAGTTGCAGGTTTTTCATTTTACAGACTAGTTGTTAAGCAAATTTCTTTGTTCAGATCCCATGGAAATTTGTTTGGTGCTCTGCTGCAGCACTGGAGCATACAGTGAACATTCATATCTGCTGTTGTGCTCTGCACTCCATTTGGTCAATTTAGTGATATCACAGTAAGTCTTTAAATCATCACGTATATTTTTAACATTTTGTATGTATTGTATAGAATAAAGCTTGCTGTTCTGCAGCCACCTCACTGACGTGGAAGATCCCATTGCTTTACAGAGGGACAATTGTAATTATTTTCTTGGAAAGAAGAGGAGCATTGGAATCGGTTCAGTTGCAGGATGTCGGAAAGTCATTGAACGTGTTCTCCTGATGTTTCAGCGTCTAGAGACACTTTGTTAGTGTCCACCAAAGTAGCCTCCCAACCTGAGACATCTGTAGAACATCATTCTTTGGAGGATCACCACTCAAGCAGTGAAACATGCTCCCAGTGATAACAAAGGCATGTTGCATTGTGTTTTATTTGTTCTTCTGTGAATCATCTTAATAGTAAAGTGTAACTGTGGTGATGGAGACAGCTTGGCAACATTTGCAGTTGCTTAGAAGAGGTGTTAAGCAATCCTGCTCCCCAAGATTCCCCTCTTGTGCAGATGCTTAGACTGGTACATTGGCATAACCATAGGGGCTTGCATTGAAAGCTGCATTTCTAAGTAAATGATGATGGTCAATGAAATTTATATAGTTTATTTTTTTGTATATATCTGCCACTTTGTTAGGTTCTGTCTCACTTCTAGGTTGATATTCAGTGTAAGTGGGTACTGGGACCCAAACCAGGCAGCTGCACTGGATTTACTGTCTTTGAATGAAACTGATGTGATGAGAAGCCTGGTTGTAAAGGGACTGCAATTGTATATACCTTCTTCATCAAAATAACCACAGAGCAATATAATCTTGCTTAGAAACATGCAGCAAGTTCATTTCTTCATACCAGAAACACCGGAAAGTAATGGCTTAAGTGTTTTGCCCATCTTAACCAACTCACTGTTGTAGAAGCAGTGGAAGATTTGTCTTTGCTAAATTTCATGAATTCAACATTGTGAGGTTCTCCTAAACTCTTCAGATCTAAGAGCGTCTGCTTAGCAATTGCACTATTTAATTGCCTCCCCTTTCTCAGCTGTTTTAACTAACAAAATTCAGGAATGGATCTTGGATGAGTCGTTGGGCATTGGCAAGTTGTCTGTCTGGGGAAGTTACACATGTACACATGCATATACACTCATGCACAGTTACGTGACGCACCTGGCAGCTCAACAATGTGTAGTTATTCAGTATTGCATGTTGGTCCCACTTTGTGCCTGTGCAAATACACCTTTAGTTAACTCTGGGATGCAGAATCTTCAAGGAGGTAGTGTCATCGCAGAAGGAAGAGCTGGTAACCCAGCCGTGGCTTTGTGCAGCCTAGTCAGGGTGCATGTGCGGCATAGGCAGGTACCTGCGTAGTGGTGCATCTGTCCGTGTATGAGAGGTGCCTTAGGAAACGGAGGAGCGCGAAGTCACGTAGTGAAGTTGTGAGAACTTACACCTTGCCTGAACGGTTGTGCTAGGGAAAGTGTGAGGTGCCTGAAGGAGAAACCAGCTGCACTTCTCTACAGCACTTCCTGTAGAAGGGGTACCTTGGGTGTACCTTGTAGGTAGGGGAATAACTAGAAAAGTAATTTCTGCAGAGGAGATGGGGAAAAGAGCACAACAGGATCAGCACTGTGGAAACGGCTGAAGGAATGTGGCAGGAAAACTGCCTGGAGCCACTGAGAAGTTAGGGAGGTGGGCTCTGAAGCACTGCAGAGGAAGCAATGGAGGAGGCTACCTGGAAAGAGGGACAGGTGCTGTATGCTGAGGGATGTCATGAAGGAAGAAGCATTAAGATATAGTCTAAATATGGAAACTTATAGATAAAGGAGAGTAAAAATTATGGCTTGGATACACTTCCCATCTTGCCCCACTGTTTGTTTCACCCATACAAATCAGGCATGGAATATTTATCCAAAATGAATGTGTGTATTTACAGCCTAATTTCTTCTTGTTCCTTACACATTTATCTCCACAAACTTTGTTCCCTCTAGCCCAAATTCAAGAGGCATAGGCCTTGGCTGATGCACAGCTTCCCTACTGTACCTAGTTTGTCCGCAGTGAATGGTAAGGAGTTGAGCCTCTAATTGGTTTTTAGAGTGCTCAGTGCACAAAGACATGTAAACGTAACAGGCAGAATTTGTGTGGAGTTTGGATTTGGCTTTTCACAATGGGCCAGGACTCCATATTTTTCTGTTGCAGACAGACAGTAGGTTATCTGTCTCGGCTGTGAAAAGTCAGCAACTTCACACACCATCACAGTGGTGTTATGGCAGCGGTTTCTCCAGCCTTTTGTGCTCCCCATCCTCGTGCCGAGGCTGTGAGCGGTTAATCTTTATGCTGTAAACTTTGCTCCCTGTTGCACCTTAGAGAGGGAGGTAGGAGCTTGTTGTCTTTGTTCTTGGGCTGGTGCACAGTGGCTCAAGCACAAGATGCTTCATATAACCTCATGTAAAACATAGTTTACCTACCTCTCCAAGGGGTTTTGAGGTTTAATTATCGCGACTTACCTGTTTGATGACCAAAATGTTATCTGCCTATGTTTTCTCACAGTCTCTCTGGGAGCAGCTTGTAGTTCTTGTCACATCTGTTTTGACGGCATGCAGAACTTGCGGCGGAGCTGGGCTGCCTGGCTTTAATCATGCATCGTAGAGGGGTATAAAACTGTCACATACCTTTCCTAATTATAATGTGCTCTTAAGTAATTCTTGAAGTGCAACCTAGCTGAGAGCCCTTCTAATGCACAATTTAACATACTCTAGTTTGATTTGCTTTTTATTCTTTGGAAAAAAAGAGATTAATACTTTTGTAAGCTTCTGTGACTCTTGGTTTTGAAGTAGAGCAACTTTACTTTGGTTTTGATATCCTTTGTGACAGATTTTTTTTAAAAAAAAAAAGAATCACATACGAGACAGAGACATTTTTTGCCCTGCTTGATGGTTAAGGAGTGTTGAATGTCTGTTAACTTAAGACTTTCTTTGAGTTATGGATATCTGTGTTTAACTACAGACAATAGTTAGTGGGATGACACATGATCTTCTCCAAATTCTTATTTATCAGAACCTGTCATAGCTGTTAGGAACAGTCTTCATTGACCTGGTTCTTGCCATGTTAATCACTGTAGAAGTACAGAACCAAAGAGACAGTAGTCTGCATTTCTGGCTTCTAGCATCTTTTGCGTTGACTCTGTAGCTGTCCTTGCCTGGCCCAGGTGGTTTGAGCTCTCGACCAGAACAGTTTCCCTGTTGCTCTCCTCTTTTTGCTCTGACCCAAAATAGTTTTGTGCCATGATCTGCAGCTTTTCTGGTTTTATAAATGCTCTCCATAGTATTCGTATACCGTCTATACCATCTAACTACTAACGATGCAGTAACTAATATCCTTGAACCTTTATGTTAGATCTCTTGGCTCAGTTTTATGTTGTAGACATGGTTTGATTTGATGCCAGTGTGTTACCCATACATTTTTCCTGCCTTTAGCTTTTCTGCACAGGCCTTGAAGAGTCTATGTTTTCTCTAATTGTTTCAAAATGCAACTGTCTGGGAAGTGGGAAGTGACAAGGGAGAAAACTCTTAACAGAAGTTGGAGTTTATAAAACATAAATAAATAAAAATTGAGCAGTTTGAAAAAATACTAGTGCTTGCCTCAGATTCTCTCTGATATAGATTGGGCAGCTGCATAGTCCCTAGGGGCTGCCACTTTAATTCCAGCAGGAAATGGGACTTGATGACTTGTATCAAGGCAGGAAGATCAGAGCTTCAGCTAACAGCAGCAGCCACAGCAGGAGCATTCTGCAGCTGTTTTTAAGTAAGAAGTGATGGTGTGACATGGATGTGTACACTCAACTAAAATAATCCAGAAAAGCTCTCACTGTTCAGCATTTCTTTGGGTGAAACTCATTCTTCACTGCTCTGTTACTGCATTTTTGCTGTTTTTCTAACGTGATAGCATAAAAAGTTTCAATGACTTTATCATATTTCTCATTGGGGGAGACATTTTGAGTGCTGCTGTTGTCTCTGGAAAAACATTTTAATTGCTTTTTGTTATAACATGTTTTATTTTTTATTCTTCCAACATGGATAAAGGTGCCAGAAAGTGAGGAGGAACAAAAACAATGTCTATGCTCTTGCCTGTGCTCCATGAGATTTTAATTTTTTTCATATACCTCAGGACGTTGGTCCATCACCGTAGCTGAAAACTATCTAATTGACTTCTGTGGCACCACAGGCAGAATTTACTTCCTTAGGAACATCAGTTATCTTTTTTCTTGTTGTTTCTTCCCTTAATGCATTGCAGTTTCTTTTTTCCCAAGTGGATCATCTGTTTTGCGCCCACCTTAAGTTCTTTCTGGATCTGTAACTAACCTTGGAGTCTTTGGCTTGTAGCTTGTACCTGGTTTGTTCTAATATGGATAGTGAGAGGATATTCCTTAACCCTCTTCCCTCCCCTGCAATTGTCTTAGTTATTTATTTCATATCCTTAGTGGTGACATTGAGAAATACTACCAGTATGTAATTTGAAGAGCTATATTCCCTACTTGTTGAATTGCCAATCAAGAATGCTGCCTCTATTCTGCTTATTTTCTAATGCTTGTTCTATAATGACTTGAGCTTTCATCAGAAAGAGAGAAGGGATAACCTGAAATTTTCTAACCCATCGGGGCAGAATGCCCGTTTCTGAGGACTGCATTTAATAGCTCTGAGTATTTTGCTTCTTCCTTCTGCTTTGTCGCTTTTGTCCATCCCTGTTCTTTATTCTGTGTGGACTATGTCTTTACACACTACTCTGGGGGTTACCCGAGGTGTCATGTTTTGATAAAAGTGACCTGGGTATAACTCTTTAACATCTTGAAATTGCCCATCTGCATGTGACTACGTGAGCTGCATCCTTTAAGAACCGCGGTATGTTGGCCTAGTCTGGGGGATACAGCAGCAGCTCGACTCAGTTAGCTGGCAAACCAGTGCCAGGTTTTCAATCTCATGGATACTGCGGTGAACAAGGGTGTGGGAAGAGCTAAGCCAAGGTACTAAGACAGTCTGAATGAATTCAGTACTTCAGTCCATGCCATAACATCTGGGGCAGCTAGTCTAAGCCCAGTTGCAGCAGACCTGAGGACCACTGCCTTTTGGAAAGAGTTTTAATAGCTGGCTCTTGCGATTGTGCCAGTGACCTTGATTATAACAACTGTTTCAATGGCCCAGCCACAAAGCACCTCACTTAATGCAGCATCATATTCATGAATGCCAGGTGAATATCAACAAGATCAGCATTATTTACAGTCTGACTTTTAACAAGTGCTGCCATGCATGCATCATGGAGATTGGTAGATGGCCTCTGGAATCGACCCAGTATCTTCGGCACAGGAGATATCGTGAGGGCGCAAGGGAGATGAAGTGGCTACATTGCTCATCTTGAATCTAATATTAATATTTATTATAATAATAGGCAAGCCATGCAAGGTGAGCCTTTTAAAGGGTAAAAAGTGAAAATGAGGCAGCTGGCAGATATTGGGAAAGGAAGGATGAGATTACAGCAGTGAAATAACATGGTCATTCAAAGATTAACGAGAAACACAGTGGAATAAAATCATACAGTTCAAGTATAAATAAAACTAAGTAAATGTCTTTGATTCTCAGTTGAATAAGATGAATCTTTAAAGAAGAATTTGAAGAAAATTCGGTAGCATGTTCTGGAAGTGCTGTTCCATAGATATGGTGGAAAATAAGGAAAGAAAATGGTCGACGAAAGAGCGTGAAAGCTGTGCTGTTATTGTCAGGGCAGCTGGATGTGAGACAAATAGATTGGACAGCTGGGGAGAGAGAGATATGCAAAACGTTAACAGGGAGGAATAGGCGGCTAAACTTCACAGGATGAATAGAGAACAGTCAGTGAAAGGTCTTGGAGACTGCGATGTCATCATGCCAGTGTCAGTTTGAAAAATGAAATGGACACCTGTATTTTTAAGTTATTGATGCTGCAGACCAGCTACTCCAGAGAGGAGGAAGAAAGCAATGATGAAGAAAGAAATTGAGAAGGCAAGTGAAAACACCTTCTCCTTTGAAGGAAGAAGACAAAGAGTGAGGGAGAGAGAGGGACAAGATGTGGAAGTGCTCTCCCCATGAAACCTTTGCCCTCACTTTTGAAACTTGTATTTGAAGATAGTGATGCTCCAAACCACTTGTGAAAGATTTTTGCTCCAGTATGCTTGCAGGCCACCTCCCAGCACCTCAGTGAGGTTCAGAAACCAATTTTCAGCCCAAGGGTGAATGTTGGAGAAATTCTGAAATTATTTTCTTGGAGCCTTTTAGTCCCAGGCTAGCTTGATGAAGAGCTGGAGTGACTGCTGGCCAGCTACTAAGCTGATTTGGTGTTGTCATGTCAGTCTCTGTTCTAAGTCACCTATACTTTTAAGTTATATCTTATCTTACCTTCCTTTCTTCCTCAGGTATGTTTTACCTCAGAAGAGACTCTCTTCTCCCACATAACGCATATTTTGCTATGGGCAGCAAGGCACATAAGGGCTTGTTTCATACAGATTTGTGCCATAATACATGCATGTGTCCTACTTCCTCGTCGTCATCAAGACAATAACTCTTGCTTCTTGCCCACAGTGCTCAACATCACTGTATGACCCTAAGGTTCTCTCTGCAGCCCCTGAACAATTGGAAGAGCTTATGGCCCAGCAATATTGTTGTGTTTCCTTATGGCTATGAATTGGGAGCATGCTTTCTGTTGATGGGCACTAGGAATGAACAATGCAGCATTAAGCTGGCTTCACTTGTTCTACAAGGACCAAGGAATGAATAGTAAGTAATGATCTTCTTCCAGTCTGAATGGAGGGCACAATGAGCCTTGTTTTTAGTTGCCTTTCAGAATATAGGAGATGTATTTGGGTCTTTCATAGCTTAATTGGCTCCAACTCCCAAGGGCTTGATCTGCTTGTCTTCAGAAAGAGCTTTACCATCAAAGAACAGTAGTAGAAAGAAAGAAGCATGTGGATGAAAATTGGCATGCATGGATTGAACCCTGGTTAGATGCACATGAAGGTAATTGGTGGGAGAAGTGAAATGCCATCACAGACCAACCAAAGCCCTTGCTGTCTTACCAAGTCAGTTCACAAGGTGAAAGTTGGGCTCTAGGTACTTTCCTTTATTCTGGACCATCCAGAAGGCTGTATTCAACCCTCCTGAGACAGAGGCTGCTAAGGGCTTATCTTCATTTCATCACGTCCGAAGTGACTTCTTGTTGGGCATACACTGTGTGGTTGGCTGTCTTTAAAATAAGACACAAAACATGGGGGAAAATACTCCATGCCTTAAGAATCAAAGCGTGTGCATGGAGGCAGCAGGTGGCAAGTGCAGACATTGGAGCCACGATTCTCACACTTCATTGTGTCTGTGTGGCCATCGAGATCCCTCCCTTAAGGACTGCACTCTTCCCCTTGACTGCCAGTGCTCCTGATGGCCACACAAGTCAGCCGTAGAATTACTTGAGGTTTGGGCAATGTCTTCATTCAGAAAACTCGTTCTAGTTAGAAGTGGAGGACAAGAGGCAGGCCTGTACGTGCCTTGTGATGGTCTTGTACTCCAGCGGTCTCTTCTGTCTTTCTGACTCTGGAGGAGAAACTTCACTCTGGAGCTTTGATCAGTCTAGTTCGATTTTTTTATTTACTTTTTTCTTCTTCTCCTCCGATGTAGTGGTCTCATTCAGGGTCTGTTAGTGTCAGCTGTCCTCTTTTCAAGGTCAGATCAGCATGCACTGGCTATACACCCAGCATGCACGAACCAAAGTCTCCCTTCGCAGAACCTTTCAAAGTCGTAGTTGGCAGCCTGCGTCTTACCAGCCCTCTCACCTCACACCAGTGGTACCCAAGTCCCCCCTCACTGATTGACAGAGTTGGCTTCCCTCAGGGTACTTGTTTCTCTCTTGAACACCCAAATCCTTCTCTCCCCCTTTTTATTATATCTAACCTGTAACCAGTTCTTGGGTTAGTTCATAAATAGTTCTAACACTGGTTCTTTTTTTCCTTTTTGATCCTTCAAGAGATTGTCTTTTTTATTCAAAGCTGAAGGTACTTGACACAGACGCAATGCAGAAGCCCCCAGGCTTCAGACGCTGTCCTGGCTGTGGGATCATTATGCCTATAAGTGATTTCCATCCTCCGTGCCTGATAAGCCTTGGGGAAGAACTGGGCAGAGAAGAATGCAGCACTCTGAATTCCTGAGGGGGTGCAGGGAGGCATCCATCCATGCTGAGACTGGAGGAGCAGCTCTCACCTGCTGATCAGGGGCTTTCAGGATCATCATTTCACCCCACCTAGGGACCCTCCTGCCTTTGTCTGACTTCCTTTACAAGGCTGACAAAAATCTGACCCCCTCTCTGGGGGGCTGGGGGAAGGTACCTCCCGTTGCTAAGTTGTGCTCAGAAGCGTCCATGTCAAGTGGTTTTGTTTTGAGGCCGAGAAATTGCTCCTCAAGCACAAAAACTGACTTGGGGAACTGCTGTGTCTCATATTTGTTACGTTGGGAGTATATGCTCTGCAGAGCACCTAGGTTCTTTGCTTTTCTGTTGCATGCAAAAAATGACATAATTTACTTCTACCATTAAGTCTGTCAGTGTCATCAAGCCTGCTGCCTGCTGATGTGCCTGTAAAGTCTCCAGTTTGTCATCAATATTCCTTAATCTTCTCTTGGTGATCCTGCGCTTCACCAGGAGACCAGCTGTGCCCTGCGGATCAGTGCATTCTTCCTTCAGCTGGCTCTCCTACTCTGCACCTCTGTCTTGTGTACCAGTATTACCGACCTTAGTACAGATCCTCGTGACATCTCATCACCATTTTCTTCCTGTCCTTTGGTACCAGCCTACACTCCAGTGCCTTCAGTACACACCCCGATGTTGGCTTTGAGACTCAGGACCTTTCTTCTGCCTCCTGCCATTCTGCCCTTGTCAGTGGCGGTGTCTCTCATTTTCTGATTTTGAGCCTGACAGAAAACTGCACTTCAGGGTCTCGGGAGATTCTTGCAACTTGATCTGAGCATACTGTCAGGGAAAAAATCCATGTTTCCAGTCTAGCTGCAGTGATAGATCTCTTTAGGCTCCGACTCTGCTCAGCCCTCTGACCCTATTCATTAGTATGCTAGGGAATTAATTGCTTAATGAAAGCCATTTTCCCTGGCTTTTCCTCAGCCAAGACCAGTGTCATCACAGGGCAAGAGGTGACATACACTTAGGCATCTCCCTTGTATTCTCCCACAGTATCACATGCCAGCTTGATGCCCAACTTTCTTCAGGCATGATAGACATTTTCAGTTCCATCGTGGATTTATCATAGGCACTTGGGGTGAGATAACTTCTTTCCTTAGTCCTTTCCACCTCTGACATAACATGTGATGGCATCAGCACTGGTACCACCCTGTTCAAGTACAGGCTCTGCCTCTCTTTCTGAGTGAAGCTTCAGCAACTGATACTGCCTCTTTCTTGGTTCTCTCGACTCAAAAGATTGATTCCACAAGGCAGGAAAAGAACGGCTGAACAGTGCTGGGGATATGCATCTTGTCTCCTCTGTGATTGATGGACTGTCCAGTGCAACCCCTGAAAAGGAAACAGAAGCCACTTATTGCCTGATGGACACTCAAGTCTTCCTATTCACACAGGCAGGATATCTGACAGACGGTCTTACCCAGGAGTTTTCTGGAGGTTCCTATATATTTCCAGATGCACAGTATTTTACAATTTCAGCCTTATTTCAAGGAACTAAGGTCTCTATCTTTAGGCAAGAAGAGAAAAAGTAGCTGCAATGTCATCTGCTGTCCTCCATGTTGGGGCTGTGGTGCATGTTTCAACATGATGGTAGGTAGGAAAATGCATGTGAGTGGCTGATTGCAGAGCTGGTTTCCTCTTGGTGTTTAAACATCCCCTTGCTGCTCTCATGGGTTGTACATGACACTGAAGGCAACTGTTTTGTTATTGTACCCTTCAATTGTTTCAGGGTAGTTCCTTAAAGGTAAAATTGAAAAGTACAGTGGCATTAGTATGTTGGCAAAGCTGGGCAGGTGTGTTTAAACACACCTTTGGTGTGAACATGGTCATCCTGAGTCAAACCTTATGATGCCCATGGAAAATAGCATAATCACATTTAATTAATTGTATTTATGCAGTTACAATTAAGGAAATAGACAATTTTTAAACTGTCTCAGATCCTCTCTTCTTTGTTCAAGGTAAATAATCCTGTTAATCTCTTGCTACCTTAATTCCTGTTTTCACAAATGTGTATAGCAATACTGCTTGCTCACCACAGTGATGTTTCAAGATCTTTCAGCAGAATTACTCTTCCCCGTTTTAATCCAGTTATCCAACCCATTGATTTGCCATTATCAGTTTTCACTCAAATTGCAGCTTCAGTAGTGGGGGAGGGGATTCCTGCTTCTCTGTCCACACCACTACCCCAAAACCCTCCATACATTGAGAGCACAAGTCTTCACTTCATGGAGACTGTGCAGAGACTCACGGAGTTAGAAGGAAGGGTTGAGCTAGCTTTGAAAGACAAACAGGTAGGCATCATGTTTTAAGTTTTGTTTTAATTCTGCCAATATTCTCTGAATCTGGGCAGTGTATGCATCCTCTTGCTCATCGCATTTTCCCCAAGGACTTTCTCTTCCTTTGGTACCATAGACCTTCAGCTGTTGTTTGGGATGTTTCTGACTGAATCACAGAATCACAGATGGTAGGGGTTGGAAGGGACCTCTGTGGGCCATCCAGTCCAACCCTCCTGCCGAAGCAGGGTCACCCAGAGCAGGCTGCACAGGACCTTGTCCAGGCAGGTCTTGAATATCTGCAGAGAAGGAGACTCCACAACCTCCCTGGGCAGCCTGTTCCAGTGCTCCGCCACCCTCAGAGGGAAGAAATTCTTCCTCATGTTCAGATGGAACTTCCTGTGCTTCAGTTTGTGCCCGTTGCCCCTTGTCCTGTCGCTGGGCACCACTAAAAAGAGCTTGGCCCCATCTTCCTGACACCCACCCTTCAGGTATTTGTAAGTATATATTAGGTCACCTCGCAGCCTTCTCTTCTTCAGGCTGAACAAGCCCAGCTCCCTCAGCCTCTCCTCGTAGGACAGATGCTCCAGTCCCCTCACCATCCTCGTAGCCCTGCGCTGGACTCTTTCCAGTAGCTCTTCATCTTTCTTGAACTGGGGAGCCCAGAACTGGACAGAGTACTCCAGAGGAGGCCTCACTAGGGCAGTGTAGAGGGGAAGGAGAACCTCCCTC
>Ga0065711_1027718_pt1 | contig 46506 bp, 60 predicted proteins | sample Hoacrofraction12_FD_59098 | JGI IMG/M metagenome (GOLD analysis project Ga0065711, IMG submission 59098) | Hoatzin crop microbial communities from Cojedes, Venezuela - Epithelial fraction 12 v2 (version 2) | ecosystem: Host-associated > Birds > Digestive system > Esophagus > Crop | place... | reverse complement strand
GGGCGGGGCGGCACAGGGGGTCGTGCTGCCCCTGTCCCGTCCTGCTTGGGGGAACAAGTTGGGACAGGGTCGTGGGTGGGGAGAGGGAAGGGGTCGGGCCACACCTCTCTGATGGGCAAGGTGGGATGGGAACACGTGACTACCCCCCACCGGCGTGAGAACCAGGGTGCTGGGCTACTGGTGTCCCTGCCTGCGTGGGGCACAGGGCACTGGGGGAGGTGGGGGTACCCATCCCCGTCTGCATGGGGGACAAAGGGGCCAGGGGCACCGGTGTCCCTGCCTGCGTGGGGCACAGGGTGCTGGGGGAGGTGGGGGTACCCATCCCTGTCTGCATGGGGGACCAAGGGGCCAGGGACACCGGTGTCCCTGCCCGCCCGAGGGACAGGGTACTGGGGGAGGTGGGGGTACCCATCCCTGTCTGCATGGGGGACAAAGGGGCCAGGGGCTCCGGTGTCCCCGCCTGTCTGGAGCACAGGGCACTGGGTAAGGTGGGGGTACCCGTCCCCATCAGCATGGGGGACCAAGGGGCCAGGGGCTCCGGTGTCCCCGCCTGCCTGGAGCACAGGGCACTGGGTAAGGTGGGGGTACCTGTCCCCATCAGCATGGGGGACCAAGGGGCCAGGGGCTCCGGTGTCCCCACCTGCCTGGGGCACACACTTGTGACAGCAGGAGGTTGAGACCACCCGTGTCCCTGCCTGCATGGAGGGCTGGGGTGGGGGGGGTCTGGGTCCTGTGTTGAGGACTAAGCAGAGGAAGTTCTGTCCGAACATGAGGAAGAACTTTTTCACTCTGAGGGTGACGGAGCCCTGGCCCAGGCTGCCGAGGGAGGTTGTGGAGTGTCCGTCTCTGGAGATATTCCAGACCCACCTGGACGTGGTCCTGTGCCACCTGCTCTGGGTGACCCTGCTTCGGCAGGGGGCTGGACTGGGTGACCCACAGAGGTCCCTTCCAACCCTGAACGTTCTGTGATTCTGTGACAGGGTCTCCTTGCCTGCAGGGAGCGATGGAGCCACGCACAAACCTGCCTGTGAGGTAGCAGGGCCGCAGGACAGGGTGGATTGGGACATGTCAGGGTCAGGGCTGGGACATGCCCCTGCCTGCTTGGGCACAGGATGCCACGGGGAAAGCAGGGACCCTTTCTGTCCCACCATGGGAGTGGGTCCCTGCTGTGCGTTGTGCTGGCACTGAGGCATCTGGCCCCAGGGGTGTCCTCGGGTGGGAAGGCTGGAGACACTGCTGGTCCCAGTGCGCATGCTGTCTATAGCATGTGCACAGGTCTGGGATTTTCTGGATGACATCCAAGGCTGGGGAGATGCAAGCCTGTTCTGAGACCCCAGGCCTGGATGGTTGACGGGGAAAGGTGGCAGCCCCCCACTCTGTCCCACCAGCACTGGGAAGAGCTAGAAGGAAGCTGTGACTAGCAAGGACCATAGGGATCAGGCTCCAGGCTTCTTGAATGCCTTGAAACTGCTGTCCTCTACCTGTATGGTCACACTAAGTTCTGCAGTGGGGCTGCTGCTCCCTCAGTATGCTGATGTGTCCCACAGTCCCAGCTGACATGTGGCTCTGGGGAGAGCTCAGGAGACATTTGGAGGCTGAAGCCCTAACTTTAGGGAAGCCAAATCTGCTGAGATCAGGTGGAGCGGGAGATCCTTGCTCTGGGGGAAGCCATGTGTTTGCACAGTTTTTGGAGGGGTGTGAAACTCCAGGTCTCGATAGGGCCCAGGGATCCTCTCTGATGGGAGAAGAAAAGGCTGGGGAAGCAGGTACTTGATTTCATTAGGTGCAGAGGGAGGGAAAGACTTTCCAAAGGGCACATGGAATCTGTGGAAAAGCAGAGACTGGAGGGCTCATCAAACCTTACAAAATTCCTGGAAAGCTTGACAAATCTGTGGAACTAATCTAAGCTTGCGAAGCTTTCCCTCAGCAAGCTGCACCATGGGCTTCCAAGGTCAGCCTTGTTTCATTATGTCAAGGAAACCCCTGGGTGGTTTGTGAGATTTGGGAGGCAGGTGTGAGAGCATCGGGCTCCTTCTGGAGAAGCCTGGCAACTCAACACATGGAAAGCACACTGGGGATCATGAAGCTGGAGCTCTCAGCCGAAGCATGGGAAAGGAGCTTGTAGGACAGCTGAATGCCGCTCATGATCTGCCCATATTCCTTGGGCATGAGGCCTCTAGCCCAGATGTGCATATTGCTCTTCTTGAGTGCATCCTGTAAGGACTGCTGTGACTCAGCCTTGCCTGTGAGGAGGTTCCCAGCAAGAGCTGGAGAAGGTTTGATAGGCAGGGGAGACATGGTTTCCATGTCTCCTCATGCCTTTACAGACCAAGTTCTGCCAGGGAGAGCAGCTCCTGGGAAGGAAAATGGTTGTTGAAGTTTGGTTAGGAGAGACAAACTGTTGATGAGCCGAGTAACTTGTAGGAAGACATAAAGGCAGCATAGAGGCATGGAAGAAAAGTTCTGTGTTGGTGGGAAAGGCCCTCAGAAGTCTGTGGTTCAACCTACTGCTTGGAGCAAGGCCACCACTGTCGCTGTATCAGGTTGGCCATAGTCGAGGCTGGAAAGCCTCCAGAGATTCCCCCCCTCCCCCAGTTTTGGCAGTAAGTTGGTTTTCAGTGCTGGGCCACGGGGTGATGAAAAGTGCGTAAGAACTGTCATGTCATCTCATGGCTTGGGTTAAGAGCAATTCCCGTATCTGAGGAAAATGGAGGTTTGCTCAGTGGCAGAAGGAATTTTGAAACACATTTTATGCTGGAGCCCTGCAAGAAGACCCAAGAGGAAGGGGAAGACATGGTACGCTGTGACTATGGAGAGAGCTCCTCCTCTGGAGGAGCAACAGAGCGCAGTCAGTGTCACCACATGGGACTCTCCTGCCAGAAAGCTCTCTCCATTGAAACAGCCTGTTCCCTGATGAAACCAATGTAGAGGGTTGCATGGCTGGAGATCTCCTGGGCAACCTGCAGCAGCTGTGGTTTGCTTGTGCACAGAAATGCACAATTTCCAGTAAATCAGAAATAAAACCCAGAGCTGCTGGCAACGTGTAAGCCTTTCTGAAAATATCATTTCTTTAAGTTTTGATTAAAACAACGAAAAAGAAACTAAAAGCATCACTTGGGCTTGCAACAGAGCAATGTGGGAAAAGCTGAAACCTGTGCAACGCCGCACCTCTTGGCAAGACAGCTCCTGTGAAATGATGCTGGTCTTTGGATACACACCTGCAATGCTGCAACAAGGGACAAAGTGCTGTATTTAGCAGAAAACCCTATCTTGGACTTAAATCCAAGTTTGATGTTCCTGTGCATGGAAAGCCAGCAGCAGCATGGTAGCGTTTATGACCAAAAAATGTCACCTTTGCTGTTCATGGCTGGGTATCCCTCTCCTCAGCCAGGTATTAGTCTGGGTTTTAAAGGTTCAGGTCCCACTGAAATTTGCCCTTGATCCAGTGCCTTTGTGGAAAGTGAGATGGTAAAGTGTCATGAGAAAGGATGGTCATGAGAGAGCGCTGTCGAGATAGCCCAGGGGTGATCAAGAGGTCTTGATCTGTAGTACCAGCACACTTCGGGATGTCTGACTGCATGCTGAGGTGGTTCGCATCGTGTTCACAGCTGGATTTTGCCTGGATGGGACAATGCCTGTGCAGAGAAATGGCCAGCTGAAACGTGTCTGTTTCTGTAACGAAGGGCATGTTGCTATAACAGAGCTGGCACCGCTTAACATCTTCCTGCTGTGGATGGTGAGTTGTGAACCTACAGGTGGGGTACCCAGAGGAGGGGTGCTGGTCCTTCTCCAGAAGAAAGGTCTTCTCAGGCCAGTTGGCACCCCCTGACAGAGCTTTCCCAGAGCGCTGGGGTCTCACGTGCCCCCTGCGACCTTCCAGCAGCCCAAATTGGGAGATACTGCTGACTGGATGATGACCGCAGCAGGGTTTTACCAGGCAGCAGAAACCCCAAGAGGGAGCTGAGATAATGGTCTGTGCCCAGCTCCAGCTCCCTCCTTCTCCTCTCCATTTGCAGGTCGCTGCTTCCAAAGGCGCAGTGGATAACGCAAGCCGCAGAGATGATGTTGAGTTTGACTGTGGTTCTGCTGGTGACATGGACCTTAGGGAGTAAGTGTGGTTTCAGGGAAGGGGATCCAAGGGGAGACTGGATAGTTTCTCTCTCTCAGAGGAATTTCCTCTAACTCACTGGGCATCGTATTAGAGATGAGGATGATTCAGTTTGTGGTGAGAGCAGAAAAAAATGGAGCAAAACGCTGAACTTGCAGAGCCTGCAGGTTGGGAGCCTCACCTACTTCTGTTTACATGTATACACAGCTTGTAACCAGGGACTGGAGCTTCTTCCTAGTACAGTAATAAAAGCAATAAAAATTAACACAAAGGAAACAAAGTATGTGTTTTTTGACAAAGCTGATGTTGATACACAGAGCACAGCGTAACTCCAGTGTCAAAGCCTTTGCTTGACTCGCATAGAGATTGTTGGAGTCAGAAGTAATGAGAGACTTCTTCTGATACAATGAGAGAGAAAGACGAAACGAAGATTCTTTGGGAGTAAACTGGTGGGAGCCAGAAACTGTTCTGGGGACATCAGGATCACAAGCATGAATTTCTAATTTTAGACATTGCTTAGTGCTCAAAAGGAGTGTAAAACTTCTCTAAAAACACGTTTGTGTTTCAGAAAGTTTCAAAAAGACTATGGGAAAATATCACAATATAAATATAATTCTGTAATGGAGGTGCTTGTTTCATGCCTTTTTTTTTTTGCTGTTCACCAATTGGGTCCGGTCTCTTGCAGGAGCCCAGGAGAGCATCTCCTGGGAGGTGCAGCGCTACGATGGCTGGTACAACAACCTGCTGCACCACAGCCGCGGCTCGGTGGGTGAGTGCCAGGCCTGGGGATGGAGATGGAGGGACGGGGCGAGCTGGCACTTGGGCATCTGGCTTGCTCTATGACTGAGAGAGAAACCTTTTCTGATTTGAGCTTGAACCAGGCAGGTGACCAGGCAATGCCACCTCCCATGGCACTGAGACATGGCTGTTTGCACTCAGGGTATGTCCCTAGATGCATCTAAGAGCCCTGCTGGAGCAGTCTGGAGGGGCAGCTGCCCAGCTGTGACTCCGATGTCTTGGCCTTGCCACTTTTACCTGCTGTCCAGGCACCATCTGCAGGTCGCGCTGGTGTTGGATGAGTCCCAGACCAGAAATATGCCTTTGCAGGGCTGTTCAAAATATCCGAGGCGTTTCAGTGATGATCAGCAGGCATTTCAGTGATGATCAGGGGTCCTAGAGTTGGGAAAAGGCACCTTTAGCCAAAGTCAGCATGCAGTTCAATCAGCATTCAACACAAGGACAGAGACAGAAGAGTTCATGGTCCAGGCATGTTGGACCTACTCCTTTCGCACTCTGCACAGGGCAGATATTGCACTGTTGGGCTGCTGTGCAGCATTTACTGGTCTGTACTGGGACAGTGATAGGGGATTTCCCTGTGCCAGTGGTGAGCTGCTTTCTCATGCCTGCAACGAGCCCATGGGCCCACTTCCAGCAGAAGTTCCTGAGCCAGGGATCAGGGCAGATCAAGCAGGATCTTATCTAAAACACTAAAGATTGTGAATCCTTCTGTTTCCTGCAGCCCAGATGAGTCACCTACACGGTGACACAAGGCATGGTGACAATTACACAGCTTCCTCTGAGTCCAAATAACTCTCCAACGTGATGTGTATCATCAGCCCTTTGGTTACACCAAAGCCTGTCAGGGAGATCCAGCAGGTCCCTTGCAGACAAGATCTCCCTCTTCCAGAACAGACAGATCAGTCTTAACATTTGGAAACAAACCTGTGGATACTAAGCCTGAAACTAAGCCAGTAATTCAGGATTTCCCCCATCACTGGGGAGCTCCAGCAAATGAAGCCCACCAGACTGGTGAAGAGTCTTTTGGAACAAACTCTCTCATCAGTGAGAAACAACCTCCTGCCTCTGGGCTTTTCAGTTAGAGGACGGGCAGTGGGTGCGAAGTCAGGGTGTTTCTCTCTTGTCTTCTCCCTTGTCTCTCTGCCTCTCTGGCTGTTCTCTCTCCTGTTTGCTATGGTGCTGGCAATCACCATGCTTGTGTATGATTGCATAGTCAACATGGGCAGCTTAACATTACTCCAGTTACCTGCTGGACCACACCACCCCTGAGCTCCAGGAGGCAATGGGGATGCACATGGACCAGAGAAGGACAACTGGAAGGGAACATGCTCACGGAGGATCCCTCCTAGTTTTAAGAGGTCTGATCCCAGTGTTGCGAGATTATTTTGGGTGTTGGTTCCAAAACTTGCATATTCTTGGCCACTGTAAGCTTCTATGCCAGCCTCTTGCTCTCTTCTGGGACCATCGCACATGCCAGTGTATTGTTGCATCTCCCATCTGCTGGGTGCCGCTGGACCTATGCCATGTTGCTTTGCTGCTGCAGGTGCCCATCTGCTGCGTCTCCTGCCAGCCAACTACGCAGACGGCGTCTACCAGGCACTACAGGAGCCCCACGTGCCTAACGCTCGCCAGCTCAGTAATGCATTGGCACGGGGACCCTCCGGGCTGCCCTCCCGCAAGAACACAACCGTGCTGGCTGTCTTCTTCGGTAAGAGCTGGGGCCTGGCACCAGGTGGAGAAATGTTGGTTTGTGTGGAAAAATGTTGGTTTCTCATACCCCAAGACCATGCATCGGAGCGCTCCTCATCCACTGCTTCATAGCAGACCCACACCTGGAAGATAAAGCCTTGGGTATTGCCATACCGAAGTAGTGTTGCCAAGAGAGTTTGCATGAAATTTCATCGATCTTTGGCAGTTGCCCCAAATGCTGATATTTGTTGTTTGGAAACTTCCTCATTTGTTTTAGCCATAGAGTTATCTCATTGCAAAATGCATGACAGATGCGATAAAAAGCTGCGCCATGAGTGACTGCTGGGCAGAATCGCTGCAAGTTGGAGCAGTTTCTGCTGTCATTCAGGAGCTCGGTGGGGTCTTGGGTCTCCAAGCCCAGAGATGTCTGTCTCTGGGAAATACCCTTGGCCCATTGAGAAAACAGGGTGAACCTGTCAGAAAAGTGGAGACAGTTAACTCCCTGTACAGCTTCAGGTTCATAGAATCCCTGGACACCCAAGCTCGTGTGCTTGACCCAAAATAGGCCACAGGAGGGCAGACACTGCTGTGGTACCTTTTAGCCTCTCCCTGGAGGTAGTTTCTCCCATCACACCAAAGCTCAAATGGGCAAACGGCAATGGCAGCTGCCAGGCTCAGCACCAGAAGCAGCCCTTGGCCTTGAAGGCCACAAGCAAGCAGGAGTTCAGGGAAATAATGGCTAAATGCAGAGCCTTGAGCCTGGTGAAGTGGTGGCCAGCAGATGGTCCAGCTGCCAGTGGTCTCTGAACATTCACTGGCGGAGTTTCTCCAGCCTGGTCCCTGAATAACTCTACCCTACTCATGAGATCTGGCCAGGGGCACCTGGGAGTGGAGCTTAGCACATGTGGGCTCCAGTCCAAAGTGACTTATTCAAAGTCATGGAGAAAACCAGCAGTGAAGGCAGGAAGGAAACCACTCTTACTGCACAGGGTGATCCCCTCAGCCCACGTATGGCCTAGCTGCTGACCGTAGGGTTCTCTGGCAGGTTTCCACGTGCTCTCGGACATCCTGGGGACAGAGAAACCCGGCTGCCCTGCTGAGTTCCTGAACATTCACATCCCATCTGGAGACCTAGTGTTTGACCCTGCAGGCACTGGAGACGTGGTACTGCCCTTCCAGCGCATCCACTGGGCGATGGAGACGGGGCAGAGCCCAAACAGCCCCCGGGAACAGGTTGGTAGCATTTTGTCTGCTCTTTGCCTTTTGGCTAAATTCATCTTCACCCAGCATCGGTGTCTGTAGCAGCCAAGATAGCGTTTGCAAAAACGAAAGGAAAGGACTGCTGTTTCCTTAAAAATATACGTCTCTTGTGTTTTTGAACCAATTGCAAATGAACCCAAAGCAGCACAGCCGCCAAGGTACTGGTTCACATGGAGCAACATTTGTGGTTGCTCAAGGTCGGTGTTTTTCTTGGGCAAAGAAAATGTGATTCTCTAGATCTGCCTGTGTCATCTATTTTAATGCAAATTTGAGTATCTTGCATGGTTTAGGGAAGGCAGAAGAGGAAAGGCTAAAGCAGGAGCAATTCAGTCTTCCTTGGCTGCTGAAGTTTTTACCACTTCAGTCAAAATGAGCACAAGTAGGGCTGTCTGTATCTGGTGAAACAAGTGATAGCTGGAGCCTTTTTAGTACAAGTGTAATGAACTTGCATAACCAATGTATACACTTGTGCCACTGTAGAAGGTGGGTAATTATGACACATTATTTAGGCACCAACTTTTATCTTTAATAATGCATCACAAAACTGAGCCGGTACCATCATAAAGTTGTAAAACTTCTCTGCATTTCAGTCATTTTTGAAAAAATCCAGATTTTACCCCAGTTTGTGTTTTGCTGTGCTGAGGCTGAATGTGTTCCCAAGCCCAGGTGCTTTTTCTTTCATGCTGGTAAACTTCCCAATCAAAATTGCCAAAGCAAAATACCCCCCTGAACCTTTCACGTGACAAACCATGATGACATCAGATTAGCAAGTCATGTTTTTAGCCATATTTCAAACCTTAGAAAAATGAAAACTCCAGCATGTTTTCAGACTAAAAAGGATATTTTCATGAAAACATTTGGCAGGGGAGATACTCAACAGTGGGACTCCCTGCTGCGAGGACAGGGCTCCCCAGAGGGGACAGCTCCAGCGTTTCCTGTTGCCCCAGAGATGGGTTTCATTCCCTTCCACCTTGGTCTTGCCTGCATAGGGATCCACAGGTGTCTGCTTCTGGATATAGCCGAAAATAATGGGGATGAAAACCTCAAAATGTACTTTTGAAAAACCTGTACCTGGTCTTTTCCTGTACTTTGCACTAATCCCTGCAGTCTGCATAGAGATTGTCAGTGCATATATTTGCATCCCGATAGCTCGTGTTAAAACAGGGGATGGGGTGGCTGCTTTGCAAGACCAAAAGGGCCGGGTTGGGGCTTTTCAGACCTTTTTTTTGCACCTTTCTGCCGAGACCCTGGTGCCTGTTAATGCCTGTTCTCCGTGCCTGCCCTAGATCAATGAGGTGACAGCTTGGCTGGATGGCAGCTCCATCTACGGCCCTTCGCACTCCTGGAGTGATGCCCTGAGGAGCTTCTCAGGGGGACAGCTGGCATCAGGGCCCAGCGGGCAGCTTCCGAGGGAGACAGACGGGAGGCTCCCCATGTGGAAGGCGCTGGATCCATCCACAGGACAGGGTGGTCCCCAGGGGATCTATGGTAACGGTGGCATCCTCAATGGGTTTACAGATGCTTGGCTTCATCGGTGACTGTGAACAGGGGGAGCAGGAGGGCCCTGGAGCTGAGCGCAGAGGGGACCCCAGGAAAGGGCAGGGGATGTGGTGAGCTGGGACACGGGGATCAGTAGTCCCATGGGAGAGCACGCAGTTTCCCAAGGGGGAGGAATATGCGTGCCCCGGCAAAGGCTTCCCACGCCATGCATTAAAGGTGCTGCATCGCTGGGAGACAACGGGTCATTTCCCAGCCAACATGCAGAGACCAGTAGGTGCTGGTCTCTCTGATCCAAGGTGATCTCATCTGGGAAAAGGGGCTGCTACCCATAAAATCCTGCTCAGCTTTCCTTGAAATCCTTACTTGCTCGACCTTTTGTCCACGCTGGGGGCCCAGTGCTGCTTCTTGCTCACTCAGACTGCGTGTCTCCCTGGGGAGGAAGGAAGGACAAAGGGATGCTGGGCTGCAGCCACAGGGCTGAGGCTGCTCCTCCAGCCACAGATGAAGCTAGACCCAGTGGCGGCATCCCCCACTGATGGTCCTGGCGGCTCTTGCAGACCTGGGGAGTGCCTGGGGGAATGAGAACCGCTTCCTGCAGGCTGAGAGCATTGCCTGGTTTCGGTATCACAACCACCTGGCCGCAGCACTTGCCCAGGCACATCCAACCTGGTCCGATGAGGACCTTTTCCAGCATGCTCGCAAGAGGGTCATCGCCACATTCCAGGTGAGGGATGGGACCCCCCGGTTCTGCCAGGACCCCCTATAACCCTCCCCATCTCTGTCCCTGACCGGACTCCCCTGTGCTCCAGAGCATCGTGCTGTATGAGTGGCTGCCGACCCTGCTGGGGACACCCATCCCAGAGTACAAAGGTGAGGGGCAAGCGGGTAATAGAGCTGTGGGGTGTGTGGGGAGCAAGGGTAGGGGCATCATGGGAGCCGGGGAATGGGGTAGAAGGGTGGGGGTTAGCCCCCTTTCCCTCCAGCCTAGCTGCTGGACCATGGCTGCTGCCTTGCAGGTTACCAGCAGCACCTGGACCCCAGCATCTCACCGGAGTTCGTGGCAGCCGCGGGGCAGTTCCTGGCCACCATGGTGCCACCGGGTGTTTACAAGAGGTAGGATCAACCCAGTGGGACTGTGGGAGAGCAGTGCCCATGCTAACAAAGGGGATGCCTGAGCTGGGGTGGTGGCAAGGGATGATCCCTGCCCCTTCCCCGCATCCTGCCCCTTGTTGGGAGGGCCAAGTGCAGCCCCAGCTGGGACCTGTGGGCTCAGCCCTTCTCTGCTGTTCCAGAGACCCCAGGTGCCAGTTCCAGGAGGTGGACGGTCACGGTGGCTCATTCCCAGCGATGCGGCTCTGCAACAGCTACTGGAGCAGAGAGGTACAGGGAAGGGAGTGCTGGGGTCCTGAAGACATGGCAGGCTGGCCAGGGGTGCTCCATTCTTTGCTTTACGTTACGGAGGACCCCAAAGGCGTCTGAAAGGGAAATTGGGTGCAAAGCATGACAGCCAACCAAGGGATGTGAGATCCTCCCCATCCAGACATCCCCAGATATTGCCTCCAGCTGCAGCAGGCTCAGACCTCAAGGTTGAGCTGTCATGGAGAAAATGAGCCTGGAAGAAGTCGCTGGTCCCCCTATACCCAGGGTCTGCACTCCTATGGGCACCAGTTCAGGGATGTGGGTCTGCCCTACGTCCTCAGTCCTGTGGCGAATCACCTGCTCTTCCCATCTCCTCTCAGAGCGCTGGGTTGCAGCAGCCAGAGGCTGTGGACGTGGACAACCTCCTGCTGGGAATGAGCTCACAGATTGCAGAGCGGGAGGACAACATTGTGGTGGAAGATCTCCAAGGTCTGCACTCCCTTGCACTGAAGCTGGCGTGTTGGTGGGGTCCCTCTCTCCTGGGCCTATGCAGGGGCTGAGGTGGGGAGGCATGTCCCATCACCACCCCAATCAGCACTCAACCACATACTCAAATCAGGTTCAGCCTTGTTAATGGAGGTGCGGAGAAGCTGCGGGGCATGTTAAGCATGTTACTGTGACTGTCCTGGAAATGGCATGGAGATGATCTCCATGTTCAGTATGGCCCGTGCCAGGGGGCCGAGGCCAGCCCAGCAGCTCTGGCAGTTGGGGTTGCTCCTCTGGCTCTGCCCTGCCATCACCATGGCTTCGAATCTACCCACAGATTACTGGTACGGGCCCCTGAAGTACTCCCGCACTGACTACGTGGCCAGCTGGCTTCAGCGCGGGCGAGACCTTGGCCTGCCCACCTATAACCAAGCCCAGGAGCGATTTGGGTTGGAGCCTCTCCAGAACTGGTCAGACCTTGCTCCACACCTGGAGCAACAGGTAACAGCAAACTGGTCTGGGAACAGAAAGTGTGTGGGTCAAAGGACGTTGGGGCAGTCCAGGCAGCAACTGGCTTGTCCAGCAATGTAAGAGGAACATCAGTGCGCATTCTGCCCTAGCTCATTTTCATGCCTGTGGGGCTGTTGCATTGGGGTAACTGTGCAATCACATGGCATGAATAAAAACGTCCCGCCCTAGTGTTAGCTCCTGTGCCACTTTGTGCTCTCCTTCTCCGGGAGCTGAGATGCTCTGGGAGTGATGCTTAGTTGCTCAAGTCCAAGCCATGAGCTCAAGGCTGCGTGGGGCTGAGCATGCTTCCAGCACATGAATGTGAGATACCTGAGAAATGCATGTTCCTCGCTTCTCCTGAGGCTGTCCAAGGCTTTCTGAGGCCTCAACAGAATTCCCTCTGCTCATACGTGCGGTGGGTGTTTCTGGCCAGGTCCTGGAGAAGGTGGCTGCACTGTATGCCAACAACACGGCCGGGCTGGAGCTGCTCCCTGGAGGCATGTTGGAGGTTAACAGCTCCCTCTTCAGTGCCATCATCTTGGACCAGTTTGTGCGCCTGCGTGATGGTGACAGATTTTGGTTCGAAAACACCAGGAATGGGTAAATGCCTCTTCTTCGTCTGGCACACAGAGTAGGCTGCCCACTGCTCTGCCAGCTCCAGTAAGGTGTAACAACTGGGGCTGGAAGGAAAATCATCCTCCAGCTTTCTCTTTTCCTAAAAAGTGTGGGGAGCAAATCCCTCAGGCCACTAGACAGTGACACCCAGGGACACTGCTTGGCCCCACATCTTTTTCCCCAGGCTGTTCACAGCAGAGGAAATCAGGGAGATCCGTAACACCACATTCCATGATGTCCTGGTTGCTGTCACCCACGCAAACTCCACAGACCTCCAGCCCCACGTGTTCGTCTGGAGCGACGGTGAGTGCTCCATGCAATGGCAAGGTGCAGGGAGCAAATGACACCAGCGAGTTAGGTAGGAAAGCAGACCCATTTTGGTGACACAGCTGGTGACTCAGTGACACAGGGAAAGCATGTCTGGCAGTTTCTCAAGCCTGAAATGTGCTATGCCTCTAAGCCAGCAAAATGTAAGGGTTTCTTGCAAGCAAGGTGGGCAGTGCTGATGTTGAAAGTGGGCTGAAGTCCAGGCAGGAGTATTGCACGAGTCTTGGAAAGATCACTAGGTACAAAAATGCAACTGATGCCCTGGAAGGTCGTGCCGGGTTAAAACTTGGCCTCTGCCTAACTCATGCTGTGTCACACTCCTCACTGACGTGTCCTCTAGCTCCTTTGATCTACAAGCACACACAGGTCTGCAGGTTAAACTGATGAGTGACCCGAAAAGTGATGAAGTTTACAGATGAGTTAAGCTTTGCATACTGTAACTGTGTAATGTTGCCTACTTTTACCTTTAATTGCATCAACCCCTGAATGTGCCCTGGGCGCTGCACTGCAATGCCCACTCCTGCCCGGCTGCTCCGCTGACAGCGTTGTTGGTTAACCACAGCTGCTGGAAGGGCTGGCCAGGCTTTCCTGCAGATGTGGTTGCAATGGCAGCATGAACAGCGCCAACAGGATTTCAGCCCAGGGAGAGCTCAGGGCTTGTGTCTCAGCACCTTTTGGGTTTCCAGCAGCCTAGGAGCAGACTAGTTCCATGCTGATGTGCATTCCTCACCCTGGTGCCCTCCTGTGCCATCCTTGAAATGAGCTTTCCTCTCCCCACCGAGACCCACAAAGAGTCCTGCTGCCATGTTCAGGGTGAGGTGTGGCCAAACACAAACTCGCCTTTTTCTCTCAGGATCTTGCCACACCCTTCCCATTTACCAAAAGTGTTTTATTTGGTGCACATTCCAGCCCTTGCAAGGCGCCTTGGTTCCCTTGGTGTACTGTCCATGCAATTGCACCAGGATGACTCCCTGGACTTGCACCATATGGATGAGCAGAGACCCCGAGTCCCAATTTGCCCTGGCACAGGGTGCTTCTGGCTCAGCCCATCCCATCGGGTGAGGTGATGCTGCTGATCTCCCAGAGTGCTGGAGTCCAGTTCTGTGCTTGGTTTGCTGTGGCAGGCAAAGATTCAACCCAAAAACAAGGATTGCCCCCTAAGCTCTGGATTTCAACTCAAGCATCCCAGTTTTGTGGTGCTCCCTAGGTCACTTGGCAATGAACCCCACCAGCATCTTCATGCAGAGGTTCCTGGGGATGATAGAGGTGAGATGAGTAAAAGGTCCATGACACTCACAGCCTGTCTCTCCCCATGCAGGGGACCCGTGCCCCCAGCCCCGGCAGCTGACAGCTCAACACCTGGCCAACTGCACGCCCATGGTGGTGCTGGACTACTTTGAAGGCAGCGGTGCAGGCTTTGGGATCATCATCGTTGTGCTCTGCTGTCTGCCTTTAGGTTTGCTGCTCCATTTCTTTACCCATCTCTTTTTCCACCGGAGAAAGGGGCTGAGTGCCCATGGACCAAGCATCTCCCAGCAGGAGCTGCTGAGTCTTGGCCACTCTTGAGGTCCTTGGGTATCACATGGAAACGGGGCTTTCATGTTGCAGCCCTGCATTAATTAAAACCATGGAGCATTGAACTGGGGGTGATGAGGAAGAAATAAACCCCTCTCTGCCCCAGTCGTACAGGTGATGCTGCCAAGGCGGGAAGGAGCTTTGTGATATTTCATGCTTTCCTTTCCCATGTGTCCCCAGTGACTCTGTTTGTTGCCTGGATCGTTGCCATTCTCCGCAAGAGAGATTTCAAGAAGCTGCAGAAGAAGCAGGGCTCCAGTGTGCGGAGGGAGGTGACCAGCGAGGCGATACATGGTGAGGTGGCACTGTCGATCCCGTGATGGTGTCTGGTGATGCTGCTGAAGTCAGGGCACATACCGAGGCAGGGCTGGGCTTGGAGCTTGTATCCCAGCTGGATGTAAGGAGAAACAGTTTCCCCAGAAGGACAGTCAAGCAGTGGACCAGGCAGTCCAAAGAGGTTGTGCAGTCTCCATCCTATCCAAGACCTGGCGAGATAAAGCCTTGAGCAGACTGGCCTGACCCTGTAGCTGGTCGTACTTTAGGCAGGAGACTGGGTGAGAGACACTTCCAACCTGTGTCCCTTCCAATGACCCTCTAATTCCAAACCTCTCCAGATCACACCTTACCTGAAGGAAACCTATGTAAAGCAGCTGGACAAGTAGCTCCAGGACAGGGACTGTATATCCTTGCTCTGGATGCTGCAAAAACACTGCCTTGCTGCTCCATGACTTCTACTCCTCCTGTGTCCTTGCACTTCAGCTCTGTGGTTGGGAGATCATTGTTTTCTCCCTAAGATGTGTCTGGTCATGCAATCACTCCCAAGCTGCACCTTGGTGAGGGAGGTGCTGGGATGAAAAGGAGCGCAGGGATGCCTTTGCCTCTAAGTCTTGTGCTCTCTCCCATCAGCCTTGGAGTGGCACGGTCCCAAGACAGACAGCTCCCCCATCCTCATTCAGCTCCAACCTGACAAAGTGCTCAAAGTGCTGGATGTGAGAGGGTCTGTGCTCCGGAGCATCAGCCTGAAAGCCCATCAAAGGGTGGAGGTGATCGTCTCCAGCAACAAAGGCAACAAAGCTCTCCTCCTGAAGAGCCCCAAAGAGTATGACCTGGTGAGTATCATGATGTCTTGGGTATGATGCCTTCCCCTGGACCCTCCACTACCCTCTGCCACTGGTCACGTACACCCTGTTACCACTCAGTCCTGGGCACTGGGAGAAAAGTAGCTCCCTGAAGGGTGGCTGTGGCCTCCTGAGAACCACCAGGTCCAGTCCATACCATGGAGAAACCACAGCAGCACTCACATCCCGACTGAACGTCTGCTTCTCACAGCTGTTCTGTGGGGTCTTTTGCAGGTGCTGCTTTTCAGTGAGGAGGCAGAGAGGAGCAACTTCATTGGGAAGCTACAAGGCTATTTGGAGGAAAGCGGGCTTGATCTCCATGTGTCTGAGATGAAGGAGAAGAGCCTGATGAAACGGGCAGTCACCCAGGAACAGAGAAAACAAATTCTGGAGACTTTCTTCAGGCACCTGTTTGCGCAGGTATGTAGAGGCGTGGCAGACTATGATGCATGGAGGAAGGTATTTCTGATTTGATTAAGCAAAGAACGTTGTTGCCGTTGCTTTCTGTAAGAGCTGGTAAGCCATGGACAAGGAAGCTGCTGATACTTTCAGGACCAAGGGACATTTTCCCTTGCAGAAGACAAAGGAAGTTCTGCTCTCTTGCAAAGAGACATTTGGATGATGTCACCAAGCTCTCCACAATGTGTCAGTGGTGTTTAGTGCGAAAGTCTCATTGTGTAGGAGGGACATGGGACTTCCCCATGGTATCTGCCATGAGTTTTATTCCAGGGGAGCCACTGGTCTCTGTGCAATAGGTCAGGCAAGTGAACATGAGCCTTCTGCTCTGCCAGCACTCATGGGATTTCTTTTCTGGGACACAATCTGCAGGTGCTGGAAATTGACAGGTCCGATGCTGGAGAGCTCAACTTTGAATCTTCACAGAAGGCAAAGGAGTCTCTAACATGTGAGCTGAGCAGGGCTGAGTTTGCCGAGGCCCTGGGGCTCAAAGCACACTCCATGTTTGTGGACTCCATGTTCTCCCTGGCCGACAAAGACGGCAATAGCTACATCTCCTTCAGGGAATTTCTGGACATTTTGGTGGTCTTCATGAAAGGTAGGAGGTGGAACTGATGTTCGTTTGTTGCCCCAAGTCCTGTTACTAGGCTCTGGCAACAGCACCAGCACAGTGAAGGAGAAGATCCTACCAGCAGGTCAATCTGTAGACGCATCTACAGATTAAAATTCCCTTCACTTAGGGTGCTGTGGCGCAGTGACAACATAATTATGTCTTCTATAAGACTATCCATCAGGGGAGCTATCTCAGAGCAGTGATTTGCTGATCTGTCGCCTCCATAGACAAGTCTACCCTGTCTTCTGAATGGACCACGCATCCTGTCCTTAACAGACAATAACAGCCACATCAGATAAAATATCTGATCCCCCCTAAGTGGCAACTGGAAAGGTAGATTCGTAGGTGGAGGTGGTGATCACCAGATTCAACCGAAGCAGCTCCCAGAAAAATCATTGCTGTGTAAAAGCACATTTTGAGTTTGCAAAATAATGCACAAGAAAGAATGTGTATCCACCTGATTTTTCACCTTGCACTTGAGAAAGCCAAGCATACTATTCACAGTCACTATTCAAGCTGTGATCAGCAGCGTGCTTTCAGTCTTTTCAGAGCTAGGTGAGACTTCACTGCTGCAGGTCTGGAATCTTGAAGACAATGTTTGAAAGCACTTTTGCCTATGAAAATAGGATCTTGTCTTACTTTGCTTCTCTCCCTCCCCACCAGGGTCCTCAGAGGAGAAGTCCAAGGTGATGTTCAGGATGTATGACATTGATGAGAATGGGTTCCTCTCCAAGGAGGAGTTTCTGAGGATGCTCAGGTACTTCGCCTCATCTCTCTAGATGTTTACACAATGTCTGTAAACATAAATGGCTTCAGAAGCAGCTCCCAGTTTCTGTGCTTCACTCCCCAATGGTGCTATGTGAGACCCCATGGGTTCAGCACTCGCAACCAAGAGCCGATTTCTCCTGTGAAATCGGTTTAGGGCTCTGCCCTGTGTTATCTGACGGACTCAAGCTGTGGTCCTCTGAAGTTCCCATCTCCCCTCCTTGGTCCAGGTCCTTCATCGAGATCTCCAACAACTGCCTGTCAAGAGACCAGGCAGAGCAGGTGACCGAGTCCATGTTTCAGGCCTCAGGGTTTCAGGACAGGGATGAGCTGACATGGGAGGATTTCCACTACATGTTGCGGGACCACGACAGCGAGCTTCGTCTCACCCAGCTCTGCATCAAAGGTCAGCGGGCAGGAGCACTGGGTCATGCCAGGATCTGCAGGGCTGGAGGCCACAGGCAGCACCCAATGCGTAGCTCCCAGATCTTGTCCCATCAATCTCTCCAGCCCAACTGCAGTAATGGGACATCAGCTGTCCACGCATGACATGTTTGGGGTCAGCTCAGAGCCTCTGCCCACCCCACTCCTGCCCAGGGGAGATGCCTAAACCTTGTCCACCACATCTCACATGCTCTAAACTGCTGTTTGTCCTTTTGGCTCCTGAAAGGTGTTCCCGAGTTGTTCAAACAAAACCTGCAAAATCGCGTCTCCTTCATAAAAAAGAAAGAGTCAAAAAGGTAAGCTCTCCTCCTTAGTCTTGCTGCTGCTGCTATTTCTTCTTCTCTTTCTGCCTGGATGCATGTCTGTCTTTCACCTCAGCCCCTCCCACAAATGCTCCCACCAGGGCTTCACACTTCCAGTGCTGGGGAAGGGGGACAACCATGCTGGGACATGCCCATGAGCAAGCCGAACGCTGCAGTGGGGCTACTGCCCTCCTCCCCTGGCACCCAGGCGGGCAGAGGGGAGGAACTGTCTCCCGCAGAGTCCCTGTTGCATCCATGACACGGGGATGGGAGTCCTACCTTGCTTTTCAGAGGGGAAGGTTATCTTGAGTGAATCCGGCCTGGGTACTATGCAGTTAAAGCTAATGCAAGCAAGCTTGCAGGAAAGAGCTGGACACCTTCTTAGCTGAGCCTGAGATGGAAAGTGGAGAAATGGGGAGAATTTTGGCAAGCCCTTCCTGCAAGTACAGCCTTGGGCTAGACATAGGTGTATTCTTAACAGAACCATCTCAGAGGAGGAGAAAGACCCAAACATGGACACCATGAGCCACTACATGGAGCGAGAAGGGCAAGAGCTGAGGAAGAGACCAGGCAGAAAGTGAGTACGCCCTCTCCTCACTGGGTGCGCTTCAAGGGTTTGGGTTCAGCCTGTTTGCTGTGTCTCGTATTTCTGTGTCAGATTGGGTAACCCTCTGGTCAAACGGCACTGCTGCAAGGAGCCACCACCCCCATGATGGTGGTGCAATGTACGGAGGGGATGTGAGACCGTCGCTGAAGGAGATGCCCCAGCCCAGGGAGGGAGATCACAGCCTCTCGCTTGCCGAGCAGCTACAGGAACAACCCTGTCTCAGTGGGGACAGTGCCGTAGCGGGGTCTGGGTGATGTGCCTCTACAAAAAGAAAAAAAAAAAAAAATGAAGTGGCCAACTCCAGAGCCCAGGATGGTGGTTTTTAGAGTGTATGCCTTACCCACAGAGAGGCCCTTTGCCTGGCAGGTCCTGCCTGTGCTCCTCCACCCTGTGGGATGCTGCTAGTTCACTTGTGGGCTGCCTGCAAGAGCTGCAGGAGAGACTCTGGTCATCACTGATGTGCCAGCAGAAAATATTTATGGAAGGAAGCAGTGAAGTGGTTGTTATTCATGGCCAGAATATCCTTATTTGCCTTAATAGCTCCAAGCACCTTCCCTTACCCCAGGATAGGTTTGGAGGTGTCGTGGTTTAACCCCAGCCAGCAACTAAGCACCACGCAGCTGTTCACTCACTCCTCGCCCAGTGGGATGGGGGAGAAAATAGGAAGAGTGAAAGTAAGAAAACTCATGAGTTGAGATAAAGGCAGTTTAATGGGTAAAGCAAAAGCTGTGTGTGCAAGCAAAGCGAAACAAGGTATTCATTCGCTACTTCCCATCAGCAGCCATCTCCAGCAAAACAGGGCTCTTGGGAAGACAAATGTCATAACTCCCCATGTCCTCCCCTTCCTTCTTACCCCCCACTTTATATGCGAGCATGACATCACACGGCATGGAACAGCCCTTTGGTCAGTTGAGGTCAGCTGTCCCGGCTGCGTCCCCTCCCAACTTCTTGTGCACTCCCAGCCTACTTGCTGGTGAGGTGGTGTGAGAAATAGAAAAGGCCTTGACGCTGTGTAAGTAGTGCTCAGCGATAATTAAAATATCTCTGCTTTATCAACACTGTTTTCAGCACAAGTCCAAAACATAGCCCCATACTAGCTACTATGAAGAAAATTAACCCTATCCCAGCCAACACCAGCACATTCTCCACTCCTTATTCCTTACCATTTACATCATGCTGAGGTCCCACACTATCGAATACATTACCACCTCATTAGCCACCATCCCCCTTCCCATCCTTTGATATAATATGCAGGTATCATGCCCTTAGTCTATGGACCACCCCGTAAAATATCTTTAGAATGTCCACAGAACGTCCGCTGAGTTCATTTAGTCCATGACTTTGGGCTCCGTTACAGTGGTCTCTCAGGACAGGAGAGGTGGTGTGTCGCATGGAGTTACTGGGCACCAAAGCCAGCTCAGGTCGGGTCACTGCCGCACTTGCACTGCTTCTTGTGAGGCTTGTCCTCCATTGGTTCAGGTGGTTCCTGCTATAGTAGTTCCTATAACATGGAACTCAAATCATGGGTTACAACAGTTTAAAGGTATTTCCATTACAGTCTTCACTCCTGGTCCCTTTGGACCAGACCACAGGGTTTAACATTGCAGTTAACTCCTCCCCTTGCCTCTGCTGCAGCTTGGACTTATCCATGGACCATAGTTCCTTAGGGGAGTAGCTGCTCCAAGTAGAGCCTTATCTATGGGTATATCTATGGTTATCTTCAGGAGTATACCTGCTGTGGTGTAGACTTATCCACAGCCACAGTCACTTGGAGGTGCTCCTGCTCCAGCTTGGCCTTACCCACAGTCACAGTCCCTTCAGGAGTGTACCTGGTCCAACATGGCTTTACAGAATCACAGAATGGTAGGGGTTGGAAGGGTCCTCTGTTGGTCATCTAGTCCAACCCCCCTGCCGAAGCAGGTTCACCTACAGCAGGCTGCACAGGACTTTGTCCAGGTGAGTCTTGAATATCTCCAGAGAAGAAAACTCCACAACCTCCCTGGGCAGCCTATTCCAGTGCTACCCATGGCAGCAGTCCATCCAGGGGTGTACCTGCTCTGTCATGGGCTTAGCTGTGGCCACATGCTTTGAGGTGCTCCAGCATGACCTCATGCACAGCCACTGATGCTTCAAGGTGTACCTTCTCCAGCATGGACTTATCCACAGCCACAGATGCTTTGAGGTTTACCTTCTCCAGCATGGGGTTATCCTTGGGCCACAGTCCCTTCAGAGATATATCTACTGCAGCAAAAATATAACCATGGCCACAGATGCTTTGAGATGTACCTGCTTTGATGTGGGCTTATCCACGGCCACAGATGCTTCAGGGTGTCTTGCTCCCATGTGGATTCATCCACAGGTCGCAGTCCCTTCCACTCAAATTCGTGCTGGAGTTCCAGCCTGTTCAGTACAGCAGCACAGAAACAGCAGTGATGTCCTGGCCATCTGCCAGGCAAGGGCATGGCCATCACTGTTATCAGAATGTTCCCAGACACAGCATAGTAGCGTGGATAAGCAGTATAGCACCACAACAAACAGCAAAAGCAAAAAGCAGCCACTAAAAAGCACTAAAATATAATATACAGTAAGGCAAGCATGTCCCACGACAAGCACAGAAGCCTGCTAATTACTAGCTAAACAGCAATAACAGTTATAGATTCAATATTGATTGAATATTGCTATGAAAATTACCATTTACAGTTCTGATCTGTGGTTTCTTTTGTCACTGTCTGCATGTTTGTTAATAGCTTTCAAAAGTGTGTAGACTGTGGGATGACCTGAGATCAACCACTGACGCTGTGGTCTGCAGATCACTGCACTCAACAGCGTGCAGAGGTGATTGCTGTGTGGCACAGGGAGGAAGACCCAAATCTGCGCAGCATGGCCCTGAGTCATAGCTTGCTAACTAAACCTGGAAATGACTCCAGCCCTACTCTTTTTGCCAGGGTGAATCAGTACCAGCTGCATTTGTACACCGAAGCACAACAGAAGAAGTACGAGCGGAGCAAAGTTCAGCAGAAGATCCAAGAGTTCAAGCGCTTCATTGAGAATTACCGGCGCCATATTGTGTGTGTGGTCCTCTTCTCCGCCATCACCGCTGGCGTGTTCGTGGAGAGAGCCTACTGTGAGTTCCCACCCAGCCCTGCTGCCCTAGATGCGGAGGAGTGCGCGGGCTTGGCTCCTCAAGGCTGCCAGCTTCATGGGGCATGCTGGGGTGTGAAAGGTCCTGGCACAGCTTTTGGAAACAGTGTTGTCCCTCCCCTGGAATAACCAAAAGGTTACTGAGGTTGGAAGGGACCTCTGGAAGGGTCTGGTCCAATGCCCTACTCAAAGCAAGCCCAATTTCAAAGCTGAATCAAGCTGCTGAAGGCCTTATCTAGAGCAGGTTTGAAGAGCTCCAAGGTTGGAGATCCTGCCACCTCATTGGGCCTGTGACAGTTTTTGACCATATTCCCTGTGAAGAGTTTTTATTTTACATCAAACCTGACTTTGCTTCAGTGAAACTCATGCTGTTGCCTCGTCCTTTCACTGTGCATCTCTGAGAAAGAGTTTGGCTCTCTCCCCTCTGTAACACCCATTAAGTGGTTGCAGACAGCCACGAGGTCTTTCCTGATCCATCTCCTTCAGCCTGAACAAGCATGTTTCCTTCAGCCTTTCCCCTACATGACGTCCACTAGCTCCCACCCATCCTGGTGGCCTCCACTGAGCTCATTCCGGTTTGTTGATGCCTCTCAGATACCCAGCTGAGCCTGAACCTGTACCATCCCCTCCCTTGACCACCAAGGAGACCCTGTCACCCAGCCGCTCTCAAGAGTCTGACATGGAGAATTGTGCCGCTGTCCCCACACAGCCTCATCCCTGGTGACCTTTTCGTGATGCAGCCACACAGGTGGCTGTCCCCTTGTTGCAGGAAGGAAGCGTCATGGCTCTCAGCACCGGGTATGTTGATGCCCCCTCTGCTCTCTCCCCAGATTATGCCTTCGCATCCCCCAGCACTGGAATCGCACAGACCACCTTTGTGGGCATCATCATCTCCCGGGGATCAGCTGCCTGTATCTCCTTCCTGTACTCCTACATCCTGCTTACCATGTGCCGCAACCTCATCACTGTCCTGCGGGAAACCTTCCTCAATCACTACATCCCCTTTGATGCTGCCGTGGACTTCCACCGCTGGGTTGCCATGGCAGCCCTGATTTTCTCAGGTAGGTGGGGTTATGGGGGATGTGTCAGCCACAAACCACAGCTAAAGCAAGAGGAACAGCCCATCACGGCACAGCAAGACCAAGCAGAAGCTTGAAGACCTATACGGAGCCTGGAGAGGCATAGGTGCTTTGCACCAGAGAAGAGGAGGAACCGCCAGGTCCCTGGGCAGATCAGTAGGGTCTGCTGCGTTTCCATCCACAGCAGCAGTGATGCTTTTCTCTCCTGGTTTCTGTCTCTTACAGTGCTCCACACTGCAGGTCACATAGTGAACGTCTACATCTTCTCAGTCATGCCTCTCAGCGTGTTGTCCTGCCTCTTTTCCAGTGTCTTTATGGATGATGGGTAGGTGAAATTTAAAGCACTGTCCGGACAGAGTGTCCTGGGCACAGACGGGAACAAAAGTGGAAACCAGCAGTTTGTTCTGGCCACTCCATGGTGCAATCTCTTGTCCCTCTCCAGGTCACAGCTCCCACAGAAGTATTATTGGTGGTTCTTCCAGACTATTCCAGGTGAGACCACCTAGCAGGCAGAACACCTGCACGCCTGTGCTCAGCCCAGGTGGAGCCCTCGTGGGGCTACCCTGATCCCTGCTGGGACCTCCCAACCTCTTCACTCACAGGCATGACGGGAGTGCTGCTGCTCGTGATCCTGGCTGTGATGTATGTGTTTGCCACCCGCCACTTCCGGCACGTCAGCTTCCAAGGCTTCTGGATCACCCATCATCTCTACGTGCTGCTCTATGTCCTGGTAAAGCATTTGGGCTGGGAGGGTGGGTGGTGCCAATGCCCTGCAAGCCCATGAGTCAGCCTGACCAACAAGGTGAAATAGCTGGGGAGGTCCCAAGGGAGATGGTGACTGCAGTCCTGGATCCCGGCTGCTGCTGAGCTGCTGCCAAATCAGACACGGGGCAATGGCTTGCTGTGCCAAGTGCCATGCTGATGGGGCCTGCTCCCTGCCCAGGTCATCATCCACGGCAGCTATGCGCTGATCCAGCAGCCCCGCTTCCACATCTACTTCATCATCCCAGCTCTCATCTACAGTGCAGACAAGCTGCTCAGCCTGAGCAGGAAGAAGGTGGAGATCAGCGTGGTGAAAGCCGAGCTCCTACCCTCAGGTACCACATCCTCCCCGGCCATCTGGGGCTGCAGCGATGGAAGAAATGCAGCTACCAGCCCTGCCAACACTGAGATGGCAGCAGTTCCCAACCCAGGTCTGGTCCCAGCAACTGTCCTGCTGACTATCACACGTGCTGGTGGCTCAGGCTGGCACCTCCAAGAGTTAGCTGCATCCTGTTACACGTGTTGTCCCAATGCCTTTGCAGCACCCCTGTATGGCAAGGGTCTCCTGTGCCATCTCTCCCCACACAGGTAGGGAACCTGAGGCACAGAGCGCATGCCATCACACCCGGGGATCAGTTGTTTACCCAAGAAGAACTGCTTGGCCCCCGGGCTGTGCCCCAGCACAGCCTCTCCAGCATCCTGAGCCTTGTGCCTGCCTCCACGTCTTGTGCTGATGTCCCCTCCTACCCACGCTGCACATAGCTCTAGTGCTCCACCTTTCCTTGAGCCCACTCATCTCCTCCAGCCTTTCCTCTCCAATGCTCAGTGTCTCCACCTTAATGAAGTCCTCATCCCTGTCCTCTCCTAGGTGTCACCCACCTCCAGTTCCAGCGGCCACAGGACTTTGACTACAAGTCCGGGCAGTGGGTGCGCATCGCCTGTGTGGCCCTGGGCACCACCGAGTACCACCCCTTCACCCTGACCTCGGCGCCACACGAAGACACATTGAGCCTGCATATCCGGGCCGTGGGGCCCTGGACCACCCGCCTGCGGGAGCTGTACTCCCCTGAGAGCCTGGCCGTCATCGGCAAGCTGCCCAAGGTGAGCCCTGTGCTGCTTCTGCGGGGACTGGGACATCCGAGCCCAAGAGGATCTTGGCAATGGGTTGCACCCAGCCCAAGGCACTTCTCCAGCCTTGAAGGAGGCCAAGACCTGGGCAAGTGGAGGAGTGACATGCTCTGCTGATGGCTGGCTCCCTTCCAGCTCTATCTGGACGGGCCCTTTGGGGAGGGCCACCAGGAGTGGAACAAGTTCGAGGTGTCGGTGCTGGTGGGAGGAGGCATCGGGGTGACGCCCTTCGCATCCATCCTCAAGGACCTGGTCTTCAAGTCATCCATCAACTCCAAGATGCTGTGTAAAAAGGTAAGAGGAAGCCTCTGGAGGACAAGAGTCCTCCCGAGATGCCTTGTGCTGCTGATGGCCTCTTCAGGGGCAAAATCCCCCATGACCTGGCTGAGAAGGACTCCCATGGATGTGCGTGCAATGCTGGCCCCATGCTGAGCCTCATCCCCATGTGCCGCAGATCTACTTCATCTGGGTGACGCGCACACAGCGGCAGTTTGAGTGGTTGGCAGACATCATCCGCGAGGTGGAGGAGGCAGACGGGAAAGACCTGGTCTCCGTGCACATCTACATCACGCAGCTGGCCGAGAAGTTTGACCTGCGCACCACCATGCTGGTGAGCCTGGCCGCCCACCGGGGAAGATGCCATGCCACGCTGGGTTATGTTGGGCCATCTGACGTGCACTGATCTCTCTTTCAGTACATCTGCGAGCGGCACTTCCAGAAGGTGCTGAACAAGAGCCTGTTCACGGGGCTGCGCTCCATCACCCATTTTGGGCGCCCTCCCTTCATACCCTTCTTCAGCTCGCTGCAGGAGGTGCACCCTGAGGTCAGTGCCTGGCTGAGGGCAGGAGGGGGTCTCCCACTGGCCCGTGTGGACGACTGGTCCCAGCCTCTCCCCGAGGCCATTGGGACCTTTGTGGTATCTGCACCAAGGGGAAGGCAGAAGGGGCATGAACCTGACTTTCCCTCTGGAGCCCTGATGAGGGTCACTAGTGCCCTGCGGCATCCAAATACCCGCTGCTATGGTGAGAACCCCACTGCAGACCTGCCATCCTTCCTCCATGGCCCCAGTGGGTCCAAAGGGATGTGACAACATCCTGAAAGCCTCTTCAGGCGGGGCAGACTGCTCAACTGGTGCCTGTGCCCAAAGCTACCGAAGGGCAAGGGGCCAAGGGGAGCTGGGCTGGAGAGAGAGCCTGTGCTGCTGGGTTTGACCCCTTTGGCTCCCTCCTTCCCCAGGTGCAGAAGATCGGGGTGTTCAGCTGTGGTCCGCCTGGAATGACAAAGAGTGTGGAGAAGGCTTGTCGGCAGCTGAACAAGAAGGACCAGACCTACTTTGCACATCACTACGAGAATTTCTGAGCCTACCCTGTGCTGTTTCACCAATCCTGCAATCTCCATTGGAAATGTGTGTTCAACCCCAGCACCTGTGTGGTGATGCTTTTGGCTGGTCACGGTCCTGAGCTCCCACCCACCACCATCCCCAGGAGAAAGCCACCCGTGGGCGAGTGCACAGATGCTGAGACCCACAGAGCTGAGACCAGCACGTGGTGCACCAGTGAAGCGCTGCCTTCCCAGCATTGCCCCCCACAGCCCCACTGTGAGCCCCTGGCCCCGGGCGTCCTGCTACCCCACATCCACTCCTGCAGCCCTGTGCCCAGGGTCAGGCTGGCATGTCCCAGTCCAGAAAACCCAGTGTTCGAGTCAAGCCTGGCTCTGCCACCTTAATCCCGCAAAACAGAGCTCGTGCTCTGCCAGGTGGCTCAGGGATTGTTGCTGAACAGCTTTGGGGAACAGCTTGGTACCCGCACAACCCGAGTTCTCAGCACTTTGCCCCAAAACCCAAGCAGCACACACAGGGGATGAGGACCCAGAGAGCTCCCCACCATCCCTCTCCTTGAAACAGGCTTGGCTTTCCCAACGTGTTGGTTTGTGCCTGCTCGTTTTCACTCCGAGCCTTCCCTGGGTTTGCATAGGGTCTTAGTTGTGTTTGCCCTGATTTCTTGTCGCCATCCTTTGATCAGGGATCATTTGTGCTTGTGTAACTAATGCCTGGCTTTGCATTGCAGGGCTGCTGCTCTCAGAGGCTGTTACTGGCCTTAAATAAAGCTGACTGATTGAAGTTTTAAATCATTTTCTTGCCTCGGTCACCTGGAGACTTGCGGCGCAGTGCTGCCCTTGCTCCGGTTACAGAGTATTTGCAACAGCCCACTGGGAAATGGGTTAAACAGGAGTGAGCTTCCGCTGCACTGGTGACGCACGTGGGGTGGGGTGGGGTACAGACCTGAGCCCAGGCACAGCCCCTCAGACTGTGTCCTGCCAGCCTCAGCACCCCCAGCAACGTCCCCGTGGTGGCAACGCCACGCAGCAGGACCTGGCATGGGAACAAATTACAGCCAAGGATCTGAAGAAGGAATAGTTTCAGCCCTTGGGGTGTTAAACAGCCCCCCCAAGACCACGGGAGTGGCCAGCAGGCCCCCATCCATGCCAGTGGGGGGCCCCCAGGATGGGAGTTGGGGGCTAGGCTCAGCAAGAAGAGCTGGGCAGCCCTCCCCTCACCACCACGCACCCTTCAGCAAGGCACATTTTAGCAATTCTCGGACAGTCTCCGCTAACACCACGTCTGATTACGAGGCGAGGCTCCCAGGTAGCTTCTACCTGCTCAGGCTGACACATGAACAACGCAGTTTGCTCCCAGCAGGACTTTGATCGCTTCTCTTTCTGGCTACAGGAAGTTTCCCTGGGTTACATCTTAGCCCCATAAAACACAGCACAGACTTGCAGGCCCTCCGCCCAGATTAACCTACCCAACCCAGCAACAAACACAAGCTTTGATTTGCAGGCCCTTGGGTCATTTAAGGTTTCGTGGTGCTGCCAGCGCCACGCTCCCCTGCAGCCTGGTGAGACCAGCAGTGCAACAGCCCAGGAGTCTGCAATCCCCAGGGCCCAAAGTCAGACCCCTTCAGACCACCACCACCCACCCAACGTTTCAGTGGACACAGACACATCGGGTAGGCAGAATTTATTGAGCAAAGTTCAGTCCCAGCCCAAGAAAGGGACTAATCAGTACTAAAATTAACATGACTGTAATCAAAGATTAGATTTTGTTATGTGCAACCTGCTACCTTGTTAGTACCTTGTTCGTGGCTCACAAACTCAGCAGGAAGGCCTGGTATCCCTGAAAAGCTATGATTTGTTAGCAGTGGTAAAACCTTGGAGTGATGCTGTCCCCTTCTCACCTGCGCTCCCCTCCGTGCTAAAAGCAAGCTGTGCCCCCCAACAGCGGCCCCTCCTCGGGAGCCACACAAGGGCAGGGCTCCCTGCAGTCCCTGAGACAGGGCAGTTCCCCTGCAGACACCCTGCAGCCTGCCCTGCATCGCTCCTTTCTGCCCCACCGGGAGCTGCTGGGGATGGCACAGCAGATATGGTCCCCAAACTATCTACTCCAAAAAAGCCCTGGGCTTTGGGCCCGCAGTAAGCTATTGGCCAAGACCATGACGACAACGACCTGAACGTGCAGATGCTTCCCTCAGGGAAGCTGGCCAGGCTTTGTTCCACAGGCTGTTACAGCCCCCGCACGTCACCAGGGGAAGGTGTGGCCAGAAGGCGCAGCAGGGCCGCAGGGCGATCCCGTGCCCCGGGACTGCCAGGCAGGGAGAGCTGCGGCAAGCGCAGCCCCAGGGCCGTGCTGGGGCGGGAAGGTGGAGAGCCAGCATCTCCGACCCGGCTTCACCCACGCAGCTGGTGACAGCCGCCCGCACAGACAAAGCCGCAGCCCTGCAGGCAGCTCTGCCCGCCACACGCACAGACAGCATGCTCTGCCGGAGGAGAGCCAGCTGTGCGAACCATCGTCTCTAGCGAAGCAGCAGCATTTTGATTCAAGCTATTCCCCATATTCCCTATTGGTTCTCCATTTGTAGTTACCTGTCAGTCCTCTAATGGTGTGTCCCTCAGTGCCACAAGCCCTCATCACCATTTGATTTTCCAGCTCTGTTACAAAGCAGCGCCTGCATAAGGTGACTGTGTAAACATGCAACAGCCATACATCAGCCTCCTGCGGCCTCATGCTTCGCATCTCAGGCAGGCGGTGTAACGGGGGAGAGGGCTGGGCACCGTGGCATCTTCAGGGGTTGTGGTCAGTGGGGTCACACTTCAGCATGACTTTGACCCCCTCGCCCCTCCTGGTGGTCTCGAACGCCTCAAGAGCCTTTTCCAGGGGGAAGCGGTGCGTAACCAAGGGCCTGACGTTGATTCGCTTGGATGCAAGCAGAGCAATTGCCACGGGCCACCTGCAAGGGCAATGGAGAGCAGGAGGTGAGAGCAGCCACCAGCTTGGAGCCCCAAGGTAAGAGCATGGAGAGCCTGGGTTCGTTGCAGTAATGTCCCCAGCCCAGGCAGCCAAGCGGAGTTTTGCCCACAAACAACCTTCCAGAGCAGGATCCTCAGGGGAGATGGGACAAGCAAACTGCTTTGGGCTGCTGAGCTCCGAGAAGGCAGGCACTGCTACACAGACACATGGCCATGAGAGGCTGCCTAAGCGAAAATCACAGGAAACAACTACACACCCGAAGCGTCGAATGAACAACGACACTGCGCGCCGCTCTCCTCCTGCCCTGCCTCCTTGCCTGCAGGCTGATCCCTGTGGAGCTCAAACTCACCGACTCGGTGCAGGAAGAAGAAAGGAAAAGCCTCTCATCAGCTTCCAACCTCTGCTTTGGTGGAGATTCGTGCAATTTGGTTGCCTTGCCGCTCCATTTGAGTGGGCCAAATTAGAGTGATGGGGATACAAAGGGATGCAGCAGCTAATCTAATTCCCAGACCAAATCCTTAAAGATTTCTCTCATTTTAAGGAGCTTGACTATGTCTCATAAATCCTTCCTGGAAAACAACCTCTACAAAGCACAGATTCCTGCTCTGCTAGGAAGAAACTACAGCTCTGAACACAGCAGAAACCAGGCTGCAAGCGTGCAATGCTGGGTCTCACGGCCTGCCCAAGGTGAACAAGACCAAAGAGAGAACAGCTGAGCTTTTCCTGCCTTCGGGGCAAGGCCAGCTCTCAGTAGACTCAGAGACCTGCCTGTCCACAAACCGTGCAGTCCAGCTCTCCTTAGAGAGCACATACACCTTCAAACTGGCTCCAGACATATCTTCAGCTCCACCAAAATGACGAAAACTAAACAACGCTCTTGCTCACCCAAGCATTTGCTGATCTCTGATACAAATGACGATGTGAATTCCTTCCATGATGAGCGAGGAGAGCAGAGCTGGGCACCACCAGCAAGGCTGGGTATTCACAGCTTGACACAGGATCTGGCGCTCAGGATTTTGACTCTTTGCCCAGAATTAAGATTCCCCGTATCACTTGCCTCAAAATTGGCAACGTAACAGTTAGGAAGGTGGATGCCAGGAGGCAGCCAGCCTTTCACAAAGTGCGGGGCATCAGCGCCAGGCCAAGCTGCTGCCAAGAGATCTCCCAACCCAAAGAGTTGAAGCAGCTAAAATCTGTGTGTTCCTCTCTGCCATGCCATGAGCCAGCACACCGGTGGACAAGCCAGTCTCTGCCAAACCACCCCTAGCACTTGGCCTTCCCTTTCTACAGGGCACGAGTTGAAGGTACAAATGTTAATTTTGATTTTTTTTTTCATTTTGGCCTGCTTGCTTACAGCAGAGTAAGGGTTTGTTGGGTCTCTTCCTTTTTTTGCACCAAATGCTGCATGAGATAGGACAGGAGGACAGCCCAACTGGGCTGCTTTGTTGTGGTCAAGTTTGCAGTGCAGGGCTCTTCCAGGAACCAAGGCAAAAAATGCCAGACATCAGCCACACTGTCTGCACTGCAGCGCCCGTATTTCAGAGTGACATGAGGTTTAACCAACTGTAAGGAAAACCAGCCTTTTCCAAGTCTTCTCTCCCTGTGGAAAGCAAGAATTTCTTAGGGACAGACATGGAGTCACATCAGCCCACCCTGCACAAGACTCACGTGTTGCAGTAGCGGAATATCCCCCGGATGTCCACCTCCCGCACAGCGGCATTCACAATGGGCACAGTGACCATCTCAGGCCCCAGCCCCACCAGCACCAAGGTCCCACCAGAACAAGTGGCCTGGAGAACAAACACATAAATATGTTGTATTTTGCAAAAACCAGTCACCAAGGTCTACGAGAAGTCTGTGAAAAATTAAAGCCACGCTTTGTGGCTGTAATGGAGTGTCCAGGGCACAGCAGAGAAACCAGGGGAGAGGCAGGATGCTGTCAGGAGCCCATAAGCATGAAACACGCAATAAACAAGGCTTAAAAAGCAATCTTTCAAAAATCCCTGAAGGATTTGGGGATCTAAATCTTATTCTGAAAAATGACCGGCACTTAGGAGTACGAAATGGACTTTCAGATTTCAGCGGGAGATATTTAAAACTAAGAGCCTGATGCTCCACTGGAATTTCTCTTTCTGCAGCTTGTCCCATTTGTCTCCTGTCCTTTCATTGTGAAACTCTGCACTACCTTCTCCACGTCCTCCCATTAGGCAGTTCCTGACAGCAAAACATCCCCTCTTTAACTGCTTTCTTCACCTGCTGGAATCAATTTTCTTAAGTATTCTCCTTATTTGGACATAACTTCAATTTAATGGAAGCTGCTGCCCTACTTGCACCAGCTGCCTGACACGGCTGCGTAGCCATGCCTGGGTTTTGGGGTCTTACTGTAGCCTCTTTGATAAGTGGTACAGCAGCTGAGCATCAAAGCAGACAGTTCTCTCCACGCTGCCTGCAAAGACATCTTTAATCGTCTCTCTTAGCTGTCTAATGAGCACCTTGTCTCCCCCATACCAAGTGTGCTGAAACTAAGCGCTATGGGAGTGAAATAACGGTCATTCACTACAGCGTCCCAGAAAGAGGAAAACAAATGGCAGCACTGCTCTAGCCGGGGACAAGTGGTACTCACGTAAATGCCAGCCTGGATGCAGGCTTGCACTCCCGTACACTCCACAGTTATCTCAGGCATGCAGCCAAGCAGACTTTCCACCTTGGAGGCCACCTCCTGCGGGGTCTCATTCGTCACCTGAATGGTGAAATCTGCCCCCACCTCCTGGGCTTTTTGCAGGCGAGAGGCAGATAAATCTGGGCAAAGACAAAACAAGTCAAGAACTGGAGCATTATGTGAAGCAGAAAGCGAGAAAGAACGTGAGCCTGCAATCTGCTTCCTACCCCCATCTGACATCTCGGCAGAGCCACCTTGTTTGTTTTCTCTCTCAGAAGAGAAGACAGCATTTGTTATGTGGCAGGACAAGATGGGAAACTGCAGCCTGCTAGAACCTCTCAAGAATTTATGTAGACCACCCAGACCAAAGGGCTTCCCACCCTTGATGCAAGCAGGCCACCACCAAGGAGCCCTGATGCAAGCACACTCGTCTGGGCGCTGAACATGTGTGCACAGGGCAGCACACAAACCAGGAGAGGAAAGGGTCTACATTCCCTCCCTCAAATTCACACAGCCTTCAATCAGGAGGAATAGAGGAGACCTGCTCACTTTTCTGGGCAGGCAGAGAAAGATGAGCGATGAGGACAATTTAAAGACACAGGAGATGGCTTTCCAGCTGCAGACGGGAGTGTGCTTCACAGAGACTAAACCATAAACGCACAGATGAAATACGCATCATGCAAAGCAATGTCCGAGTGAAGGAACAGCTGCCACCCCTAGACTCAAGGAGTGTCTTCTAAGACAATCAGTTCGTAGACCTCCCAGTTTCTCTTTGGTACCACAGGAACACTGAGAGTGTGCCAAGACAAACCAGAAGGCCAGGCTTAACTCCAAAAGGCATGCACATCGATGCTGCAAGCAGGAACCACCGCAGGAACAGCCATAGGCAAGCACTGGTGTGTGGCTGTCCCGAGACTGCAGAGCGGAGGAACCGCAGTGCAAAGGCAAAGGGCAGCAGGAGGGCAGGACAGACAGGGCAGCATTGAGCTGTTCGAACAGCGCGGCTGTGTCCTGCCAAAGCTGCCACTCTCTAAGACTGTCCACTGCCAGTGTCTCTCTAACAGAGAGGTGTCTTTTCATGAAGCAGCTTCACTAATTCACACAGGACCTTAAGCTATTAGTGAAAAAGAACTGTAAAAAACCAAGTTATACACATACTCAGCAAGGTAACCCAGGTAGAAGCCTACACTGAGGCAAAAAAAAACCCCACTTCCTTTTGCATTTTCCTTCCCTGGCTCTCCAGATTATTTGCTATTGCTCACAGCCTCAAGGATACCTCTCAAAGGGCACTAGGCAAGATGCAAGGTTGCTCTGACCTTACTCCCTGATGGCCCAGAAATCACCTGGCTATGAACAAACACCAGATGAGAGCAGATCACGAGCTTTCTGAGGGCTTCCTCGATGAACCATCAGCAGATGCTTTCAGCTGAGCAAACTGCAGAATGCATTAGTTGTCAATACAAAGTGCATCCCTGCTGCTACAGACCTCTCCCGTCCTTCTGCCCTCCTTGTAACAGCACTGGAGGTTGCTGAGCATCTCAGACAGTTTCTGTCACAGATGAATGTGCAGGCAAAGCCCGTAAAAAAAAAAAGAGAGTAGATCTGGTAACATGGTGGACCTCAGGTACCCCACTAACACAGAGCAACAAATCTGGTGATGATAAATGCCTGTGAGGGCATGGCTGTACTCTGGTTCTCTGTCCAGAGTGATCTCCACAGCACTATAAGTATCTTTTGCAGATCCACAAAATGGTTTGTACCATGGAGCGAGCTGCCCTGGCAGGTAGCCACAGTTTGTCTCTTATATTCGACATCGCTTGGAAGTAAGCCACCCAGCCCTCCCCAGGCACCACTGGTGACCAGGACATCTCTGGAGATAAGGAGGTGGACAGCAGAGAAGAATGGCATTTCCCAGGCAGAAACAACTTCTTTGCCTTGCACTGAAGCAGTGCTCCACAGGGGCCTGTGTGCTGGCACCGGAAAATACGTCTGGATCAAAGGCGGAAACTGAGCTGTAACAGCCAAGATTTCCTAGACCCAAAACTGCAGGGTGAGCAATGTCTCCTGCCAGAGGTCCTAGGCCTGAAGATTTGGAAAATGATGCCTTTTCCAGGGACACGCTCCTCTCCAGGACATACAGCACACTCATCCACCACAAAGAGGAAAATACACCTTTCACCAGGGCACAGTCTTCAGTGAAGTCAGAGATGGGGGGGGGGGAAATATCAAGGGAAAAGAGAAGGAGGAGAAGGCCGCTGCTCTGACACAAGCTGCTCTGACCGAGCCCCAGCGCTGGGAGGAAGCCAGGGCAGAGGACCTGCCCTGCCCATTACACAGCAAATGTGACGTTGCTTACCAGGAGGGGAGGCAATCAACATGCCCACACCGGCAGCAGCAGGGCTTGGAGTGCTGGGTGCAGGCACACCCACTGAGATGAGCACCCACGAGATCTGTGGAGGGAGTTTCAAGAAGGGATAACAAAGGGTAACAAAGTGCAGACGAAGGAGGAAAAACCAAGGCTGAAAGGTAAGGGCAGCATCACCCTAGAAGCCCTGACGTGGGCTCTCGTCCCTGTGCCTGCAGCAGGCATTAGTCATGTCTGCCCCTCCCAAGCTCTGAGCGCTGGGCCTCGGGCTGCATGTATGGTCATGCTTGACCCTCTGCTAGCTGAGCTGCACTCGGAGACCTCCCACGCAGCACGAGCAAGGGCACGGGCATTTCTGAGGCACCTGAAGTGCCAAGAAACACTTCTGCCTGGCATGGCTGGTGTCTCAGTGTATGGATGAGTGGGGCTCAACCACGCTCCCCGTGAAGCAAAAAAACCCCCACACCTTTGCTATAGTCAGCCTCCGGTCTGCTGACCTGCTCGGGGAGGAAGCCCTTGGGGCGGAGAGGCACACTGGATGCAGCAGTAATACCATCAGACCCACGTGTGATAACATCTTGATACCCCTGGCCTCAGTGAATTACTGCTAAGCACCTACCGAAGCTGACAGATCTACAGGTTATTGAACGAGAAGGTTACCGTATTGTTTATTGCTCCAGACACTTGCAAACTTTGAGAAGGACCAAGTCGTTCAGATTTTAAACTTTTACTGTGGCTGAGGACCACACAAGTCCCGGGAAACCGGTCAATTATACAATTAAATGATTGCACCTTGCCTCTAGTCAGAACTTTGTTTTCACTTCCTGGCCACTGGAGCTAATTAAAGTTTTGACTACTAGACTAAGAATAGCCCATTCTTGTACCTCTGCTTCCACAGAAGTTATCAAATTACACTTAAGCTTCTCATGACGGTTTATGAGCCAGCTTAACAGACAAACACTCCTGAAGCTCTCACACTTTCTACACTGGTCTTTCACAAAGCAGTGAACTCTGTCCAGTTACTCATCTTCCCTGACTTTGACTTCCAGGGTTTCTGAAGGCACCGGCACCCAGGACTTCAGCTTTAGACATCAGATTTAGATAGTTTCCCATAAGTAGGAATTACTAAGTGTACCTTTAGTGACAGAGTAAGGCAAGCCAGCCCAACACTGCCATACAAATACTCAAACTGTCACTTCATTTGCAGGGGAATAAGGCTGCTTTTACATGCATCTGAAGAGAAAAACAGTTTTTCAGAGCAACAGCAATGTCCACAGAAAGGCAGAAGGACAGGAGAAGGCTGCCCACAAATATCAATCACACCCATTCAGGAGCAGAGTGGAGAAAGCCGTAGACCTTAGGGAAGAGTAGATGAGGACTCATGAAACAAACCTTCTGCACCCAACTGCAGTCCACCAAACCCATCAAGCCCGCCTCCAAAAGGGATAACACTAGTCTGCTGGGAATAAAGCACTTCAGGGAGAAAAGCAAAGGTTATCAGAAGCACCAATACCTTTTATCAGGCAAGCTGCCGTATCTGGGAGGAAAGGCAAGCTTTAGCACACACAAGCCTTCAGAAGGGTAGGGCTGAGCACCGGTCTCTAACTACAGTGCCAGCCGCTCTCCAGGAGTCCCAGAGCAGGGACCCGACCAATCGGCAGAGACATAACCTTCCAAATCCGTTGCCTCCAGATGTGCCAAAGACACTCACTGCAGAAGCTGCAGGAGCTGAGCTCTCCCCAGGTCATGAAAAAGCTCTTCCAAATATTTCTATATTTGTGTGAGGCTTGTCAAAACAAACACAAACATTTAAAGCCTTAAGTGCTGTGCAGACAAAGCTCTTCTCGGACAAACACATCATAAAAACTCCAGGCAATGAATTCAAAGAATCTGGCAGCAAAGCACAAGAGGGCCTTTGGGACAAACAGTCACCTCACAGGTGTTGGCTCCCAAAGCTGATGCAAAGAGCAGTTCCTTGAGAAGGGCAGCAAAGTCTGCAGCAGCAACGAGCCAAACTAAACCCATTCCTCAGCTCATGTCACATACAAATATTTGACTAAGGACAGCATCTCCATGGGTGTCTCTGAGCATCTGAGCCAAGCACCTCTCGGGTGGGAGATGTCTACAAGTCAGAATCACTACCTAGGCCAAGGCATAAAGACAAGCAGGGGTTAATTCCATGTAGCCGAGCTTGCTGACCCTACAAACCAGGCACCAAGAACTTCCTATGGCCACCTGGAGCCCTATGGCACATGTTATTCAGACCTGCTTGCCAAAGGTCCCCAGGAGCAGTCTACAGGCAGGAGCAACAGCAGCTCCCAGCGATACAGGGAAGAATACACCCAGGCAGGAGCGGGGATGGGGCAGCAGGCTGAATCAGCTGCCTCAGCCCCACCAACCCCTGCCAGCTCACCCAAACCCTTCCCCACCCAAGGACTGGGTCACCCACCAGCCCCTGCACCAGCTCAGCTCAGCAGCAAGGTTCCTCATGCATGATTCAAGAGGCAGAGCTGCTTTTCCTGCTATAGCAATCATCCTCCTCAGATGACAACACTTTGCAAAATCTGAGACCTGGACTGATCACGCCCACCAAGGACACACACCTGCAGGGTGGGGCCAGCAGAGAAAAAAATGCCCTGGATTCAGCATTTAGAGAGGATAAGGATTTAGAGAGGAAAAGGCAATAATCTGCCTTAGGTTTTGACACAAGCCACTACTGAAGGATGCTTCCGCAAAGACAAGGGGGTGGGACCTGAATTCTATCTCTCCACCCGAGGACGGAAACACAGTAACAGAGAGGTCAAAAATACACCTGGCCTGAAGTGTGGGGGGTGGAGTAACAGCCTTCTGAAAGGTCTGCTGGGCTTTGGCCCAAAACCACTGCTGCAACCTGTGCTTGTTGTCTAGTTGTACCTGCAACCGCTCTTCCTAGCCACCACAGCTCAGAAGGATCAAAGAGTAGTGGAAACACCACTTCCAGGCCCTGTCCAAACCCCAGGTGGAAACTTCAACCAGGGAACCTCCTGAGGCTACTCCAGCTCTCACTTCTTCTGGGCAAGCTACACAGAGAAGAGCCTGACCTTTCAGGAGAGGTGGAGGGAGCTGGGCTGGGTTAGCACGGCAAAGAGAAGGGGGGACTGAACAGCTTTCTGCAACAACCAGAAGGGCAGCTGCAAAGACAATGGAGACTTCTTTCAGCTTCTTCATTAGGAGGCAGTGCAATTCTGCAGTAGGTACTCAGGAAGAGGTGATCTCCATCCTCAGTGGTTTTCCAGGGGCAGCCAGACAAAACCACGGCTGCAAGCGGCAGGGGGCCAGAAACCTCCAGCACACAGTTACGCAAGGAAGGCCCATTTCTGAAACACAGGGACCCTGAAAAGGCCACTTCAGTCATTGCAGATAATCAGTAGAAAATGAACCCCACAGCAGGACAGCAGAAGGAAGGGCAGCAAAAGAGAACTAGAGAGGGACAATGTGGCTGCCCACAGAAGGGACTGTGAAAACATGTGTCCAGGTCCTCACCTAGCACTACAAAAGAAAGGAAAAAAACCTGCTCAGAGACAACCTCCAAGAACAGCTCCCAACAGGGTATAAAGTATGCTGTGTTGCCTGATCTGCATGCCTAGGTGAAGAGTAGAAGCAGATATAATCAAGGTCTATAAGAAATACGGGGAAGACAAAACCTGATCCTCAGGGTTTGATCTATGAGCCAAAGGCAAAAAACAAAGTTGAGGTCAGAAGAGCTCAAAACAGAATTAAAAAAAAGAAGTCAGTGATCACAGGCACTAAGAGCAAGTGAAGTTTCTGTAACTCAGAGCTTTGTCATACAGACACATTGCCTCATCCCAAAAGACCTGTTCAAAGTCTGAAAAAGGTCTCTAGGCTTGATCCAAGGACCACTCCTTAGCCTTTGGTTTATTCTCCTTCAAGCACTGTAGCTACTCCACCCACACAGCTTGTCTGTGCTAGGAAGCAGAAGCTATTACCCTGGTCTGCTAACCTAGCAGAGTGCAAAAATCAAAGCCTTGTCCTCAGGAATGAGGTGTTCATTAGGATTCCCTCCAGACAGGCACGCTGCTACTCCATTCACGAACAGCCCCATTGTGCTTGGGCTGCCTTCCTCAGCAGTTACCTTGAAAGAATACGCGGAACTAGTCAAAGTGTTGTTTTGTGGGAAACAAGCACACTCTTAAGGGTTACAAGGACTTACCCGTAATTACCACAGCCGCTGCGCCCATCATCTTAGCAACAAGCACGTTAACAAGGCCAATTGGTCCTGGGTACGAAGTGGAGAAAGAGAACATATACAACTGACAGACAGCACCAGCACAGGGTCTGAATATGCCCAGAGCTCAGCATGTTCCTAGGCTAATGAAGGCTCCGACTGTGTTTACAGATGGGCAGCTCTGGGATCACAGCATCACCACAATCCCAGGGCAGAGAGACCAGCTGCTGAGAGAGCAGCTATTGCTACATGAGGGTCTCAGCAAGGAAAACACCACCCGTTCCTCTGCTCCCTCGAGCTGGTAGGCTCAGAACGCCCAGACACTACACTTTGCATTTAGGATGCTCAAAATGCAGCAGCGTGGTGCAGCATGGCCAAGGACAGCCTCACGGTCCCCCTTGGCATCCCTGTAACTCTGCCAGGATGCACGCTGACAGCAGAGCCTCGAAGCACAGCATGCACCCTGTCCACCTCCCTCCATGCCGAGGCACGCAGAGAACCCAAGGACCGCGTATGTTCACCCTACCAGAGCCAGAAACAAAGACTTTGCTTCCCAGAGTGACTCCTGCCCTTCTGCAGGCGTGGATTCCCACGGAAAGGGGCTCAATAAGGGCTCCTTCTTCAAAGGTGACATTATCTGGAAGCCTGCAAGAACCAGACACAAGGAGCAGTCACCAATAAGGTTTATGAGGGTGATGAGGAAAGCCATGACACTCGAAGACCAAACATCGGTCTAAATCAGTGGCAAAATACACTCTCACCCTTGGTCTGAGAAATTCGTGGCTGGAAGGCGTTTGCAGAGGTTATATCGTCTCCTTCCCTCCTTTGAAGCAGCATCAAGTACACCTAAACCATGTATTAGTGACATTTGCCTAAGCACCGAACACAGGGATCCACAAACTCCCCCACATCATCTCTCCAGTACTTGGCAAGTCAACCCTAAATCTCTTTTGCTGCTCATCCCCTTTGGAATAAACCCCACAGCTGCGTATACACCACTTCGACAGCTGTCCTATGGCTGAGCCCCATCACTGAGCTCCCAGATCCCTCATCTGTGATGAATCATTCAGCTCCAGACTTTCAGAAAACATCTTGCTGCCAGTGGTGATGCCACATAGAGCACAGGCAGCCAGACCCAGGTCTCGCCATCACGCCCTGTACGTCCTCCTGTGATGTACCAAGTGTTTCAACCAGTGGACTGGTGCCAGCATGCACCCTCCCAGCAGTCAGGTCAAATGTGTACAGTGGGTATGAAACACCTTTTAGACAGAAACAGCACCATAATGCAGCTCGTGTAAGTGATGGAAAAAAGCAGAGGGGGCTGAAACCCTTCTGAACTGCTGACAGAAATAACCCCCAGTCCCGCAATGCAGCCCTCCGGAAAGCCGCCAGCATGGGCTCTCACACAGCAAGTGCCGGGAGCTGTGACTGCGAGGACAGGCCTGGGAAGCTGGAGGTCAGATCTTAGCCAAGCCAACACCAAGCCAAAGTAACGGAAACGACAGTTGTGGGAAGGCAGCTGTAAGATGAAGGGTAAACCAGTAGTGACATCCCAGGAAACATGCAAGAAATGTTTGTTTCTGTCTAGCGCCAGAGGGGATAAACTACAGCTGCCTGACAAAGCCTTTGCAAAGTGACTGCCATCCAAGCCTTGTACATGTTTTTTATGGATCAGAAAGCAATAAAACCTGTTGTGTTCAAGCAGAGAATGCTCACTGTGATACTCAAAAGGGTCAAGAGGAGATTGCTTCAGCTAATCCCCCAGTGAGTAGATACTTCTCTGCAGAGGGAGCCCAGACTAACTTGTAGCAGTAGCTGGCACTGTGCTTGTAGTAGCGGCACAAGTTCCCATCATCGGGAGGCGTTGCACAGAAGAAGATGGTTGGAGACAGGTTATAGCGTCCAGTTTTGCAGAACTCATCCATTTCTCTTGGGACTCCAGGCTCAATGGCCACTCGATCACCTGCCAGGGTGAAAGCAGACTGTGTTACCTGGGAAGAAGGTAAGCACACAGGTATGAGCAGCACTGGACAACCACAGAAGACAGCATGAAACCCTGGCACCAGATAAGCCTGAGGGACATATGCTAACTGAGAACAATCATGCTGCATGCACCAAGCAAGTTCCTAACAGTTCCTTCATCAAGATCTTCACAGTTACTCAAAAAGAGCCGGTGTTTCCGAGGCACAGACACAGAGCAGACGGAAGCTCAGTCACACACAAACCTCTCTCCAGCTGCCCTGCACTAAACCTTAGCAGATGAAAAGGCAGCCCTCACCCCAGGAAATCGCATGGTGCTAAGATTTTTTTCACAATCTGTAGCAACTGGAAGAGGAAATAATTAGGACAAAGCAGGTGAGCTCTTCTGGCCACCATGCTGCCAGCTGGGGAGCTCATGGTGCAAAAGTGCACCCAGGAGTCAGGCAGGACTTATCGGGGAACAGAGACATCTTGATGCTGCAATGGTGTAGCCCAGGCTGCTGGAAGGACACTTGCTGCAGGACAAAGAGTAATTATTTAATGGCAATCACAAGGCAGGATGGACTAAAGACAACAACTGTGTGACCACAATACAACTTGCAAGTACACAAGGGACACAAGACAGGCCCTTATTATTCAGCAGAGGAAGCCAATCGATGCCATATCTCCCAGCGAAGCTCTCCACCAACAGGCTTTCAGACACAGTGACAAGCAGGAAGTAAAGACCCATCTAGTCCACTACACCACCTGTGATATGGCCAACGGGGGATGTCTGGAGGTGAGAGGAGCAGGACAAGCACATCCTGAATGTCCTCCCAGCCTCCCATTATATTCAGCTGTGGGGCCTCCCAAGCTGCATGTGGTTTCTTTGTATTTAGTAACCCTCGACAATTTCTCCTCCACCTTCCACCACGTAAACTTTTAGCATCCACGGCATCCTTTGCCAAAGAGACCTGCATGTCTACTACATCTTAGGTGAATGCTGCACCTGGCTCCCACTGTCCCTCGCTCTTGTATTGGAGGAACCAGAGAACATGCAATCTTTATGTGCCCTCTCCCTGCCCTCCAGGAGTCTTCAGACCTGTGTTACACATCCTTGAGTTGTCTCTCCAACTCCTAGCTCGAGTTCCTAGCTTAGTCATTCATCAGAGAGATGCTGCTCCACATCTCGTCATCTCCTCGTCCTCCTCTGAAACTCTCTCACTTCTTTTCTAACCCTTTGGAAAGGAGATCAGAACTGCATGCAGAACTCCAGATGCGCAGTGATGTTCTCTGATTGAGCCTCTGTCCCTTTCCTAACACAAATTTGCATTTTTCACCATTACTGAGCCAACGTTCCCATGCACTTGTGTCAGAGCCAAAGGTCTCACTCTTCAGCAGTGATGGCCAGCCCATCATTTTAGATATACAGCTGGTTTTGTTTCTTCTGCTGTGGACAATACTTTATGTTTATCTGCATTGAATTTCATCTGCATCTTATTGCCCAGGCACCTTCTAAGGTCTCTCTTGCCAGCTATCCTGTGTCCTCTCCATCCTGCCTAAGTTGCTATCATCTGCAAACTTTGCAAAACTCACTGCTCAGCCCATTTGCTAGGGCATTCATGAGCACAGCAAACTGTAGAGGTCACACCAAGGGCCTGATACAGTTGCTCCAGTGATCTCTCTCCAATGCAGGAGGCCATTTGCTCCTTCAAGAACACATAGAGCAAAGTATTATTAACAGCAGGCTGTTGGCAAGAGCAACGTACGTGGTTTCTGAAGCTTTACCTAGCTTCTTCAAAAGGCATCTTGTACCAGCATCTGCATGATAATAGTCAGACCAGCTCAAGATACCCAGCATAGAGCATACCTAAGAAATACCATGAACTACAGCAGCCAAGGTGTGCGATTAATAGCATCACAGTGACACTGAAGGAGAAGGTCACACTGTGAAATTCACAGCTCAGAACATCAGATAAATTTACCTAACAGAAAAGCACAACCTGTTACCAGCACATTCTCAGGAACTGATTAGCAGGAAAACAAATAAAAAGACAGTTTTGGTTCCAATTACCTGGTTTCAGATGAGTCACTCCTGATCCCACTTTGACAACAGTCCCGGAAGCTTCATGCCCCAACACCATAGGGTCCTTCACGACAAAATCCCCAATTCGACCATGCTGCCAGTAGTGAACGTCGGACCCACAGATCCCAACAGAATGCATTCGCAGGAGGACCTCTGACAGAAAACAAAGAAAAGCTCCTTGTAGAAAAACTTACCTTCTCAGGCACTGGGAGAGTGACACATGTGATGTCCCTGTGCCCCACAACAAAGGCCAAGCCAGCATCAAAACATCTGAATTCACTAGCATTAAATAAATGTACTGGAACAGCATGTGCACTCGTTAGGATGGATGCCATGTTCATGAGACACCTGCTGAAATACAAACCTACACAAGGATTTACAAATCAGGAGAGCTTAAAATATGGTAAGACCCCTATCAACGAAAGCTAATGCAACCCAAGAGGGGCTTGACTATTCCTGGAGCAAGAATAAAAGAGCAAGTCCATTTAATTTTTCTTTCTCCCTAAGCTATGATTTCAGCCCTGGAGAGTTAGTGAATCAAATTTCTATCAGCCCATATGCCTAGCCTATTTAGTCCCGCAATAGGATCATCTGACATGTCCCAAGAGCTGTTTAATGTGAAATACATGAAGTGATGAAACAGGAAGGAAAAAAAGCCAGATAAAGGGGCGTATCTGTCACTGCTCCAGCTCTTCCTTTTACGTGGAAATGTAGCATTATCTGTTTCACCCACACATTCTTTTTTTGGATTCTTCTAAACTTTCTCAGAAATATTTTATCTCTTTATAATATCAAGGAGTGACAAAAGAGAACGAGAAAAGAAATAGATGAGCAAAGAAAACAGACAGAAGCAGTCATCTCTAGACCTACCATTGGGACCTGGTTCCGGGATTGGACGGTTTTCCTATGGACAAAAAGAAAAAAAAAAAAAAGCATTCAGCTGCTTGTGCATAGCCATGGGAATACCTCGTGGGAAGTCAGCCCAGGTTAGCTCAAGTAAATCCGCAAGCAGATTGGGTTTTTGGTTCTGTCTACTCAATAAGACATTGCTGTGCAACAAGGAGGGATATAAACGTGCAGTCCACACTTCCTCCCTAAGCTCATCTCGCTCTGCTTGCACAGTGGAGTAACATGGGCACCCGTTATGAGTGAGCACACAGCCAGCTTGTAAAACCACTCTCCAAATTATTTTGCAGTAATTTCCCCTTTCCTGCCCAGATAAGAGCCACACACTAAACTTTCCTGCCCTGGAACAGTCTCAAGTTTTGGCTGAATCCTTCATCCCACTGACTGACAAAAAAATTCACCTTCTGTAACCAGGAAGATTCTGAACCACCTGTTTCTATAAAGGGTTAATACTGCAGTGTTTATATTATTATTATAAAAAATAGGAAATATTTTTACTACATAATAATAACCTAATGTATAAATCAATTGTAAACATTACTGTAAATCACATTAAAAGCCACAGCCTCTTGTAACTGGCACGGCACCTCTTTATGGGATGAATGATAAACCCAGAATCACAGAAGTAGTCACTTGGCCCCCAGTCACCCTCCCACCCAAAAGGTCTGCAGGTCTTTTGCCTTCACTGAACTCCCTCAGCTGCCTCAAAAGACAAAGGAAGAACTTTGCTGGGTTTTACAGCACCAAGACAGTACAATACCCACCTAGCACCCACCCTAGGATCATGTCTCTAAGAAAAGCCCCACCAGAGTAGTTTGTGCTGACAATGGACTCTTCATAATCCATGTGCTGCTCAAATTTTCAGGCATCTTAGACCCCTGTACCCACAGTTCAAAATTGGGCACAAGACCTTTGAGCAGACCTCCTATTCACAGTTTCTCGTCAAAAATTTGGTGTATATATATGAATGAGCCCACGGTCAGTTACCTCTCCTGGCAAGAGCATCTTCAGTTTGTAAGAAAATTGATCTCTGGATTTAAGAGATGAGCAATCACTTTATAGCAGTCCTCCATGTACTAGCCTCACCAGTTAGAAGCTGCTACATAACAACGAACACGAGATTTTCTGCTGCCCTACTGCAGAGCAAGCGGGGTATCCCTTCCTGCTTTTGGGGAGCGCTGTTTTGCATTTTAGCTAATCAAATACATTCTCAATCCCAGCATATTCCTCAGCTTGCACTTTGTACTTCAGCAATTTAAACATCACTAAAAGAGAAATTCTGGAAACACGTTCTCAAAGTGCTGCTCTGCTAAAATACCTACGGAATAATCAGTGCTGTAAGTGGGCAGGATGGCCCAAATTCTGCTGACTGGAGTGCAAATCTAAGTACAACTCAACCTACTGAAATCTTCTAGGTTCACAACTGTATCCACATTTTTTCTATGCAAGGTGTTCGCTTTGTCCCACTAAGGACATAGCCCAGAGCATCATTTTTAAAAGAAGCTGATTTAGATGTAACCTCTTATATAGAAAATGTCCAATAAGCGTGCAATCTGGTAATACCTCAGAGGTACAGACCACCTCAGCTACCTCACAGGGACTGAAAAGAACAGCCCATGGTGAGTGATAATGCAAGCCAACTCCTAGCTGAAAATGTGTATGTGGCATTCCTCAGCCCAGAAAAAACCACTTTTTTTTCGATAACAGCTGTGCCGAAAAACAGACATCTTGGTGGAAAGCGAATCCTCCAGCCTGATTTGTAGAAAACTGGGAGTGACCAAACTGGAAGACCGCAAAGTATTTCAGGACGCGTGTTCTGCTCACTGTCCGTTGTCCGTTGAGAAGTTTAGACACAGCAACTGGTGTAACTGAGGATGTGAAGGAAATGCAGCAAAGTTTTTCTGTGAAAGGAGACATGTAAAGAGAGGATATGGTACATGCACAAAAACCAGTAAATCCTCAACAGGCAGCAAATGGGAGCCTATGGCAATCACTTAAGACCAAGCGAAGAGTCAACAAAAATGAAGCCAACACATTCTCGCACAATGCAGGCCAGCTACTGAAGTCATGGTGACTCTCCACATGGGAAACACATCCCTAAGAATCAAGAAGTGTGTGGGAATCACAGCGAAAACGATCTCACCTAACTTTAGGTATCAATAAGGCATTTAACAACATTGGTGTTCACTGCCTAGACTCCTTACATGACCAGTGGGGCAATACAATGAGTGCCATTTACGTCACGGCAAAGCAACTTTGGAGAAGCCCAGAAGGATCACTCTCCGAGGGGCTGCCAGTAAGGCCAGGGGAGCATTGACAACCACCTCCGATGTCTCCAGCAGTACAAACACCCCAAGGAAAACTCACGCATCTGGGTGTAAGCCAGTTTAGAGACCAGTAACATAGACAGGACGGAGACAGTATCCACCCTCACAAGTCTCACACACTTTTCTGTATCACGGGGCTTTGGAAACACCTTCTTGAACTAGAGGAACCATCTCAATTCTCTCTCACTGTCACGATATGTTTCATTTCTAGTAAAAGTCAGGCTGCATGTGCTTCTAGTGAAACTGCAGTTATATCAAACGTGGCTAGGAGCCACAGGGAATTACACAAGTGAGCACTGCTTAGCCTTTAGCATGTGTCACTTCAGCTGTGCAGGAGTAGTAAAAAATCAACTGCTTCCCTGACAATCATCCCCCACATGAGCTGCTGCAGGTATCCAAAGTCTGCGAGTTCACAAGAGCCCTCCCAACAGAACCATTTCTGCAGAAAACGGCCTGTCAATGTTTGCCCATGTAAATCTTCCTTCCCCGATCTGGCCCTTGCCAAACTGGCAAACACAAATCTCCAGCAGCATCGCAACAATCCACCCCCCAGGAACATGCAAGCGCTGGCAGTCGGAGCAGACTGAAGAACCAACCGAAAATCCGGGCTCCCCTCTACAGGAGGGCACTCCAGCACGGGCACAGGTGTCACCCGGGTGGCTGCTCCCCCAGAACCTCCCTCCTGCTTCTCCCTTGGGCTCTCGCAAGCCTGATGAAGCAACACCTCACCCTCCGTTTCTGCTTTCTGGGAACAGGCCAGTCTACTGAACAGCATCCACTCCCCGCTCCCCATCCCCTCTTCCCCCCTAAAGAGGGGTTCAGTGGCCCTTAGCCTTTGGGGCAGCCCCATGCTTTGGGCTCCCCTTGCCCCCTGGCTGGGCCGCCCCCGAGCACGGGGGCAGCCGCTGCCCTTCACCGCTCCCAGCCCGGGGCCAGTTCAGCTCACTGACCCGGCACCAGTCGGGGGGACCGGGCGGAACGGACATGTGTCGTGCGTGTCCCCCCCCGCCCCGGTGCCGGGGGCTCCGTCC
>Ga0065711_1027717_pt1 | contig 46508 bp, 25 predicted proteins | sample Hoacrofraction12_FD_59098 | JGI IMG/M metagenome (GOLD analysis project Ga0065711, IMG submission 59098) | Hoatzin crop microbial communities from Cojedes, Venezuela - Epithelial fraction 12 v2 (version 2) | ecosystem: Host-associated > Birds > Digestive system > Esophagus > Crop | place... | reverse complement strand
AACAAAAGCGACACGCGACCGCCCCTCCCCCCGCTGGGGTGCGGAGGAGAATGGAAAGAAACAGGCAGAAACTGGTGGGTCGGGATAAGGGCAGTTTAACAGAACAGCAAACAGAGGGAACAGCAACAACAACGATACAGATAACGGGAATATACAAAACAAAATAGACCGCACAACAGAGCTGCTCTCCACGACCGCCGCCGCAGCGCGCTCCCGAGCCGCGAGAGAGTTCCCGCTGCCTCGCTCCCTCCCACTGGAACCCAGCATGACGGCACATGGTATGGAATACCTGGCTCTGTTTGGCCAGGTTGGCTCAGCCCACCCGATGTGCCCCTTCCTGGAGTCCAGTGAAAATTAACCCTGTCCTGGCCGAACTCAGGACACATCTTCATTAATGAGTGTGGGTGCCCACACTGTAAATATCTCTGTTAAAATTCTATGTTGTGGGAAAATTAAATTTATGGATTAGTGCATTTTGATGTTTAGACCAAGGCCAGTGTCATCACTGTGCCGCCTGATCCTCAATACTCTCTGTTGCATTGGGTCCCTGGTGTGGAATGTGTTCATTATTGCTTCTGCAATGTAATTTACACTTACTAATTTGCTACAGATTGACCTTTTAAGACAACAGAAGATAATGGGCTCAGTGAATCCCTGGAGCACCTTCACAAAGGTTTGGCAAAATAGCCCTAATGATTCAAGCTTTTACAAGCCTTGGATTTGCATAGCATTAGGGATGATGCTGATGCCCAGGAAATGACCAGCACTAAGATATCTAACAATCAAACAGCTGAGAGGAGCACCTTTTCCCATGCACCCATATCATAGGCTTAGTGACAGCAACCATTTGCACAGAGGGGTGAGTACTTCTGAAATTCTTAGAAAAAGCTATTAAATAAAGAGGAACTGCCTGAATTTAGGAGCCTGCACAGCTATATATAGCAGTACAAAACTGGTCTATAATTCTAGTCAATGGCATGGCTCATTTCTAAAGTTGTACTTTCCTGGATGCTTTGAATAAGAATGATGCTTCTAATAGGGATCTAACATGATAGTAAATGTCCACTTAAATCGTAATTTAAGGATTTAGTACCTGGGTTTAGGAAAGTAAATCTCTTTCTGTATGGGAAAGGCCAAGTTGTGAAGGCATCTGGATCAAGCCCAAAACACTACCAAAGGGAAAAAAAAATCATAGAGTGGTAAAAAACTCTTTAAACAGTATGGATTATAATACATACATTGTTGTAATGAGGAAGGAGAATAAAATGTTAATTCCCCCAAGTTTTAATAGATTTATTAGTAGAATGAAGGAGATTTGAGAGATTTGAGACTTATTAAGGAAACTCTGAGACTCTCTAGATGGATTTGGAAGGGTATCTTCTGAACCAGCTTTTCCCTGCGAATGTGCCATGTGTATCAGAAGAACTCACTGCTGTTGTCACAACCGCAACACCCCCTGCTGTGCTCGGGTGAGGTGTCACATGTATGGATGATATGGGAGACACCCAGTACCCTCATGCTATGGGAAGGTCTACAGACATTTTGTATACACCTGAGAGAAACACTTTGGAGAAAAAAAATCTTTAGCTTTTGCTTGCGTTTGACTTCCCTTGCCATTAAATAACTCTCTAATTTTTTATAGTGGAAGATGCTATGGGACAGCAAAAGTTAGTCAGTATACATGCTGTATTTGGAAATATACATGCATACCAGTGTACCACCAATCATTATACCACTGAATATAATGATAGCATGGAAATCACAGAGCCATAAAATTCATCCGTGTTGAAAGATGTGGGTTTTAAAACCAGGGTCAAGGCAGCCCCTATATTCCAGCAGCCCAAGTGGCCACAAACACACTATGGACTGCCTCATGCAGAAGATGATTGCTTTTGGCTGGGTCAAAAATGGTAGAAAATTGAAGCTGTGGAATGAATTGTTATACTTGGAAGGCAATCCAGAAAAGGATGAAATAAAAGGAAAAAAGTAAATAGCCAAGGGAGGGGATAATCAGTGAGGAATGCGTGTGGAAAGTAGATTACTTAACCAAAGGATTTGCAGTCAGAGAGAAAGATGGTGGAAAAATGAAGAAAATGGGTAGAGAGAGTTCTTGGAACCTGTATTTCCTTTTCCTTTTTCCTTTCCCCTTCCCTTTTTCCACACTTTTTCCTTTTTTCACTGTTTCCTTTTCCTTTTTTCTCCTCCTCCTTTCCTCCCCCTTCCCCAGCAGAAGATTCTGAGACTGTTTTTAAGGCTAGGAAAATTAACCAAGCCCAAAAGAAAGCATCAATGACAGAGAAAATGTTATGAAGGAAAAATGTACGATGGAAGTTATTAAGAAAGGTCAGAGAAACACACTAGAAGAAATTCCTGAGTGCCACAAAACTCATGAAGGAAAAGTGGGTGGGAGGTTCTAATATGATGGAGGAAAATGAATGCAATAAAAAGAGAAATGGAAATGAATATTTATGATGGATGGAGTTAGTTTCAATAAGGCACAATGCATATGACAGGTAGGAACATATGACATGCAAGACTTCCTCTCTTAGCTTCCCCCTGGAAGACTAGGTACACTGCGAAGAATACTAGTAGGTGATATTAAGAATATTAAGAAAAGAAGATTGGTAGGACAGAATAGGGTCTGAAACAATAAATTATATATCTTGTCTCAAAATATTGCCTGTTTCTCAGAATCTTAAAAATATCAATAAACAGACAAATCAAAGGAAAATGAAACAAAACTCTAAAAAGTGGAAATGGTTTTATAATGTGAATACATAGCATTTTGACATTTAACTTTTAATTATTTTTTAAGTAAATTTCAGAACAAAAAGATATTGATAATGATAACAAAAAACCCTTTGTGCTTTGAGAACACGGAGAGGACCCAGTCAGGCAACTCCAGAACTTACTCAGCCATTCAAACTGATCAGTGAACTCCACTGCTTGTTGAACAGCTTGGACTGATTCACAGTCCCCATCTAATATTTCTTTGGCTGTAGTTTTTCTAGTCATATAATCCTTTCCATTCAGCTGCTCTCCTCTCTGAAGAGGAGAGCAGGCTGAAACCTCTCATTCTGCTTTGCTTCCAGTCCTTAAGAAAACATCCTGGATTTTTCATTCAAGGAAAAATCCCTCCGAAGAGACTCAGTGACTCTCAGCCAGTCTCGGCATTTCTGTTGCTCCCAGGGCTGGGAAGCCTCTGCTCCGTGGCCCGTGGCAGATCTGAGCTCCTCTGCTTCTTGCTGTCCTACCCACTCTGGCTGCCTAATGTATTCACATAGAAGTTTGGGCACTTCTCTGCCGCTCAGATGTCTGATCCTTTTTCTTCAGCTCTTGTTAACATACCTGCACTGGGAAAAGCCCTGGGGTGGGGGACACACAGTTACACTCGTGAAAAAAAATAATGATGTCAGGTTTTTGGATAGAATTAATTCTACTCAAAGAAGTAGTTTATGGCAGAAAAGCTCTTCCTACTAAAATAGTTTCTATGCTGTAGGCCTTTGGGGTGCAGTATGTCAGAAAACCTTTCTAGGACAAGGCTTCCTTTTGTGTTTGTTGAATATCTTGCTCAATGGAGCCTGAGCCTTTACTGTGGCATTTAGGTGCTGCTTTAATACCATTAATAACAAGAGAGAGTAAGAAACAGGTAAAACAGCACACGGCAATTTGCTGAAGTAGATTTCTAAATTCCTTTTATGCTACCTGTACTAACATCCTCCATATTTATTACTAACCTTTTCCACTAAGCTCTGCAATCATTAGTCTGTCTAGATGATATTTATAATGGTGGGACAGACTCTGGTGCACCAAATGCATTATAATTTTCAGAGACACTTCTAACCAACAGCTAAACGTAAGCAGTAAAAGCTGACCAAGGACGTGAAAGGTTTCTATAATTGCTATAATTATGCAGAAGCTTTAGAATAAAGCATCATTCTTCCCCACCTCCCTTTTACCTTTGAAAATTCATTGTCAATGAAAATGAAAAGGAATTATTCAATATCGAGGTCACTTTCTTCAGACTTTGATGCTTTTGATTGGAAATTAAAGCCATAGTGATTACAAAGTGGGTACAGTACCTAATTATAACGTTGGTCCTTCTGGTAATACGTAATAATAACGTACCTCATTTATAGCACTTCTTTTGTGGTATAGGATTACAGGAGCTGGGGAAACACAGCCTAGTTATAACTCTTTGAAAGTTACTGCTGGAATAAAGCTAGAGCTGATAAAACTGAAATCCTATCACAGCATTGAAATAAAAGCTTTGTGAAGATGTGGGAGAGGGGAAGGATCCTTTAGGAACCTTTTATAACCACAGAGCGTTTTGAGGCTTTGAAGGTCACAGAGAAAGATGTTTGCAGAAACAAAATATAAGGAGGTCCTGATCTGAGGGGATGCAGTCCCCAGCGACAACAGCCCCTTCCCATTCAGCCTTGGCAGGCAAACTGGGCTGCCAGAGGCCATTAATTCATTGCAATATGTCGAACGTAAGCCCATTTTTCACTTTTTGGTATTAAAATTCATGTGACAAATGCTGCTGGAGAATTGCAGGCTTGAAAACATGCTTTTGGCCCATGCTTTTGGCCTGCCCATAATCATGGAGATGAAACTCCATATGCAACAGTGCGGGGCAGGAGACTGCATTGTTTTAAAGACTCCTCTCGGGGTTACTTTGTTGTAGGTTGAGCTTCTTCGGCATAATAAGAGCTGAGGTCTGTTGACTGTTCCAGCCAGAAACACATCTCTATGCACAGCTCTTTTTGTCGAATAGAAAAACATCCAGCACACAGGCTGAGCCATGCGACATCCTTCTGTTCCACTTACACAGCAAGAATCTAGAGTGAGAGTGGCAGAATTTTAGTATTTCAATGCCTTTGGTGGTCAAAAAAACGGCAAAGAACCTCCAAGGATTTACAAATGCCTAAGGTAACGGGTTGTCCACTACCTAGTGAAACCAATGAGAATTAGTTGCTTAAATTCTGTCTACATCTTGAGAAGAAATCTGTAAATTCCACCTATATGCTTAGATAACAAAACTGCATTGAAAATCCATTCCTAGTGTGTTCATACTACAGCTGTGGATCAATTAAATGTAGTTAAATTTTGTAGATACAGCCAGATTTTCCTCTCAGAGGGGTCAGTATCAATCTAAGTTTCAGAGTTGTTCTCAGTTTACATGGGCAGGAGAGAAAGCAGAATTTCACCAATACTAGACCATACATAAATAAAACAAATAGAGCAAATCAGATATGAGGAGAAGAAATCTAATAAGAAATAGATATTAAGAAATATTTAATCAAAATATATCCAAAATTCTATAGACAGGAGGCTTCTGGAAAACATTCATAAATATGGGAACCAACTTTATTGCGATTTAACATGTCATCACCGGGATGAAGACCCTGCTGAGACAACAGGTGTTTTTCACTTTTCTTAGGTCCCCATAATTCCTGAGTTAAGATGTTGTGCAAAGAGTGAGTTTAGCAATTACATTTTAAACATGCAGCATAAAAATGTAGAAGGGATGCCACTGGTATCACTGTCAGCAGTAGTGTCACAAAACCACACAAAACCACACAAAACTGGAAGGTAGTTTGATTCTGCGGACCCACAAAAGTAGTAGCTCTGTTTTTGTGTGTAGTCTTTGCACATGTCTCTATTCCTGTCTTCTAAGAAGTGATCTGTTGTTAAGCCGATTAGCTTGCCTCTTCAAGCCAGGCAGAGAAATCGCAGTGATTTCACTGCCTTAGAAATCTCCTTTAGCTGTAGAGAAGCGTAGTAGCATCGTGGCAACGACATGGTTGCAAGTGGAATTTAATGAAGTGACACAACTAATGATGCAGACCATGTCTGTGACCACAAGGCCATCTTTTAAAAAATGATTAGCAACTCTGTTCTATGCTATTTGTTTCTAGCGTTTCAGCTGTCAACTCTACATCAGAGCTCTAGTGATTTCCATGACAGATAGTCTGTTCAACACCAAAAAAACTTGCTTTTTATTCTGTCTGTAACACATTCTTGCCCATTTTATTCTGTCTCCAGGGTTTAAAGCTGTTTATTATCTTTATCCTGCAATCATTCAGTAGGTAATTATTACCCTAGAACAATGAACAACTCATCCAACAACACTTGGAAGTTCACTGATGGTAACAGAGGATTTTGCTAGCCTTCATTGTGCTTACTTGAAGGTGACTACTGAGCCTCAGAGCTGTGGTGCTTTTTCGACCCCTTATAACGGCACGCGACAGAACAGAAATATTCCTTCTCTGGCCATTTTTTTAAAAGTCTTTAATAGAATGGGTATTGATTACAGCTTTTTCCAGCTTTCAAAAGGAACTATTTGTTGCTCCTTGAGTTGAGTGATCTCAGCTGACCTGCCAAGTCAAAAGCTTTCGTGTAGTCAATACAGTATACGTAATGTCTCTGGTTTCGGTTCTCTGTCAATTCTGCAATTGTCTTTCAGTTGAAAGATTAATTTCTATATTGTTTAACCCAGTGTGTTCTGGTACCATTTCACTAGCCAGGATTGCTCTTTTCTCCTGACCCACAGTGGTACTTTGCTTGCAGGGCAAATGAATGGGACTTTTAGGGTTAATGATAAGTGAGCAACTTCTGCTAGCTTTTTTCTCCATTGCCCACTTTCACAAACAGACAAACAAGCCTTATGAAAAATATTAGGATGTTCAGTCATCATTTTTTCTGGTCATTTTGTCTCACTGGCCTGCCTAAAGGACATCTCATCCTAATGATAACGGTCCTTCTTTTAAAGCAGTTTCTTTTATGAAGTTAAAGAACTTTGATTTCTTTTAGAAAGTTTTCTTTAGTTTGGGCACTGTGATAGCTGCCTAGCTATATTTCAGAATTATTTCCACACTTTGAGTGCAGACACATCAATTTCCTTATTACAAAATTGTCCATCTCTGCACACTCTTGGTATGTTCAGCCAGAACCTGCACAGTGAGACTGGCATCCTCCTGGACTTATTGTCAATGATAAATTCAAGTGTCTCAGCCTTCCCCCTTGTCCAGAAAATTAAAAAAAATTATTTCAATTTACGTTTATCAAAGAAAAAGTTCAGAGATAACCTGATTGCAGTATATAAGTACTCTGACAGGGAGGAAGGTGATGAAAGTACAGGAATCTTGAAATTATTAGAGAAGGGCATTCAGTGGTTGAAAGATAAAAGATTCAGACTAAAAAATGAAGTGCAAATTTTCCACAGTGACAATGACAAGCAACGATGGGAATAGATCCGCAGTGGAAATAGTGTACTCTCCGTATATGACATCTCAAGATCAAGAATTACTTTTTTTTAAGAACACAGTATATGTCAGACATATGGATACAGAGGAAAGATTACTGCAAATGCCATGACTTGAGTTACTCAGGAGACTAAATTGTGTACATTAATGTCTTTAAAGGCTGAAAAGCCTTCCATCAATTTTCATTACTGTAACCTGCTAGCCAGTTTCACTCACAATCTTTGAGAAAAGAAATAAGTCAACCAAACCAGGCCCCAAAGAGAATTGTGGTACAGACTGAACTGCCTCATTTGAATGGATTTTTCCATTCCAGAAATCAGCATTGCCAGTGTTCATTTCCGCATCAATGGAAGATTTAGATCTGCTCTCTTGTGACTTCTGGTGAATAAGAAAATTACACTTCATGCATCTATTCACTTAAATTTTCATTACTTATTATTAAGAATCTCTTTTGTTGAATATCAGAACAGTTCATATTTAACACTTTTCCGTTTGTAATTTTGTTTAAATATCTGGGCTGCTGGCAACAATATTTGAAAATTACACAATAACTTTAAACAACATACTACATTTACAGTCACTATACCTAACCAATCATCTAAATATGTTTTAGATACTTTAGCTTCTCATTAATGGCTTGTAGCTGGGATTGATGTTACTTTCCTTCAGCATTTCAAATGTTCTGAGGTACGTCTGCTGTAAAGTACATCCAAAGAACAATGTTGTAGTTTAACCTGGCAGCTGGCAACTAAGCAGCAGACAGCCGCTTTCTCACGTTTTCCCTTCACCCCCCAGCAGAATGGGCAGGAGAAGTAGACAAAAGGGGAAACTCGTGGGTTGAGATAAAGACAGTTTAATAAGACTACAAAGTAAATATTAATAATATGAATACTAACAATAATGATAATAGTAATGATTATAACAAATATGCAAACAAGCTATATACAATACAATTTTTCTAAAAACCCAATGACTGATTTACAGTCAGTCCCTGAGCAGCGATAGCGGAACCCGGAAATCGTGAATTTTGCTCAATTCCCAAAAAAGTTCTAACTCCCAGACAAGAGAGGATTTGAACTCATGGAAATGAGAAAGAAAGATTCCCTGCCCCCCAGCCAACCCCCATGCATAAGCTGAAGATGGTATCTGTGGTATGGAATATTTCTATTGACCAGCTTCGGCTAGCTGTCTGGTGATACTCCCTCCTATCTCCTGCACGCCAGCTCATTAGCTGAACATGAGAAACTGGAAAAAATCCTTGATTTCATAACAACAACTGAAAAATCAGTGTTATCAACATTCTTCTTGTACTAAATCCACAAGACAGCAGCTACGGAGAAGAAAATTAACTCTGTCTCAGCTGAAACCAGGACAAACAATGAAGATGGTAAAGGATCTAGAGAACAAGTCCTGTGAGAAGTGGCTGAGAGAACTGGGGTTGTCTAGTCTGGAGAACAGCATGCTCAGAGGAGACAATTATCGCTCTCTACAGCTACCTGAAAGGCGGTTGTAGTGTGGTGGGTTTTTGTCTCTTTTCCCAGGTAACAAGTGGTAGGACAAGAGGAAACAGCCTAAAGTTGTACCAGGCGAGGTTTAGTTTGGATATTAGGAAACCTTTCTTCACTGCAATGGTTATCAAGCTTTGGAACAGGCTGCCCAGGGAAGTGGTTGAGTCACCATCCCTAGAGGTATTTGAAAGACATGTAGATGTGGAGCTTAGGGACATGGTTTAGTGGTGGACTTGATAGTGCTAGGTTTATGGTTAGACTTGATGATCTTAATGGTCTTTTCCAACCTAAATGATTCGATGATTCTATGATTCTAAATCTTGTCTGGTCCAGAGATATTACCTTATCTAGAGTAGTGATTTGTTTTGGAGCAATGGTATGGTTTTGAAGTGAGTTCCTTGAATGTCACTACTGTGCACTGATTCTGTTTGCAAAATGGTTTTGTTGCATGTAAACTTGATTCCCTTAGAAGGAAACTAGTCCCAGATCTTTTCATCGGATATCACTAAATGTGCTCCAAACACAGTGGTGACAGAAAGTCCAAAGCAAGGATGCTGTGAAGCTGTTTGAATGGCACATGCACGGTGGGAACATTTCCTCAAAGACACCACAAAAAAGCTGACTTGACACTCCACCCCAAAATGCACAGCTTGGATGCAGTGGCTTAAACACCAACTGTTTTGCCCTATGGACAAGTTGCTCTTGCGTTAAATTACTTGTTCATTTAGACATACTCTCTGATTACTGCATTGTAGACTTGCTTCTGATTCCAGTGCTGGCCGTGAGAGCATTAACCTCAGGGCTTAAAAGCTGCTTTCTGCATCCTTTTGCAGAAAGTACAAATTGTCTAATTCTAAACAAGAATAATCACTTCTTATTGAGGACATCTTTGTTTTGGTAACCCAAACTTAGGTAGAGTCACTTCTGAAAATTCATTCTTTAGATTCAGATGGGAGCTGAGCTGAGCTGAAGACAGAAAAAGACAAGTTCTACACTTTTAAGAAAACTTTGTTAAACCAATTTTAATTTAAAATCAGTTGAAGTTTCACAAAAATAATGCTACTCTTACAATAATCTGAAATTCTTTTCAGCATTCAAATATGGACTGCATTTTCATTGTCCTAATATACATCATCTGTCAAGACAGCAGCTTTCAATTTGATTGTTAATTATTCTTTTTTATACATAAGACATTTGAACAATTTTAGAGCTTTATTCCTCTTTGCAATTAGATGTGGTGATTAGAATGTCTTTTATATGCTGTTAGAATATTCTCTTAGTAGTGCTTGACTTTGTGTATCCATTCTTGCCTCCAAGTATTTGTCGAGTTCTCTCACTCTGCATTGAACATCTCTAGGTATGTCCCTGTTGCTTTTCTATTCAAGTGTCTCAAACTGTTCACTGATGTAGTTGATGCCTTCTTATCACATCTCAGCAGACAGTGCACATGTTGATTTTCTGCTAACTATTCCTTCCTAGCTTTCTCATTTGGGGTTCTTTTCTTTCCATTTCTGAGCTTTCTTGGATGGTCTATTGACTCAAATAAAATTCAGGTTTTCTTTTAGGCAACTCTGTTTTTTAATTTTAATTGTAGTTTTTCTTCAAGAACATTTTTCCTTTTTTTCTTTCCAGTAATCACAGAATCATAGAATGGTTTGGGTTGGAAGGGACCTTAAAAATCGTCTGGTTGGTAATCTATCATTTCATTTTATGTCTTCTATTTTTGAAAGACTGATGGTTTCTTATGGTAACCATAAAAGTATGTGAAGCACTTGAGCTCATGACAACAGGCTCATATTTAGAATAACGTATGTTGGTTTTCTACCTTCATGGTAATACATACAGTTAATTTGATACCTACAGTGAGATCAATCTTACTGCAGGTCTAAGCAAACTATTTGCACTGCTACTGACATGACCTCCATAAGTTTAACATCTAATTATACTATTCTTGATTCCTTTCTCTTCAGATAATAGATGGATCTTGTTCTACATAGACATTATGCTTTAATAAGACTAGTTGTGAACTCATCTCCCAAACCCTGTATGCAAGCACCTGTGATTGTAGGGGCCAAATCCAGCTATCACTTTCCTATTTTGCCTTTTTTCCACTATGGTCCTTTGATCAGAATTATAGTCACTTCAAAAGACTTGACATTCAAGCAGCATTTAGATCTCAAATCTTTCCTCCTTTTAAGGCAAAACCTTATTGTACCATATCTACAAGCTCATTAGCATTAGGATTAATTCTGTTTGAGGTTTTTTTTGTGTGTACTTTTTAAACAAGGGATACATCTTAGACAAAATATTTGTTTTAAAATAGAAAATCAGAAAAGCTCTGAATGTACCAAAACCAACTTTGATTTCAGGATTCTGTAGCATCCCTCTGTAAAGATTTGAACTCGTTAATCATTGCTAAAGGGAAATATTCATTTCCTACTGTTCCAGTTCATTGAACAATTTGCAGGTTTCAGATCATGCACTTTATGAAGTATAGTCTTTGCCACAAGTATATTGGGTTTTTTGCTGTATATGGCTTTCAAATACAACAGAACAAAAATTAAAAAGATTTTTTAAATTACCTATAGTGTATGCCATATTTTTTACTTTCTTCTCCTTTATCACAAGTATTTGAATAATCTCTGTACAACAGTCACAAGCTGGAAAGGCTTTCATTTTCTCAGTTTTACTCTATATCCTTTAAACTGAAGCCAGTACGAAACATCATGAGTCGCTGTGGTCTACGACCCCGAGGTCTGCTGCAAATACTGGTCTCTGGGTGGTGTTTAACATGTTGGCTATAATTTAAATAGTGGTAAATCGTCAGAGCGGAGCTAACAGGGATAAAATATGTTTTTCCATGTGTAGAAGACCGCTACGAACTGGTTTTGTCTCAACATTGCCATTCTCGCCTCTTCCTGGCCTGTGAAAAGACCACCACAATGACCTGGAAAGCGCTTACGTACAGAGTAGTGCATGGACTGGCAAGAGCGGACTTGTCTAAGCGGGCAGCACGCATGGCACGAACTGCACGTATGCAGACATGCTCTGCGCATGTGCAAATGCCCCTATAAAAGGGCAGCACATGCTCCTCGGAGCCCTCTCTGGCTCTTGCTCTCCTCCTCGCTGCCTTGCTGCTGGGCTCCGCCCTCACCGGGGCCTCCACGCCTGCACAGAGACTGAGCTGACCGGACATTGCTGGACATCGTCGAATCCGTGGTGGTGGTAAATGATTCCATCCCCCCACACTTCTTTTCCTCGCCCGCTGGGGTTTTTCCGACTTTACTGCTTGCTTTTTTTTTTTCTCATCTCCTCCCCCCACTGCCGTCCCTGCCCGACCTCTGATTCCCGGTTCACTGATATAAAGTTTACAAGGTTGCACGGCATATGACTCTGTTTGCGTCTTAATCTCGTCTCCTGGGATCGCATCGAAACCTCCCCAGTATCAGACTGGGACACTGTGGAAGTGAAATGGGCAACACAATGCTTTGCTTTAAAGATTTCAGATCTATTAAATTTCCTGTCCCAAAATTCCAAGTCCAGACAGTTCAGATCTTGTGCCTCCTGACCATGTTGCAGATTACCATTACTTAACTACAGAGCATATATTTTCTCTTTGCAGCTAACTGTAGAATTATCTGTAGGTGCTGGTCTGCTGAGGAAACATTTCCAACATTTTTTTGAAATAGCTAGCATTGTGTTAAATGACCAAAGATGTCAAGGCGTCTTGCCTAGGCAACGTCTTACAATTCAAAATAGTTTCTAGAAGGGGAGAGGGGCTAAGATTTTCAAAAAGGTCAAAAGATTTGGGGTACTTCTTTGTTGTGGGGTCTATCTTGTGGATTTTTTTTAGAGTCCCCGATTTTCTGAATTTTTGATGACAGATCATCTGGAAAGCATTCTTCCTGAAAATGTTTCAGAGATTGGCATTCAAAACTTCAGAGCACTTTAAGGTCAGCTTTGAAAATTTATTATGACATTTCCTCAAATTCGTACTTGCTTGGCTATGCTCTGGAAAAAACAGTTTTCTCAGGTCTTACTAGTCTTCAGTCCTTCGCCAGCTTGTAGGAATGCAAACAGGGATTCACTAAAATGTTTCTGTCACTTCCTGATCAAAAATAAAGTGATCAGCGCTGAAAGGGAGACATCCATGGTACTGATGTTTTGTTCTCTTTCAGTCAGATAAGCAGTGAAATCTGCGTTTCCATAGAAGACAGTTTAGCAAATGGCAATCCTCATTGCATCATACAAACAATCGAGAAGGATTAGAGAAAAATACTACTCATTGAGTCAATATAATCCAATTTGTCTCTCCTTAATTTGAAAGTGAACTAGATACAAATTCTTTACATTTTCTTCCACGTAATCCTATCTTTTATATTCACTCTTATACAATTTTAATCAACAGTACTTGATGTTTCCATGGAGTCTTTCAGTATGGTTGCTAAATGCTGAATGTAGTCTTTCATGTGAAATGGAAAAAAATGGATATAAGCAAAAATGGGTTTTCCCATTATAAAACAGTAATTTTTATGTTTTGAAATGTGTCTAAAATATTTAATGAAAATAGATATTACATATTGTCAATTATTTTTGTCTTTCAACCTATCCTTCAGTTAAAACATGTTTTTGGTTAATATGTACTAGTGAACACGTGTGGCTCTGCAATTCTGCTGTAAATATTTACCAGCTGCAAAATATTAAAATGCAAATATCATTGAGGCTATGGTGACAAAATAAAGCTCTATTCAGAGTTACGAAATCTAATGTTAATGGAGAAAATAATGGAAGAATTTAAAGAGATCTTACAGTTTATTTTTAGGGCATAATCAAATCTACGTTGACAGAGGGTTTCATAGCTTTCTGCCACTGATTTTTTTAAACTTCCTTAAAATGCCTGTGTGACCCACTCTAGTGCTTCCTATCGTCTGTGTAATTTTTCTTGGTGGACCATGTTTATTTAAACTTCAGACTTGTTGAAGTAAGAAGTTTACAACTTGGAGCTGCAAGTCTAGTAAGAGACATTGCAGTTTTGGTTTACATTGTGCAAACATGTCCTCTTTCAGAGAAACATAAACCAGCAACTTATAAGTACAGTAATTTATCTTACATCATTCCTCTCATGGATTTGTTATTTCAGTTAGGCCATTTCACATCTTATTTTGAAGATGGGAAGGTGTGTGTATTCCACCGTGATCCACTAGGACTTAGTGCCAGTTGAGCTGCTATGAAGCTTTTCCTTCTGTCTGGGAAAAAAAGTCTTGCTCTTTCTGTTTCCTTCTCTCTCTCCTCTCTTTCCTTCATCACCTCTCTCTTTTGCACTTTGCGCTTGACTGTGCCATTGTTTCAGGAGAATGCAGCTGCTGCTTTTACCTTATTCTGCTTCCTGCACTTTGCTTTTGAACCACTGGTCTGTGGGAAAGAAGTTTTCTGAAGATCAAAGGTTCTCCTGACACTTCTGGCTGAAGGCAATCCAGGCCTCTCTTTTTCCAGCCATCCTCTAAGACAGCATTGTTTCCTGACTGCATTTCTGATGACTCTCAGTCACTTTTTGCACACTACAAAAAATAGTATTTGCATTTAAAGCAGCTTCATCAGACATCATCTTTCTTCCTCTGTTCTTCTCTTTTCACGTGTCTCTGCAATGCTGTACTTTAATAACTGTGTTTATTTGAACTTTTACCTGATCTTCACATAGCTTTCTTCCTTCCACCTTTTCTTTCATTACAGTGCTCCTTGATTTTGAAGCAGTTTTCTTCATTTCTAGTTATTTGAGATGCCTACTATTTATTTTGTGCTTTAAAGAATAGCTAGACCTCTTGTTAATGAGAGGACATGACCACAAGGCATGCCAACACAACATGCTCCAATCTGGTTTGTTATTGTATTTGTGAATTTCCAAAATCTTTTGAAACCTAGCAGAACTCTATTAATTTTACTTTAACATTAAAAGTTTTTATATTAATTGAACAAATACTCCAAACAAAACCATTTATCATTTTATTTTTCTTAAAGTATCATTTTTTTTTTATGTGAACAACCACAGGGCTACCATTGTCTTTAAGTCAACAGGGATTGCTTTAAAAAATTCTGTACTGAAAGAAGAATACAATAGAAACACTGGGATGAAACCAGAAGGAAAGGCATCCAACTGCATTGAACTGCTATGACAAATCTTACAACCAAAATGAATAAATCACGAAATCTAGAATACGGAATTTTTAGGTAGAACTTCATTAACGCACTGCATTAAACAATAATTTTCAAGATTATTTCCTCATCAAGGGGGTACTTTAATAAATAAAGCCAACATCCACTCTCTTAATATTTCATGTTAAGAGTTGTTACAGATATTTCAGATAACTGAAATGGTTGGCTATTCTTTATTGCCAGCTTTCTTCAGTATAAATAACCTGCTGCCAAGAAGCTAGAATTTCTCAGTGCCAAGTGGTTTGATTTAATGGGCAGGTAATAATCTGTTGATTCTTCCTAATCTAAACAGGGTGTTTTGAATAAAAGATAGAATATGGGAGGTAGGTGGTAAAGCATATGAAGCGCATGAAGTTTTTACAAAAGGGCAAAAATTAAAAATCTAAAGCAGCGACTGAAGGACAGGTTTTTAAAAGGCCATTTAAAGCCAGAGTTTTGAAAGATTAGCCCTCACTTTGGTGCTAAATATCTTCTATAAACAAATCACTCAAGTTTCACTTTGTATCTCTAGTGAATTTTAAAATGATTTTAACAACTTATTGCTCTTTTAAGCAACCATGCAGCTAACCATAAACAAATACACATTTTTTTTGTCATTTTTGTGGCTGGCCTATTTAACAGTTCTTTTGGTGTTACTGCCTCCAGTTAATACATTATTTTATCAAGATATATTAATCACAAAGTATTTATATTGTGAAAAATATTTCAACATCCACCTTCTCCAGAAATGGACAAAATGGACAAAATTGTGTCCAATGCTTCTAATTAATGCTGAAATATTGATGTTACCCCAGTTAAGATAGGGTTCAGGAGAAAGTTCCCTAAAACTTTTAGATAGGGGATCCTTTTCCAAATAAATATATCTTAGTCTGTTAGATACCAAAGTTGTAAAGCATGGATGAGAAATTTTGTTCACGTTCTATTTATTCAAATATAGGGACTATATAGACTGTGCTGAAGAGCCTCAAGGAATTAGATGGCATTTCCTCCACCAGTCTGGCTTCAGCTTGTTAAATTTAACATTTAACTTTAGATTGTAAGATAGACGTGGGTGGTGTTGGGAAGCATTCAGGATCCAGATGGATGCCTAGTGGAACCACTCTAGTCAATAAAATACTTAGTAAAAAAGATTTTCCGTCAAGTTGCAGACCCTTCTCTTTCCAGTCAAGCGTTGAGAGGGGACAAGCAGCCTGGTGGCACACACATATTCTCAATCAAGCTGCCAGCTGAAGATACCAAACTATAACTGATCCTTCTGAAGCTTAAATAGGGTTTACACTTAAAATATCTATAGAGTTTATTTCTGGAAATTATGTAAGTCAGGGGAAGCTGAAAGAGTTTGACTGCAATATCGATATGTTCGGGTAAATTTGTACCAGTGAAAGAGTAAATGCCAATGTTTGAAGGACTTCATTTCATGCAAGAAGCAAGCCATGAGACAAATCCTTCAGTAACACGGGTGATATATTCTATTTGCCTCTCATATTCAGTGTGGTACTGTACAAGGATAACTTAATAATGTTGTACAAAAAAGCCTTGGCAGGTGTAATCTCTATGTGAGTTCTAATATGAAATGCTAAGTGGGGCTTGCATAGTTCAGGTGACAAGTTTCATCATACAAGAGTACTAAGGAGTACTTATCAGTGAGCTATATGCATCAGTAATATAGGGTCTATTTGGGACACTAATGATTATGGTTCTCAGTCAAACATTGTCTTATTTGTTCTTGCTCCCTGCCTACTGCATCATATTGGTATCATAGAAATTTTGCATGAGTTGTAATTTCAAAGCATTTATGACAAATACGTGTCAAACACTGAGCATATTTCTCTATGTAAATAAAGAAGTAGAGAATTTTTGACTCCTTGCGGGTTTATAATTATACAGTGCATCCAAACTTTTTATTAACAATTTGATAATTTCCCCAGGGTTTTATCTTCTTCTTATTCTTTTTCATAATTTAGTGTGATCCCAAGAAATAAACTCGGCTTAGTACTGAGACAGTTAAACAGATATAGGTCATTCTTTTTCTGCAGTAGATGGTTGATATTTTGTTAAAGATGTTAGTGTTCTGGATGAATTTTATGCACAGCATTTTGATAAAGAGTCTAGTATTTTATTTATTATTTCAGTGAGCACATTGTTTCTGAAGGACAGTTGTGTGGTTTGATGCTTCACATGGTAATTAACATTGTGGTAGTGTGCAGTCTTTGCTCTTGTGTTTGCAAAAGTCTTCCCCTTCCCTTAATTCAACAGAATACCCTGGCCATTGCTATAATATGCCTGCAGATTGCTGTCATCCCTAAGAGATACATAGACAGAAAAATAAATACCTCTTTTAGTTTCTCCATTTAGGATTCATAAGGCCTCTATTGATCTTTGATATTCCCCTCAAAGGATTTTATGAAGAGGTATATTAGCTGTATAATAAATATTAAAGGCACTTTAACTTCTGGCAATGAAAGCTTTTCTATTTTAGGGTCTCTTTGGTATGCAAAAATTGTACCTAACCGTTGAAGTAACTACACTCATGCACTCAGGCCCCACCCTTGAATGGATCCTGCCTTGGTAGATCTCTACTGCTGTGAGAACACAGATGGGAATCAGTGGAATTACAAAGAGGCTGGGAATCAGGACCTGTGGCTGAATGAGCTTGGACGCTTTTTTATATAAAGCTTATCTAATATGAATGCAAACAACTGTACTTCCTCACACTCTAGAGATGGGTTGCTCCTGGGAGAGAGCAGAAGAAAGGTATTTTATGCTAGTCATATGATCCTGAACAGGGCCCCCCTGCATTAGATGCTCATGCAGTGAATAATACTCTCTTCCTCAAAGAGTTCATAAACTAAATTCTGCATTTCTTTTTTATCACAGATTGGCTCACAGAAGTCAGGATTCTCTCAGACCTGTAAGGAAAATCCTGTTATTTCTTGACAAGGACTTTTTTTCTGGTTGTTTGTTTTTTTTTTTTTTTCTCCTGCACATCACCCAAAGGAAGAAATGCAATGTTGACATACAGGTATGTCAGAGCAGAATGCTTCCAGTTCAGAGTCAGACAGCACAGGTTACTGCAGTCCCTAATGGCCAACTCGGTCATGTCTCAGTACAAGCATGCAGACAATGACATTTGTCCTTTCCTATCACCACAGCCACAATGAATACTTAGACAGTAGGCATGAGTATCCTCAAAGTCTTTCTGGCTGACATTTCCACAGTAAGACAAACCATATGGCTGTATTGCCTATTGGCATAGGGCCTTCTTCACTCTAACAGCAGGAGGGATAAGAAGCTAGTCTCATATGGTTAGAAAATCCTTCTTTTTGCAGAAAACAGTCCTGGACTTTGCAAATGCACCAGCTGCAGTTCCTTGCCTACCTTCTATACGCACCCAAAACAAATGCAGTAAAGTAGCTGCTAAACACAGTAGACTGAGATGACCAACCATCTTGAGCCTGCATGTCACATTTGTGTATTCACTGGAAATACATCATATACCTCAGAGAAACAAGAGAAAGGAAAGGTCCTGAAACAGTTGCAAGTAACAGAGCTCCTCCTTAGGTCCCTGCTTTGGGGGTTTCATTTGTGTTACAAGCTGATCCTGCAATGCTGGTCACAACAGGACTGCTGGTTGACACTCTTTCCACAGCTGGATGTTCAGGTTGCCTGGCCAGCCCCTGTACCAGCACAGGCTCCACAGCTCTCAAGATCTGGACTGGCCATCCCACTTTAATTCAAGGGGAGATCATTGAGCTGGCCAGCCGTATGTTTATAGACTATTCACACTGAAAGAACAGGGATACTGATTTTATCCCCCTCACATTCTTGCCCTTTGCTCTACCAGAGTAAAAATTGGTGATGTGATTGAGGGGCTGAGAGAGGCTTTATTAACTATGATGAATGTAATGTCCTCGTTATAATGATCATAAAACCTAACTAATAGTGGATCAGATAATATAAGTAAATAAGTACTGTGAGATATGACAAAGTTTACAACATTGAGTGGATTTCTGTTTTCATATTTGCACAGTACGGCCTCCACACACAGTCACAGTTTCTTGGCTATTCCCTTTAAATGAAGACAAATACAACATAACAGCCATGTTAATTACTTTTTGTAGTGTAGAATAAATCTCCACTTGTTGGGAACATCTTTCAGAGACTCTTTTGGGAGTAAGACAGAATTGCTTTTTGAAGGAGTCTGCTTGGATTCATCTGAGGAGTAATATTTTGATAAAGAGCCCTGTTCATCAAGGATGAGTTCATCAAGTCATATCTAGCGTATCAACCCAGAGAGCAAGGGCCATTCTCAGTTTGACCTGGATTTAATGGTTTTATATTTCATGCTCTCAGCCTTATAAAGACTGTCTTTACATTAATATTAAAGTCTGTGGAATAAAACCTGACTAAAGAAAATGTAGCTCCTATAATACAAGCAAGCTGGGAACAAGTTTCTGAATTACTTCTTATAGAGTCAGAACAGTAATTTTCATTGATTTGATACAATGCAAACACTTAAAACTTACTTTTTTTTTTCTCTGTGAAAATGTTAGGATGGCTCTGAACTACAGATTTGGTGGTCATTTCAATTATTCGTAGTAGCTGAATAGCTTTTGTAGGTGATTGTTTCATTTTGCTTGAGGGATAAATTTCTTTGCAGGCAGTTATACATCACAAAGCAATGCAACTTTTTTTTTTTATTACTTATTTACTGCACACTCCAGGTTGTGTAATGACTTCAAGTAGCATGTATTATGTAGGTGGGCCACTGTCTGCTGTAGGAGAAAATCTGAACTTTCTGTTTGCATCTCAAAAGCCCTTACCAAAGGGGTTTTGAACAAAAGTTGCCCATATGGCAGAAAAGAAAGCAGGGATGTGGAGGGAAACAGGTGTCGGATCGAGGAGCAAAAGCAGAATAACCCTTCTGAGTAATACTGCTGATTTCTATGGGACTGAAGTGTTTGTGGACCAACAGTATACCATTAGGTTTGTCTGAAAGATGTTTTCTAATTATGAGAAACAGGAATTAATGTCAATGTACCCAATTTCTGTGTTATAATTCCCATCATTTTTTGTTTTATTAAATTAAATAGAATGCATAGCACACCTGAATATTGAAAATAGGACCTCTTTGTCAGCATCACATTCATTAAGTGTAGCTCGCTGGTGTTTCTTTTCAGTTGTGCAGACAGTTATTGAATGTGCACTAAACATGCTCATATCCTCATGGCATTGCATTAGCACTGTATTAAAGAAAGCTCTTTTAAATGGGGCTAGCATGGAAGCCTCCCAGAAAGTGCAATTATTCAAAATTTGTCTTGCAGAACACTTACAAGGAATTAAATAAATATCTGAATTAATATAACTGGATTTTGGCAAGTTTGCAGTTCATTATCTTGTATTATTGAAAAGTTGTTTATTCAGCATTCATGTTAAAAAAAAAGAAGAAGGAATATTTTTCTATGTGAGATGTTTTCCCAGCCAAAAAACTCCCTCTGGCCTTTTGTTTGGGCTTAACAGGGTATATCTGTGCAACAGGGGAAGTTGTGAAGGGACATCAGTATAATTAGAAAATAAGATTATTCAAGAGTGAATGTGGTGAAATTCAATATATTTCTTGGGTGTATCTAGTAGCAGAACATATTTTCTATTAATTTTCAAGAAACAAGAATGCATTCCCACAAATATGTTATATACCATACTAGAAATGCTAATTTTTAGGATAAACTTTAGTTTGTTTATTTTTTTTTTTTTTCCTAACAACTCAGGTGAAAAGTAGCAGGGTTAAATTTTGTGGCACACATACAAAAAATATGCTTTCTTTTGGAAATATTCAGTATGTCTGATCATAACAAAATGAAACATAAAGATTTGCTTAAATCCTTTCCTTAGTCAGGCCCCAGATCCTAAAGCAATAATGGCTTCTTTCTTCAAGATCACAAAGTAATTAGGCTTAAACCTGCAAAATGCTACTTAGATGTCTATCTCCCATTGAAATGAGAGTTGGTGAGCCAGAGGATTTGGTGTGTGAATGCTCTCATGTTCAGTTAAAATTGGCTGAGGTCAGTCATTTCCCAGGAGCTCTTACAGTTCTCACCGTCTTGCAAATATGCTGTAAGCTAATACCAACTATGTCTAGGTATCTAAGGTGTTGCATTTTAATCTATAGTTCACTAAAGTCATGAAAATAAGAGAGACCAAAAGTTCCTTTTCTGTCAAAAAGGCTGGACTGCATATTATGAATAACAGGTATTTTAAAGATTTTGATTGGTTAATGGTTAGTTAATCCACATACCATTCCTTTGTGCTCATTATGCGTACATTTTTTCAGTTTTTAACAAGCATATCCCCGAGTTTTATGAGACATTTTTCATTTAAGTGTCATTCGTTACACAGAGAATCAGTCTCCAAATCTCACATTAGATGTGATCCAAATACGTGAAATTAGAATCCTGTTTAAGTCAGTTGTCCAGTTCTCCTCTATCATCCAGAAAGAGACATTACTCTCTCTCCAGAAAGCAATTCCACCCTAAGCTGAAAAAAGTCTCTCATCCAGGCATGGAGCAGTCACTCTTTCCCTCCGATGACTATACAGGCAGTTGAAATGGCCAGTGTAGATGAGACACCTACATTTTTATGGTTAATTTAAATAAGTTTAATTCTATCCATAGAGTTAAGTATAATTCTACGGATAGAATTCCTTCTGGAACTCAGAAACAATTAGGAAATAATGTATAGTAAACAATGTGTATTAATTACTCACAAAATTGAAAAGTATAATTTAATTCATGTTGATTTGCAAATTTTTTTTGCAAACGTTTGCTGCCTGTCGTGTACAAAGTGTTATGTTCATATTATACTGAGTGTAGACCTTTTCTTCCCAGAAAAGAACATTAAAGAATGTGCTTTATTTTTTATTTCTATCGTTTGACATGCTCTGTCATAAATCCTGGGTCTCCGCGTGCGCAGTAAAACCAGTATTTTTATAAAAAGTAATATATGGAGCCCTCCAGGGGTGTGTTGCTAAGCAAACCAACCATAAATGCTCAGTTCAGTAAATCATATCCCATCCCATATAATGTCTCTTACCATCCCTTATCATATCCTGCTTTAGCTTAGTCCAAAATCTTAGATTATACTGGCTGCACAAGCTCCAGATGAGTTCAGATATCGATGATATGAATTCTAGAGTCTGTTCCTTGAATCGCAGGGCTCATGGAGGTACTTTAATCATTCCTGTTGAAGCTGTTCCAGTTTGTGTGGAGTAGTTCTCTGTTCACTGACCTAGACAAAGAGAGGTTGTCTGGGCATGACTATGGTTAGGGCACTTGGATTAGAGACAGTAATACAGCTTTCCTGGCACATCCTCTGCTAATTAGCTAGTACAGAATATCTCATATTGGCTCTTCCACATATTGGCTGATGTTTGAATGAAAGAGGAAATCACACCGTTTTTTTGTTTTTTGTTCTGTTTGTGTAGGTGCTAGCCTGGCTGCAGGTGGCTGGGAGCGTCTATCAGGGCCTTGTAGATGAGGCAGGCAAAGAGATATTTTGTGTTTGAGCTGGACTCGATGACAAGTGCTCAGCCTTGTGAGGATGCAAGTGGCTCTGGGCATGCACTAGTGTAGACTTTTAGTAGCACTTTCAGGTCTCTTCCCCAAAAAGACGCAAGCTCTGAATCACACAGTTCTAATGTGCACACATGGGACAAAGGGATAAGCTTTCTACAGTATTTTATTGTCTTCATGTGGCTTCCTTGCCCAACAGGTCTTTCTGGAGGCATCACTCCACTGACCAAGCAGTGCCTGTTGACTTCTGCTCCATGACTGAACAGGGCAGCTGACAACTGCCACGGAGCTGCCATATGGTGTCGTGCCTTGTTGCTGCCTTGCAGACAAGAGGAAGGTAGATCTTGTTCCAGGAAAAAGGGAAACAGGAGACCAACTTTAATGGGTGTCACTCTTGGTATGAAAAGCACAAAAGAGCTGCCTTATATGCTTATAAAACTTAAATGCTGAAAATTTGAGCAACTCCTCAATGGTTAGATAGCCAGGGGATAAGGGTCAGAAATTGACGGTGGACAATTAGTTGTTTCTCATGGGCATAAATTTATGACTAGCTCCATGGGTCTGAGGAGCCCTCAGCAGTGGGAAGACCTTGAAGAAAGTGCCATCTAAGCTGTGTACAAAGTATAACACTGGCAAAATTTAGCCAAGAAACACAGGCTGCATCTCTTGTTTGTTTGCAGAGTGCCACACACATACATTTATAATTTGGTATAAATAAAAACTAACATTGAGTAATGACAGCAGGCAAAGCTACAGCAGTTGTGCTGGCTCAGACATGAAAATTTGATAGTGCCAATAAAATAATAAGAAAACCGTAATTAGGTTAAAGGCTTTCCCATGTTACTCATTTCTAACTCTTATGTAATAGTCTTTTGGGCTACATCTTCTGAGATTCCTTCTGGAAAGCAAATTTGTACTGATTTTTTTTTTCCAGTGTTCTGTTTTTATTGTGCCTAAATTTGTTTTCCTTCACTTTGCTTTATAGTGAATGAAAAATACTTGTTTAGAAATCAAGATATGTATAGTAGGATATCAGTTGAAAGCTAGATCAGAATCAGAAAGTATTTATCCTAAAGAGTAAATATGCTCTTTACAAGACATATGTACAGGAGGATATTGTAAACACAGAAGAGCCATACACTACAGTATTTTTAAGTGGAACTCTTAAATTCTACGTATCCTAGGTCCCAAGTCCAATCCTGCTTTTTTCTGTCCTGTCAAAGTGCAAAATGTTATGGGTAAATGAGGCATAAAATGCATATGGATGGGCAGGCTTCCAACCCAGAACAATGGGATTTTTTCGAAAGGTAAGCTAGGACAGAATTCAGGCCATAATTTACTCCTGTTGTTAGTTTGTCTTGACTTTTTGTCATAAATATTGGTTGATACTGGAGATACCTGTCAGCTGTTCCTTAATTTGTATAGATATTTTACCCCAGCGTTTTGTATAGGCCTGTTTCTACTATTAAATTCTCCTTGGTGGAGGTAGGAAGACTCAAATCAATTCTCACTGGGTTTCATGATTGTGGCAGGCACAGACAAACTGCTTATTTCTGTGTCAGGTAATCAGAAGTAAGCCTTCAAGGTGAATCACAAGCTGAGGAATATAAACTCTGTTAAAACCGTGAGCACAGCCTGTAAACTGAGTGGCATTGCATCCATAGATTCAGCTAGAGCTGTGAGAAACGCTTTTTTTTTCAGAACTCTCCAGGTGGCGGCAGGTTTTCGTCCACTCTCCTCTTTGTGTGCACCCAAGTGATCAAAGCCCACCCGAAAGGAAGAGAATGGAAGCGCTCGCCATGGATTCACATATTGCATTTTGTCATTCTGGACAATATATGCTGAAATTGTTCTATGTTCACTCAAACCTTGTCCACAACCATCCCCCACGCTAGGTGAACTGGACAGTTTTCCACTGCAACTACCAAACATTTCTTCTTTTCTCTTTAATAGCTTCACTGAAGATGTGGTGGGCACGGAACAGTGGGTGCTGGCCACTGTCTGATGTTACCAATTCTATCGCTACTGGAGTGAAACACATTAGCAATAATGAAAGAAATCTTTGTCTCTCTCTGTATGACCAGGTGAAAGAGCTTGGTGCTACTATATGCGCAATATGCATAATGTAAAATAATATATTAAGGGATCTCTCAAAGTTGCAACACGCTGCTTCTCTCTTGATCCTATGCACAGAGTGTAGAAGAGGACTGAATGAAAAAGTCGAAAGGAGACAGCTAAAGCATTGGTTAACAAGATTGTCAGCTTTCACTCCTTTTATTCTCTGAATAAACTGCACAAAAAGAAATAAAAAAAATTATTCACAAAAGCAGATTTGGATAATCTGCCCATTAGCTTTTAGGGTAAGAAATGCTCTTTGAAATAATTATGAGATAGATCACTGAGGTTAAAGAAAGCAATAAAGAACTAAAGGAGAATCACATCCCCTTTTACCAAAGCACTGGGGCAACTTAGGGGACTGCTGAGGAAAGCGTTGATGCTAGCGTGGTCTAGGCTGTGACCAGTGAAAGGAAAATCCTGTGACAGTTGTGGGTGTGAGGGCCTTATCTCCTTGTATTGTTAAAGGGACAACACCATACGCTTCAGGTGCAAAGCACATCTTTCCTTCACTTGAGCTAATGCAGAGTCTGTTATCAGCTGTAGTAGATGGTGAAGTGCCTCTGTGTGCTCCAGGCCTTGGGGAGGGAGCAAAGCATCCAGCTCGTGATTTATTTTACAGCATAAAGCTGGTGGGAGTGCAAGCACATCCAAGTTCCTGCTTTGGATACTGAAGCCTTGGCCTTCAGAGAACATTAGTAAAACTGGGACATCCTTCAGGTCTTGGAGCGCACATCGACAGCAAGAAGGTGTCAGCGACCGGGGCAGCTCTTTGTCAGGGCTGTGTTTCGGGGCAGTGCATCAGAGTGGGCTTACGCATGGACTGAGCGCTGTCCTGGATGGAAACCTCTGTCCTGGTATGCACAGGTTTGAGCAGGGCTGAATTTAAAGCTGGCAGGCAAACACTGGCCATACTATTACTTCAGTCCTCCTCAGATCCTCACTCTTGGCTAGCTGAAATTATCTGGGGTTAAACACTTGCCACTTTTAATGATACAAATCACATTCATTGGCCTCTAAGAAAAATCGAAACTTGTGAATTATACATGTAGCAATTCTTCTGTCAAACAATCTTACCCTCAGATGACAAACTCTCCATTTCTGCAGTGTGGCAGATTAGATGTTATTAAGGCTCTCTAGAACAGTTCATGGAGCACATTGATTTTAATAAAATACATATTGATTACAATAAAATGTCAGTCTTTTTCCTTGGAACATAATATCTAGCTGTCATTAAATAATGTTAAAATTTTATTAAATCAATGTTACGTGCTCCGTTTAATTAAGAAGAGATTGTCTTTGACCTTATTTGTGCTGCTTGAATGAAACTCCACTCAGAGTCAGCGGAAGGCTTGTCTTTTCAAGAAGAAAAATATTACTAATAATATTAATGTATGCACAAATTCTTATTTCATAAGTGGACAAAGTAGCACACATATCAAGTCAGTTTAGACTTTTATTCATTAGAAAGAAGGGAATTATTAAAAGCAATATTTGGAGCTTTTCTAGAGCTCCTTACCATCTCACAATACCAGATCTGTGAGAATATGGCAGTCCCATGAAAGACGGAAAAGAAAACTGCTCAGCTACAGTTCAGAATGGTTAAAACTGGAAAGAGGTAACAGGAGTTAAAATGGCTACAGTTGGGCTACCCCCAAATCCTTGCAAGTTTTAAATGGCTAAACCCTAGAAGAAACACGAGGATAAAAGTGTATTCTCTAGGATAGCAAAACTGAATGGCTAAAAATCTCTAGGCAACAGGGTGCCATTAAGGAAAAAATGAATCTCAGAGGTAGAAGAGGTCTTTACTCACTGAGCAACTGAGTTATACAAAAATAAAAAAAATACTTATAAGATAAAGAGACATCAATTTGCATTACTCCAAAATACCCTCAAAGTTATAATTTCGTGTATTTACAGGATATTTATGACCCTCCATTAATTTCTGAACATGCTGGTGAGGTGGTTTGGTCAGATGGATGCCTGTAGGAAGAGAAGTACCAGCACAACCAGTGTGTCTGATCCAGGGGCAGCTTCTATTCAGAAATGCTTGTTGGTACCATTTGACCACACACAGTCCCACAGCAGCTCCTGTGTTAACCAGGGGAAGGCATGAGAGGTACAGCAAAGGATAAAAAATGTACGCTGAATATTTGGCTTTTACGGCTTATAAGTAAGATGTCTGCTGTCCTTATTGGTAACTTGATGGCTTATTTGGAAGTTTTATTATTCATATATACAAGTAACGTTAGGGTAGATATGATTATTATTGTATATAATTAGTGGTTTCAGTAGTTGTCCAGCCTTGAAAAATTATATATACCAGAAAAACAAAAGTCTTTTTAAAGCTTACAGTTTTTACCCAGAGACCTTGGGCAGACAGATGACACCGTCTTCATCTAACAAAATTCCTACTTTTTATTCTCCTGTATAATCTAACAATTAAACCACACAATTAGACCCATTATAACAGCCTAATTTATAAAATTTTCAGCTCAGTCAGAACTCTGCCTGGAATGTATTTCCTTTCAAGTTTAAATGAGCAGAAACTGAGTATTTTAACTGAATAACCACATGAAGAAAAACAATTATATCTTTGCTTTAGTTAATTTTTCTCTCATAAAGAGGTATTTACTTAATCATGAAGAGTGAAATTAATACAAGACTGGGAGTTCAAACATAACAAAGTGCCTGAAAACCAGCTTCATGTGTTTCACCGAGCTGTTCTAAATGTCATGTACTACAACACAAGAAGTTGGAGAAGGAAATAGCAATGAGGTACCAAAATGTCAGTCACCTAGAGGCAAAAACATCATAGGACTTCTAGAAGCTTATAATTAACACAATTATCCTATTGACTAACATTGAAACTGCACAAATGTTTTCCTGAATTTAGAGTTTACTGTTTTAATATATATCATAGCTACAAACTGGTAAAGCTGGAGCCTGTTGTTTGCAAGGACATGAAGCCACTTTGTTTAGGCATTGTCTTGCTCTGTCCACCTGCAGTGGATCACTTGTTCTGCCCAAGTACCTTCTCAGCTTCTTCTTCAGTCTACAATGCCTCTCAGCCATGTTGGGGAGCTGCAGGCTGTCTGTACACAGTAATATCCTTTATTATTGTTACATATAATTGTAATAATGCACTTACTGGAGGAAAGAACAGTTGAGGGAGGAGAGGGAAAGGTATTATTCCAAACAGGAGGCCTGAGAGAAGGATGAGAAAGTGAAGAGCAGTAAACAGTGGTCTCAAGCACCACCACATGAGCAGCAGTAGGTAAGTTATGTAGCTCTCTGAGCAAGAGACACAAAGCATGAAACCAGCATGACTCAAAGAGAAGCAATGAGATGATTTTGGATGGTAGGGAAGGAAGATAAATTAGGAGCAAAGTCATGGTATAACGGGGTGAGGAAGAGGTGAGAAGCAAAGGGTAAAGTAATAAACAGTCCAGAGTTAGGGGGCTGAGGTACAACTGTATAGCTGCCAACTATTGATTTTCTTTTTCCTGTTGAGTTTGATTTCAGGGTTGAGTTTTCACACATTTTTTAATAACCAGTGTTGAGATGTTGTCCAGGCTGACATAAGCCTGTAATAGTATCTCCACTTGGCACACTAGGGTGGTTTTGGCAAGAGGACTCCATTTGTTCAGGGAGCAGGAAGAGTGATGTATAGCAACCAGACTCCTGCAACAGCTCATACTGACTCTCACCGGTGAGTCCACTCAGCTACTGTGTGCATCACAGCAGGAAAGGTCTGCCCCCTGCCTCAGTCCCAATACCTGGAGGTACTTTCAGTGCCTAACCTCCACATCCTGATCATTATGGAGCACCTGAATGACATTTTCTCACAGCTTCAGCCAAGGCCTGTGTGTAGTCATCGCGTGTATGAATTGACAAGGGACAGAGAGGGCTTGTGAGCAGTGGGGTGCAAGTCCAACCCTTCTTCATCGCAGTCCGCCTGGGCTGTGAGTCCTGCCTGAGAGTTAGTCCCTCCAACCCAGCTCCACACTGGCAGAGTAGCTCAGCACATGTAGAGGGCTTTAGGCTCAACAATGTAGCTTTTGGGGCATGTAATTCTCTGCAAACACTGGGGTGATATAGAGTGAATTGTGAGCATGAAAGCAGTCTGTAAATTTTCAGAGCAGGTAGAGATCCAGAAACAGGAGACAAAATGCACAGTAAACATGCTTTTTAGATGCAGGGGTATGGAATGAGATATAGCTGTGATCATATGAAATTTAAAATGCTAAATCAAGTACATCTGGGTATCTTTAGACAAAGAGTGCAGGGAAAATATCTTTTTTTTTCAGATGGAAGGTATCAAGTTGATCTGTTTGTTTCAGCTGCAGGTCGGTACTTGGTTACTCAACCTACAAGCATCAATAATTACATGTTCACTAGAAAGCACATAATGACATCTATTACCTTTGATAATTCCCAATATCGAGGTTTTCACTTTCTCAAATAAAAGCACTAGGAGTTTGAATTAAAAGCCCTCAAATTTGTCACTAAACTCACTCACAAGTTATCTTATTACCAGATCTTTCCCTTCCCTCTCCCAGTAGCGTTTATCATGAAACCTTCAATTTTACCGAGGGTTTGAAGTGGCTTTGTGAAACCAGACATGAGTACAGAGGGACTCTATTTATGCAGTATTGAGGCAGAGAGGTAGTTGCAGCAATTCAGCATAAAGGGTTTATATGACAGTGTGGAAGAGCTGTGCTTGAACGAGCTGACTGCTGTTGCCGTGTTCAGTGGAATATTGGATGGAGTTACCTTTTGTGTTAAAACTGTAGAAGAATGACTTTTTGAGATTTGAGTGAAGCTGTTGCATAAGTGGCACTGAGCTGATGAGGTCTATGTTATTCAGCCTCTTTGTGGTCTACATTTAAATTGATTTACCTCTACAGTTCTAGTCTGGGCTGCTGCTTTCACGCATATTTTTCCCCTTTGAATTCTCAAAGCAGCTTGGTGAAAGAGATTTGCAGTCCTGGCTTTCACCGCACTGGCTGCACAGAAAGCTTAGGTTGAGTTTTAGTGTTGAAACTTTGTTGTCATTTTAAATAGGTTAAGTAGCCTTGAGAGAGGCAATTTGCTTCAAGGACTGGGAGTAGGAGGCAGGGATCATAATGAGGAGGACTGGACCAGGTCTTGAAAAAATAAAGAAATTGCAACGAAGTTTCAAAGGAAGAAAGAGCAAATCTTAATCAGCAAGCGGTACTATGATAAGGGTGCGGTGATCAGCAGAGAAGATGGAGGCCAGGGCCCTCCTCCCAACCTGTGAAGCTGCTGAATTTGCATCGCTGGCTTATTGCCAGCATTTACACCAAAGGCGTGCGGCAGAGGCAGGAATTGAAGGGACCCCGAGTTCCCAGAAACTGCTTTGTGTTCCCGTATGGTTTCCTTCGTGCTCGTCAGCAGATCAATTCACCCCATTTGCCTCAGTTTCCCCCTTTTTAACAGACATTCTGTTTGGTAATAAATTAGCTAAAGCTGTCAAGTACATTGAATATGCAGCACAAGTATCAGGTGGAAGAGAAAGAGATTATTTGCAAACAGGTTTCACAGTTTATGTGAAACGACTCTTACCATATAATCTTGTTGATTGCCAGATATTAAAACAGTGCAATTTTCCTTTAAACCATGAGATCTGAATGGAGTCGCTGAGGACTCAGCAATTTTAGATTTCTTTTCATAATCTACTTATGCTTAATTCTGCTAGCCAATGCTATCTGTGGAAAATCTAGCTGGCGCTCTCCCTGGGTTAGTGCAGTCCCAAATAAACAGTTTCATCACCATTAAAAAGTGATATTTTCACACAATCAAATTAACATTACAGATTAAAGATGACAGGTGTGACAGACACTGTAATTTCTGTGTATTTGAAAACCTGAATGGTTCCAGGCTTGTTTGCAAAGCAGAGCTGCTTTAGAAACAGGAACAAAAGGATTTTAATAGCATCCTGTCCTTGGAAGCTTCTGAAACTCCACTTCTGCACAGCCACATAATTCTTGCTTTTATTTAATTGAAACTATTTTTTATTACATGATGGTATTTATCTGAACACTTCTTGCACTGAAAGAGTCCCAGGAAGACTGTACTAGCTTCTGGCCAGTAAAATAGGTTCAGCCCTGAAAAACAAGAAGTCAGGAGAGCAATAGAAAAGACAAACTGTAAAGCAAAACAAGTCCCCGCAGCTTACTGGCAATGCACAACTTGCAAGTATCTCCCCCTTTCAGTGCTGCAGTTATGACAGTTTCTGAGCACATTGCAAACGATGTTTTAGATTGGCATTTAGAAGGAGAGTCCCCAGAGCCGGGGCAAGATATTTTCTCTGTGATATATGTGAGAAAAGTGATGGAGCATCACAGCAGCTGTCCTGCCCTCTCTTCTCCCTGTGCTGCTCTTGTTATCGCCAGATGCAACGTCGGAGAATTTACAGCTGCCTGACCGTGCTGAGCCTTTTACCTCATCAGGGACCGAGATGGACCATATAGTAATGCGTATTGATCTGTGTCCAAAATGTGGTTTATGTCTTACATTTCTTTGCTGAACTATAGCAAGGGGAAAGCAGACCATTACAGCCCAGTCTCCCACGTGCAGATACAGCCGCTAAATAAGTGATGACAAGCCTTTAAGGCTGAATGGATGTAGGCGTACATAGGATGATGGCTCAGACATAGTAACTGTCCATAACTGAGTGGATGTGCACGCTTAAGCCTGCCACAAATCTCTGGTAAAATGAGTTAGCTTGAAAATCAATAAAAGATCTTAAGAACATTCATTTGATCGTTTATGATGGCTCAGCTGACCTGGGGTACATTGCTAAGTGGCAGGATCTTGTGAATATGCCTAAACCCCTCATGTCTGGGGCAGTAGCAAACTGCCAAAGAGACCTATTGCCCTGGCCTGAGAGAGCAAAGGCAGCTGGCGGTGTGAAGGAGGCATTGCCTCTTGGTTCGCTTGCACCAGTTATCGCATGTGAGCCTTGAAATGTGCTGGGAAGACAGAGCTGGTTCTCGAAGAGACCAAGAAGGCAGTCTTTGGGAATTTACTTCAGAATTTGTTATAGTTTGGCTGCGGCCGCCCCTCCCCCTGCCGGGGTGCGGAGGAGAACGGAAAGAAAGAGGCAGAAACTGGTGGGTCGGGATAAGGGCAGTTTAGCAGAACAGCAAACAAAGAGAACAATAACAACAACGACACAGATAAGGTGAATACACAACACAAACAGTAGGACGCAGAGAGCAGCTCTCACCGCCTGAGCTGCGAGGGCCTTCCTGCTGCCCAGCTCCCCCCAGCCAGAGCCCAGCATGATGGCACATGGTATGGAATACCCTGTTCTGTTTGGCCAGGTGGGGTCAGCCTGCCTGGCTGTGTCCCCTCCTGGCTTCTGGTGAAAATTAACCCTGTCCTAGCCGAACCCAGGACAGATTTTTTTTTTTTTTCCTGGAAAAAAGTCTACTGTACTCCTGTAATTGAACAGGAAAAGCTTTTTGCATGCAGCTGGCATGAAAGTGTAAAATCAGAGGCTTGATTAGTATATAGGCTGCTTGCTCTTATAAAAATCACTCAATTCTAATATTTTCTTCCAGCTACTAAATTTTGGTGATTGTCACTGCTGTTGTTCCTTCCCCTCACAAGAGGACAGAGATGGCCAAATTCTGGCTCTGCAGAGAGGGAAGTGGTTGGTGACCTGACCCGAGCACTGTTAAGCTCATTCAAGAGCTGAGGATTTCACCTTTGCAACAGACATTTAAACCATGAAGGGAAGGGGAACCTGTCTCCTGCTGTGGGGATCAGCAAAGTTCAGAGGAGCGTTAGCAATGCAGAGCAGAGTCAGTCCTCCTCGATGTGTCTATATGTTCAGGAATGGGCTGCTACTGCTCTGGTGCGGAGAAGCTGCAGCAACATCAGCACTGGTGCTTTGTCCTGTCCATCAAATCCAGCTGAGTAGTAGGATTTCTTACAACGGGCACCATCATACAGCCCACCGCTGGCTAGCTTCTGGAACAAAGTTTATTTGAACGGTCTGAGCTCCGATTTTCAAGCAGAGTTTAATATGTACCTAGTATCTGAGTGCCCACAGACATACTGCGACTTATGATATGTCAACACTACAGGTGTTCACCAGGAGGGCAATCATGGAAGTTCTTCTGAAAATTGCTTTGAGGGAGTATGTGGTGGTGTTTTTCCCCCCTCAACTTACAAAATGTGCAAATTCTGTGACTTTTCCATCCCCTCCCCAAGAGATACAGTCTAAAGTAGTTCTGCTGTATGATGATGATTAGTTTTTATAAATTTTGTTCATAACTTGGTCTGTGAGAAATACCCAAACACATCCAATTTGGGCTTTGAGAACTTCTTTTTGCTTCCTCTCCTTACCTGTAACAATACTAGAGAGTTCCAACTTCAGCTATGTTGGAATTTAGTAATTCTCTTAATGCCGGCAACTATAAGGCATATTTTATGAGATATCTTATGGAACTGATGGGGGGAAACAAATAATAGCAATATTAATAAAAAAAAAAAAGTGTTATCCAAGCTGAAAGTGTTGCGAAGATAAACAAATCAGTAAAAGGTGCAGTTTGCTTATGATACAGTAATTTTACGAGCAATAATTTTTCAGATGAACTGAAGCTATCATCATTATCAACTAATAGCTTTAAGAATGACTTATCTAACTTGTTACTGCCTATGGTATTTCTGGAGTGTGAAAGAATTTTAAATTGTCTGCAAGGAACTCATGCTGCCCAAAGGACATTAGAATAAACCAACCACAGGATTTTAAGTGTTATTCTTTCGGAAGAAAACAAACAAACACCCTTCACAAAATGCATAAGGGTGTATGTACTCTATCTCTTCTGGAGTATCTGTGTCATTCTTAGCCACTCACATCAAATCTTCAACAGAAGGGCAGTTTTCGTGGTGGGTCAGATTGTCTTTCCTTGCAGCAAAGAACCGCCAGTAATATTAAAGGGCTTGTGGCCCTGGGGCTAGCTGACCTCCACTGTAAAGGCATTGGGACAAAGTACAGCAATAGCCAAAGAGCTATGGAAATGACAGAATTTTCTGTATTGTTTAATGAAATTGAGCCAAAAAAGGTCATTTAACCTTGTAATAACTTTTTTTATTTCATTTTGGAGAAACTAAGATACTTGGTTCTGCTTTTTCTTTTCTTTTTTTTTTTTAATTTTGGAGCCTGTGCTAAGTAGAAAATTTAAAGAAAAACCAGAAAGAATGTTAAGCATCCATTTAAAGAGAACTAACCTCTTAAAAGTAGAATTAGACATCAAAACAATACAGGATAGTTTAGAATGAAAAGCTGATATATTTCATTTTGCAAATGTCACCATTAATCACCTGGATCTTCCTCAAAGCCACTCCTGTTGTCCTACATCCAGTGAAATGGACTGAAGTGGTCATGCCTTTTTTATTAAATGTAAATCTGCTCAGTGAATTTGCTATTTGCTGAGGAAATCAAACGAACAGAAAAAAGCAAAACTCTTTCTTTTGATCACCTGCTATTCCCCTTAGCTAGGGCAGAGATGGTAGCAATTATTCTGAGAGCATGAATCAGTCACTGCAGGACTGTTGACATTCGTGGTCATCCGGCAAGACTTCTAAGGGACTGTTACTTCAGCTGGAGATTTCTCAGTCCGCTCAGTGCTCTGTCTCCACCGCTGCACAAGCTCCGAACAAACCTGGGAGGAGAGGTGGCAAACGTCAGCTATACCCAGTGCTGGGGTCTCCCCGGGAGCAGAGTGCAAAGTGACTTTGTGGAGGTAGTGAAGGTGCTTCTATAGGGAACGATGCATGTGGGTGAGGTTTAACTGCACTTGAATGGTACACCTAATTTGGTTTATAGCTAATTAACAAGCACAAGGCTCTGCTCCTATGGAAAGCAGTAAAAAGACCTCCCAGTACAATTTCAATGTGATTTTTGTGGTTTTTGTTTTAACTGTAATTTTTTTTTAATTTTTAAAATGAAACAAAAAGGAAAAGTTAATCCAGAAGAGTGCACTGTAAGAACTGGGAAGTTATAAGTTCTTGAAAAAGCTAACAACTGGCTCATTGAAGCATGTCAACTTGACAAAATAATGGTATTTTTCTCTTTAATATTTGAATAAGGCCAAAATGTTTCATTCTGCACTAGTTGGAAAAGATTATTTCATTTTTCATTTTCAGTTTTGTTAACTCTAGATAGTTATCATTTAATAGAGGATTCTCCTATACATTTTCTTTCACATTTTAAAAGTTTTTAAAAGTCCATATTCTAAGATAATGTCATTATTGTGTATATTTAGAAAATGTATATAATTTAATTTAAATTCTAAAATTACAGTTGAAATCAATATTTCAAGTTATTCAGAACATTTTTTTAGCTTTAACAGGAAATTCTGATTCGTAACAAATCATATTTGAAATGTCAGAACTGTGTGTGCTCTGAAAGTTTTTCATTTCCACTAACCCTGTGTTTTTACCACTCAAAATCACATGGCCTTGACCTGTTTTTCCTGTATTTCATTTCTGACCAATGTACCTGATTTCAAATATAGTACTGTTGCTGCAAAGAGGTAGAGGTTTGACCATAAAATACACAGATATTTTCCAGAGAGAGGAGAATGCCAATCAATTACTTCAATCACTGCTGTAGTCTTTTTGAGGAAGTGTCACTTGAAACCCTGAACATGATTCAAACAATCTTGATGGAAAAGAAATAAAAGGAAATAGCTTTTTTCCACAGCAGAGGTGAAAAGCTGACTGCATCCTCAAGGGCACAGATGGGCTGAGCATGGAGGTGTCCTGCTGCTTTGCGGCAGGGCTGGGAATAATGCCTGCAAGAGACTTTCGGGAGTATGTGCCAAGTCTCCCACATTTTTTCAGAGAAGTGAGGACGATAGTCAAGGGCGCAGTCAGAAACAGTCCTGCAGTCACAGACGATGACAACAACTGAACTTTTCACTGGATTGCTTGCCACTCTTTGTCAGGCAGGGCATTTCGATTCTAATTTAAATATATGGAATCTTGGCAGTGAGCAGGGATATCATGAACGGTGTTGTGTGTTCTTAAAGCAGAAGCAGAATTGTGCTGGGTTTGGCCAGGATAGAGTTAATTTTCTTCATAGTAGCTGTATGGGGCTATGTTTTGGATTTGTGCTGAAAACTGTGTTGATAATACAGGGATGATTTAGTTGCTGCTGAGCAGTGCTTACACAGAGTCAGGGCCTGTTCTGCCTCTCACCCCACCCCACCAGTGAGGAGGCTGGGGGTGCAGAATGAGTGGGGAGGGGGCACAGCTGGGACAGCTGACCCCAGATGACCACAGGGATATTCCGTACCACAAGACGTCATGCTCAGTGTATAAAGTGGGGGGAAGAAGAAGGAAGGGGAGGACATTTGGAGTGATGGCATTTGTCTTCCCAAGACACGATTACATGTGATTTCCTGGAGATGGCTGAACAGCTGTCTGCCAATGGGAAGCAGTGAATGAACTCCTTGGTTTGCTTTGCTTTCGTGCACAATTTCTGCTGTATCTATTAAACTGTCTTTATCTCAACCCACGAGTTCTCTCACTTTTACCCTTCCAGTTCTCTCCCCCATCCCACCAGGGGGGAGTGAGCGAGTGACTGTGTGGTCTTAGTTGCCAGCTGGGGTTAAACTACGACAAGAATGAAAGCAGCTTGCCCCTTGGTGCTTCCCTCCTCCTCTCCCCGCTGCTGCAAACTTAAAAAAGGGAATTGCATGATGGAGTGTGTCCGTCACAATTCATTCCACCACATTGAAGGGCTTCACCACATGGCTGTGACTGCAAAACAAGCTGAATTCCAGGTTTTAAATCCAGGATGATTGATTCCTTTCTCAGTTGATCTTTTAAAACTCTGAAAACCAGGCTATTTGTTCTCACTTGTGAATGAGAATACGAGCCTCATCTGCAGCATTACTCATCGATTGATCTCCAAGTGCTCTGTAAAGCAGGTCAGCATTAGCTCTTTTCGACAGATGGGGAAAGAGGGATGGTTTTCCCAGAGGCACTTATAAGGCTGGTGATAAGGCAGGGAGCTGGAATCCCTGCCAGCCTACGTTCCTATCAGTAGCCAACCAGCATCCTGCACCCTGTTATTTTGTTTCCTAAAAATTACCACCTCAACATGGAGGCCACATATTTCTGGGCGTCATCTCCTTGTGCACGTGCATGACTCCAGATCTGTTGGCTGGCCCTGTGCACATGGATATGAGTGCTCATGTGACTTCTGATTCATTGTTTCTGACTCCAGAAGTTCCAAGATGAACTCCACAAATGTTTGCCCAATCTGTGATGTTCTGAAACAAAAATGTCAGGCTTAAGGAAGTGGCATTTCAGTGACACATTGCTTTGTCAGTCCATTTCTGGTCCCTGTTTAGTTAGGGAAGCATACTGAAGGGTTTTGATGTGAACCTATCCATTTCAAACTTCAGAAATGTTTGTTCCAAATAAGATTAATTACTGTGCCCAAACATGCTAAATAATTTAAAAAGACATTGCACATGGACACAAACAACTTCAGGCTAAATTAACTAATTTATGCCAGTGTAATAACCCAGCATTAATGTTCTCAGAGTGTAATGCTGCCAGGCAAGGCACCACATAGAAAAGGGCATGGTCCTTCAGTGGGACTGAAAATTTATCCTCTAGGATACAGAGATGTTTCAGAACTCCTTTAAAGGTTCGTTCTGTTAAAGAGGTAAGAATATTGCAACTTCTACATGCAATTTGTTTATGAAATATAGTAGCTGGGAGCATCTTAGAGGAAAAATATATACGCAAATGGATTAGGACATTGGACATGATTCACATAAATGTCTTTTTTCCTATTCAGCTTAATTAACTTCAGAGTAGATGAATTGTTATTGGTGTAGTGGAAAGAAAATGAAACCAGTGTCAAGAGGAAAATCTCCTGCATGCAACTGCTTGGTATATCCCAATTTTGGAGGTTGCAAAAGCATAACATTTTTGATCATTAAATTTTAAAAGCTTTCTGACTTCCTAGAATTATAGCAGGGAGTTGTAAATGATGTATGAAATGAAATGTCCTTCGCTACACAAACAACATACAGTGGGAGAGCTTTGGAATTACTATTATTATGTACTATTTGCAGTAATACTTAGATCGGTCAGCCATTAAGATAAATAAATAAAAACAGCCACCAAGACCAAAAATTTTAGTGAAAAGAAGAAAGGATTGAGATATTTTACATTACTCAGCTTGTTTGTGGAGAAAATCTGTAGCAAATTTGTTTACTTCAGTAAAATATTTTCAGTGGCTTTGCCTCTTGCTTTGATTCAGTATTCCCTATAAAGAGAAATTCTTTCTGGACAGAAGGGCTCTTATTGCCAGATCAAAGTCCTCTTTTCACATATTCATGCATTCAGCAGAAGAAAACACTTTTACAAAGACGTGCCACGCTGAATCCAAACAACCTCACCTAGACACACTGCTTTAAAATCTGTGCACCCAGATGTACTCTGACTGTACTCATTATAGATGGATGTAAAGCCTGAAGTCTGATTTATGGTTCCCAGCTGACCCTCACTGGTAAGGTCTTCCTCCAACTTGTTATTAAAAACTTATAATAACAACTTTTTAATAGCCTTTAAAGAGCTTCCTTCAAGTACTACTATCTTGGCCATTTCTGCAGAGGAAAACTACTCATTATATAAATTTGGAATAATACGATAAAGAAATACAGCAGCATTATTAAAATCCAGATTACTGGCTCAGAGACTTCTCCAGGGCCTAGGGCTTCTATTAAAACCAATTTTCATATAAACAGCACCATGAAGATACAATGTTACAAGTGGAAAAAAATGTTTCTGCAGAGTGGAAGTAACCACCCAAGTTTCACTCCCGATTCAGTTTTCACTACTTGACCATTTCTTTCATTTATAATTGTTAGAAGGAGTCAACGTTCATTTGTCTTGGTCTTATCCTATCCCATCCTACCCTATCCTATCCTATCCCAGTCATTACTCTGAATGTCAGTGATGGTGTCAAACGTATCATATGTTTGTTCTCTAATTCTCTCTCCATTGGGAAAAGTGTATTCAACAGTGTTTTGTTCTGGACTTTTTTGAAGGCAATTCCCACATACTGACATACTTTTATGTTAGTGAAGGGCAAATCCAAGAACTGTTCTTAAACAAGGAAGTTTTTCTCCCTTCATCTCTGACTTGTCACCATCCTCAGTGTCCTGTGTGCTTGGAGTAGACATAGACTATTGAGAGCAGCACTGAGGAGAAGGGCTTGGGGGTACTGGTCGACAAGAAGCTCAGCATGATCCAGCCATGTGCGCTCACAGCCCAGAAGGTCAACCATATGCTGGGCTGCATCAAAGGAAGCATGGCTAGCAGGTCGAGGGAGGTGATTCTGCTCCTCTACTCTGCTCTCGTGAGACCCCACCTGGAGTACTGTGTCCATCTCTTGTCAAAATCAAAACAGTTTCACAAAAAAATGGTGTCACCTTTAGAGCTGTTGCCTGGCTCAGAGAATTAAGCCAGAACCCACGCAGCAGTAGTAAGCACACCCCGTAATGCAAAATGCCCTGTGGTTTCCTCCAAGGTCTGTCTGCGTCCATCCTTAAACTAGTTCTGAATCTGTACCTGCAGCTGAATCAGTCAAAATGGTTGGCAAAACTAACCTCAGTGACCAAACATATGCCAGCTCTGTGTTTTTCAGCCACTACCTTCACCTCTGGTTGCACAAGTGCTCAGCCAAGTTTTGCTGGACTGCTGTGAAACCCTACTACAAGTTTCCTGAGATCTTTGACTGTCTGTGAAGGACAAAACGTTCACATTATTAAAGTCTCTACCATGCCTATAGGCCACAGAGAATCGTTTATGGTGAGAGGAAATCAAGGATTTGAGTAACTTAGCCAAGTTTCCCAGAAATACTAAAGCTTTCACAGATCAGTACAGACATTTTAGGATCTGATGTGGTGTGCAAAGACAGGCTTCACAATCCTTGGCTTGTGTAACTTACAAATATTGTGTAATGGTTCAGATGCCATTGGATTCTTATGCACAAGGCAGTTGATCTATAAAACATATGGCATTTTGAAATATTGATCTCTTCTGTGCCAGTGAGTAAGAGATATTAGTATAGCATGGGATTCCATTTGTAACACTGGGATTAAAGGCAGGGAAGTGGAAAATTGGAATAGACCTGAATTCATATGAAGTGGAAAGTGCAGCTGGCAGTATTACTAAAGCAGGAGAATAACAAATAAGAGTGAGTATTTTTTTTATATCGTTTAAAAAAAAAATCACATAACAGCCACTGAGGTAACACAGTAAATGTATCCAAATGAATGTTTTATATTACTTTAGTTTTAATTTTACTGGTAATGTAAAGTCACAATATGGTGACACACAACAGAATGGGACAAAATAAAGAGTAATACCAAACAGAAAATGAACAAGCTTTTTCTCTACAAAGTAAACAAAGATCTATATTTTAAAGTACCACTTCTCTTTACTCAGTCCCATGAAATATACCTTTCTGAATTAAACAAAATAAAACCAAACTAAACCCAAACTTTTGCTTAAATGTTGCAGGCTGTTGCGTGGTCCCCAACTGGTCAACAGACTCAGACTGGGAGTATATACTTCCCCTTCCTTTTCTTTTCCCCCATTCTCTATTTTCATCTGTTTTCTTTGTTGGAAGTATGGGAGAATTGGGAAAAAATTCCAGAAATCAGAAATTTTAAGTATTTCCAGTGGTCTGCATAATAACACCAATTTTTCTTCCTTTTTCCTTTCTTTTCCCAGTTAGCCTGTTAATGAGACTGATAACTTGTGTTTGACCATCACGTCAGTTTTAGGACAGCAGCTTCAGTCCTTGTCAGAAGTTGTTAAAATGTGGAATCTCAATCAGCACATTTTATTTAAAAAAGAAAAAAGACCGAATCCGCCTTTCTGTGCAGATTTTACCTGGTGTAACGTGAAGTTGTGCTTTTCTGTGACAGACTGAGTCCTTTACTACGTGATATTTTCTCTTCACGAAGGCACTTTTACATTGCAATTAAGTAACTATTGATCTTTTCTAATGAGCAGATTGAGCTCTTTAAGTCTTTTATTATGAGCATTTTTCAGCCCTAAAATTACTGTAATTTTTAAAGGTGATCAAAGGTTAGCTGAACACTCTTAAAAAGTCATATATCTCTTCTGCATTGCACCTCACAGTACTTTCTTCCTTTATTTCCATAACAGCGCAAGATGAACTGCTTTGAAAAACTTTGTAGCCATTATCATTAACTTGAAATAAAATGCCACATTGTCACAATGGATGATGTAATTTTTACAGTGAGTTTAACTTTGTTCTATTGAAATTAATGGAAATCTTACCAACAGTTTCAATGGCAGCAGATTTAAACCAATATTAATCGGTTCCGAAACTCTCAATCCAGATATCTTTCTGTTCCAAGGTCTTAGGTGAAAGGTGGCAGGTCAGATGCAGTTTCATAGTGACTGGTGCTAAATATTGACATTTTAATGGCAATCATTGTATTGGAAACCTCAGACAACATGACCTTCCATGCAATCTCTAGCCCCGTCTCCTAATTCAAAAGCCACTATTCTAATCCACAATATTCCCCTGATTTTAGTGGTTTTTGATCTGACAGGGTCTTGAGGGTTTTGAGAACTAAATCTTTGGAGAGCTAAATAGACGACAAAGGACTTGGTGTCTCGGATGGCCCCTAATGTATTCTGTGGGTAAGCAAGGAATATATCGCCCAGGAGTACAAATATTCAGTCTCTTTGCTGTGAGCAGCATTGGGGGAAGTCAATGGAGGTGTTCCTATTTATTTGAATAGGCTTCTGACTGAGCCCTATAGGTTTCCAGTTTTAAAAACCAGCTTCAGTAAAGGTTTTAGCAGAGGAGTTGTTTTGAGGAAAAAGTTAACTAATCTAGACACCCCCCATTTTCCAAAAATAATACAAAGGACAGAGACAGGTTTTCACTTTAGAGAAAGGATGGCAAAGAAACTGGAGCACTTGGGCAGTGCGTGTGTGACAGCTCTCTGTTCCTCTGTGTCTCTGCTGAGCCTGGAGAAAGTTTTGCTCTCTCGCATGTGATCGGTGGTGTCAGCTTTTGAAAGGAGCAGTTTTGAATATGCTGTAAAGCATATTGGGGATCTAGAGAAATTTGTCACAGTGAGTGTATGCCTCTGTGTGTGTGTGTGTGTATGCATGTCTGTCAGTGACTGGGTTGAGGTGGCAAGTGAGAAAGATAAATCACTCAGAGGCACTGAGGAAGAGACAAAAGTAAGAAAGATAGTTTTGTAAGCAGCACTTTGAACTAGCTGGAGATGAAAGGAGCCTGGGGTCAGACTGTGAAAAGCTCTGATATGAGTGGACTGCAGTAGTTAACCACTTATCACAAGCCTGGATGGTGTGGGAAACAGTCATCAAACACAATGGCACAAATATCAGGCACAATAAGGTGGTAGGCCACATTTTATTTTCTCTACAGTTCTTGATAAATTCATGTCTCCCCCAGTCCTGAAACAGGTTTGAATAGGAACAAGGAAGGAAACCTCTTACACTTCCAATTTGGCTTTATTTACTTGCTTTCTTTAGTTCAGGTAATAAGCCATAATGACATTGGCATAGGATGTCCCTGAAGGGATTAAGGAGTAATTTAGATGAAGGTTTGCTCTTAGTCTTGTCCTACTGACATAGAAATGATGAGGAAAAAAATAACTGTTCATCACAAAGAGGAATTTAATGAGTGTCTTTCCCAATAGTTGCGCAAAGGATTCACACTTAGAAAGGAGTCTGGAGCTGGACTGTGAAGCTGGTAGTTTGGCTAAAGCCTGTGTAATTTAACTAATAACTTATTGAAATCCCTGTCTTTCTTTGCAAATTACCACATATTTGAAGGCACACTTCACCAATCCACATTTTAAATAAGCTTTATTACCAGAGCTTTATAACTTCATGCACTAGTAGAAGGAATGAAGAATAATAAAGTGTAATATTTTTAAAATGAAAATTCCTTTACTGTGTTTTTTAGAGTGACAATACAGAATCACTGTCAATTGCTATTTTTAAGCCACACTTTGTAAAGTTTCCTCTTTGTCAAAAAAATATCAGATTTTTTAAATGAAGTTGAAAATAACCAATCTTTTTGTTTGGCGACCTCTGAATACATTTTACAAAATTTTTAAAGGGGTTTTCATAGGTGTTAAATATAAGTTAAACATTTTCAGAAAACAATAATTTTTTATTATTCTTATATGTTATTTTACTATTCAGTGGGTTTTAAAGTAAACAGCATTGGCTGGTTTATGAGTGAGTTTCCTCCCCATGTAAGACTTTCAATATATTTTGTGCTAACAAGGTTTTAAAGTTTCTAAGTGTTTGTGTTTCTGTTCCTGCTTTAATGGCTTTTGGAAATATAGCGAAGGTTTTAGCAGATATAGACAGTAACAATGTAGCAATACAAAGATTATGTGAGATTACAGTGTTTGTTAAATGTTATAAATACTCTTAAAACTAAAAGTGCAGCAAGCATTTTATAAGCAGTTTTAATTTATAAGCAATTTACATTGTTTATAATGTGTAAACAATTTGAGTTAACAACTAATACATTTGACTCTGACTGTGGGAAGTGCTCCATAAACCATTGACAGTTTGGAGCTCTTACTTTAAAGTCTTGTTTTCTTGATTTCAGATGCTGTTTTTCCTGCTCTTAAGTACAACTCTTTTCCTGATTTTTCTTGAAACCCTCTCCACCCTACGAAGAATGTCTGTAGTGTTCTCATTCCTCTCCTTAACCCTTCAAGAACCTGACAGCTGAAAATTTTTCATGTTTCAGCCATAAATTGTTTTGGTCTATATGTATGCCCTGTCATTTTCTTTCACATTTGCTTTTAAATTGTACTCAAAATAGAGTAAATAGCGAAACACATACATAAGAAAACAATCCAACTCGTGTTATTAAGGTAAAATAGACACTAAGTGACAGTTCCTCTGCCTACTTGCGATGAGATAACAAAGAAGAAGAGATTTAACATACATGATTTGTGTACTTCCTTATTTAAATGTGACTAAAAGCAAGGTATGAGGGCCAAACACCCAAGAATCACTAGCAATGCTCTCCAGGTAGAATAATTACTAGTCATAGTAAAAAAAAACACATCATAAACTGAATTACAAATATCAATAAATTTAAAGTTTTTTCAGTAAGATCTTCATCACAAAATTTCCCTTTGCCTAGTGCTTCTAATGGTAACATAATTTAAAAATCTTTATCTGAAAGCACTGCACCTCAAGTTTTATGGGTTAGAAAAGAAATAGTAAGTGAGCATTAAAGGAATCATACCTTAACCTCCTGATTTCAATACAGTGCTTTGCAACTGGACCTGTAAGTCATCACCTCTGTGTTAGATATTGCATCAACATTAGTGTTCTAGCTCAGATCATGAGTAAGTTTTTGAAGAGAATCTCCTGACTGTCCCCACTTGCTACGCTTTAGTTCACATTGTGGAGTGTTCCTGTGGTGCACAGTCTGAATTCCTCTTGGATGGAATAACAAAATGACCCCTTAAGTTTTGAGATGAATCCCAGAAGAGTACCTAAGGTGGTCCAGATGCTACTGAGCAGTCAGTAGAAAGGACAAGACTAGAGCTACTGTGAAATAAAATCCCCAGAACAAGTATAGCATGGATGGCAGGTCTGCAGCACAAACTGGTTTGCCCACCGTGTCTCATCTCTGTTGATGTAGACATAGCTATCCAAACTATCTCCACACAAATGAGGATGTCTAGCTGGTATCGTCTGGTATGAAACAGAAAGTGCCTGACATCTTTGAAATGACATAGCTATACTTCTGTTTCTGGAGAGGACTTACTCATCTGTGTTTTATGCATGCTTTATTTCTTAGTATGCAAACAGAAAGAAACCTACCTGAGTGTGACTGGATTTCTACTTTTCGAGAACAAGTCACAGAATCATGTATTTCAAACCAGGGCTTCCTCAAGAGCTGCAGCATCAGCTTCTCCCACTGCTCTGGGAAAGGCTGCACAGTTGAGGTTAGAGTTAACACTGGATGGAAGCAAGCAGAGCACCAAGTGGCTGGTATCCTGGTATCACGTGTAGCTGTCAGGAAGGCACTTTCAGCACCTGTGCTTTACAGTGAAGAAATTTCAATCTCTCCAGCTTGCAGAAACAAGTGTGGTAAAGCCTTACTCGTTTGTGTTCTGTCTTCTCGTGAGCTATAGAGGATAGGTCTTCGTGATGTCTGGAAGGTGTAATGTGAGCAGCCTGTTCCTTAGTGACTAATGGGATTGCACTGAAGTTAAATCACTCATCCCATGGAGTTATCATTTCTACTGCAGTGATAATTATCTAAATAAGTAATAAATGAGGTGCTTCTGCTTGTGTGGCTGGGCTCAGACTGCTCACTTTAGTGCAGTGCTGGAAGATTTGTGCTTCCATGCCATCCAAGGTGAGCAGTAATAAATGTCATTTGTGTGGGATTCCTAAACAGCCCCTTTCTCCAGCCCTTACCTCACCACTGAACAGAGACAGCATGCACTGGAGGGGCAGGAGCACCGTCAGCTACAAATAAAAGTGCTTAAGAGAAATGAAGGTGCTTTCCCTCAGCCAAAGTTGCAGATAAACATATAAGTTTGGCTACCTTAGTCTGTAATCACCAGTTTCAAAAAGTATCTCAGTCTCCTTTGAAAAGGGAGATTGGGGGAAATGAAAGATATACTGCAGGAAAAATGAGAAAAGAAAGTAAATGCAGTGACAAAGTCAGGTCTTCCCGCGGAGGAAGGGAGCTCATTTGCTATATTCAGATACAGCGGTACTAGATTCAAGAAATTACTTGCACATGACTTTTATCTCTCTAAAGACATTTAAAAATCTTCTCTTGTTCATCTGCACTGTGGAGCCACCGTTCGGGCTCTGTGCTGGGGCTTTAAGACACACGTTGTTCAGGCTGACTTAAGGCTAAGGGAGTTTCAGGAATCTGACAACAAGTTTGAAGTTACTGTCATGAACATGTTTAGAGCAGCTGAGGTCTGAAAAATGGAAGAACATGAAATTTGTGCTAACATCAGTTGAACTTTTGCATTCTATCTAAAATATAATTTTAATAGTTTTAATAGGGGGGAGGCAAAATGCAGGAAATCTAGGTGACTCAAGCAGCAGTTATTCTAAGAGATCATACTATTCTCTCCCGATCTTAAAATCTTTGAAATTGGACTCCATTAGATACTCTTTCACAGCATATCGAAGCCAGTGGAATGGATATCTTTCACTTTGACATCATGTTTTGGATGAATATGCTGTTAAATAAAACTACCACAAAGGTATCTGAACTTTTGGAGACGTTATTGCCTGAGTTAGTTGTTGCCGTTATTGCCGGGTTAGGGATGTTGCTAAGGAACTCCCTGGTCTGGTGCAGCCTTCTGATTATTACCCCCTCTTGGTAATGCAGGTTGGTGAGGACGAGATCGCAGAAAGAAGTCCCAAGGCCATCAAAAGGGACTTCAGGGCACTGGGGCGACTGGTGTAGGGATCAGGGGCACAGGTGGTGTTTTCCTCCATCCCATCAGTGGCAGGGAACAGCACTGAAAGGGGCAGGAAACCTCACCTGGTTAACAGGTGGCTCAGAGACTGGTGCCATTGGTCAAATTTTGGCGTATTTGATCATGGGGAGGTATACACAGCACCGGGCCTGCTGGCGACAGGTGGAACTCAGCTATCTCAAAGGGGAAAAAGAATTCTTGGCCACGAGCTGGCGGGGCTCATTGAGAGGGCTTTAAACTAGGTTCGAAGGGGGAAGGGGA
>Ga0065711_1027716_pt1 | contig 46530 bp, 21 predicted proteins | sample Hoacrofraction12_FD_59098 | JGI IMG/M metagenome (GOLD analysis project Ga0065711, IMG submission 59098) | Hoatzin crop microbial communities from Cojedes, Venezuela - Epithelial fraction 12 v2 (version 2) | ecosystem: Host-associated > Birds > Digestive system > Esophagus > Crop | place... | reverse complement strand
TCTTCTGAAAAAGCCCCTCAGATTTATTAATCTTTTTGATGTTATTTGACTAAGGAGTAAATTGAAGCCACTGAAATCATTACTGCACAACATCAATGAAAATCAGACTCCAGCAAAAAAACACCCGTTATTTTCTGAAACAGCAAAACAACTTTACAAAAAGCACTCAGAAACCTGAGTTACTACCCGGATTTTATCCATTATTTCCTGACCTACACATATTTAAAAAAGATAACAAGATCTTCTCTCCTGCTCCAGTGATTCATTATGGGTAAAAAAGACAGGAACATAAGAAAGGTTTAACCCTTATTGCAGGCAGAAGAGGCCACATGATGGAGGCCGTTATTAGTCTTGTCTCACTTTGAATGGAAGTAACTAAGTTAATCAGTGAGTCCTAACCTCCTCCTATCATTTGAGGAAAAAGAAATATTCCTCCACCAGTGAGCTGGAGTGCAAACAAGGTGAATCAACCTGTGAAAGATTGTGGAAGATTCTCAGGGAAACTTTCAACCTCACATTGGTGCTTCAGTCGAAGTGAAATTAATTCTAGCCTAAGACCACAGCTGAAACTTTTTCTAACACCTCCTCAAGGACATATCGATGTTAGCTAAAAGACCTTTCCCAAATGTTTCCAAACCCTCTCTACCTCCTTCCACAACCAACAAACTTGACAAAATTATCACCCCAACCCTTAGAAGAACACCATTCAGTGTTTCTTATTCTCTCATTTTTTTTAACATCCAAGCTACATTAGATTAGAGAGTGACTTGTTTTCACAGACAAGAGTCATGAAAATTCTGGAATTCTGGCCAACCTGAAAGATGCAACTGACAACCATGAAATTTCTAAGTCCAGGTATACTCTTAGTAGTCTGTCCATTCTGGTGCTCTGTTCATTTAACCAAAATGAACAATTTATTGCTGCAGAACACATCATAGTATATATACTGTATGTAGAAAAAGTCTGTACCTGGAGCTGACAATTGCATTTAAAACAAAACTAATAACAACATAAATCAAAGCATCACAAATGAACTGCACTACAAAAGCATTTTTATCAAGTTTTCTCAAAAAAACCCTGGTTATCTCTTAAAAAAAAAATCCATTGTAATGGAAGCGCTCTGACAATGTCTGTTAGATGCCTGCTTACTTCAAGCCAGAGGTATCAACTCATCTTTGTTCTCCTACAGTTTTTCCCCCAGCTTCAGATACAATAATCTATCCATATTATGATGACTTCTTTTGAAATTAATCATTATCAAGCAGAAGGCTACACGTCAATTGCATAACACAGAAAACATAAAATATTATGAAGCAAAGACTTCCTAAATTTGCAGTGCTTATTTCTTGGAGAATACTCAGAAGTCACTTAAGAAAGCTGACAATTAAACAAACATGATTAGAGTCTGTATAAATATAAAGGCTTAGTCTACTTTTCCAAAAGAATGGTGAAACTGAAGGGATTGCACCTGATGTAGACCCTGCATTAAAAATAAGTTACTTCAAGAACAAAACATAGTATTCTCAGTATTTATAGATTATATATATTAGTATTATACTCACCAAAGCAAAAACAAGAATTACCTTACAAAGGGAACCCAGGAAACATCATGTGAAAAGCCAACTACTGTTCCAAAGCTCCACATGCCCATACTACATGTTCTTGACATATAAAGTTCACAATAGCTGACATTTTTAAATCATTATAAAGCTACACATTTGTACATTCTACGATACGAGTTCTGAAAGGGCTGTAACATAAGACAGGAAATATTTAGGCCATTTTGATATCTATAAAAGGGTAAATGATTTTATACAAAATTCTGCTGCTGCCAACTGATATTTTCAAGATAGAATGTGTTAAATTTCAGCAAGTCCATATTTTAATGATATATGTTGAACATACCAAAGATGTGCCATTAATTCTCTTTATGCAATTCATTACTTTGTGAGCATAATGCCTCATTTGAATAAAAGAGAACTTCAGTAAGGAAGTGATCGATGTGCACATCCAACTATGTACTGTCTGTCTGATTTTAAGCATATGACTTAGTGGACCTGATATGCTTGAAGACAAACATCAGCAGAAATACCATTCTGGACCAGAGATGACAGCTGTAAGGACGAAGATGTCACCCTGACTAGCAGAACCTGCTCCACAAAGTACAGACAAATAGTAGCATACTGCTAGTTATTATTCATCAACAACTGTTTTGCTCAGACAAATGATGTATCATAAATTGAGCTCATCTTTTGATGGATTACAATTGATACTACACCAGCTAACAGAATTAGTGAAATCTACACATATATACACTTCCTTTCTCTCTGCCCATAGGACATAAGATCTGTATTCATCAGTATTTACAGGAGTATCAGGTGAATATGAGTAATGCTACCAACTGTTACTAGGTGCTAAAAGCAAAATCAGAGTCATGTGCAAATTGTCTCAGTGCAACTGCCAGAGAAACCAGGGCAAAGAGTAGAAGCACAAATTATGAATGAGTCATAACAGATCAATAAAGGACCAAAAAAGGAAGCTTTGCTGATGGCTGGGAAAGGAGTTTAAGGAGTGAGCCGACTGCTTTAAGAATAAGAAGTGGAAATATTATTTATTGTAACTGTACCACATAGAATCCAGAATGCGTCATTTGAAGCATCTTTGCTCTATAAAACACACAGTCCATGCTCTGGTAAGGACTTTATGATGTGTCCAGTGCATCTCCATTCCCTGGAATTAGATAGCTAGCCAAGGTTATTTATAAATCCTGTTAAGACCACTCAAGGACGGAAGAATCTTGCTTTGAAAAGATTAACTAATGAGACTTGAAAAGGATTTAGACCTCAATGCTTGCCCTCCTTACATAGCCACCATTTCAGACCCAAACTACCCCTGTTCTGTACAGGATGTGGTATCTTCACACTTCTTACTTCTGAAGATGATCTGTGTTATCACAAGCGAGCGATCATAAAACTGGGGATAAAATCACAATCACTTACTTAAAGGAATGAACCTTACAGCAACTTGTTTCTTGAATGAATGGTTTTTCTTGTGTCTCTAATGTAAAGTCTTTATTACACACTGTGCCCTACATCTGGGCCTCAGTAGGTTCAGGGGTGCAAGATAACTACAACTGGTGTTTGACCTGAATAAGCTCTACAGAAACCTAATCCCAAATGAACACAAACTCCTACATAAAAATGAAATCCAACTAGAGTAATTTAAGCCTGCATTAAAACAAAGAACATAAAATTCCCTTGTCTGGTAGTTTTATTGCTGATTACAATGAGGGAAGGATTTCTTCCATTGTATTCCCCCTTTATGAAGTCACATATTTTTATCTTTTCAAGTATTTTATAAGCGTATTATATTTATTTCACATTATAACATAGTATACTATAACTTCTGAGCTGTTTTCCTGAGTTAAGACTTTGATAGCATGCATACAAAAAAGTAATCTTCCATTTGGACAGAATTACTGGGTGTATTAAAATTTGTCAAGCGTTCCACTGAAACAGCTGATGAATAGTCCTATACCATTCCAGAGACAAATGCAACACAATGATTTTGTCTTTTGCAAAGTTTACTGAAAGGAATAAAAGGAAAGAATGAGAAAGAATGATAAATCAATAATAATGCTAACAGAAATTCTACATTCTTATAAAATTATTACACTTCTAATAAAATGAAGTCTGAGGTTTAAATGGCAGCCTATATACAATGCTGGTGCTACGTAAAGAGCTAAACACCGAAAAACATTTAACACATTGAAAGATCCACAGTGCTAAAACTTCAACAGTTGTTAGCATGCATCTACATAGCTACCCAGAAAGTGCCAAATCTTCTTGGAATAATTAAACTCATAACACTAATGAAATATCATTGTAAGACATACATCATAAGATAACATTGTAACTGTAAAATGTTGATTACATTGTAAGATAACACAAGCCATTCTTTAAGTGTCACGATGAAAAAAAAAGCTTTACCAAAAACTTATTTCATTTATTCACTTCTACCAGTTACTACTTCTTTATTTCACCTGCATGTTGTCTCACTTGCATTCATCAATGCTACAATTATACTCCTTTTGCTAAGACAGCTTCAGCCAGCTTGGCTGTCATCATGACATGACACAGATGGTTGTGTCTGCATATGGTCAGATTTTGAAATTGTCTGAGATGCTGGAACAGTTGCTATCCAGGATATTTGCAGTAAGGAAGAAAAAAATTACATATACAAGGTAAAACACACAATGGAAGAATATAACCCTAAGTTTATGAACGTCTTCACACTTTCATTCCGACTTGTAAAATCAGTAGTTTTCATGTTTAGTCTTCTCAAATGTATCTCTGGACAATCATCTGCTATCCTTTGCACTGCAAAGAAACAGCAAAGAAAACCCCAAATCCAGGGATAAACACTGTTTCTTAGGAATTATTTGCAGTTTTTTCTTGAACTTGAGTGACTGGAAGACAAGAAAGCTTCACTAACTAGATAAAGAGAGAGACAACACATTCCAGCTATTCTCGAGCTCATCTTTACAGAACTCATTCCATTCCTGGGAAGTAAATGAAAGGGACAAAGTCACTCTCAATTTTAAGGATCATCATTTCACATCCTTAACAACCCTCAACATGCCAAGGTAAATTATTCCTATTCAGTGCATGAGAAAATTTAGGCAAAGATTAAGTAAATGAACAGACCTAAATACATCAATTTTGATGAAAAGTTCATGGAAAACGTGCAGCTTTTTCCAGAGAAAAGAGTCTGATTAAGAGGTTAAACAATTGAGTATCATCTGCAGTGCTGCGTATTTGCAAAACAATAATGCTGTATTTTCTAAACAGTTAACCAACCTAATGCAAGTTTAACAAATACTTCTGAAATCTGACTCAGATATGTAAAGCCAAAGCCTGATAATGCAAATACATCCATGCAAGAAGTATCTATTCAGACAGGCAGTCCTATTGAAACAAACTGGGCACATCTGTAAAGTTATCCATGCGCATCACTGCTTATTAGATCAGATACCCTGCAAGAGCAAGCAGGTATCTGCATACTATCCGAAATTATCCCAGATAATACTATTTCCATCTGAGGTCAGCAAATTTCTAGTTGACTTACTGATGCTTTTATAAGCTGTCACACTGATGACTGAAACAGATTCCCAATCAAAAAAGGGCAAGCGCCTGTCATTCAAACGGCAGGGTAGCAGCCCTCTATCAGAGCACTACACACGCATACATTGTCCGTCATCACCATAAAACTGAAAGCACAAGGATAAGCGTTAGCAAAAGCAACAATACTAGAGAGACCTGTTGCTTGAAAAGGATGATGTCAGACAGGTAGATTAATGAACACTGTAAATGGCAATCAGTAAAGCCAAATGGCAGGTTTGATAGAGGGTACACACACACCTGATTTTATAAATGACACTAGTGTAACTGGAAGGATCACTTCTTTGGTATAAACTGGAATGCATTACTATTTCCATGCTCCACTCTTTTGTTATTCCAGAAACTACACAGTATAAAAAACAACACATGGGTGTCAGCACCCTTCTAAAAATCCTTCTCCTCTTCCCAGGGCATGCACCAGCCTTTTTTTGTGTTTGTGTGCAATAATGTACCTCAAACTAATAACAGAACTATCTCAGACAGAATTTTAATTTGGATACCGCAAATGTAGCAAAAAAATTTTTACATAGAGATGGGAATTTTAAATGTATTCCAACTCTCGTCAGTCAACAGTGGGCTTGAGCACTGTGTTCCCTTAGGCTCTTCTTAAAATCCAAACCTGCAACCTTAACCACAGGTCAAATTTATTCTGAGCACAGAATAAACTGATATAATTACTATAATTTGAAGAGAAGGGGACTTTTTTTCTTTCTATGTACAGTGCTGTTAACCTTGAACATATGACTGGCAATTCAGTGATTTAGTGTATTGGTAAACATGAGAAGAGGTCATGCCTTGCTTCTAGGATTATCTTAATAAAACAAAAATACACCAAATACACAGTGATATAAGTTGTAATCATGCTAAACAATTTTTCATATGAAATGATGTTCCAATGAAATACACTATTCTGATGAAATCAAAACTTCCCCTGTTAAAACATCATCTGCTATAATATACTAGTGCCTTCTGACTACTGTCTTTTTACAGGATACTTAAAATTATATAGCTAAATAATCTAGGTCTAAGAACCTTCATTCCTGCAAGAAACCCAGAAGTAAGCTTTCCTAAGAAAAATTTTAGTTCTCAGCTTTTTAATTTTTATTTTTAATAAATATATAATTTTGCATACCATTATAATAAAAATGGAAACGAAAAAATGAAAAATGTTGACTAATCCTAAGTCATTTTCAGTATTTTCATTTCCAATAAGTTTTGGAAAGATTTGTTTCTGTTCCAAATGATAAACTGTTTCTAATTCAGTATTTTCTACAGACTGGGGACTAAATGCCAGGTATGAATGAAACATAATTCCACATAATTTTCACTGCTTACCCTGCACCAAACAAGAAGAGGAAAAGACCCTCTGGCTTTGAAATAATGTATAAAGGAACACATTTTATAAAGTTTAGCGGAACTGTTCAGAAAGACTTCTTAGGCTGTACTTATTCACCAATAAGTGATACCAGAACAGACTACGCTATCTCAAAGCCATGTTTCCATTTCTAGTGCCACCCCACATAGTAATTATTTTTACTCAGGATTCAACTAGCATGAAGCACCTACCTGTTTCTGAAAGCTCACTGACCTGTTCCAGTGCAAGCTAGAGTGGAGACAACAGAAAAAAGATAAACAGGATGTCTCTTGTTATACACCTAAGATGTAGTAGGCCTGACATTTATATGAATTGTCCTCAAAAACACCTGCTAAGTTTTAAAAGGTCTGTAGCATTGTCAAGTGCTGTAAATTGCCTGTAACACTACAAGAACTAACCATTTTCAAACCAACTGGCTTTATCTATGGAAACAGTTTACCTTGCTCTCAAACTCTCGTTTAAAACTTTAATCTTCAACGTCTGACTCTCCAGGACTATGAGGCTAGCATGCTGGACAAAGTCCCTGGCACTCCATGTACTGTTGTATGGACATAGCTATAGAGGAGTTCAAATCAGATTAGAAACATATTCCAGCCTTGCAGTGTTCATGAGAAAGCAAGCCAACCATTGCTGTAACTAGTATTTTGTTAGAAACAGTAGATTCTGACACTCGCAGAACAGTCCCCTATCATGCAGAGGAAACACAGGCTCAGGAACCTGCCTTCATATACTGTAAGATGTATATTTTCTGAAGTACAGCTGGAAACACTGTTTGGATACATGCTGGCTGCATAAATCCTGTTAAGTTTCCAAACTTGAGCAAACAGGTTGTTCTACGCAGTTCTGACCATGATTTCTGCTATATAGTGGGAGCAACAACTGGTTAAATAAATCTGAAATTTGTCTTGAAGAAGTAAAGATATGCAGACAGTCCAGTTATCCACTGAATCTTACCAGATTAGACCAGATGAGTAAGTAGCAAATATTGCTCACAATACGCTGTTAACTAGAAACTTGTTTACGCCATTCAATTAGGAGAAAAAAAGTATTAACACAGAAAATGTTCAGTACTAATTATGCTGTGATTTTTTTTAACATTTTGAACAAGAAAACCATTCTGTTTCAAACACATTCGCAGACTTGTCTAATGTAACTGAATATTGGAATAGCTGCAAAAATACAAGATCGTGTTGAATACGATCAAAACAAAGTTACTCTGCTTACAATAATTTAACCCTCAAGCTAGAACTTGTTTTCTAGTTTTCCATTCAAATTAGCCCTGAAAGGACTTACAGGCATATGTTACAGCTTGAGCTTCAAGTCATATGAGAAAAACATCAAGAGAAAATAAAATCTACTAGAGAAGAATCCATGAAAACGGTTAATCTCTCTTTAATTGAACTTGCTTTGTTGAAAAAAAAGGAGACAAACAACAATCTTTCTTTAACAAAAACAGGTTTTTGTAGAAGCAGATGGATGAGAACTCTAAAATAAAACAGCAGAGGTGCAAGAAAAACAGAATAGTTTTTATAGAGAAACTTTATTTTTAATATCATGGGCAATTCAGAGAGTGTTTTCTCTGGAAACTGCAGTATCCACATGTATTTTCTTTTTCCTTTCACTTTACTATATAGCTTCTCCAATACTTATACTAAACAAATAACATTAAAGGTGGGAGTACTGGAATGGATCTTCCAATGAGAACCAGCAAGAATCATGCTGGTTTATTGTCTCAGACAATAAAAGTATGTTTTCAATCTGCGTTCTACTTACTATTAATTCAGTGTTTGGAGTATGATCTTGATTGTGTTACTGTTTATGTCTCTTTCTTAATGTAGTTTTACAGCTCTTCTTTAGGTGATCCACAATTTAGCAGATAGCTTTCTTCTGTGGTTTAACACTGTTGAACAAACAGATGTCTGCGCTGCTTTTGTTGGATGTTCTAGGTTCTACAATGACAAGAACTCATTGGTAGCATACCTCAATGTTACCAATGTTTGTATATTTAAAGATCTCTTCTAGGTACATTCTTTCTTCTCTACCTTCATCATTCAAAACTGTAAGGCATATTTTAGACAAACACCTCCTAGTAAAGGTATAGCAGAGCTGTGCTTTATGAGAAGAAATCACCTCTTACAGATTTTTTCTGTAACTTCTATAAGCATCAATCACTTCTTTTTATTAAAGATATTGTAACACGTGAAGAAGTGAGGTTTTGTTTTTCAGAAAGGTCAGTAGATGGGGAAAATGAAAAGCAAGAGAACAACTGTATCTGGACATCATCTTGGAAGGTCTGAGATGTGAGAGAACTTATGGCAGGTAATGGTGGAAGCGCAAAGAAAGAGGACTCTTTCATTAGTTTTTCCTGACATACTACTGGGGAGTATGTAGTATGAATTTTTCATACAGTGCACAACCAGGTTTTTGACAATGGTGACTGCTGGATGTTTAGAGGATCCAGGATAATTATAGCATTCTCAGAAGAGGGACTACAGTATACAATTATATTTTCAAGCAAATAATTGGAAGTGGTGTATCTACTTCAAGCTGTTTTGTAACTGTGCAAGAACATAAACCAGGACACACTGGTAAAACAAAAAAGGAAAGGGAAAGAATGCTGGTGTAAACAGGGTCAGCTGATGTTTGGGAAGTTACCAAAGGCAAAGATCAATCATCATACTCTTCATTTCATGATAGTGAAAATATAGGAAGAGTCAAATGTGTACAGGAAACTAAACCCCTGCTCATTTTTTTAAAGACGCATGAAAAATATTCAAGTGAAAACATGAAGTGTGTACTAGAGAGAGCAATCTGTCATTTTTATCTGATTATTTCATATACAAAACTACACAAACATTCTCATGCAGTAATAAATAATCTGATCCACATAACAGGATTCTAATTTCTCTTCTTTTACCACATGAACTGAAATACGAAAAATAAAAATATATGCTAGTAGACTAAAAATGTTGTGGGTTTTGTTGTTGGTTTTCTGTTATGTTTTTTTTTTAAAAAAGCATTCCAGGTATTGTATCTCAATATTGTATCACCCTAAACATCTGTAGGATCTTGTTTTTCTGTCCATGTAACAACTTATGAACTCAGCACAATCCAAAAGAAAAATGTTGCCCACTGTATTATGACCATGCCACAAAGAAGATGCAGTCCCAGACTAAAGGAAAAAGTGAAAAAAGGAAAAAGGGAAAGAAATAAAAATAAAAAAAAAATTAATTAAGTTTAACTAAGAAATTTCAGAAATTTTCTCAGAAAAGGGTGCTTGTTTTGACCTTGAAAAGCATGTTTGATCAATAACACAATCAACACATACTGTCCTGACAAACAAAAGAGAAGTCATGGTGACAGTTGTACTTTTTCATAATTACATATCCATGTCCAGCAAAAAAATAGGGAAAATCTACTACATAGACAGTATAACAATTGCTAATAATAGTACAATAATGGACTACGTGATGCTAATAATGGTAATATACTGCTAATATAATCATAATAATGGTAACATATTGTATTTGACCCTAGACAACAGAACATTTTTAGACTTCTTAAGCAATCAAATGCTATGAATCAGTACCTCTATTCTAACTAACACAACAAATGCAATGTAACTCTTTTCCATTAAATTCTTCCTCAGCTCACTGCCAATATGTGAAATCCGCTTATGGTGTGCTTGACAGTCGTTCAAATAAAAGGGATCTTTTTCTTTATTATTGTGTTGGTGCTTCCTTCCTACCTGTATATACTTACCTCTTTCTCACCATTCTGTAGTAGAATTACAAAATGCCTGTGGAACATAATGAAACACAAAACTCTTCCAATATATCCAGTATACCAAGAAAGGACGCTCTACTCACTATCAATAAATGTTTTCCTAAACCTCAGTAGCCCGACAGTTGTCAAGAAGTTAACTCTGCTCGTCATTTAGGCCTTCACAGAGCAGTGTGACAGCCATATGTTCCACATGAGATTTGTTGTTTCTTCCCAAATTAGCCTGCTCAGGTACTACATGTAGTTCTACACAGGCAGTGCAAAAAAACGCAGGTTACCCTAAGCAAATGACAGTTTGTGAAGGAAGCTCCCAAGGAATATGGCCATCTACTACACCAGTAGAAGATGTTTCAGGCATTTAATTGTTGACAACTTAAAAAACACTCCCCATAGTTTTCTAAGGAGGTCTGAGAAGAAAAACTGTCTCACTGGAGCATATTATAAGACTCGAGTTTGACTAAATGCAAGAAGAGCATCCATGAAGTCATCTGATGAACTACAGAAGGATGCTACAAAAGTTTATTTTCCACATGAGAAGATGACTTTTCCCATCATGTGAGCATGCTTAAAACAATCCATTTCTGGATCTGAGAAGCAACCTGTGAGGATCTGGTTTCTTCCTGAGTTGCTTTTATTTTAAATCATGCCTTTTCTGCACAGCTGTAAATACTCTGTCAGTGTCCACCTTATTTTGTTCTTGGACAACACAGCATTATTCAGACATCTCCTACCCAAGAACATCTTCTGAATTTTCAGCAAATGAAATTACATCTTGGCTACATAATCACCCACTGATACTACTGCACCTGATTTTTGTTTCCATGGTGATGCTACATTTATCATGTTCTTCTTTGCAACCTGAATTCTTTTCTATATTGTTTAATCTCATATTTTTGAAGCGTTGCTGGTTCTGATTAAAGAGTTCTGGCAAAGTGCTATTGGACTGCTGAGCTTTTGCCAGTACAACAATCCTGTACTTGCTTTGCTCTCCTCAAGATCTAGCAAGCTTAGGATGAGTAGGTTTTATTATTACCACTGGTAGTCCAATGAACATTTTCAAATTCTGTAACAAATTCGACTGTCTTACAAAGATGATAGCATTACCATTCCACACATTAGCGTTTTTCATGAAGGTGAAAATTTTCTGCTGGAAGATACTATTTTCTTTGTTTATTGCTTGAAGCACTTGGCTTTCATTTTTTGATGCTTCCAGTTCAAATTTATGTCTAAACTGAAGTGTTTTTGAGGTAGACTGATATAATAAGTGTTTTGGCACCATAGTTTCATATTTAAATTTTTAGTTAGGCATAGGGTTAGGCTTGTTTATAAATCTGGATTTGTAATTGCCCACAAAGTTTACAGAAGTGCTATGTGTTCAGTACTTTAGGGCATGAGTACACCTGTTTTGTGAACATACACAGCTGCTCCTTTCACTTCAAATAGTATTACAACTATTTCCTAGTAATTAACCTTACTTTCACTATTCCTCATGAAGCAGATGTAGCTGCAATCTCCCATAGGCAGAAAAGAAGCAGTTCTCATGGTTCGTATCTTCCCCACTGCCGCCTCTTCGGCCTTGTAGAAAGCTCTTCATTAAAATATCAATGTATCTGCACAAACTATTCCTGTCCCCAGCTTGATGATCCTACATGACCTGAAAAGAATACAGATATCCTTTAATGAATAGTTATTGAGCTTCTGGATGTGCCAGCTGTAGCTGAGTCAAGAATCAAGAAAGATTCAAACCGTCTCTGAGTAGAAAAGGTTTTGTTTGGATTTTTTCCTCTTGTCATCAGTCATTAAACAGACAATTGACAAATAAAAAGCAGAATATGATTCTCTAACACCAAGCTATCAAAGAAATATTTACTGTGATTGTTTAGAGAACTTTTTTAATAACAATCCTATTCCTATCTAAGGGAGCATGTTATGTCTGAGGAACTCCTGGAAGCCTTGAGCCAATACCTTCCCCTCAGGGAAAATCAAGTCTTTTTAGTCTTCCTGATGCCAATCAGTTACAAGAACTGCTAGAATTAAGAGTTGGTTCTACCCTGGTCCCAGTAGGATCTGTTTTTCTATACAAGAAACTTGCCAAAAACCTTGTAAGGAAGGGGAGAAAGCATCAGAAAAGCTATTGCATTGTTAAACAATTCTGTTACATGAAATGACAGCACCAAAGGTACTGAATCCTTATTCTCTGATTTCACATACTTCACTTGCTCTGTAAGGTAAGGTTTCTGAATGTCTATGTGAATAAATGTCTCTATGAATACCCTATATGCCACTTGCAATCAGGAAAAAAAACGTATCTGTTTAGACTTGGATTCTGCCACTATTATTCACCTCAGAGAATTACAGTGAAAAGGACTAACATTGACAAAATGCCACCTACCAGATTCACAGATTTGAGACCTCCTCAGAGCGAGCTAGCAAACATTCCTCAGCATTACAAACATGATATCATCACCCTTAGCAAAACCTCCAGCAGCCCCACTCTCCAAAAACAAAAGCTTTGGTGTGTTGATGTGAAAGACTGTATGTTGCATGGCATAAGGGACAGAAATTTAAAAAAGTATCATTGATACAAGTCACTAACATTCAATCCATTTGCAACAGTTCATTGCTCTAGCGTAACAAAAAAAGATGGTCTGAGAGGTTCAGCAGTGTAATCATCCATACAGTATACAGAGCAAATAATGCACATGAGATTCGCTACTTAGCTATTTTCCTGACTTTATTAGCCCTTGAATCAGACTAAACAGTCTGTGTTGTTCATTACAATTCGGCAATTCAATGTTTAAAAAATGTATTCCAACTGATCATATAAAGCTTTGACTCCTAAAGCCAAAAGAAACTCTACAATTTAAAGAAAAATCTGCTGGAAATTTGAAGCATGGAAATGACTTTTCCCACTCTGTGTTAAAGGTGATAAATTGACAGGTGTTAAGTGTATGTATGGAAGTTTCCAGCAAAACACAATGCTATGATGAAAAACAATGCTATAATCATATTACCCATACCAATGGCTGAAGTATCTCTTAAGTACGGCCATCTTAAAAGGTAATAATGATTTTTTTTTTCATAAGAAGCCTAAAAAATTAGCTGCCCAAGTGCCATTAAATATCTGTTTAAGCTCTTTTGAAACAGCCACTGAACAATTACTTGTTCGAAATATTCTCTATTGAACAGATACAAGTCAGAAATTGTAATACAGCCACCCTCTCAGTCCCCCTGCAAATCACCCACAATTTTGCATCTCCATGTGAAAGCTGCATGAGAGGTAGTGAAGGTCTCGAGGCAAAAGTAGGGGGAGCAGCTGCATGGCATAAACTCCTTTCTGTACCACAATGTGAAATCCTGCATAGCACTCTCTGACACATGGCCATGGAAGCTGTTGTAGTTGCACCCACAGACAGCACTGAGGAGCTAGCTCAGTATTTTTCAGAGCATCAGCTGACAGTAAGCATCTTTCATATTAACATTTTATTTTGCCTAAAGATCTACAAAACTAACTAACAATATTTATTTTTTCATTTAGTCTCAGAAAAGAAATTTTAAGCATCTGGCAATTTATGTTGAGGAAATAACAACGTTTCATTCCCCAGAGTTTTCTCTAACCTTCTATCTTGCTATCACTTCTTAATATTCCTAAAGGTAGGAACAACTAAAACGATCTGCCAGGCAGCCACAGTACTACAACAAAACCAGTCATTCATCACAGTAAGAACAAGCAATTTCAGAATATTGAAACAAACCTAGAATAAAAACTTGATAAAGATTAGAGTTCAACGTGAAGAAAAAGAAAGAACAGCGACTGCTTTGTATCCATGCAAACACCTTCACAAGAAACCTCATTTTTGCTTTGAGATGTTTGTGCCAACAAAGAATTTGTAACTGAAACACGATGACACGATAGGAAGAGCTGCTTACTCAGGAGATGTTGAAGTAATTGTCTTGGAGGATTCTGCAATTTATCATACAATTCCAGCCTTCAAACTGTCTAGTGCATGTGTGTGAATGTATCCACAGACACATATCACTCAGAACAAAGACAAACAATATCAAGACCCTGCCCTCCAAATACTTCGGTCCTTATTTCTGCTAGGAGAAAAAATTGAGCAACTAAACCCACCAACACAAATTTCAGGAACTATGTTAGATGATGGAAGGGTTGATATCCCATACTGATGTTGTTGAAAACATTCCAGATGCATATAATTACAGATTTATTTCTTTATTAACCACCTGTGAGCATCTTAAGTGTAACGGTTAACTGGGTACTTGGCAATTCTCAGCACAACTAAGAAAATGTTATGACATAATGTTTGCATTAGAGAAACCATACAGACTTCTCTAACATTAACAAGATTATTTTCAGAAATGTAAGCATAGTAGAACAAAACTGGGCTATTTTAGAGTTAATAGAAGTCCTTTGCCTTCTGCCTTTAAAATAAACTAAAAAAAAATTTATTGATGTTTTGAAACACTGCACATTGTGTTTCTTTATACAGAGTTCTTCTATTATGTTAAAATCTGCTTAGAGGATGACAGAAAGTTCAATATCTAATATGATTACAAAAACTGTAATTGTTCAAATATTCTTGAATTAAAGAGAACTTTTATTCCAGCAAATGGAAAAGCTTTATTCCAACCATATGCTGCCAAAGCCTGTGGCATCTGTAAATTATAAATGGACTAATCAGGACATAATTAATATAAACTTGCCTTGAACACGAATACAAGCATACTAAAATCGTGTAACTAACAACAGCATGTAAGCGTTTTGCAACACTGTGATTGCACAGCCAGACAAAATTTTAGACAAGTATGTGAGCAAAAGGTGCAAAGGCAGATGGATCAAGTAACAAAAGTTGCCAGACAAAACCAAGAAAAGCAAAGGGAGTGCAAACAGGCAGAACACCCTGCTGAACATGCTGGTAGAATGACTGGCAAGACAAAAGCAAACTAAACAAGCAGGTAAGAAGTCTCCCCTTTTGGGGAGGACAGAAATAGCATAAAAACATCTGGCACATGACAGAAGAAAGAGGCAAGCCCATTTTTTTTCTCACTTCTCTCACCGAAGCGTTCATAAACCTGATCTCTGAGATCTCTGCAACTAAGGACCATCAAGACCAGAGCCATCATTACTAAATACCTAGCATCATCTTCATGGCATTGTATACCTAAAGCTAATTTAGAAGATATATTTTAAAGACTACATTTTTAATATGCGGTTATGATGATTAATATTGTGTAAGAACTGTCATGAGCACGAAGTGTGCTGTTCATAAAACAAGTTAGTAAGGTTCTGTTTTAAAGCGTAAAGCTGGCCTGACTTGTCAGCCTGCAAATGCTCCCAACACCAGAGATCTCTAATTCCCTAAGTGATAAATACATATATTCAGCTGTAACACATCATTCACTTCATTATTACTCAAACTACTCAGCCCATCATACAAGAACCATAAACTTATGGCAGATTGGTTCAATTCGAAAAATTGCCCAAAATGTATGATTTGAGGAGTTACAGATTGTTGAGCTTTTTCATCTCCAACTCAGCCCTCCTAGACTATCTTTTTAGTTTAAACAAAACCCATTCTACATATATTTGTGCTTTCTATAACAAAGCAAGAGGTATATGACAAGACATGGCCCCAAAATTTTTCCAAAAGTTCCACCACTTACTTGTCTGACACCTTCAAAAAGCATTGCATTAGAATACAGCAGAGGTCCAACCACAGCTTCTGTATTAAGCCTGCTAAGTGCTAGGCTCTTCCAGCAAAAGCAAACTAGGTAGTCACAGAAGTCAAACAGAAGACAAACCCCTTCCTAATAAAAGAGACAGAAGCTTGTTTATCAAATCAGCATGCAGGGACAAACGGATCACTCACCATTTGTTGTGGGCTAGCCCTTTCTTCCCCTTCCTCTGCACATCAGGTCAATCTCGGAGGAGGCCAGGGTTCTGCTTTCAAGACTGGCAGACTGTGGTCACTTGCACATATTCTTGGGATGGGGATTCTCTTTCACCATTTATGTTTTGTAACAATTTACATTTAGCTTTTTTGATTTGGTAGTTCATTACGCTGTCTTCACCATCATTCTGCAAAAATGGAACAAAGAAAGTGAAAAGCAGTTAAAAAAGCAGGCCTGTTTTACGTCTCTGACTGTTCTTCTGCACAGGATTACTTTGGTATTGTTGCCTTAAAGTACTTCATGCTTCAAGGCTGATGCTGTATGAAGTATTTTCTCATATGATCAAATTTATATCCTCAACAGAAAAATCCCGTTGGAGTGAGAAATGCAGTATTTATAACTTTAAGGAATTGTACTGCTTCTTTAAGCATTTAAAAAAAATTATTTTCTTCTTAAAACCATTGCTGCTGATTGCATTTAAGTACTCCTCTTACCCAGTATTGCAAAGCATATGCTTCTACTCATGCCTCTGTTTAGCAAATGTTATATAATTTTTTGAAATATGACTACATCTCTTGGAAAACATTTTTCCAGCTGCATCACAGTTATGATGAATATGAAGCCCTGTTCACAAATGTTTTATTTCAGATATTAAGTTTCCACTAATCTCAATGACACGTCTCAAAGCTAATCCTAATATTATGCAAGGCAATACTGAAGCTACTGTAAACTGTCAAAATGTCACCACGACTTGCACAGTATAAAGCAGTATCATGAACTTCTTTGCAGCAAGCATTGTGCCAGTTGTTTTAGGTTTACAGATGCAGATGAAATAACCAGTTTCACCAAACTCACCCTTTTCACTTTGCTTCTTTCTCATGCTTCAATACAGCTGCCATTCCAAACATGTTCTTCAATGCAATTACCTCATAAACAGAAACAACAATTAGATTCTATGTTACCTGCAGGTAACACTGGGCAAATTTATTATATACTGAACTCATATAAGCTGTGTATACACCTTTCTGCAGAATTCAAAGGATCTTAGAACTCAGTAGGGAGCATGCCAATTATTTCAAAAGAAATCTGTGTGTTGCATAAACTGTAAAGTTAAGTACACGGCAAATATGAATCTACTTCCTTTCGCTAGAGGCTGAGAATCAGGCAGTATCCTCATGTGACATTGATGTTTCTGTCCTTCAAAGACCTTGCCAGTATCTTCAGGCAAGACGAAGCAAATGAAGTTCTAATAGCAAAATTTTTTTTAAATGCAAAAACTTTTGTGTTGTGGGGAAAAAATAAGCCTTATTATACGCCATCAAGGGAAAGAAAACTTTCTCCAATTCATCTTGAAAGCAATAACTGTAAATAACAGAATGTTAAAGTGCGGTTATTCCTTCACATGCTAATAAGCTCTTCTGACAATGCTTTGGTTTTTTTCTGCTCTAGGCGCCTAAGCAGTGTTTTTTTCAGTATCTGCACATCCTGTTATCTTTCTATTACAATCCTTTACCATATGTTAGATAGTTTAAGTGTTCACTACACAAAGAACTCCTGCAGTTTGTTAACCTTTCCAACCAAGATATTACGGTCTGTTAACAGGCTTTTAAGGATATTTTGAACACCTAAAAGTTTTTCTAAAGAAAACCGCAAAACAGAAAAAGAAATATTATAAGAGAGTAAAGTTAAGTGAAAATGAATACTTAGTGGTTAAGGTATGAAAAGACTTCTTCAGTTGCAGAGTTTTTAAACTATAGTTACTTCACATTGAAGAGTTGGATTAGAGTCTAAACAGATGTAGGAATACAATTGTCACTGAAGGGAGTCACCAGACAAGAGTTTTGCACAACCCATTTTACAACTCATTTACCAGACGCAACTGTCCATCTCCTTAGCATAAAAGGTGGAGGTTTTACTCTTCAGCTCATATTCTTCTCTGGAAGCAGCACTCTTGGTAGTTATTGAACTAGGCTTTTCCTGAAGAAGCACCTTATATCAGAAAGGGAATAAAAAAATAATAATCTGCTTTTTGTTTTGACACACTGTATACCTACCTGTCAACAAGACCTTCATCAAAGTCTCAAAGCACCTGCAATATAAGCAACTAAAGAAAGTTTTAAATTTGATTCAATTTTGCCCATTCACCTCATGAGAAGCTTGTGTAGGAAAGTGTGCCTTTCACACAGGACATGACTGACCTTTCCAAAGTACCCAAAAAAGGAAGATTTTACTCACTGCAAATGTGTGAAGGTTCACAGGTTGAATATCCATAAATATTTCTGTTGTCTTCTCTAACTTACGTAAGTCCTTTCACAATACTGAGAAATATAACATCTCCTAGGCTACGCCTATCAACTGCATAATCAACACACAGAACATGAGTTAAAAAACTCCTTGCTGGTAGTATCATAATCTCTTCAGATGTCACTGAGACCTATGAAAAAGCCAGGGAAGCATTTTTTAATCTTACTAGAGTTCAACAGGCTACAATTACACTAATCCACTCAGGGAGAAACAGTCAACAGGCAAAAGCAGGTTGTCAGATATTTAGGTAAAAGATAGTCGGACTGAGATACATAGGGGTAGGGTAACCGTCAAAATGAGTTTAACTCAGAATCTTCCTTAGAAAAAGTGAAGGCAGCTCAAACTAAAAGAGAATATAATTAGTTCAACAGTATAAATAGATTGCATTGTTGTTCAGTTGTATAGTAGGGAAGAAATTATATACAAGATCCAGGTGTTACCTGTCCACAACAGCTGTCCAAGTATCTCATTTGGCTGAGACAGTACCAAAAGTCAGTTTTCTTCTGGCTACTTACCCAGAAATGGCTAGAATATATTTGAAGATATAAGCATAGAAAGCATTGAAGTATTTCACTGAAGAATGACATGTCATGCCCGTTATGAACAGAAGCTCAGGTAGACAATTAACATCATTAAGAAACTGTTTAATTCCCCTATATTACTCTGACTGCACAGTCATAACAAATATAGACTACAGCTATAGATACTTCTGCTGGTACTTTTAGAGACTTTCTGTGGAAAAATAATCTCTGTCTTTGCGGCATTGCAATATTCAAGAAATTGTTGTCTCTTCTGTTAGATTACGTAATAAAAGCCCATCTGCACAGCTACAAAGGAGTCCGGAAAGAAAACGGCAATGTGGGCAAAGCCCAAATAATACCCCATCTTGGTTGCTCTCAAGCTTGTCAGAGGAACCATCAGCCCATCAAAGGCCCATCTCCACAAGACGAGAGGAGCACAGATGCAGAGTGGCAGGCAGGAAGCCAAACAGAGGGTTCAGAAAAATGTTTATCTTGCTCAGGCCCCCCCCAAGGGATGTCCCGGGAGAACCTCAGCCCTGTTGTCCAGGTATGAAACCCATCCTGATGAGACAAGCATGAAGCAACTTTCCAGCTGAAGGAGGGTTGCTTCCTAGGGCTATGGCACATATTTGGGGATGGCAGAAGACTTATTATGGGATGCCTGGAGATGAAACCAAAGGCATGGAAAGGGATGGATTTAGGCAGTTTGCTTCCTGGTAATACAGTTTGAACCTCACTACTGGTTGGACGCGGGGCAAGGAGCTTTGTAGCAGCTTTGCCTCTCTTGCACTGTAAAGATTTGGGGCAATATATTTTCCCCTGGCATCTTCCAAACTAGGTGAGTGCAGCTGGGTAACTACAGTCATAAGCTGCTAAGTAAATTTGGAATAATTCTCAACCCAAAGGAGCATCATGATTCAGGCAGAATAAGCTGAAGAAACCCACATACTCTGAAGAACACAAAGGGAAAATAACAGGTAAAGTAGTTATGAAAATAAAAGGTAAAATAGTTATGAAAATATGCCTAAGACTTCCTCCAGTATTTTCTTTTCTTCTGTTGCTGTTTGGAATTTTTAAAAATGTGAAGCTGCATTTCAGCACTACCAAGGAGAAATATAGAAAACAAAGATAAGTTATTGCAGATTGGCCATTAGGACATTACTGGCCCATGTACTGGTACTCTGAAGCTGCTTCTAAACCCATTTGAACACAGCAAATAAAATGGTTTAAATAAGGCAATATTCCACTCACATTAAAAGTAAAATCACATCTGCATTTCTGGAATGTAGACATTTACTTTTCAGGAAAAACAAAACAAAAAAAGATGAACAGTGAATGATCATCTTAATCTCAAGACATGTTGGTATTAAAGAAGGAACCAAGATTGCTGCTACATTTGTTCCAGAAGCACTTAAGTTATTAAAAACTAGTTTGGAGGGAAAGCTGATTCACATCATGCATATTTTCAAAATCTTGATTTAAAAATTCTTTTAAATATTAGTCAGAGTGAACATTGCCAGGTGACATTTGCAACTGTTTATGACCTTTCAGGATAAAGAAACTTACAAAAAGTTATCTTTATAGTTCAAAATAAGTTATATCATAGGAAAAAAAATCTGTCCTGCAGAACAAGTATCGTACCAGAGGCTAGCACTGACCACCTACCATCATGTACCCTGCTGAATTTATCAGTAAATACATAGCATGACAGAATCATAGAATCATAGGTTGGAAAAGACCTCTAAGATCATCAAGTCCAACCATCTGCCCAACACCACCATCCCTAATAAAACATACCCTGAAGTGCCACATTTACACGTTTTTTAAACACTTCCAGGGATGGGGACTCAACCACCTCCCTGGGCAGTCTGTTCCAATGTCTGACCACTCTTTCAGTAAAGAAATTTTTCCTCCTATCTAATCTGAACCTCCCCTGACACAACTTGAGGCCATTGCCTCTTCTCCTATTGCTAGTTACCTGCGAGAAGAGACCAACACCTGCCTCACTACAACCTCCTTTCAGGTAGTTGTAGAGAGCAAGAAGGTCTCCCCTCAGCCACCTCTTCTCCAGATTAAACAGCCCCACTTCTTTCATTCGCTCCTCATAAGACTTGTTCTCTAGACCCCTCGTTGACCTTCTTTGGACACGCTCCAGCAACTCCATGTACTTCCCGTAGTGAGGGGCCCAAAACTGAACACAGTACTCCAGGTGCGGCCTCATCAGTGCCGAGTACAGGGGCACGATCACTTCCCTACTCCTGCTGGACACACTATTCCTGATACAAGCCAGGATGCTGTTTGGCCTTCTTGGCCACCTGGGCACACTGTTGGCTCATGTTCAGTCAGATGTCGACCAGCACTCCCAGGTCTTTTTCCGCCTAGTAACTTTACAGCCACTCTTCCCCAAGCCTGTAGCGTTGCATGGGGTTGTTGTGATTCCAGTGCAGAACCCAGCACTTGGTCTTGCTGAAATTCATACAGTTGGCTTCAGCCTATCTATCCAGTCTGTCCAGATCCCTCTGCAGAGCCTTCCTACCCTTGAGCAGATCAACACTCCCTCCCAGCTTGGTGTCATCTGCAAACTTACTGAGGGAGCACTCAATTACCTCATCCAGATCATTGATAAAGATGTTAAGCAAGACCAGCCCCAAAACTGAGCGCTGGGGAACACCACTCGTGACTGGCCGCCAGCTGGATTTAACTCCATTCACCACCACTCTGCTCTTGGCCATTCAGCGAGTTCTTTATCCAGTGAAGAGTACAACCGTCCAAACCATGGGCAGCTAGTTTCTCCAGGAGGATACTATGGGGAAGGGAAGACCTTATTGCTCTCTAGAACTACCTGAAAGGAGGTTGCAATGAGGTTGTAAAGAGTAGATGTAGACTGGATATAAGGAACAAATTTTTTACAATGAGGGTGGTGAGACACTGGAACAGGTTGCCCAGAGAGGTGGTAGATGCCACATCCATGAAAATATTCAAGGTCAGGTTGGACAGGACTCTGAGCCACCTGATCTAGTTGTAGATGTCCTTGCTCACGGCAGGGGGGTTGGGCTAGATGACCTTTAAAGGTCCCTTCCAACCCAAATTATTTTATGATTTAGCAGTGTGTCCACATCTTCTCTAGTTTTTGTTTTTGCCACTGACACACTTGTAAAAACTCTCTTATTGTCCTTCATGTCCCTGGCCATATTTAACTGCAGATGGGCTTTGACTTTCCTAACCTCATCCCTGCATGTTCACAGTGTCTGTATTATTTCTCCTTTGTGTCCATGTCCTTCTTCCATCTCACCTGTGCTTTCATGTGATGTCTGAGGTCTTTCAGAAGCTCTTTTTTCATCCATGTAGGCCTCCTTCCACCTTTTCTTGAGTATGTATTATTAACTCCTAACATATTAATCCAACCTGGAAAAAGAAAAAAGAAAATGCAAAATGAAACCCATGCTACAGTTCCTGCTAGTTAACGCAGTCACAGCAAACTTGTGTATCAACTATAGTGCATGAAGGTGAATTACTTGTGAAAAGGAATCTTGGTCTTTCTTTTATTCTCTTTCTAAAACAGAATCTGTATCTGATAAATTACTGGTTTTGGACCAGTTTCGCAGCTGGTATTTATTCACACAGATCCGCTGACGACAAGGCAATTACTCTCATTTGTACCTGTCGAAAATGTAGCTCATTAGAATCTTCTTTACTATGTTACTCATTAAATGTGAATGTCAATGATTTCTTTCCCAGTAAGAAATTAAGCTTACGTAGATATGCTAAATTCTTACCTAGTATACTTAGAAGTCTATGTATCATGTTTATTTAGTAATTACTGTCTCTGAAAATTAATTTTCTGAAAAAATTTCCTTTGTTTCAAAGCAAGCAGGTGAAGAACTAGTGAAAACAGGACAATTACTGCCACACCACCACTGTCCCCATAGAATGGGCAACAGAAATCAGAAAAATTTATATGCCACAGTAAATGCTTGCTGGACTAAATCATACACTTTCACTGAAACGTTGAAGCGAGAAAGGCAATCCAATGAACAATCAGCACTTGATGTTTCTTACACTATTTAAAAAACCTGAGAACACTGAGGAAAACCACTTCTCTTACAAATGGTATAAGAGGATTTCATTGTGTCAATACAGAGTAGACAAAGGCAAAGGAATTAACCATCTAAGTCTCATGGGGCTTTACAACTTTTTAATATCTGATAAAAGGCCATTTCTTATTGTTATTTATCACAGTAATAAAATACAAGGTGTCTTTTCTAAATAAAATTTGTTCAGGGAATATTACTGTCTCCAGGTTTCAGAAGTGAAAAAACCTCTATTTTTGCATGGATGCTCTGTACAAGTCTCAAAGTGCTAACTTCTATTTTTTGGACAGACAATGAACAATCAAATAAGAAATATTTTTACTGAGGTTCAAAAACACAAAACAAGACGGAAACTCCCAATAAAAGTTAACTACAAGTAGTAAAAGTAATCTGAAAAATTTGAGTGACGGATAAGGGAAAAAAGTATTGCCTCTCAAGGATGAACAAGATTAACATAAAGACCAAGTGACAGACAGATACCATCAAGGCCAAATCTGGAAAAGCCTTCCAAATACCAAGAATATGGTGATTGTAAGAGCTCATGAAGCCCTAAGGAAATCTTTGTACACGTGTAAGTGCTGCACTGTGTTCCGAAGGACTAAGCTTTTTTTATTACAGATAGCTGATATTAGTGACTGACAAAAACATTGAAGAAGGTCACTTCTGAAATAAAGATTTACAGATTCTTCAAGATTACTATTTGGTAAAATCCAAAATTGCAAGACTGAGAGTTAATTACACTATTTATTTACACCAATTCAATTATTAATTACACTATTTAAAAGAAACTAATCTTTAAATACTAGTTAGAAAATACAGAAATTTTTCATGCTTCTCCTATTTAATTGGAACAAGTAGAATTATAGAAGATTGGAAAAAGGTCATTATAATGTCTACATTTTGAAAGGTGAAAGAAGAAATACAGAATTATAGAAAAGGTATCCAGTTTTTAAATTTAGGAATGCTTATGGGACAAATATCAGACTATCAACAAATGTTTGAAAGGTAAGACGCAACTGAAACCAAATATGGATGCATGAAAGCCAAATGGTATTCAACCTTCCGTGTGATAGGGTCAAGGATCTGCTTACAAGGAATAACTAGGAGACCACACGCATCTTTATTTTAAGTAGGGATTTTGACACCACCTCACATGACATATACAGATTAAGGAAAAGTCATATAGATAGAACAATTGTGTTTCATGGCCTGTAGCTCCCTCTCGTAATGTAGCGATTGAGTGAAATTCCTCAAGTGGTGTATCTGGAGTCTGGTTATGTGTAGTCTTTCAATTAATGATTTGACTGGTGAAATAAATACACATAAAATTTGCAGTTGATGAAGAAAGTTGTGATGGTTTGCAAACACGCTGAAGGTGAAGATCTGAATTCATAGTCACCTAACCCCATTTTTTTCCCCCTGACAAATGGTCTGAGAGGAAAGCAAAGAGTATGAGTCAATAAAGACAAGGTAAGTTACAATACCTAAGTAGAAATAATCCTCTGCGCAAATACAGGATGAGAATAACAGTTCTTCAGAAAAGATCTTTGGGTTTATAATGGATCAAAAAACTAATGTTACTCAACTACATCATGATGCTACAAGAAAGGCAAACTTCATACTAAGGTGTATAAACAGAAGTCCTGTCTGTAAGACATGCAAGTACTCTCTTTACTTTCCTCCGTGCTAATGAGGCACCAGCTGGAATTCAGTGTTTAGCTTTGTGCACGGATTGTAAAGAAGGATGTGGACTGACTGGAGAGAGTTCAGTGGAGATCAATAAGCACTTTGGAAAAGAATGAATTAGGCTTGCTGAGCCAAAAGAAAGAAAAATCAGAGTGGCTGTTACTACAGCTTTCAGATAAGAAAAAGTATGTTGCATTGAAGAAAGAGGGATCAATCTTTCCACCATGTCTATGATGGATAGAAAGTAATGAACTGAAGCTATAGCAAAGAAGAATCAAGATAGACATTAAAGCAAAATTTGAAGACCAATGTGACAGATTGCCTGGGAATATGGTGGATCTCCATATTTGACCCAAATTCTCTTCAGATTTCTTCTAACCCTAGTTTTAATACATTCTGTGAAGGTTGTGGAACATTGTCAATGGAGAGGAAACACTGGAATATCAAGCAGGAGAATGAGTTGGTTATGATAACTGGAAGAAATAAAAAGGACTTCATATCAATCACAGAGTCTTGGATTTAGGGACTAATAGGAGGACCTTCAGTTACACAATAGAAGTTCACCTTCTGGAAATAAGAGGATTAAAAACATCACTGTATGCTTCGTGATCTTACAGGGGTCTTCCTTCACCGTTTTTTGCTTTGAAGAAAAAATGCTGTCCTGTGATATACATTAATAGTTATTTCCAGCAGAGAGAAAGTACCATAAATGCCATTGTGAAAGGCACTTCTAGAAACCTCATCTAGAAAACTACATGCGGTATCTTTTGATCGTACTTCGTTTAAGGATTATTTAGCTTTCACTTTGACACAAGCATAGAGTGACTATGAACATAATCAGATGAATGGAAAGGTTTTGTTACCAAATGGTCTGAAAGAAGTTCTTCTGTCCAATATTTGCCAGACCAAGAGCTGAGAGTAATAATAATTGGATTAAGGATCATAGAATTTTAGAATGGTTTGGGTTGGAAGGGACCTTAAAGATTATTTAGTTCCAGCCCCCCTGCCAGGGGCAAGGATACCTTCCACTAGATCAGGTTGCTCAAAGGAAACAAGGAAAGAATTGAAATATTTATATAGTACTCACTCAGGAACAGAGATTAGATCATCAACAGATTTATGTCATAAGTTTTATAAAGAAGTTTTTATCAAATGGATTTGCAATAACAATAAAAAACTCTCCTTCCAATAGGAGAGGCAAAATCTCCCTTTGAATAATGTTTAAAAGCAATTTGATGTGCTTCTGACAGGAAATAATTCAGAATCATGATTTTTTACTAAAATCACAAGATATTTTGCAACCATACATAGGTATGTGTAATTCATACTTCCTGTATAAAAGGTCTACTCAAGGATGTACATATGAAAAATAAAAAGAAGTAGACCTTCTTTACAATAAAGGCCTTTTATTTTATTTTTTTTTTAATATCGGTGTCGACACATACACTTTCCTGGTTTCACTCACCACGACTGTTAGCAGCTCTCATTTGATTCCTACAGCTTTGACCACAACTTTGTTAACCGAGCTCTACTGTTAACCAAGCAGTCTTCCCCTTTTCCAGCTATGCCTCTCTTTGCTTGTTGGCTCTGTGCTAACACTATTTGGGTGGTTACTCATTAATTTAGTACTTACAAATTCCATCAATTTCCTCCCTAATTCCTCCTTCACTCACAAGAACACTTCAAATTCATTTTTGACACAATTATCTTAAAATAATTGCTAGCTTTCTGCTAAAAACCTTGATGAAAATGGTGCAGAAGTAACATGGATTACTTAGAGAAAAGAGTTATACCTGACCTTTGCTGTGACAGCAATGGCTTACAAATTCCTAATCCTTCTCCGCTTTTCATAACTAGGAAGGATTGCAAGGTGCTACTTTTTTTCCACTGCCCAAGTGGCAGGTTCCCATCACAGGCTGATTTCTAACCTAACGAAAAGAAAGGAAACTTGGAAGGAATCTTTTTCTTTATTATTGTCACTAATTCACTTTGCTATACTTTCAGGAACAAGACAGAACTGTTCTTCCAAATAAATTCAAGCCATCTTTCAGTCAAAATAGAATTATTAGATTATTATTTTTTTTTAAATAAGCATATTACATAGCCAGTCTTCATTATTTCTGCATATTTCTTCTAGTGCTTTGAAGAACATCTGGAGGTAGAGCTCCGCATTATAAATGGGCTTAAGCTGAAATTATATGAAAATAGTGTTTTAAAATTTCACACTGTATCTCGTAAGTCACTCAGAGAAAATATTTTTGTACTTTCACACCCTCATTATGAATAATGCAAAGAGCCAATTAATAGAAAATGTTCTGAATTATGAATTAGGATCAAATTAAAAATGTAAAATTACAGAAGAACAATTAATCCTTGTTTTAAATTCCCCTTCCAGACAGTTAACCATTTTTAACTACATCTGCTATCCACATTTGATATATACTTTTACTTATTCTTATGGATAATGAGGAACAAATTACTTATTACTCATGAATGACACTAACTACCCTCTCTTGCACAGAAGAATACTATAATTTACATTTAAATGAGATTTGAAATGTTAATGAACAGAGCCAGTATTCTAATTATCTATACAAATACATTAAATTAAGGTGAACTTTAGTAATTACTTCAGAATCATACTCTATGTTTGCCCAGCAGCATTAGTGAAGAATAGTTCAGTATTTGTAGGATAATTCCCAATAAATGGGCAAACAATGCCACTAAGTATTTAATACAATTTGGTGGGAAGGAGATGGTTGATCTTTGCCTTACAAATACAAAAATAGTGTAAGAAAACACCTCAAAGACTTTTGATATTTTCTTTAAGATTATGTAGAGCCTTAGATTTAGGGTGTGTTTTTTCCTAGAGTCAGTTTGGTCCAGATGGACATGGAATCATAGCCTTGATTTCTGGTTGCAAAGCTTAATTTCCATTTGCCTGTTTTTTTTCGACATAACTCATTTAAACATTTGAGAGCAGGACGGTAAAGAAATCCACAGGAATGCTTTCTCCACATAAGATGAAGATGGTTTTTTTCAGTTAAAAATGCCAAATTAATGCTTTTTTTTCTGACCAGTCATAGTGATTTTATTGCAGTCCTAGCTCTATGTCAGGAAGAACAAAGAAATTTCATTAAGTTTTTCTGACTGAAGCAAACATTTTCTTTACTTATATTATCAAACTCAGAAAAGTAAGTTGGTATTGTATTCAGAAACATTATTCAGCTCAAAACAATTGCTCTCAAGCTTTTCATTTTTGGCCTCATTTATTTTAACTATTCTACACATTGGCAGATTCCAGATATCATTAAAGGGTCAAGAAATCAATAACAATGAAGTAGCCATCAAACAAGACTCCTAAGACAACAGCCTGTGCCATAACAAAATTCCTAACGCTTTTTTACTGGATTTATTTTTTTAAATAGCCCGTGCCCTATTTACTCATATTCTGGGAAAAGGGATAGTTCTTCAGAGGGATTTAATTCAAAGAGTTCAGTAAACAGCATAGAAAGATTGCAGCAGAATGACATCTCAAAGTTTTCATGATCATTCAATAGGCACTTAGCAATACCTTAATTTGCAATAGCGTGGCCACAAAAAGTTGGTGAAAAAGCTAGCAAAGTTCAGACAGATCTAATATTTGCATTATGGAAACATTCCTGAAAATACTCATTATTGTATTATTCAACTATAGTACCTGATATGTTTTGAATTGTATAAAAAGTCCATATGTTAGATTGAATCACTTTCTGTTCTGACACTGAAGTGCTTTTCACGACTTTGACACTTACTTCTGGTGATACCCATGCGTGTTTTTGTACTGTTCTTCCACTAACTCAATGGTCTGCTCAGAAATTCTGGTTCTGCTGTTTGTTGCACTTCTTGCTCATTTGAAGCATGCTCTTTGTTTCAAACTCAGCAGCAGTTGCTTATGCCTGGAAACATTTTTTACGCTGAGGAAGGTCTTAAAGAACATTGAAATGAGTCACTGATAGTGAATTATTCATAGATTAAAACTCCCATCTGAGTCTACTCTTTTAATCTTTATTACTATATTTAACTTATTATTAGGAGAAGCAGAAGAAAGACATAAGATAAGAAGGTAAGAAGTTCTCAAGATTTATCTGTAAGAAGGTTGAAAGTTCAGCAGTCTCCTGGTAGACTAGGTCCATACCAACTCCACCCACAGCATCCAGCAAATGAGCATTATGAAAGGGTAGCAGAGCTGCTCATAATTAAAAATTAGAATAATAGTTGCAGGTTAACTGTTAATTACTCACAGCATTTGGCTCACATGTTTTGCATTGAATACAGACAGATGGGACTTATCTGCCCATGCAAAAATAAAAGGGGATACTGACAAAAGAATTTCCGACATTACAGTAAAAGTCAAGCTTTTGGGGGGACTACTTAACTGACTTTCCATTCTAAGCAGAAATTTCTGATCACCTGTGGCTCACAAAACATAAAAATGGAAAATCCCTTCCTCTCCTTAGTGTTTGCACAGCTAACACCTTCTGTGAAAAAAGTTCCCACTCTGTGTTATTCTGGGTTACATAGGAACCGAGCAACTACACCCAACAGAGCAAGTAAAGAGCCAGACCTCCTGCACCAGAGCCAGCCTGGCTAATAATAAAAATTTCTCTTAAATATTGCAAGTCTGGGTGAAAAGCTTCTGCAAAAATCCAGAAACCTTGCAAAAACCATTTTTGTGATTAAAAGTTAAACTGTTACAATGATTGGGAATATCTTGAAAAAGATTTCACAAAATCAAGTTTTTAAAAAATCAGAAATCAACAAGTTAGGCACTCATGTCCATACTGGACTAATAAACATCTACTGCACAACCAAATGGAAAAAGGTGGAATGCTTTTCACATAATATTTTGGTATGTATTTTTAAAGTAAAATACACAAGAAGCAGACTAGCCAAAGGCCACCTCCTGATTTCAGTGCAAATCTAATGCAAAATACTTTATGGAAGGAACACTTATTTGTCACTGGTGTTTAGACATAAACCCTGTTGCAGCAGCTGCTCCCAACTACACACATATACCCTTTCTGCATGTTATAACTAGACTAAAACCCATTATGTTGCTTGTTTTTTCTTCTCTTTCTCAATTTCACTGTTAGCCCTTCTTTGTACCTCCACTTTTCTTCAACTCTCTATACCTTTGATGTTTTAGTCAGGACCAGTTTTGTCTTAGACAGGACAAAAAGTAGAGAAGTTGTACCTGTCTCTCTCCTCTAGCCTGTCTCTGAAAATTCACTTCCAGTGAAACACCATTTTCTGGATGGACTGTATTCTATTTTTAGACTATCTCCATATCTAGTTTTCCATGTATAATTTCTGAGCGTTTTAATATTTTTATTATTATTACAAACTCTTCAAGGTTATCTCCTTTTCCTGAACTTCTCTGAATTGTGTAAACAGGTGGCACCAAGTATGACAGATTTTTTTCTTGAACTGTCAGAGGCTGTGAAGTGTATTTGGAAACATTGAACATGTTTCTTGAGTTCTAGGATTTTATTTAGACACAGCAGGTGCTATTACATCTAACATGCATATCACTTGTATACCTTCTCTATGCAAAAACTAGAATTTCACATGTACAGGGGATCTATATTCTATATTTCCATCAAATTACACTTTACATATAATCACAGTAATGATTATCAACAGGTTTCATATCAGACATCACATTTTTAAATGATGCTGGAGTCAAGGTATAACATTTACGTCATAAATCTCTTATTAACTTCCTTCATTATGCATGCTTACAATTATATTGTTTTTGTTTTTTTTAAGGAGCCAAAAATGTATCACTCTGTGCTCTAGACTCTCCACGTAAAACTGAAACTACTCAGCTGAAACAAGCCAGTAAAAAGATTTTTCCAGCCAACAAGATGAAATGAAACTTCAAAGTCTCTCTCAGTGTCAAGAAAAATTCTACAAGCTTCAAAATGGCAATGTTTCACATGAGTAACCTGACGACAGAAAGTAAATTCAAACTGTAGTCATTCATTCTTGCCATATCCCCACAGGTCAAGAGTGGCCCCATTTTTGTGACTTTCCCATGACTAGTTGCAAAATTGGATATGGGAAGCTTCATTTCATTTGTATGAAAGAAGGTTTCTGAGTTAACTTCATCCAAATATTGCCCAAAGACAAAAAGTCAGAGTTCTAGTTGAACTTCCATAATCAAAAGAAAAACTTCCACAAAATATTAGTGCCAGTGCCTGATACGTGTGGTAAACTTATTGTAACTGTTGTTTTCATTTTAAATATGTTACTCCTGCAAGCCAGTGAAGGAAGTGCAGAACATAGTTCTCGTGATTTTGGCTGGGATAGAGTTAAATTTATTCCCAGTAGCTGCTGCATTTTGGATTTGGTATGAGAAGAATGTTGATAATACACAAATGTTTCCAGCTGTTGCTAAGAAATCATTGCAGGGAGGTTGGACCAGATAACATTTAAAGGTCTTTTCCAACCCAAACTATTCTGTGATTCTACAAATCAAGGATCTTTTTTCAGTTTCCCCATGTTTCGCTAATGAGTAGATTTACAAGAGTTGGGAGGGAGCATAACCAGGCAGCTAACCCAAGCTGGCCAACGGAAATACTCCATACTGTAGTTGTCATGCTCAGTACATAAACTGGGGTTGGCCGGCAGGCAGGGATCCACGAATTCCACAATTGCTGTTCGGGAGCTTGCTGCCCAACCAGTCATCAGGCAGCGAGAGAACTGGATTTTATATCGCTTGTTTTGTATATTCATTATTATTATCATTATTATTCCTTCTTTTGTTGTCTTACTAATCTGTCTTGACCTCAGCGTATCCATTTTACTTTTAGTCCATTCTCCTTCCCATCCCACTGGGGGTGGGAAGGATGAGTGAGCGGCTGCATGATCCTAGTTGCTGGCAAGTGCCTGTCTGGTGCTAAAGCTGCCAGCTGCCATGTTAAACCATGACAATAATGTAACATCTTATCTAACACAGCTATGGGCTTTACAAAGTATGAGTTGCTGAATGACGCATACAGCTCTTAGGTGGACAGAAGCAGAAAATAAACTACTTTGCATAACTGTTGTTATTAAAGAACTCTTAAAATTGTGTGTGATGACTAATTAGTCAGCATTATCCAATGCTTTTCTGACCTTAGTTCCGTGGAAAGGGTGGAAAAAACGTCTGCTTGTTTTTAACGAGTGCCTTTTCTTATCCAGATTCTACACACCTGATGATATTCCCAAGACTTGGTTTGAAATACTACTTTTTTCACTGAAGCAGTTTATCTGCTGTATCTACGTGCCAGAAATACTTGTATTTCAAAGGCCCTGTAGAAAATACAGTTGCTTATCACAAAGGGGCAGTAGACTCTAATGATAAAAGTCTGATCATTTAAGTTGTACTGGGTCTGGCTGGGATGGAGTTAACTGTCCTCATAGCAGGCCGTATGGTGCTGTGCATTGGACCTGTGACTACTCTAGCCTCGCTAACACACCAGTGTTTTGGCTGTTGCTGAGCAGTGCTTGCACAGTGTCAAGGCTTCTGTTTCCCACTCTGCCCCCACAGTGAGTGGGCTGGGGGTGGGCAAGAGCCTGGGAAGGGACAAAGCTGGGACAACTGATCCAGATTGATTGCTGTCATATTTCATGTCACATGATGCCATGCTCAGCAATAAAAGCTCAAGAAAAAGAGGAAGAAGGGGAGATCATGGTGCTTATGGCATTTGTCTTCCCAAGCAACCTTTCTGCATGCTGGGGCCATGCCTCCGAGGCAGTGGCTGGACATCTGCCTGCTGATGGGAAGCAGTGAGTGAATTCCTCCTTTGCTTTGCTTGTGTGCGCTTTTCCTTCACCCATTAATCTGTCTTTACTTCAATCCATGACACTTCTTGCTATCCTTCTGCTTTCTCCCTGTCCCACAGGAGACAGGAGGGAGCAAGAGGCTGTTACACTACCAGGCAAATCAAATAACCTTGAAAGTGTATTTTAACAACTTCATTCCACAAACTTACAATGTTGTGTACTAACTTGTCCAGAGATACCTGGATAGATACTCATGTACACTCATCGCAGAAGCCTTTAGTGAACAGAAAGTTGCTCTAATTTACAGGAGCCTGTAGGCTTTATACAAAATGCCTGTTAGCCCCATAGGAAGCTAGGAGCAGTCTGGAAGCACCAGACTGCTGCGCTACAGAGATATTCCCCTACACGCTCTTAAAACTAGTGCTTATCTAACTTCTACCCATGCTAGACACTAGGGACTTGTGAAGGAAACAGCTGTAGACCTGATGCAGCTCTTCGCTGCAAAACCTTTTTTGCCTGGCAGTATCCTTTCAGAAAAAAACATGAAATGCATTCAACGTAAATAATTCAGTTGGTGTGAGAAAGCAACTCTGCAGCTATGTGATAATGGGAGGAGCAAATTAGGTTAAAGCAGCATGCCTCAACAAGCAGTGGACAGTGGAAAAAACTGGGACACAGGAAAAAAACAAAAACCAAAAAACTCCAAAGCACTCACAATTACTCATTTAGTCTGAAAAGCTGTTTTTCACTTGACCATGATCCCTGACTCTGAGATTTGCTTCCTGTGAACATTCAAGTATTAGAAACTCACTGAGATGAATGCGCAGATCAGTGAAATTTAAGCTTAAATATCCAAATATTTATCCAAACATTTTTTGAGTGAATATAAAACTAGTTATGTATTCACTCAAAAATGTCACTAAGTTTCATACTGGCCAGCTAAATCAGTCACTCAGACTCAGGCAACTAGAATAACAGAGATAAAATCTGTAGATGAAAACCACTTAATGATTTTCAAGTACCCAAACCATACTTCAGCAACAATATACAAAGAACTAAGAACTAAAATCCCATGTAGATGTGCGTATACAGAGATAGAGTGCACCCATGCAAGAAATGTAGAACTTTTGAACGTGCACAAAGGCTGCTTTTGTTGAATAGCTACATCAAATATCTTCACTATTGATAATTATCCATTGTCAGAGGCTGATGTACTACAGTACATTCCCTTTCATACTACAGAACCTAATGCCATGAATTTAACTTATCAGATGTTAAGGCCACATCTCCAAGGTATTAATTAACTGAGTATCAACAGCTTGTACATTTATATAATCCTTCAGAAATATATAATTCTTTCTCTCAGAACTTGGAAGATATTCAAAAATGGTTAAATAAACAATCAGTCAGCTGTTAGTCAAATTACATGAGTACTATTCTTCTATTCAACACTGTATGCAAAACATCTACCATAAACACTAAAGCGCTAAAATAAATTTAAAAAATCTTGAATTTCAGGAGCATCTGGATATCTTGCATGCATTAGGATGTAGCAGAGCTGCTGAATATTTTATCAAATGTGTCAATCACCAACTTAAATCAGATAATTTCATCTTTTCCACAGAAATTTCAATGCAACTATGTTTTACTGTATCTCATTATATTTTACTTTTTCATTTCACTCATCAAATGCATTTCAGTTTTTCTACAATTATAATACAACATCATCCACAGGAATGTAAATATTTTTGATAGAGCTGTAAATGGTGACAGGAACTTGAATTACAACTGCATTAATGAGTGACCCGGTGCAGCAATCACCAGAGTGAGCTCAGGGATGTGGTATGGGTGCTGCCTCCAGCAGACTTCAGGACCTAGGACTTGGGGATCCCTTCTGCCTAGCCATCATAGCCCAGCCAGGTGCATCCAGAGGTCTCTCTTTCCCAGGCCAAGCAACGCGGCTGATGTTTTCTGCTTTTCACAGTTCAAGCAGAAGAAAGGCTGCGTGTGTATCCTGGACACACTTACAGAGGATATTGGCGCAGAGAGCTGCACAGGGCACTGCCTTTTAGCAATACCCACATATAACACCACCAGAATTCACATAAAACCTAAGTACAGACAGCCAAGTCCTCTTCCTCCTCCACGGCTATCAAGACTGAATCTCACTAAAGAAAACACACGCCCTCTCTCTAGATTCACGGGCACATCCACACTCACAGATCCCTCAAATGCCAGCGTGGGCCCTCTGCCTCTTTAACAGCCCTGATCCTGGGCACTCTTACTCATTATCAACATAGCTTCTCATTTACGAAGGCCGGGCTGGCCCTCTCCAAGGCTATACCTGCAGTCTCTCATTTTTTGTTTTAGCAAGGGATAATGAAGAAAATGCCAACCAGGTTTCTGTCTCTGTGCATTTTGCTTATAGCTTGTAACTCTCTGGGCAATAGAAAGGCCCTTGATCTGATCACCTTAGTAAAGCAAATGCTCTCAAATTTCACATAGGCTTCCTGAAAGTGTACTAAATGTTTATAATGCCATATAGAAAACCACTTAATATTGGTGTTGTCAACTGGAAACAAGTTCCTATCTTTACTAGTTTTGGCTATACAACATGCCCATCCCGCTAATGAAAGAAAACAGGTAAAAGGAACAGTAAACTAGAATACCTGGAAGCTTCTTTTTTCGTTTGATACTCAAGTATGTTAGAGAAGGCGGCACGCTGGAGATGTCAACAATGCAAACTGATATCTAGAAGGATTTTTGTGACACCAACATGGAAGAACAGGAATATTGCTCCCAAGGGGCCCAGATCCCTTCAGACTGTGTCATAGTCAAGTCTGTTGGCATTACTCTGCTGAACTACAACAGCTCTCCTGTACAAATTCTGGACTCCAAGCAGCAAAGTATGAAACCTGTATGTTAGCATAGGAGCAGGGACACAGCAAATCCTGGTGGTTAAACCGTAGAAGAAAGCAGAAGCAATTGATGCACTTTGATAGCACAAAGGCGCAGCAAATGTCAGAACTTCTCCCTGAGTGCAAAACAGCAAACAAATCTCTTGTGAGATTCTCCTTGGGTGAATTAATGACATATAAAAGTGAAGAATGGTCAAAGGAGGAGGACTGGGTTTCCTATGTGTATCAAATGAACTTCTCCACAGCTGTGTTGCCAATGCATAGTAAGTGGCTGAAACTCACCAAGTTTGAAGGCATTTTACACAAGCACTTCTTTCAAAAGTCTTCGTGTTTTTTATTTCTCATCCTTTTCCCTGCTGAATACATTTCAGAGTCCAAAACAGGAAAGGTAATCAAGATTAACTTTAAATTAGATTTACTCTTTATTTGAAAGGAATACAGGTACATAAATTATACTCCCAGACTGTGATCATAGCTATGCTGGTCTGGACATATCCTCTGTACAAAGAAGAAACACGCAAACTCCCGGCTACACAGCATATGCCATACTCGTGCATTATAGCATCGTCAGCCTATGGGTACAGAACATGTGGGAGAATGAGGAGGCCTTAGGATACTGAAACTGCATCATCTGTCTTCTCATGATCGAAGAAAGGTCTAAAAGTTCAGTACATGCATCTTGATTCTACCTGCTCCTATACTCACTGGGACTGACTCTGCTTTCAAACAAATTTTAATATGGCATAATTACATTGACTACAGTGGAAATACAGCTAACTACTATAAAGATAAAAAGAGGATAATCAGTCCCTATATTTACAAAACCAAAATTCAGTAGATCTAATAATGTAGAACTGACCCCTCTGGAAAGGTCATGAGTGTTTAATGCATATGCAACACACATTGTGCTACAGTTGTTATCTAGTTGTAGAAAAAGGTAATTTTGTGCATGACAATTCACTATCATCTCACAAAAAGAGTGCATAAAATACATCCATATGCTTTTGTTACATTTGCCAACATTTAAATTTCTATCATCTTAATTATTCTATATATTGTGTCTGTTTGAGACAGAATGGGTAACTTGAATTTGCAGGCAGTCGTAAGTCAACAGTGAACATGAGTGACATGCAACAGCCTTTAGCCTTCTGACTTACTCCTCAGTTGAACAGCTACTGCATTATTTTGTTATGATTACCAATTCAGAACATATTCATAACTAGCAGATGTTTTCCTCTTGGTTGCTTGGCAATTAAAGGATGTTGCTGCAGCTGAATTTTGTACCTGGAAATGACCAATCTGGTTCTGTAAAACCTTTGACTTACAAAAATTGTCCCTTAGCCAAACGATCATTTTGAAACTAACATTAGATATGTGTGTCCAAGTTAATTAATCTTGAATCACTGGTTAATGCAATTAGATAGCATTTAATTTCTAAGTACTATGTGAGTATACAAAGAATACAGCTAGAAGAAAACAGGATAACATTCTCCACTGCAGCTGATATTTTTAGAGAACTCGATCATATATTCAGTTTCAGGTGTACTGTTAGTTTTTCCTCTTCAGCAATGAAATAGCCAAATAAGTTTTCATCCATTGTGAAACACAAGGCATGCAACTTGCTAGCTGAAAGCTATTTCTTGTTAAGTACCTTCATAAAATAGCAAACAAGCCCAACAGCTCTTGATTTATAGTGATTATGAAAATACAACAGCAAACTGCTTGTGAGGAATAAGCCTTACAAAGTTAAATAAACAAAATCAGGATGAACTATTTGCAAAAAGAATTTTAAAAGCATCAATATTTCAAACTGCTATACTAACCAGCTTGCACATACACCTAGCAAAGTCTATAAGTAAGGTTTTGTATGTACTTATCTGTCAGTAAGTACATGCACTACTTACCCAAGTCATTCTATTTGGCAATAAGGAGAGAATGAAAAAATTAATGCCACAGTTTCTGATAAGAATCACTACATATCAATCACAGACTTCCGTGCTGCACTGAAATACCTGAATGCTGGATTGTAGGATCTTCAGACACTAGTCCGAGCTATATTTCTGCTATATTAGTGAAACACTTTGAGGTCCAAGAACAAAATTATGCCTCTTTATCCTCTCTCTCTCTTCTGAAAACTAAAACAAGCAGTCTTATTTTTGTTTTATTCAACCAGTTGATAGTAACAGAATTACTCCCTACTATTTCAAATCAAAAGGTCTGAACGTGTAATTTAAGATCTAATAGGGTTTGATGGAATTGAGTCCTTTGGAAAGTTATCTAATGCAGACATATTAAATGTATATTAAAAGTATATTCCAAATACAGGTTAATTCCTTTGTATCAGATTTAACTAGAGAAGAGCTTTAAAGAACATGGAATGTTGTTTCTTTACAAAACAGCATGAAGCACAGTTAAAGAAAAGGCAACAGCCCAACCGTCAGTACCGAGGCAACTAAACACAGCCTGCCACATACAGTCCCTTTAAGAAGATTCTTTTATTATGCCAGAGAAAAAAAAACAAACATCACTAACACTTTCCGTGTCCAATCACGGTGAACTCATTTGTTATTCATTGAAACATCCATCAAGGATCAAAATAGATTCATTTGCTATTCATGATGCTCCCATATGCACTTCTGCAGGTCTTTCACTGCATTTCAGAATTTAAATGACAGATTGTACAGTTGGAAGTAGCATTATATATTAACACTTTGAATACCACCTTGTATCCTAGTCCAGAACCAAACAAAAGTATATGTTTTACTGTGAAAATAAGTTTAACTGAGCTGAATGGAATTAGACATCCATTTAAAGTTAAGTACACAATTAAACATGAATACAGGGAAAAAAATCCAGAACACATGCACCTCTGCCCCCAGTAGATGGGGAGAGTGTTTTTACTGAAGTGCTTTGATGATTCAGGGCTTCAGAAACCACCTAGTATACTAGGATAGAAAGCACAGAAAAGGCCACAGGAAGAGATGAGCTAGTCATAAGTACATAACACTTACCCAGAAACGCTATTTTTTTTCCAGAAATTAGTGATAGGAATTTTTAAGATAAAAACATTCTCAAGCAAACAACAAAGCAAGAACATAGTATAACCATGGAGTGCTTTTTTGTGTGTTGTCTGAGCCTTTCTACACTGCAGCATGACCTTCTACAGAACATACAATTCAGTTCTTTTCTTCTATGATGCCACACAGACAGACATAATTTTTTATCTTCTCCAGGTAAAGGGGATACAGTACTGTGTTCCTAGTTTTCTAGGCCTGTATACTAACCATCTCGATCAAAGGTAGCAGCAACCGCCAATCCACACAACCAGTTTTCCTCTCCTGTCTTTCAAAGGCAGTATAAAGACTAAACAGACTGCTGTATGAGCATTCCAGGTGTTATACGTCACATTTGAGGTGTCTTAATTTTATCCCACATTTCACTCCGAGTCCAAGGGCTTAACACAGGATTCTACCCAAAGACAAGGTAGCTCAAATTCTGTCCCATGGGACCAAAGTACCCATGGATGCGGTCCTTCCCTTGCACACTGCAAAAACAGAGCAGATCTAAAACGCTACTCAGCAGAAGGGCAGAATTCCTAACTCCTTTGACACTGCAGTAAATCACTGTAAAAGTCACAAAATTAACACAGAGTATCAACTGGCTTTTAAAAAATTGAAACATTTCAGAAAGCCTGATGTCTGTGATATAATCTTAAAAAGACAGATAAGAGTAAATTTTTTTTTTTTTTTCTTAACAATTGCTATGAGAGAACACTGGTAGAAAGTTTAAATAACAAGCATCTTGTAACTTTTTTAAACCTTATTTAAAAACAAATCCCTAGTGACCCATTTGTCATGTCCCACATGAGAATTATCGTACTGAATAATACTGAAAGCTTAACCATGAGTTATTCATATTTAAAAACATTCCAAATTTGGAATGTCGCACACTATTTTTTTCAGTAGTTTACCAATGACTTGCACATCTGAGTCTTTCTTGTCCTTTGCACAATGCCAATTTTTCAGTGACTTAATTTAACTGTTTTAAATGACAGAAACTTACAATTTTAAAATATATATACCTACACAGACACTGAATTTTTAACTACTTTGAATTTGAATAAGATACTAAATCTTTGAGTAAAATATTCATTCATGTTAGAAACAGACAAAAGAGAATAGCTCATGCGTAACTCAGTACAAAGCAACCATATTATGCAAAGAAAAAGAGTTTTTTTGTTTCTTGACTTTTCCTTAACATTCTACAGCTGATTATTATTCATAAAATGGGACAAACAAAGTAAAAGAAAGGACAAACAAAGTAAAATAAACATTAAATCTTTGTCCTAGTTAGACATTTATGCTTCATCACAGTCCATTTTAAATAGCTCTTATCTAAGAATAATTGCTATGCTACGTAAGTCTAAAAGTAAAGTTCCTCCTAGAAGCTATGCTGGGGCACATGGAGGACAGGGAGATGATTTGAGACAGCCAGCATGGCTTCACCAAAGGCAAGTCCTGCCTGACCAGCCTAGTGGCTTTCTATGATGGAGTGACTGCATCAGTGGACAAGGGAAGAGCATGGATGTGATCTGTCTGGACTTCTGTAAAGCCTTTGACACCGTCCCTCACAACATCCTTCTCTCTATATAGGAGGGATCTGGATTTGATGGGTGGATGTTTGGTGGATGAGGATTGGCTGGATGGTCGCAGTCAGAATGTAGTGATCAATGGCTCAATGTCCAAGTGGATGCCGGTGACAAGTGGTGTCCCTCAGGGGTCCATACTGGGACCAGTGCTCTTTAATATCTTCATCAATGACTAAGATAGCGAGATCGAGTACACCCTCAACAAGCTGCAGATGACACCAAACTGAGTGGTGCAGTTGACACATGAGAAGGACGTGATGCCATGCAGACGGACCTGGACAAGCGTGAGACATAGGCCTGTGTGAACATCATGAGGTTCAACAAGGCCAAGTGCAAAGTCCTGCACATGGGTCAGGGCAACCCCTTCTATCAATACAGGCTGGGGGACGAAGGGATTGAGAGCAGCCCTGCCAAGGGTCTTGGGGGTACTGGTGGATGAAAAGCTGGACATGAGGTATCAATATGCGCTTGCAGCCCAGAAGGCCAACTGTATTCTGGGCTGCATCAAGAGAAGTGGGGCCAGCATAGTGAGGGAGGTGATTCTGCCCCTGTACTCCGCTCTGGTGAGACCCCACCTGGAGTCCTGCATCCAGCTCTGGAGCCCTCAGCACAAGGACATGGAGCTGTTGGAGCAGGTCCAGAGGAGGGCCACAAAGATGATCCGAGGGATGGAGCATCTCCCCTACGAGGAAAGGCTAAGAGAGTTGGGGCTGTTCAGCCTGGAGAAAAGAAGGCTGCGGGGAGACCTGATTGCAGCCTTTCAGTATTTAAAGGGGGACAATCTTTTTAGCAAGACCTTTTGTGATAGGACAAGGAGTAATGTTTTTAAACTAAGGCAGGGTAGATTTAGACTAGGTAGAAGGAAGACATTTTTTACAATGAGGGTGGTGAACCACCGGAATGCATTGCCCAAAGAGGTGGCCAGCGCCCCATCGCTGGAAACATACAAGGCCAGACTGGATGGGGCTCTGAGCAATCTGATCTAGTTGAAGATGTCCCTGCTCACTGCAGGGGGGTTGGACTAGATGACCACTAAAGGTCCCTTCCAACCCTAAGCATTCTGTGATTCTATGAAATCGAGTGAAGAACGTGGTGCAGCAGAGAAAATAGTATTTACCCTTTAGATAAATGAAAAACAATTCACAGTATCAACCTTTCTTCTAAACAATTCTGGTTGAAAACACTGGCAAGTACTAATAAAATGCCAATATGTTCCTAGGGGTTATTAGTAATTTAAATTTAAAATCAAACAGTTAAGATGTAAAATAAGAAGTGTTTTGTCCTTATGAATACTTCTAGGCCTGAATTCAGGAAACAACCTTTATTACACCAACACACATCACTCCACACTCTAGGTGTGCAGTGGTTCACTGCCCAGCAATGACAGAGGAGGACACATTCTTATGAAAATACTAGCATTTTAAATAATTTGAAGATACAGATTACTGCAACAATATGGCTATACAGCTATCAACACCCAAAATTTCTAGTTTAAATCTGAATTAGGCTCGAATACGACATCCTAATGCACACTTCAAAGTTCCGCATGGTTCAATAAATTCTGAACATGTACTCTGAGGTTTTGACTGGTCTCTGCTTACGCCATACACACCACAACTGCATTTGCAGAATTTCTCCAGCAAGAGCTCCAGATGCAACATGCCTTGCTGAAGCTGTACACTGCTGCCTGACCCACCCATTCTGTTGCCTCTCCTTCCTGCATGCATGCTGAAATTTATTTGTGCCTCACCTTTGCCCATCCTGTGAAAGCATCTTATCGTTAACTGCTTGTTAAACAGAAATTTAAAAGAACAAAAATGACTTTCTACACAACGGAAAGAACTGAAAGTTGTTTCACATCACCTGTATAAATAAGTATCTTTCATTGTTGCACTGGTGCCAATCACACAATTGACTCACTTTTTTGATCTACACAGCAGTGTTCATTTAATGAAACCATTAGTGAGTTTCTGTGACCACTTAGTTCCTTATCATGCATTTTGGCCAATTTTCCCTTAAAGTTTCAGTTCACTGGGATTTTGACACATTAATTGCAGTATTTTTTTTGAATCTCAAATAGGACATTGAATAGATAGTGAAAAAGCAATGTTCATTTATAAACAATGACTAAATGTGTGGTTATGAGATCCTAGCAACAAAGATGCTTTTTCAAGTATAAAATATGATGGATCCATTTCTACTCAACTATACTGAAGCTTAAAAAAAGTGCATTAAGAGAAACAAATTTGTATTCTCATAGAATTTTCAATTGTAATAGCTATTTTTCTAGCTAACTAGCATCTCCAACACTGCAAAACAATTTGAGATCTTTAGTTGCTGGTATCTACTTATTTATCTAACAAAGCAAATGCTATGGCATGTAACATCTAACAGAAGCCAAAGGCACATTTGTAGTACAGCAAGTCACAGATGTCTTATAACTTAGTCTGAGAACGCTGAAAAAAATAGGGAATATAAGTGAGACAAATTGACAATAAATTTAGTTCAAACTCAAGCATACAGTAGTTGGATATAGTTGAAGCTGTATCAGCTACTGGTTTGGCCCCTTAATGCTATTTTTCTGCTACTGTTTAGCATCCACATCTGAATGTCACCAAGTCTGAAACAGGCGCCTATAATTTGCAGTGTGCAAATTTCTGTTTATATACACATATACACACACAATTTTTAAACAAAATGTTAAAGAAATGTTGCTCCATTAAGCTGTATTCATGTAAGCTCCAGAAATGCATTACTTTGGAGGAACAGATCAACACAAATTGTTTTTTAACTAAGAGGAGGCTGAATGATTCCAGAAGGAACAAGATTAATGACAGGCCACCCCGCAATCCTCAGACATGGCTAAAGAAATATCTAGTGGACTCTTGGGTAAGCTTCCATCCTTTGTCCTTAACTTTGTTATAAAGTAGGTACACTCAGAGAAAATTCAAGACCCTCATGCCTAGAACATGAGTCTTTAATGACCATCTCATTAAAGGAGCGGTCATGCTTATGGAAACACATTTTATTTAGTTTGACTCTGCCACCAGGGAGATGGAAGGTACCAGTAGGAGAGGGAAAGGAAGAGAAGGGCAGAGATGGAAGTTACCAGCAGGAGAAAGAAAGGAAGAAAAGGATGAAGCAGCTTCCTTCTCCCCTGAGGCATGCTGGAAGCTTTAAGATGCAGTGCCTGTAGCTTTCAAAGGCTGAGCTTTAGCAGAGGCTTCTATGCATCCAGCATAGCCACAGCAAGATGCTTGACGGGGCCAGGATGAAATAAGCATATGGAAGATAAAGCTCTTGATTCTTAGTCTCCCCAATTAACACTGCTGCACTTTAAGAAATTATGATAATGCCATAGACAGGGATGTTCTCCTGTCTACTACTATTTTTCCTCAAGGTACAAAATAGGGGAAATCACAGTTAATGGACGACAGTTTATACACTGGGATTCCACAGCACGTGATCACAAGTGATATCAATTTTCACCAAAAAGATTCACCACTCAAGCATAAACTGTTCTAATTAAATAGTAATGATTTGGAATGTATGCACTAGAACATGGGCTTTGCACTGAGCAGCTTTCCTTGTCCTTGGGCAGGCCAAAGAATCTACAGCTTCCTTTAAGTAAAATATCAAATAAAATTAAAAATTAACATAATAAGACTGTTTGAGTGACTTTTGAAAATTCCTGAAAACTAGAAGAAAGATGCAAAGTTGATACTGGAGGATTACTAGGGTAGTTGGTTGTGGATTCTCCTTCTCTGGAGCTATTCAAGATCCTCCTGGACAAGGTCCTGTGCAGCCTGCTGTAGGTGACCGTGCTTTGGCAGGGGGTTTAGACTGGATGACCCACAGAGAGCCCTACCATTCTGTGATTCTGTATGGCAGGACCGAATGAAGGACAGCAGTTCTTTCCTAGCATCTGGTAGCTGAGAGATAGAATGTAATGCCTAGTTTAACTGCTGGTGCATCATCTGCCTCTTTATCCAGTCCAGTTGTTTCAAAGGTGAAAAGTATAAGCTTTTCCAGTACTTCCCTTTTTCATACTTCCTCTCTCTTGCTCCATTTCTATTTTTGGAAATCATTATGAATTTTAAAATTGAAAACTTAAGCACAGAACAGAAGTATGCTTTACTTTCTGTATCACAGCAGTGGAATTTTACTTGGTTCAAGAACAGAGCATTAGCGGGAAAAAAAATGGGGAAATCGAGGGGAAAAATGTCTGTCTCCTAAGCGAGCTTCCCCTTTGGCAAACCATCATTAAGACTCCATGCCTTCTTCCTCTCTTGCTACATCTGCACAATAAATTGCCTACAACATCACTGAAAAAATACATACTGTGCAACTCAAGAATGACCAAAATGTTACCCTCCTCATGCTGAAGAATCCAGTTTAATTAGTAAACTGTCCCAATGATTCTAGTGAAGTAACCCATTATGTTAACCGATGGATTTCTGACTAAGCTACCTTGTTACTAGTATCATCTCAGGCCAGTGAAGCGGGCCTTTGCTGATACTCCACCCCTATCAATGTCAACACATCTGTGAAGGTCCTGTCTGTGGCACAAAGGCATTGAAGATAACTTCCTGGTCTACTTACACTTTCTACAGTGTTTCTCAACTTCAGCCCATCCTGTGCTGTCTATAAAGAAGGGCAAAGGGAACAGAAAAATAATGATATAGAAGCAAGGAGGAGCAAAAGTGACAGACACAGGACAAGTAGTGAGGAGCACAGTGGTATGAGCTGGAGTGAAGAAAGCCTGCCCAGTGAGAGACGAAAAGACCAACAATGATAATGGAAGGAAAGGGTCAGTAAAGTCACTGAGAGTGAAGTCTCACAAGTGGCTCTGGAAGCTTCATTTCTATGATTAGATGGCTCTTTGAGGCCCTCAGGAGAAAGTGCCAACAAAATACACAACCAACACTTCTTTACACCCTTTTCAATATCCAGGCACATAAAACCTCTGTCCTGTGACTTCAAACAAACTCTGGGACTGACTTCAAAGTTGTCTGACAGTCTCTATTGTTTCTCCTTTCAATCACAGCATCACACTCTGCTTTGATGAAAAATCCATGTGATCCAGGACCCAGTCAGGTTCAGAATACCACTGCTGCATACTGGATGCATTCCAGCTACACCATTGCCTGGAATTACTTTCTCCATGCTATACAGTAATCTTATTTCCTAATAACTGAACAGTCCCTCAAGAATTCTGTAAGACAGAGATAACCCAATGCATAGTGACGCAAAGCATGGTATGCCCAACCTGTGGTGAACAGCAACAAGAGCTGTTATTCTGAAAGCACAATACCACCTGTCACGGATAAGCAGTTAGTAGTACATGCACAATTAGAGAACACATACTTCAAAGTTGGAAATGTTTTAACTTTTTGCATCTTCTAACTTACAGGATACCGTAGGCCTCCATGAACCACTGCTGCTGCACAGAGCAAGAAAGTAATGATGAAAACATTTTCAAAAGCAGTGTAAGTAACTGAGGCTGCTACACCCTCTTTGCAGAATTGGCTTGTGTATTTCTGAAATTGTCAATTCATATGTGTAGGAATTTATTTCATAAATTGAATTGTTATTGTCTAATGCTGTTCCCAGGTATTTAAAACACTTCAACTTTCCAATTAATATCCCTTTCTACAGTCTGCCTAAAGCTTCCTAAACAGCCATGCTTTGGTCTACTCACACTATGGAAACTAAGAACAGGACCATCATTGTAATATCACTGAGTTAAAACAGACCTCCCAGGCTCCTAAGCAGAGTCCTTTGCTATGTAACATGCTGTGACATAGAAATCACTTTCACAATCTAAGAGACTTCCACCTTAAAAAAACAAACAGAAAAAAAAAAAAAAAGAAAAAAACGAGGAGAGGAGGCTTCACTCCTAAAAATTGTATTTGATGGAGGGCTATTGCAGAATGTCTTTGCTCAGACAACTAGGAATCTTTCAGTTGCTGAATTCTATTTATTCCAGGTGAACAAATACCCACCAATTTGGTGTCAGCTTGACCCTTTAGCTAAATAGTTCTTTTTTTCCCAGTATTTATTACTGGTATATTTGCAAATTTCACTCACATCTGTTCTTAGCCCTTGGTTTATAAGAGTAAAGAAGCGAAAAATTTTCAGTGCAAAGTCATTTGCTTGCTCACCATTCTTCTCACAGTGTTCTTCTGCACTTGTAACTGCTCCAGCTTTAGTCCGTCTTTTCTCTTTGTTCTTGAACATAATGTTTCAGAACTTGTTTCATCAAGAACTTAATAGCACCAGTTGTTCCTTTTTTTTTT